>artificially_reared_2__coassemble_125_pt1 | contig 51736 bp, 47 predicted proteins | sample artificially_reared_2__metabat2_low_PE_008 | metagenome-assembled genome bin artificially_reared_2 | reverse complement strand
AGCACTAATGCGGAGAAAAATTTTTTCGTCGTCATCATACGGAAATCATTTTATTTTTTATTACATAAGTAACTGATCGATACTAATTTTTTATTGAAACATTTCAGCCTGGTTTATTTGCTCAATATTTCTCTATTCATATACAAAAAAGATGTTATGTGCATCAATTTATAAATAATAAATGCAAAATTAAATATTATTATTTATGATCAAAATAATGAAACTGTTTTTTAAAAAAAATGAATGTGTGTAGGATTAATAGTGTGTATCTGATGGATTATATTAGAGATAGCCGTCCCTTAAAAATTTATTTTCGTGATAATTTTCAACAGAATATTTCAGGTTTCTTGAAGAACGTACTAAAGAGCTTTCTTGGTTTTTCGGAAGTTTTAAGTCGCTACTGCCAAAAGTACGTTGTCGGGATTCTCCTACCATACTCCAATAAAAATAGCGGTCCAGGCGGTAATCTGATTTCGTGTGACCTGTTGCTGGTTTTATGTCTTGTTATGCGTAAAATTAAATTAGTAGGATCACTTACTTTTTTACAATATTATTTGTGGTCGGTTAATGAACAGAGACTGTCGGTCTTTTTTTTTATCACCCGACTGATGTTTTTTCTTTGCTCTTTTTGCGTTTCATGCCGATATTTCCTAATTTTACACCAAAATGAATCTTTTAAAGAAAACCAAAATGGATTTAGTGGAACGTTTTTTAAACTATGTGCGTTTTGACACGCAGTCTGACGAGGAGGCAACTGGTTGCCCCAGTACGGCAAAGCAAATGGTTTTTGCGGAATATTTGAAGGCAGAACTGGAAAATTTGGGGCTTGAAGAGGTTTCCCTGGACGAGCATGGTTATCTGTTTGCTACCTTGCCGGCCAATACCGAAAAATCTGTTCCGGTTGTCGGTTTTATTGCCCATATGGATACATCGCCCGATTATAGCGGGAAGGATGTCCGGCCCAGAATCGTGGAGAATTATGACGGGAGCGATATCGTTTTGTCGGAAAAGGATGGCATTGTCACTACAACCCGGCAATTTCCGGAATTGTTGGATCATGTCGGCGAAGATCTTATCGTAACGGACGGTCATACTTTGTTGGGAGCAGACGACAAGGCCGGTATAGCTGAGATTGTTCAGGCCATGGTTTATCTGCAGGAACATCCGGAGATCAAGCATGGAAAAATTCGTGTCGGTTTTAATCCGGACGAAGAAATCGGAATGGGGGCCCATTTGTTCGACGTGGATCGTTTCGGCTGTGCGTGGGCTTATACCATGGACGGGGGTGAGGTAGGCGAGCTTGAGTTCGAAAACTTTAATGCGGCCAGTGCAAAGATTGTTTGTCATGGTTTGAATGTCCATCCCGGATATGCGAAAGACAAGATGTTCAATGCCCAGTATGTTGCCGCAGAAATTGTCCGCTCGATGCCTTTAGAGGAGACACCCGAACGCACAGAAGGTTATGAAGGTTTCTATCATCTGACCGGCATCAAGGGAAGTGTCGAAGAGGTAGTCCTGAACTATATCATTCGTGATCACGATCGGAAAAGGTTCGAGGAGCGTAAGTTGTTCGTAACTGGTCTGGTCGACCGGATTAACGAAAAATATGGAAAAGATTGCGTTGAGGTGGAAATCGCCGATCAGTATTATAATATGCGTGAAATGGTGGAACCCAAGATGCACATTATCGAAATAGCCCGGCGGGCGATGGAGGCCAGTGGCGTTACGTGCAGGATCAAGGCCATCCGGGGAGGTACCGACGGGGCGCAGTTGTCTTTTAAAGGGCTTCCTTGCCCCAATATTTTTGCCGGAGGACTTAATTTCCACGGCCGTCATGAATTCGTGCCGGTGCAAAGCATGCAGAAAGCGATGATGACGGTGGTGCGGATTGCCGAATTTACCGCTCAGATGAGTTGATCGGAAGTAAACTCTTTGATTCAGAAAAAGAAAAGTCTCTTGTCGTTCCTGGTTTGCGGACCGATAAGAGGCTTTTATCATAGACTTTATTACAGCACTTACATAAAAAGAAGCTTTTCATGGATAATATACCAGACTTGATCAAGGATCTTGCGTTGATTCTGGCCGTTGCCGGAATAGTCGCATTGCTGTTCAAACGTTTGAAGCAACCACTTGTTTTAGGTTATATCGTGGCCGGATTCCTTGCCAGTCCGCACATGCCTTATACACCATCCGTAAAGGATATTCAGAACGTCAATTTGTGGGCGGAGATCGGAGTTATCGTTCTTTTGTTTACTTTAGGGCTGGATTTCAGTTTTAAGAAGATTGTCAAGATGGGTGGGGCGCCGGTCATTGCAGCTACAATCATTATTTTCTGCATGATGGTCTTGGGCACGCTGGTCGGGCATTTGTTTGGCTGGAGTAATATGGATGCCGTTTATCTTGGAGGTATGCTGGCCATGTCGTCTACCACGATTATCTACAAGGCCTTTCAGGATATGGGCGTTTTGCAGCAGAAATTCGCCGGGCTTGTGCTGAGCGTTCTTATTTTGGAGGATATTCTGGCCATCGTTCTGATGGTGGTGCTCTCGACACTGGCCATGAAACATACGATAGAGAGCGAAGAAATGGTCGGAGGACTGGTGCGTCTGGTCTTTTTCCTGGTGCTCTGGTTTGTCGTCGGGCTCTATCTGATTCCTACGTTTCTGCGTAAAAGCCGCAAGTGGATCAACGATGAGATTTTGCTGATTGTGGCGCTGGCATTATGCTTTTCGATGGCTGTGCTGGCGGTGCAGTCCGGTTTCAGTGCCGCGTTCGGAGCTTTTGTCGTAGGTTCCATTTTGGCGGAAACGGTCGAGGCGGAGCATATAGAAAAGCTCATACTGCCGATAAAAGACTTGTTCGGGGCGATTTTCTTTGTATCGGTCGGAATGCTTGTAGATCCTCATATTCTTGTAGAATATGCCGGTCCGATAGCAGCTGTCGTGTTGACGATTATTCTGGGTCAGAGCGTTTTCGGTACTTTAGCTTATCTTGGTGCCGGACAGTCTCTGCGCGAGGCTCTGAAATGCGGTTTCAGTATGACACAGATCGGTGAGTTTGCTTTTATTATTGCTTCTCTGGGTCTGTCGTTGGGGGTAACCAGCTCTTTTCTGTATCCGATTGTGGTGGCCGTGTCTGTCATTACGACCTTTACCACGCCGTATATGATTCGGCTCTCCGATCCTGCATTCCGTGCTCTTTCCAGAATCTTGCCTCAGAAATGGCTTCGGGTGCTTGAGCGCAATGTTGCCGGCGGAGTGGCTACCGTGAATCATGAAAGCAACTGGCGGCGCTTGATTTTAGCCATTTTACGCATTGTGCTGGTTTATTCGATCTTGAGTATTGCGGTCATAGTCCTGTCCTTAAATATCTTTTTGCCGTTCCTGCGCGAACACTTCAGTCACTGGTGGGCCAACGGCATTTGCGGCGTGGTGACCGTTCTTTTCATATCTCCTTTTCTAAGAGCGATTATGATCAAAAAGAATCATTCCATAGAATTCATGCGATTGTGGAATGAGAATCATTACAACCGGGTGCCTTTAGCTTTGTTGATTCTGGCGCGTGTTCTGCTTTCGGTCTCCTTCGTATTTTATATTGTCCGTTATCTGGTTCCTTTTGCCGATGCCTTTTTATTGGCGTTTGCCGGACTGCTTGTGGCTTTGATGGTTTTCTCCAGAAGGCTGAAACTCCAGTCGATCCGCATGGAGCAGGCTTTCATGCATAATCTGCGCAGTCGTGAGATTCGCGAGGAAGTTCTTGGAAAACAGAAGCCTCAGTATGCTCGTCATTTATTGTCGCGCGATGTCCATTTGGCCGATTTTGAGATACCTGCAGCTTCCTTATGGGCCGGAAAAACCTTGGCCGAGTTGAATTTAGGAAAAAAATATGGTATTCACATTGCCTCCATACTTCGCGGAGAATACCGGATGAACATTCCGAAAGGAAGTGATTGTCTTTTCCCTTACGATCGGATACAAGTGATCGGTTCGGACGAACAGTTGTCCGGCTTCGCTCATTTGTTGGAACGTGAAGTTTATAAGGACGAACAGGATTACGGAGAACGTGAAATGACTCTGAAGCGCTTGTTTATCGACGAACATTCTGCCTTTCTGGGGAAGAGTATCAGAAACAGTGAAATAAGAGAGCACTATCACTGTCTTGTGGTTGGTTGGGAAGTAGAAGGGGGGATGCTGGAGAGCCCCGATGTGGACCGTGTCATTCAAGCCGGGGATGTACTCTGGATAGTGGGCGAACCCCATTCCCTTCGTGCGTTGTTATAAGAAACAGAAATAAAAAAATGAAGAAGACTTATTCTTCTCCCGTTAAGTCTTCTTCATCTTCGTTCTCATCATCGAGGTCATAATCAAAATCGCCGAAGAATTCAGGCATGGTAAATTCTTCCAGGCTTCTCCTGTCTTTCTTGGTCGGTCTTCCTGTTCCCTTGGCGCGGTTGACAAACCCGCTGATTCTGTTCATTTCCAGAAGTTCATATTGTTCCGGAGGCGTGACGTTTTCCAGTACGTCGGGTATAAGTTTGGCTCCGACCCGCTTTTCTATTGCCTGCTTTACCTTGAATGAATAGGTTATCGGAGGCTTTTTTACATCAATAACGTCACCGGGCTTGATGGTCCGTGAGGGTTTCAGCTGACTGCCCTTGATCGAGACCTGTCCTTTCTTGCATGCGGCTGCGGCAATGGATCGCGTTTTGAAGATACGTGCTGCCCAGAGCCATTTGTCGATTCTTGCTTCGCTCATAAAAAGAGTGACTTTATTTTTTATTGAACTGATTCATGGTGATGTTAATTCCGGCCAGGCAGAAACTTTTGATCATCTGGCAGGCTAAATCGACCCGCTCGTCCATTGTTTTCAGGTCTTCTTCACCGAACTGGCCTAAAACGAAGTCGACTTGTCCGCCTTTGGGATAATTGTTTCCAATTCCGAAACGCAGACGGGGATAAGCTTGTGTTCCGAGCACGGAGGCAATGTTTTTCAATCCATTGTGCCCCGCGTCGCTACCGGAGGGTTTCATTCTGAGAGCACCGAAAGGTAAAGACAAATCATCAACAACGATCAGCAGCCGTTCAACGGGAATGTTTTCTTTGTTCATCCAATAGCGTACGGCATTTCCGCTCAGATTCATGTAGGTTGATGGTTTGAGCAGGATGAGCTGTTGTCCCTTTAGAGACAGGGTTGTCACGAAACCGTAACGCTTGTCTTCAAAAACGAGATTGGACGCCTTGGCTAAGGCGTCCAATACTCTGAATCCTATGTTGTGGCGGGTTCCATCATATTCATTACCGATGTTGCCCAGTCCTACAATCAGATATTTCATCAGCTATTCGGTTTATTTCTTCTGAGATGCAGCTGCCATAGCGCTACGTGTCATCTTAACCTGACATACCACCACTTCCGTGCTGTTCATCAGTTCAAGACCTTCAAAGTGTAATTCACCTACTTTGATTGTCTTGCCCAGACCCAGATGAGCTACGTTGATCACCAGCTTTTCAGGAATATTGCTGTAAACGGCTTTCACTTTCAATTTACGGACATTGGCTACCAGCTTACCACCGGCCTTAACACCTTCAGCCAGACCTTCCAACTTGATGGGCACTTCCATGATAATGGGTTTCGTGTCTGTAATCTCGTAGAAGTCAACATGCAGCACGTTGTCTTTTACGGGATGGAACTGAATTTCTTTCAGGATGGCTTTGCATTCTGTTCCGTCGATATTCAAGTTTACGGTGTAGATGTCCGGACTGTAAATCAGATTGCGTAATTCATCATTGGTCGTCACAAATGCCTTAGCAACCGGTTTGCCGTTTTCGTCCTTAGCCTCACCATAGAGGTTGCAAGGAACAGAGTTGTTCTTACGAAGTTCGCGAGAGGCCTTTTTGCCCAGTTCGGTACGCAGGGTACCTTTAACGTTGATTTCTTTCATAATAAAAATGTGTTACTCTAAATTAAGTTTGTTTTTGCTTAATTTGCCATCACACGATGTTTTTTAACTCCATCATCTGGATGTGCTTCAAAAGCGGGTGCAAAGTTATCCTTTTCCTTTGGATTTACCAAGGGAAAGCATGCTTTTATGTTTTTTTAGTTCAAAATTTAATGTCGAAATTGATGTCGGGTGCCGATGGCTCCTCTTTTCTTGATTCCGCCTGTCCTTGTGCGTCCTGAATAAACTGGACGGCATCGTGCAAGCTGCTCAAGAAATGTTCGAAATCCTCCTGATAAAGGAAAATTTTATGCTTCTCAAAATTAATCTGAGGGTCGTCTTCTGTTCCCGAAAATATCTTTTTGCTTTCCGTTATTGCCAGAAACATTTCTCCCTTGCGGTTCTTCTTGACGTCTACATAATAAATCCTTTTTCCCGCTTTTACCGTTTTGGAAAATACAATCTCCTTGTCAGCATCAGACTGGCTTTTCTTCGCTTCTTCCATAATAAAACCTTTATAGTTCTCAATTCAAGTTCAAAATTGCCGATATTTTTTAAAACTTCCAAAAAAAAAGACAGAAAGATATGTTTTTTTCTTTAAAATACCTATTTTTGCAGCTCGATATACCAATTTATACAATTGTATGATTAATAGAGAAATCATTCGTTTAAAGGTTGTTCAGGTGACGTACGCCTATTATCAGAATGGCGGGAAAAATGTTGATGTGGCCGAGAAAGAGCTGTTTTTCAGTCTGGCCAAAGCTTATGATTTGTACAATTATCTGTTGATGCTGATGGTGGAGATCAATAGAATGGCGCGGCGCAGCGTGGAGACTGCGCAGAACAAGCATAAGCGGACCGGTGAGGGCGAAGCTCCCAGCACACGGTTTATTGAGAACCGTTTCATCAACCAGCTTGAGGTGAACGCTCAGCTTCTTGAATTTCAGGATAGCCAGAAAAAAAGCTGGAGCGACGAGGAGACTTTCGTGCGCTCTCTCTATCAGAAGATAACAGAAACGGATTACTACAAGGAATATATGGTTGCCGATTCGGTCAGTTATGCCGATGACCGGGAGCTCTGGCGTAAGATTTATAAAAACATCATCTGCAACAACGAGGAGCTCGATGGGATTCTGGAAGACATGAGCCTTTATTGGAACGATGACAAGTATATCGTAGATACATTTGTACTTAAGACCATTAAGCGTTTTGAGGAAGCCAATGGCAGCAAGCAGGAATTATTGCCGGAATTCAAGGATGAAGAGGACCGGGAATTTGCACACAAACTGTTCCGTCACACCTTGCTCAATGCGGAATACTATCGGTCGTTGATCGCCGGAAACACGAAAAACTGGGAATTCAACCGCATTGCTCTCATGGATTTGGTCATCATGCAGATTGCATTGGCCGAAATGCTGACTTTTCCCAACATACCGCTCAGTGTGACCATCAACGAATATGTAGATATTGCCAAGATGTACAGCACGCCGCGCAGTGGCTCGTATGTGAACGGATTGCTTGATGCTATTGCCAAAAAACTTATTGCCGAGAAGAAATTGTTGAAGAAATAATCTGATTGTTAATTTAAAAAGTTAAAGATATGAATTTTATGACTATTTTGCTGCAACAGGCCAGCGGCGGTGGATTGCAGATGATCATCATGATGGTAGCTATTTTTGCTATTATGTATTTCTTTATGATCCGTCCGCAAAATAAAAAACAAAAGGAAATCCAGAAATTCAGAAATAGCCTGACTGTTGGTCAGGATGTAGTGACGGCAGGAGGCATTTATGGAAAGATCAAGGAAGTCAACGACGCGGACAATGCCGTGATGTTGGAAGTTGCCTCCGGAGTGAAAATCAAGGTAGACAAGAATTCTATTTATGCCAATGCGTCGGCAAATGCCGCAGCAGGCAACAAATAATGGATAAATATCAGTTAAAACGGAAATGGATTAAAATCAAGGATTCTCTATTTAACAAGAAAAATAGAGAATTCTTGGTTTTTTTTGTTTTTTTCTGCATTTCATCAGTTTTTTGGTTGTTGCAGACCCTTAATGAATCTTTCGATACAGAAATCTCTGTCCCTATGCAGCTGACCAATGTTCCTTCTGATGTGATGATTACAACGGACTTGCCTGAAGAATTGAAAGTTACGATACACGACAAGGGAACTATTCTGATGAAATATCTTTATGCACAGAAGTTTAACCCGATTTTTGTGAACTATAACGAGTATAGTAACGACGGAATGGGCGAACGGGTGTTTGTTAACGAAACAGATGTCAGGAGAACCTTGCAGTCCATCTTCATGCCGTCGACGAAAATAATCTCAGTAAAACCGGACACCTTGGAATTCTTTTATAACCGGGGAGAACACAGAAGGCTGCCGGTTCGGGTTTCGGGAGTCATTGAAACGGTGCCTCAGTATTATTTGCGCGATGTTTCCTGTGTGCCTGATTCGGTGGATGTTTATGCACCTCCGTATATCTTGGATACGATGACAGCCGTATATTCCCAATCCGTATATATTACGGATCTGGCGGATAAATACGAGGCACATAAATCTTTGAAGCCGTTGAAAGGGGTGAAATACAGTCCGGACAACATACGGATCATTATGGATGTGGACGTTTATACTGAGAAAACCGTGGAGGTTCCGATAGTCGGCGTCAATTTCCCGGCTTCCAAGGATCTGCGTACGTTCCCTTCCAAGGTTTCCGTGACCTTCCGGGTAGGGTCGAGCCGATATAAGTCCATAACAGCAGATGATTTCGTACTGGCTGTTACTTACGAAGAGCTTTTGAACAATAAGTCGCCGAAGTATCAGTTGCATTTGAGGAAGATTCCGCCCGGAGTGACTTCCGTGCGTATCCATCCGTCGGAAGTGGATTATCTGATCGAACAGACGATGGATGAGTGATCAAGGAGGAGAAAACGATGCTCAAAATTGGTATAACCGGTGGGATTGGCAGTGGAAAAACGTATGTCTGCCAGATTCTTGGGCGTTTGGGTGTGCCCGTTTATAATTGTGATGCAGAAGCGAAACGGTTGATGACGGAAAGTTCGTTCATCCGGCATCATCTGGTGGAACTTTTGGGAGGTAGTGTCTATTGTCCCGACGGTTCCCTCAACAAGCCTATGTTGGCTCAATATATTTTTTCCGACCCGAGTCATGCCGCCCGAATCAACAGCCTGGTTCACCCGGTAGTCAAGGATGATTTTCTGGATTTTGTTTCCTCCTTAGGGCAGGTCCGGTTTTGTGCCATGGAGTCTGCCATCTTGTTTGAGTCGGGCTTTAACGAACTGGTCGATGTTACTGTGGTGGTAGACGCTCCCTTGCACGTACGTATGGAGCGGGCCATGATTCGTGACGCTGCAACAGAAGAGCAGGTCAGGGCCCGCATGAAAAGCCAGCTGTCTGATGATGAGCGTCGTGAACTTTCGGACTATTGTATCTGGAACGACGGAACCACTGATGTGGAGAGCCAAGTGAGCCATTTGTTGTGCAAGCTTTAAGTTTTTTTAGCCACAAGTTTTTTGACGAATTCTATCCGAACTCCTATCTTTGCGGGAAATTTATCATATACTAAAATAGTAAATAATCGAAAAGAATATGTTAGAAACAGTATTGGCTATTGCGGGCAAGCCGGGTTTGTACCGTTTAGTGTCTCGTGGCAATAAAAATCTGATTGTTGAATCTTTGGATGCTGCCAAAAAACGTACACCAGTGTTCGGGACGGATAAAGTGATTTCTCTGGGAGATATTGCCATGTACACGGAAGGTGGAGAGGTTGCTTTGAAAAAGGTTCTTCAAAGTTTAGGTGAAAAAGAAAATTTCCAGAAGGCTTCCATCGATGCGAAAAAGGCTTCTAAAGATGAATTGTCTGCTTATTTTGCGGAAATTCTTCCGGAATATGATCGTGATCGTGTTTATATTACCGACATAAAGAAACTGATTTCCTGGTATAATATTCTGATTCAGGCTGGTATTACTGAATTTGACCATGAATCAGATGCTGAAGGGGCGGCGGTAGAGAAAGAGGAAACCGTCGGTTAAGAGAAACGTTCTGATTAATTCAGAAAAAAGTTTTTTAGAAAAAGGGACGCTATAGAACGTAAAAAACTCCCGGGTTTTCCGGGAGTTTTTTATGTTTATGAAGTTGACTGTTTTCGTAGGATCATCTCATTTTATAGGCTCCTTTTGTGATTTCTTCCAGATCCAGTGCCTGATAGATCAGGTTGTAGTAGCCCGGTTCTTCTTCATAAAGGAATGCAATGCGTTTGTCCGGCTGTATGCAGAAGGTAGAGTAGGCGGAACCTGTATGCGAAACCTGATAACTACCTTCCCAATTCGACGCCAGACTTTGCGGCGTGTTGTAGTCGGCTTCGGCTTCCAGTCCTTTATAGAATATCGAAACGTTGGCTCTATTGTCGGCCGTTGGCAGTGATTGCAAGATCAGATGCATCTTTTTCCCGTCGGAGTTTCTTTTAACAGCGACAACTGCTACTTCGCCGTTGGTTGCATTCGCACCGGTTTTTATGCCTCCTGTGCATTCGTGAGATGCTACCGGTTTTCCCCATGATCCCTGACCGTCTTTTACCTTGGAGTATTTGTAGATATTAAAGAATCTGCCGTAGCTCTTTCTGCTGCTGAGCAAGACGCTGCCATCGGGAAGTTCCTCGCATTTGGGCTCGTCTCCCTGTGGAGCCGGGGATTGGTTGATGTCTCCCAGCACCTGCCATTGTTGTCCGAAATCGTCGCTGTAAATCACATAGTTTCCTTTTCCGGTACATAATGCGGCATAGATCCGGTAATATTTTCCTTTCTTAATTTTGGTCGACTGGCATATTTTACCTGATCCGACAAACAGTTTGTCCAGGCCATTGTCCGTGCGTTGATCAAACAGCCCATAGATATTTTCCGTGATGTCCTCTGGTTCGGTCCAGGTCATACCGCCGTCCTTGCTGTATAGGCGGGCAACTCTGAGTGGATTGTTGCGTTTGGAATTCCAGTAAGTTACGTTGCCCGTGCAGCACATCAGGAGGATCTCATTCTTTTTCCGGTCTGCAACAATGGCGGCATCGCCATATCCGCATGCGTGGTCTTGTTTGATGCCGTTTCCTTTAACCACATCAAATTGTGGAGACCATGTCCGGCCGTTGTCTTTGCTGATACGGCCTACGATGTCGATCTGGCCGAAACCGATGTCGGCCCCGCAATACCGATAATCGGACAAGGCAAGGATGTTACCGTTCTTGCTGGTTGCTATGGCCGGAATGCGATAAGGGATACCATTGGGGTCTGGTGTCTTGAACAGGCATACCGGTGCGTTTTCTTCCGATCTGATTTGCGTGTGCTTTTTGTTTTCCGGGTTAGCCTGGACAACCGGTGCCGAGAGAAGGGCATGTGTGGCTACTGCCAAAAGGATTAGTTGATGCTTCATATGTTTCACTTTTTTACAAAAATACGAAAAATCCCGGACGAGAATCAGCATGTCCGGGATTTTTCTGTTTTTTAAATATAGTTTGTCGCTGTTCCGACGGAATTCAGAAGAGCAGCCAGCCAGCCACTCCGCTGAAGCAGATCAGCAGTATCGGGTTCATTCGGTAAACATAGGTTCCGATAAACGTCGCGGCAAAAAGGAAAATGCTGATGTAGAATTGCCAGGGAGAGTCCGGCGTGCTGAAATTTTCGGCGTTGAGCAACAGTAAGGCTGCGGCTCCGATCAGACCCACTACGGCAGGTCTTAGTCCCGAGAAAATACTTTCCACAACGGGATGATCTTTAAATTTCAACAGGAATTTACTGATGAGAAGCATCAGTATGAATGAAGGCAGAACGACTGCAAAGGTAGCCATGCAACTGCCCAGAATCCCCCAGGCATGGCCGTAACCGGCATTGACTATGCTGGTATAACCGACATAAGTGGCCGAATTAATGCCGATCGGGCCCGGAGTCATTTGGCTTATGGCAACAATATCTGTAAATTGTCCCATGGTCAACCAGCCGTAGCGGGTGACGACTTCGCCCTGAATGAGAGAAAGCATGGCATAGCCTCCTCCGAAACCGAAGAGACCGATTTTCAGAAAGGTATAGAATATTTGTAAATAAAGCAGGATCATAACTTATTGCTCATTAGGTTTGATGTAATGTCCGTAGAGGAAACCAGCCAGTCCGGCTATGATGATGATATAGACCGGAGAGACGCCGAACAGCCAGATCAGCAGGGCGCTGATAACGGGTATCCATACGTTGGTCCAGCCTATTTTAGCACTTTTGGCCATTTTAAACGTGGGCGCAGCGATCAGAGCAACAACTGCCGGGCGTATTCCTTTGAAGATGCTTTCTACTGTTTTGTTTTCCCGAAAAGCTTGAAAGAATAGGGCGATGCAAAGAATGATGAGGAACGACGGAAGGACGGTGCCCGTGGCACAGATGATGCTGCCTGGTACCCCTTTCAGCTTATAGCCTAAAAAAATACTGATGTTGACGGCAAATATTCCCGGGCAACTTTGTGCTATGGCTACCAGGTCGATAAACTCCTCACGGCTGATCCATTGTTTTTTGTCCACTACGTCTGCCTCGATAAGTGGGATCATGGCATATCCTCCTCCAATGGTGAACATTCCAATTCGCGAAAATGTTTTAAAACCTTCCCAGTAAATATTCATGTTTATGTCGGTGTTTAGAAGTTTGCTGTGTCAGGATAAAAATGTGTACCGCTTCTGAAAGAAGGGTACACATTATATAGAGCTTATGTTTTCAGGATGGCTTATTGCCTGTGGGCTTCAACCCACTTTCTGGCATTGACAAATGCCTCCATCCAAGGAGTTATTTCGTCCTTTTTGCGATCTGCAGGATACCAGGCATTTTGCCATGGGAATATGGCGCGTTCCAAATGGGGCATCATGGCCAGATGGCGTCCGTCTGCACTACAGATTCCAGCCACACTATAGTCAGAGCCGTTCGGATTTCCCGGATAGGTGTCGTAGGTATATTTGGCAACGACATGGTATTTGTCTTCGCTATAAGGCAAGGAGAATTTGCCTTCGCCGTGAGCTACCCAGATGCCCAGTTTGTTACCGCTCAGAGAGCCAAGCATGACACTTCGGTTCATGGGAATGGTCAGACCGACAAAGGACGATTCAAACTTGTGAGAATCGTTATGCAGCATTTTGGCTTTTTTGTCAAATTCCGGGTTAATCAGATCGAGTTCTACCATCAGCTGACAACCGTTACAGATTCCCAAAGACAAAGTATCCTTTCGTGCATAGAAGTTATCGAGTGCTGCTTTTGCTTTCGGATTATAAAGGAATGCGCCGGCCCAGCCTTTTGCCGAACCCAGTACGTCAGAGTTGGAGAATCCGCCGCAGAATACAATCATGTTGATGTCTTCCAGCGTTTCTCTGCCGCTGATCAGGTCGGTCATCATGACATCTTTCACATCGAATCCGGCCAGATACAGCGAATAGGCCATTTCGCGTTCTCCGTTGGTACCCTTTTCGCGTATGATAGCCGCTTTGATTCCCGACGGTTCCCGACGGTCGGGGTCCAGTCCGAATTGTTTCAGCTTGCCTGTGAAGTCTTTATTGAACACCATTTCCAAGGGTTGCATCTTATAGTTCTCAAAACGTTCCTTGGCGCAGCCGTTCATACTTTGTTTCCGGTCGAGCAGATAAGAAGTGCTGTACCAGACATCGCGCAGATAATCAATGCCAAACTGATATTCTGCTTCGCCTTGTGTCACCTGGATCAGGCGTTCGTCGGTAGGATGTCCTAATTTGACATAACCCACTCCCGCATCTTCCATGATTTTCTTGAACTCTGCTTTATGTTTGTCGGCAACTTGTACCACGACACCCGGGTTCTCAGCCAAAAGAATCTTGACGATGTCTTCATCCTTGATTTTGTCTACAGAAATTTCCATTCCACCTTCCATGTTGGCAAAGCACATTTCCAGCAAGGTTGTGATCAGACCGCCTGCTGAAATGTCGTGCCCGGCAAGGAGCAGTTCTTTGTCGACCAATTCCTGGACGGCATTAAACGCGTCGCGGAAATATTCCGGATTCTTACATGTGGGCACGTCTGAGCCTACCTTATTCAGCGACTGTGCGAATGCAGATCCTCCGAGATGCAATTCGTCAAAGCTGAAATCGATATGGTAGAAGGTGCTTTTCGGATTATTGACCATAACCGGTGAAACGACTTTTTTGACGTCGCTCACTTCGCCTCCTGCGCTGACAATAACCGTTCCCGGAGAGATAACTTTTTCGCCGTCGGGATATTTCTGCGTCATGGATAAAGAATCCTTTCCGGTAGGTACGTTAATCTCCAGAGCACAGCAGAAGTCCGACAAGGCTTTGACACCCTGATAGAGACGGGCGTCTTCGCCTTCCTGAGAGCGGCATGGCCACATCCAGTTGGCAGACAGGGATACGCTGTCCAGACCTTCGCTCAGAGGCGCCCAGACAATGTTGGTCAGTGATTCTGCAACAGAAAGCACGGATCCGGCAGCCGGATCGGCAAGACCGGCCTGAGGAGCATGTCCAATGGCGGTGGCAATACCGGATTTGCCCCGATAATCAAGTGCTACGACGCCGCAGTCGCTTAACGGGAGCTGGATTTCACCCTGACATTGCTGCCGGGCAACTTTTCCGGTTACGGAGCGGTCTACTTTGTTCGTGAGCCAGTCTTTGCAGGCAACTGCCTCCATGCGCAGTACGCGGGCTACGTATTCGTTCAAATGCGCCTTGTCGTAGGTTACATTCTCGTATTTGCGGACAACTGTCTTGTCGTGCATATATGTTTTCGGGCTATGTCCGAACATTTGCGATACTTCCAGGTCGAACGGACGCACTCCGTCAGCCTGCTGGAAAGCGAAATGGGCGTCGCCGGTAGTTTCTCCGACAACGTACATCGGAGCTCGTTCGCGTTCTGCGATTTTACGAACGTGCTCTATGTGTTCTTCCTGAATGAGCAGTCCCATGCGTTCCTGCGACTCGTTGGCTATGATTTCTTTTGCCGACAAGGTCGGGTCGCCGATAGGCAGCTTGCTCATGTCGATAAGTCCGCCGCAGTCTTCCACTAATTCCGAGAGGCAGTTGACGTGGCCTGCCGAACCGTGATCATGGATGGAAACGACCGGATTGACTTCTTCTTCGCAAAGTGCGCGTACCAGATTGTTGGCGCGTTTTTGCATTTCCGGATTGGCACGTTGTACGGCATTCAGTTCTATACCGGAAGAATACCGGCCGGTGTCTACTGACGAAACGGATCCGCCTCCCAGACCGATACGGTAGTTGTCGCCACCGACAACCACAATTTTATTTCCTTTTTGCGGAACTCCTTTGAGGCAGTCGCGTTTGGTACCATATCCGACACCACCTGCCAGCATAATGACTTTGTCGTAGCCGTATCGTTCGCCGTTTTCCTGATGTTCGAATGTCAATACTGAGCCGGTAATCAATGGTTGACCGAACTTGTTTCCAAAGTCAGAAGCTCCATTGGAAGCTTTGATCAGGATTTGTTCTGGCGTCTGATAGAGCCATTTGCGTACCGGAAGAATGTCTTCCCAGTCTCTTCCTTCGTCGGTACGGGGATAGGAAGTCATGTAAACTGCGGTTCCTGCGATAGGCCAGCTGCCGACGCCACCGCCCATACGGTCGCGGATTTCACCGCCAGTGCCGGTCGAGGCTCCGTTGAATGGTTCTACTGTTGTCGGGAAATTATGCGTTTCGGCCTTGATTGAGATGACTGATTCAATGTTTTTGATGACAAAATAGTCGGAAGTGGCGTGATCTTTCGGCGCAAATTGTTCTACAATAGGACCTTGTGCAAAGGCGACATTGTCCTTATAAGCCGAAATGATCTTATGGGGATTTTCCTGGGTCGTTTTCTTGATCATCTGGAAAAGTGACGATTCCATCTCTTTACCGTCGATGATGAAAGTGCCTCCAAATATTTTGTGACGGCAGTGTTCCGAGTTGATTTGAGCAAAACCGAATACTTCGGAATCAGTCAGTTTCCGGTTCAGTTCCTGTTCTACATGATGCAGATATTCTATTTCTTCAGGAGACAGAGCCAGACCTTCTTGCTCGTTGTATTCTTCCAGATTATCAATGTAGATTATAGGAGCCGGTTTAATGTTAACATCGAAAATTGTTTGGTCCAGACCTTTGTACATGCGTTGGAGCATCGGGTCGTGATCTGCATTTTCGTTGGCCACGGGGAAATACTCCTCAATACGCTTGATGCCGTTGATGCTCATGTTCTGGGTAATCTCTACGGCGTTGGTACTCCATGGGGTAATCATTTCGCGGCGCGGACCAATAAAGTATCCTTTCAGGTTGCTTTCTTGTTCTATTTGTGCACCACCGTAAAGCCAACACAATTTTTCGATTTCTTCTTGGCAAAGCGTATGGTCAGCCTGAGTGGCAATCACGCTTTGGCTTGGGGTTCTGAAAAATAAAATAAACATAAAATGAGTATGTATTATATATAAAAAATTCTTCGCCACAAAGTTAGCAAAAGTTTACGAAACGAATATTTAAAAGACTATATTTTTATGCCAAAGAACCCTATCCATTCTTGACCGGAGAATGGATAGGGTTCTTTTTATGACGGATGAGGGTAGTCATGACCTCGCTTAGAGTTCCCAGCCTAAGGCGCTGGCACCTAATACGGCTGCACCTGCATCATCCAATTCCGAAACAAGCATTTTGGCTTTGTTTCGATAGAGAAACAGAATGTTTTCGTCGTATGCTTTTCGGATTGGGTCCATAAGCAAATCTCCGGCTTTTGTTAGTCCGCCAAAGAAAATGAATGCTTCCGGACTACAGAATGCAGCGAAATTGGCACAAGCCTGACCCAGAATCTTTCCCGTATATTCAAAAATGTCTCTGGCAACCTTGTCTCCTTTTTCTGCTGCAATGGCTACGTCTTTCGAAGTGATTTCTTCAATGGGGATGTCGCGTAGCAGTGTCGGAATCTCGGAAGTGCGGATCATGGCCTTGGCCGTACGAGCTACACCGGTTGCCGAACAATATGTTTCCAGACAGCCTTTCCGACCGCAACCACAGGGACGAGCGTTCTCCGTGCGGTCTACAATGACGTGACCCAATTCTCCGGCGTAACCGTCCGAGCCATAGACCAATTGTCCGTTAATGACAATGCCGCTACCTACTCCGGTTCCTAAGGTGATCATAATGAAATTTTTCATACCTTTGGCTGCTCCGTAGGCCATTTCCCCGATAGCTGCAGCGTTGGCGTCGTTGGTGATGGCCACGGGGATGCCCAAACGCTCACTGAACATCTTGGCTAACGGTATTTCGCCTTTCCAGGGCAGATTGGCCGGATTGTCTACAATGCCCGTATAATAATTCGCATTAGGGGCTCCGATTCCCATTGCTTTTATTTTGTCAATGCCGCCGACGACTTCGATGATTTCTTTTAAGGCAGAACAGCATTTGTCTACATAGACTTCAGGATCATTTTGTTCCTGCGTTTTTACTGATGTGGTGGCAATAATGCTGCCCCGACGGTCCACAATACCGAATACTGAATTTGTACCTCCCAAATCCAGTCCGATAACATAAGGTTTTTGTTCCATGGTTATAGTTAGATTAGAATATTGTTTCGTTTAAGCAAAGATAAAAAGAAAGGTAGGAAAAACAGTCTTTTAGTGGATTTTTTTTAATCCGAGATTCATAAAAAGATAAAAAAGATATGCCCGCACTTTATTATATCATAAAAAAATGCGAATTTTGCACTATTATGTGGTTTGAACATGTAAGTACATTAGATCTCGTCATCAAAGGACTGATCATAGGCATTATCGCGTCTGCTCCGATGGGACCTGTGGGCGTTCTTTGTGTGCAGCGTACTTTGAATAAAGGGCGCTGGTACGGTGTCTTTACCGGTATCGGTGCGGCGTTCAGTGACATTATTTATGCATTGATTACAGGGTTCGGCATGAGTTTCGTTATTGATTTTATTGAAAATAAGACGAATATGTTTTATTTGCAATTGATTGGAAGTGTCATGCTGTTTTTATTCGGATGGTATACGTTTCGTTCCAATCCTGTGGAAAGCATGCGGCCTCCCTCGAGCAGGAAGGGAACCTATATTCATAACATGGTGACAGGTTTTTTGGTTACATTTTCCAACCCGCTGATCATATTTCTGTTTATTGCACTTTTTGCCCGGTTTACGTTTGTCGTGCCCGATCATCTGGTGCAACAATCATTGGGCTATTTATCTATTTTTATAGGGGCGTTGATCTGGTGGTTTGCTTTGTCCTATGGGATTGACAAATTGCGTGCCCGGTTCGAGGTAAAAGGCATCTGGCTGCTGAACAGGGCAATAGGTGGAATCGTGATGTTTGCTTCCGTGTTAGGGCTGTTGATTACCTTGATGGGGCTTTCATTATATTGACGTTGCGGCTCATGTGCTTTTATAGGATTATAAAATATGTATATAGCAAGGAAATTAAAGGATAACAATATTGCAGAATATCTGCTGTATATGTGGCAGATTGAAGATGTGATCCGGGCTTACGGATGCAGTCTGGAACGAATTGAACAAGAGTATATCGTACGTTTTGATCTGTCGCCCGAACAGAAAAAGGAAATGACGGAATGGTATGGGAATTTGATTGACATGATGCGTTCGGAGCATGTGCTTGAGCAGGGACATCTGCAAATCAACAAGAATATCATCATTCTGCTGACCGACTTGCATGCAGAATTACTGGCTTCCACGAAATTCCCGTTTTATCATACGGCTTATTACAAGGCGCTTCCCTATATCGTGGAGATTCGGAACAAGGGAAACAAAAAGGATATACCTGAGCTGGAAACTTGTTTCGAAACGTTATATGGGGTCATGTTGCTGAAACTGCAGGGTAAGGAGGTGCATCCCGACACGGAAAAAGCCGTCACCGACATATCCAAACTGTTAGGTATGTTGTCGGACTATTATAAGCAGGATAAAAAAGGGGAACTGAAATTGGACTAAAAGAAATTAATCGAAAGATATGAAGAATATATTAGTGACTGGTTGTCGAGGACAATTAGGTAGTGAAATGCAACTGATTGCACCTGAGTATCCCGAACTGAAATGCTTTTTTACCGATGTAGAACAGCTGGATATTACCAAGCCGGAAGCAGTAGATGCCTTTGTTGATCAGAACAGTATTGACTGCATGGTCAATTGTGCGGCTTTTACTGCTGTCGAAAAAGCAGAAGATGCTACAGAATTATGCGATTTGCTCAATCATCGTGCTCCCGGTTTTCTGGCGAGAGCTATGGCACGTCGGGGCGGGAACATGATTCAGATTTCTACGGATTATGTTTTTGACGGGACTGCTTGCAAACCGTATCGCGAGACTGACGAGACTTGTCCGGCTTCCGTTTATGGATCTACGAAGCTGGCTGGAGAAGAAGCGGTGCTCACAGCCTGTCCGGACAGTATGATCATTCGCACGGCGTGGCTTTACTCTTCGTTTGGAAATAATTTTGTAAAAACGATGCTGCGTCTCGGCCGGGAAAAAGAACAGCTGGGGGTAGTGTTTGATCAGGTTGGTACACCTACGTATGCCCGCGATCTGGCACGTGTGATTTATGTGATTCTGACCAAGGGTATTGTTCCCGGAATATATCATTTCAGCAACGAAGGTGCTATTTCCTGGTATGATTTTACGAAAGCGATTCATAGACAGTCCGGAATAACTTCCTGCCGGGTACGCCCTTTGCTTACGGACGAATATCCTACGCGTGCTGCGCGCCCTCACTATTCCGTACTGGACAAAACAAAGATTAAGCAGGTTTATGGCATAGAAATACCTTATTGGGAAGATTCCTTGGCTGAGTGTCTCAAATTGTTAGAAATTTAAAAACTACACCGTTAGCGTTACAACAATGAATGAAATAGAAAGAAGAAGAACTTTTGCAATTATTGCTCATCCGGATGCCGGTAAAACTTCATTGACGGAGAAGCTGCTGCTTTTTGGCGGACAGATTCAAGTGGCAGGTGCCGTGAAGTCGAATAAAATCAGAAAAACCGCCACGTCGGACTGGATGGACATTGAGAAACAACGTGGTATTTCGGTGACGACTTCGGTTATGGAGTTTGATTATAAGGGCTACAAGATCAATATTCTGGATACCCCCGGACACCAGGATTTTGCGGAAGATACTTATCGTACACTCACGGCCGTGGACAGTGTCATCATTGTCGTCGATGGAGCCAAGGGTGTGGAGACACAAACGCGTAAGTTGATGGAAGTCTGTCGGATGCGTAATACGCCGGTAATCATCTTTGTGAACAAGATGGACCGTGAAGGTAAGGATCCGTTTGACTTGCTTGATGAGTTGGAGCAGGAGCTTCAGATCCGTGTCCGTCCGTTAAGCTGGCCGATCAATCAGGGGCAGAGATTTAAGGGCGTGTATAATATTTATGAGCAGAATCTGAACTTGTTTACGCCCGACAAACAAAAGGTGACGGAAAAGGTTGAAGTGGACATTCACAGTGATCAGCTGGAAGAACATGTTGGCGAAGCCGATGCTGAAAAACTGCGTTCAGATCTGGAATTGATTGATGGAGTATATCCGGAGTTTCAGGTTGAGGAATATTTGGACGCGGTTACGGCTCCGGTTTTTTTCGGTTCTGCGTTGAATAATTTTGGCGTGAAGGAATTGCTGGACTGCTTTGTAGAGATTGCACCCAGCCCTCGTCCGACAAAGGCCGAAGAACGTTTAGTCTTGCCTGAAGAGCCTAAATTCAGCGGCTTTATTTTTAAAATAACCGCTAATATTGATCCCAACCATCGTTCCTGTGTGGCATTTTGCAAGGTCTGTTCCGGAAAATTTGTACGCAATGCTCCTTATTTGCACGTGCGTCAGGGTAAAACCATGCGTTTTTCGTCGCCCACACAATTTATGGCTCAGAAAAAGAGTACTATTGAAGAAGCCTATCCTGGAGATATTATCGGATTGCCTGATAACGGAACGTTCAAGATCGGGGATACGCTGACAGAGGGAGAATTGATTCATTTCCGGGGGTTACCGAGCTTTTCGCCCGAAATGTTCAAATATATCGAGAATGCAGATCCGATGAAGACCAAACAGCTGAACAAAGGCATAGAACAGCTGATGGACGAGGGCGTGGCTCAGTTGTTCGTCAACCAGTTTAATGGCCGGAAAATTATCGGTACGGTCGGACAACTTCAGTTTGAGGTCATTCAATATCGGTTGGAGAATGAATATAATGCCAAGTGCCGTTGGGAGCCCGTCAGTTTGTATAAGGCCTGTTGGATTGAGAGTGACGACAAGGAACAGCTTGAAGCTTTCAAAAAACGAAAATACCAGTTTATGGCCAAAGATCGTGACGGACGTGACGTCTTTTTGGCCGACAGCGGGTATGTCCTGCAAATGGCTCAGTCGGATTTTGAACACATCAAGTTCCATTTCACGAGTGAATTTTAGTCTTATTTCTGATACACAAAAACGAGTCAACTATGAGTTACGAAGAAGATATTAAGCGGGCCGTTGAGGTGATGCGGCATGGCGGGGTCATTTTGTACCCGACAGATACCATTTGGGGCATAGGATGTGATGCGACCAATGAAGATGCTGTGCGTAGGGTTTATGAAATCAAGAAACGTTCAGACAGCAAGGCGCTTATTTGCCTTGTGGACACTCCCGATCGCGTACAGCTTTATGTAAAGAACGTGCCCGATGTCGCCTGGGATCTGATGGATCTGACCGATACGCCATTAACCATCATTTTTGACGGGGCAAAGAATCTGGCTCCGAATTTGCTGGCAGAGGACGGTAGTGTAGGGATTCGGGTGACGCACGAAGATTTCAGCCGTCAGTTGTGCTATCGTTTTCAAAAAGCAATTGTTTCCACTTCAGCCAATATCAGCGGGCAACCTTCGGCAGCTTGTTTTGATGAAATCAGCGATGAAATCAAGAATGCCGTTGATTATATCGTTGAGAACCGTCGACGGGAAAAGAAGCAGGGGCGTTCCAGCAGTATCATCAGACTTGGAGCTGGTGGTGAGATCCAGATCATTCGTAAGTAAGTGTCGATAAGCTAATTTGTCTTATGAGAACCGGAACTGTTGAATACACTTTTTTTGAGCGTCTGTTATTATGGCGGCGCAAGCATTTCAGTGAACGTACTTTTATTCTGATCCTGAGTTTTTTCGTAGGTATTCTTACCGCTTGTGCGGCACTGATACTGAAAGAGCTTATTCATAAGATCCAGCATTTTCTGACCTCGCAATTTGATGCGACGGCATCCAACTGGCTTTATTTGGTTTATCCTGTAATCGGTATTTTTCTGACTGGAATTTTTGTCCGCAGGGTTGTGAAAGACGACATCAGTCATGGTGTGACAAAGATTCTGTTTGCTATTTCCCAAAAGCAAAGTCGGATCAAGGCTCATAACACGTGGTCGAGCGTCATAGCCAGTGCCATTACGATTGGATTCGGTGGTTCGGTGGGTGCGGAGGCTCCGATTGTTCTGACCGGCTCGGCCATCGGGTCGAATCTGGGGAGTCTGTTCCGGATGAACAGCAAAACGCTGATGCTGCTTGTCGGTTGCGGTGCAGCCGGGGCGGTGTCCGGAATCTTTAAGGCTCCGATTGCCGGCCTGGTGTTTACCCTGGAAGTTTTGATGATCGATCTGACCATGGCTTCGTTGTTGCCGTTGTTGATTTCATGTGTTACTGCGGCCGGACTTACTTTTGCCGTTTCCGGTATGGGGACAGTTTTTGAATTTCATCTGCAGGATGCTTTTCAGGTAGACCGCATACCGGCTTATATCCTTTTGGGAATATTCTGCGGTTTGGTGTCTTTATACTTTACACGTACGATGAATTCGCTTGAAGATATTTTCCGGAAGTATTCCAGTCCTTATGTGAAATTGTTGTTGGGCGGATCCGTGCTGAGCGTGTTGATTTTCCTTTTTCCGTCTTTGTATGGTGAAGGTTACGATCTGATTCACCTGTTGTTGAATGGTAGCGGTCCGCAGGATTGGGATACGGCTATGGAGCGGTCTTTGTTTTATGGCCACGGTAATCTCTTGCTTTTTTATTTGGCTTTGGTGTTGATTTTTAAAGTATTTGCATCTACGGCGACGAATGGCGGAGGTGGTTGCGGTGGAATTTTTGCGCCCAGTTTGTTTCTCGGTTGTATTTCCGGTTTTATTTTCTCCCGTCTTTGGAATATTTACGGTTTGTTGAATGTACCTGTTCCGGAGAAAAATTTCGCCATGTTGGGCATGTGCGGACTGATGAGTGGTGTCATGCATGCTCCGCTGACCGGTATATTCCTGATTGCTGAACTGACTGGCGGTTATCAGTTGTTTATGCCGCTGATGATCGTTTCTGTGTGTGCTTATCTGACAATCATATCCTTCGAGCCTCATAGTATCTATTCCATGCGACTGGCCAAGCGCGGTCAGCTGCTGACCCACCACAAGGATCGTGCGATTCTGACGTTGATGAGTATGGATTCGGTGATCGATAAATATGATGAATATTTGCATCCGGAAATGGATCTGGGACAGTTGGTGCGGATTATTTCCAATTCCAAACGTGATGTTTTTCCGGTAGTCAATCAGCAGAATGTGCTGATTGGTATCGTTTATTTGGATGATGTTCGTCATATTATGTTCCGTCAGGAATTGTATCATCGGTTTACTGTCGGCGAGCTCATGACCGAGTTTCCGGCCCGACTGAGCATCAACGATTCTATGGATGTCGTGGTCGCTACATTTGACCATACCAATGCCTGGACATTGCCGGTTGTTGATGGCGACGGTGTTTTTGTCGGTTTTATCCGTAAGTCTAAGGTCTTTACAAATTATCGCAAGATGTTGGCTGACCTTTCTGACGATTAACGGGGTTGTGAGACTTTATTGTGAATTAAACTTATTTTTATGAAGAAAGAAGATTTGAGAATCATTTATATGGGGACACCCGAGTTTGCGGTGGAGAGTCTGCGTCGTCTGGTTGAGGGAGGCTATCATGTTGTCGGAGTCATCACGATGCCCGACAAGCCGATTGGCAGGCATCAGGACGTATTGCAACCCAGTGCGGTGAAGAAATATGCTGTGGAACACGGGTTACGTGTGCTACAGCCCGAAAAATTAAAAGATGAGGCGTTTCTTGAGGAGCTTCGAGGTTTGAAAGCAGATCTGCAGATTGTAGTAGCGTTTCGTATGTTACCGGAAGTGGTTTGGAACATGCCTCCCTTGGGAACGTTCAATCTGCATGCTTCTCTCTTGCCTCAGTATCGTGGGGCGGCTCCGATCAACTGGGCGGTAATTAATGGAGAGACTGAAACGGGAATTACTACGTTTTTTCTGAAACACGAGATAGATACCGGTGAAATCATTCAACAGGTGCGGGTGCCTATTGCCGATACAGACAACGTGGGTGATGTGCATGATAAACTGATGATGTTGGGGGGACAGCTTGTCGTGGATACGGTCGATCATATTCTTGACGGAACGATCAAACCGATACCTCAGGAAGATCTTATCGGAACATCGACATTGCATCCGGCTCCGAAAATCTTTAAGGAGACTTGCCGTATCGATTGGGAGGGGAAGAGCGTAAAACAGATTTATGACTTTGTACGTGGTTTGTCTCCATATCCGGCTGCCTGGACCGAACTCTATGCACCCGACGGTAAAGCTCAGGTGTTGAAAATTTATGCAACTGAGAAGGTTTTCTGCATGCATGAGTATGCAACCGGTACGGTTATAACTGATCATAAGAACGAAATCAAGGTGGCTGTGACCGATGGATTCGTTTGCTTGAAAGAAATACAATTAGCGGGTAAAAAGCGCATGAATGTTGTCGACTTTTTGCGGGGCGCACGCATGGGTTCCGGATATTGTGTCCGTTAGTTGGATTGTAGTCAGTACAAATATAAAATGCAAGTTTTTATGCTAAAGCTTGCATTTTATATTTTATTGCATTATATTTGCCCAATACAACCTAATTTTTGTTGAACTAAACGTTATTGCCTATTGAGAAACATTACCTGGAATAATTAATTTAGAAAAGTAATGGAAGATTTGAGAATCCTGCCCGACTGTGAGTTGGTTGAACTTTATGCGGCAGGCAATAACGATGCATTTGATGTCTTGCTGGACAGGCATCAGGAAAAATTGTTTTCATATATTTTGTTTATTGTGCATAATGAGGAATTGGCTAACGATATCTTTCAGGAGACGTTTGTCAAGGCAATCATGATGATTCAGCAACGACGTTATGTAGAAAGCGGAAGATTCTTGTCGTGGTTGATGCGTATAGCCCACAATATGGTCATAGATCTTTTCCGGCAGGAGAAGAACGAGAATACAGTGTCGGATAAAGACGTTGACTATGATCTGTTTAACGATATCCGACTTTCAGAATTGAATGTCGAAACCCGGTTGGTTAAGGATCAGACACTTGATGATGTACGGATTATGGTGGATCATCTGCCGAAAAACCAGAAGGAAATAGTTTACATGCGTTATTATCAGGAGATGTCTTTTCGGGAAATAGCCGAAGTGACCGGTGTCAGCATTAATACGGCTCTGGGACGAATGCGTTATGCCTTGCTCAATTTGCGCAAAATGGCCGGTCGAAAAAGTCTTTATTCGGAGTCTTTGTATTAACCGTAAAAAGCGGAATGTGCCGGACAGGTTGGAACATTCCGCTTTTGGAGGCATATTAATTCATAAGTAGAAGCGCTTTCTCCTGTATCTTAGATCTACTTTTAATTCTTGTCAGTCTGACTTTCTGTTTTCTTCTTTCCAAGGAATATCCATCGGAAAAAAGATGCAGTCACGGAATGGCTGAAAGAATTGACTTCGTCTGTTCGTTCATCGATACTTTCATAAAGTGGTTCAGCATCTTTTTCGGAGAGCACACCATCGTTGACCATTTGATGGACGGTACGACGTTCGTTACTTAATAGCATGCGTATGGCTTTTTGGGTCAATGCATGCCGGTAGGCTTTCGGAAACTCTTGAGCCAATTTGGCAATCATGTTATCCATTTTATTCATGTTATCCGTTATTTCATCGTGCAACACTTGCAAATTGCCTTTTTGGCTTTCATTGAGTAAATCCGATGCTTTCAGGTCGTCAAGCAATTTTAGGTCTTCACGTTGTAAGATAATAAATCCGCGTCCAAGATCATAGATCACGGCAATTCTTTCCCGGAAATAAAAGCTGATCCAGTCGCGCATGATGCCCATACTTTGCAGGTTATGGAGCAGGGTTGCCTGTTCGCAGAATTCGAAAATGGAATGTCGGAAGTTCAGGGTAAACTGTCCGTCGTGGTCATACATTTCGTCGAGTGAATTCATCAGTCGCATAAAGGATGCTTTTGAAATGATGCCTTCGCTGTATATTTGTTTACAGCTCGTTTTTTCTTTGTCCAGTACGCGCAGACGTATTTCTGCCAGTAAATCTTTAGTATGGGGTATGCGGTCGGGCTGCTCAATATGCTGGGGCAGATATTCTTTGACTCTTTTCCAGTTTGCTTCAGCTAGTTGGTCGCGTTTGTTCAGCCGTTCGAAATATTTGTTCGTATTGTCGCAGATGTGTTCCTGAATATTATATTCCATTTGATACCGGGCCGAAGTGGTATTGATGAGCCCCAGACGTTTCAGCAGCCAGCGCATGGTGGTGGCATTAATAGACAAGGTTAAGGTAACAATTCCTGCTGTGAAAAACAGAATCTGCCGTCGGATTTCTTCGGGAATGCCCGGAGTATAGGACACCATAAGGGCCAAGGTCATGCCGAGTGCGCCGCGTAGTCCGCCCCATGTCAGTATAACCGACTCACGTTTGCTCAATCCGTAACCTAAACGTTTCATGGCCGGATAGAGCAGCATGATCATGATAAACCGGATAAGATTCAGACCAATATAGAGTAACAGCAGGATACCGATGTTGGTCCATGTCATTTCAACCTTCTCGGCGATGACGATTCCGACGATGATGAAGATCAGTGTGTTGGCAATATGAGCCAGAAGTTCCCAGAATTTTTCCATGAAACTGTTCACCTGGGGCTTTAATTTGGGACGTCCTTTGTAGGATATGGTCAGTCCGAATGCAACCAAGGCAATGACTCCGGAGATGCCTAAATAGTATTGCGACAAGATGAAGGTGAGATAGGCTGCCAGAATCATGACACTGTTCTGGATCATCTCTTCTGAATTGACTTGTGTGATGAACCAAAGGGTCAGACGAGCCAGAATGAACCCTAAAAGAGCACCGCCGGCAACCACTTCGATGAATTCGATGAATGGAGAGGTTGTGCTGGATCCAGTTGCCGTGTAGGCTCCGAAAAAGAGCATGAAGCAGACAATGCCGGTTCCGTCGTTCAACAATGATTCACCGTCTACCAAGGTGGAAAAGCGTTTGCTCGTTTTCAGTTCGTGGAGGAGGGCGACAACAGCTACTGGATCTGTAGCGCTGATCAGGGCACCGAACATTAAGGCAAAAGCCCACGTCCAGGATGCGTATTCTGGAGCAAAAAGACCAAATGTCATGACCAACAACGCAGTGAGCAACATGCAGATGATCAGTCCCGGACCTGCCAGTAGCGTTGCATTCGATAAGGTCTTTTTGAATATGTGCATATTCATTTCATAGGCAGCGTCGAAAATCAATATTGGCAGAAACACGTAGAGAATGAAATCCGGGTTCATGTCTCCCACCGATTGGATGGCTTTGCTGATGTTTGGGAATGCCGTGAAGCATTCAAAACGTTCCAGTAGTCCCATGGCCAGTCCGAATGCAAACAGACCTACGGTATAGGGCAGTTGCGTCTTCTTAAGTACTGATTTCAGAAGTGCACCGATCAATAATCCTGAAACCGCAAGGAGCAATGGGGATAACAAGTCAAATTCTTCCATATATTATAGGTTTTCGATAGTGGATAATTGTTGTAAACATAGGAAGGGATAATGGCCTTCATTTGCAAAGATAATTAAACTATTTGAAAAGAATGTATCGGGTAGTATTTTCTTGTTGCATAAAGATGATTCGAATTGCGTTTTTCAAATCCCTTTGTTCGGGTCTAAATTAAGATGATTTGTCCGTATGATTTTGTGATTATGTTTTTCTATTCCAAGGATTTTGTTTTTGGAGAAGAATTCTTGTCGTGAAGGCATGATGTTTGATTTTTATTTTTTTATTCAGGTGTTTTTCGTATCTTTGTCGTGTCCTTTGTTTAAAGAACACTTTTTTATAACAGAATAAGTAAAAACAAATTATTTCGAATATGCCCAGACAAAAGGTCATTGTGTCCATGACTTCATTTCCCGCAGCAATTCCGTATGCAGTCAAGGCTATTCAATCGATTCTTGAAGGTTCGGTGTTACCCGATAAAGTGGTGCTTTATTTAACGGTGTCACAATTTGGTGATGATGGTATTCCGCAGGAATTGTTGAGTCTGGCTGAAAACAATCCCATTTTTGAAATAAGAAATTATGATAAGGATATTCGTTCGTACCGGAAATTGATTCCTGCTTTGGATGACTTTCCGGACGCTGTTATCGTAACCGTGGATGATGATGTGGCGTATCACAGAAACATGTTACGGAGTTTGTTGCGCCTGCATGAGCAGTTGCCGGACGCTGTATTGGCTCATCGGGCTAAACGTATGAAGCCCGGCAAACCATATCGGGCCTGGAGTAAGTATAGATGGTATGATTTTCTGCTGAAAAGAATTCATTCTGATTTTAAGAATATACAGACAGGAGTAGGCGGTGTGCTTTATCCGCCTCACGCATTAAAAAAAGAAATGCTTGATCCGGAATTGTTTATTCAAATAGCTCCGACAACAGATGATATCTGGTTTTGGGGAGCTGCGGTAGCTAACGGTACTCCGATTGTGCCCGTTCCGTTTGGCTATAATAAGCCTAAGGGATTAAAGAAGCCCCGAGAAATGTCCCTGAAAACCGTAAATTTCAAATCGGGTATAGATCGTAATGCAGCTGCATTGAATGCAATTGTTGAAAAGTTTCCGGTCATAGGTGGGCGAATAGGGTATAAATGAATTAATTTGATAACAGATGACTGATAAAAAGAAAATAATCGTATCTCTGACTTCGTTTCCGGCAGCAATTCCTTATGCCGTGCAGGCGATCCGTTCCGTGCTTGAGGGTTCTCTTCTCCCCGACAAAATCGTATTGTATCTGGATACACAGAAATATCCCGGAGGAATGCTTCCTGAAGAGCTTGAGGCACTTCTGGCAGAAAACCCGATTTTTGAAGTTCGGTTTGATGCTGCTGAGATACGTTCCTATAAGAAATTAGTTCCCGCATTAAGAGATTTCCCGGAAGATGTGATTGTCACAATCGATGACGATATTCGTTATCATGCAGATCTTTTGCGTGATTTGGTCCGATTGCATCAGCAATTGCCTGATGCCATAATTGCCCATCGGGTCCGGCGGGTACAGTTAGACACTCCTTATCGGAAGTGGAGAAAATATAAATGGTATGATTTTCTCTTTAAAAAAATCCATTTTGACTATCGGGCCATGCAGACGGGCGTAGGAGGGGTGTTATACCCTCCGCATTCTTTGGATGAAAAGATGCTCGATCCGGAACTTTTTATGAAATTGGCACCAACAAATGACGACATCTGGTTTTGGGCGGCTGCCGTGTCTCAGGGTACTTATGTGGTACCTCTTCCCAACGGACATCGTAAGCCCTTTGAAATCGGAAAGCCTGGAGAGGTTTCTTTAAAAACCGTGAATCTCAAGCCAGGTGATGATCGTAATCGAGAAGCATTAGATAACATTCTTAAGTATTATCCGCAGATTAGGAAAAAATTGCAGGCTGGAAGCTAAGGTTTATTCTGGTCAAAGTTATATATGAAGAAAATTATTATAGATGTTTATCCCATTTCTACTCCGTATGTCGGTTTAGGGGAATTTTGTCGGCAGATAGGGGAACGATTGGGTAAACGTGCGGCTGGTTTACGCTCTCGTTTTGGAATAGAATTCTATTTTGTCTTACCCCCAAAGTTCAAAGGATGTTTCGGTAATGAGGTGCATTATATAGGCATGCCGGCGTCTCTTCGTGGCTTGTTTCCGTTCTGTCCTTTTCATGCGGATTTGTTCCATATTCCTTATCAAAGCAGCAAGATAAAATATTTGAAGTCTGCCAAGAATCAGCTTTTGACGGTTCATGACATTAATTTCGTATATGAAAAACAAGGTAAGAGTCTGGAAAAGGCTATTCGCAAGTTTGAAAAAAAAATAAAACATTCTGATTTCGTTAGTTATATTTCTCAGTTTACTTGTGAAGACACGCGAAAGCATTTTGCAGTGACCTGTCCTCAGAAAGTTATATATAATGGAGTGGCGGATCTTGAATCTTCATGTCGTCAGGAGGTCTTGCCCGAAAAATTTCCTGAAAAGTTCTTTTTTCATATTTCCAGTCTACAACCCAAAAAAAACGTGCACCTCTTGGTAGAAATGATGAAATTTCTTCCGGAAGAGAATTTGTTGATAGCTGGAAATTGGAATAGTGATTATGGCCAGATGCTTCAACAAAAGATTAAGGAGCTTCAGACACAAAACGTTTATATGCTGTCAAACGTGAATGAAGCACAAAAAGCTTCTCTTTATGCTGCGTGTCAGGCTTTCCTGTTTCCGTCTTTATGTGAGGGATTCGGTCTTCCACCCATCGAAGCGATGAAATTTGGCAAACCAGTATTTCTGTCTACATTAACGGCACTTCCGGAAATCGGCGGGCATGAAGCATTTTACTGGGAGCAGCTTGACCCAGAAGTTATGGCTGCAGTTGTCCGGGAGAAACTGGCTGTTTTTGATGCTGATTCTTTTCATTATGAAGCAAGATTGAAGCAAAATGCCGCCCGTTTTGATTGGGAGAAGTGTGTTAGCCAATATGTTGACTATTATCTTGAAATATTGGGTTTGTAGATCAAAACAGGTTTGAGTCTGGTCTGGCCTTTTTTTTCATTCGGTAGGATTTGATATATAACTTGTAATAGTAATATATGTATTTGAAAGAATTATTCTTCACTTCATCCAATTCTTGTAATAGATCTGTTATAGGCTTTAGTTGGCCTGTGTTCTGATAAATAAGCATGAGTTCTGATATAATCAGACGTCTTCTTCGTTTGATAGAAACGGGCCATGCATGATGTTCTTTTTTCAAAAAGTTGCCTACCCAGTTAAAGAATTCAATAGTAGCCCGGCTTTTCTGATATAAAATATCTGTGGTAACATTTTTTGCAGAAGAAACGTTCTTTCCGCTTTCTCGCCATGAGATTCTGGATTGTGGAATGGTATATATACCTTTTTCACGGGCACAGTTCATGACTGTGGCGTTGTCTGTCCGGTAGGCAAGGTCAAATGGAATAAACCCGTTTGTTTCCAAGAAATGTTTGGTCCGGAAGATGAATTCCGGCATTCTGGCATCAATTTTATGTCGATATAACTGGCTGAAAAAATCAATAGAAGATAGGACACGTGGAAAACTGTGACATTTCGTAACGACGTTTCCTTTGCTATCAATTATGTTTATATCGAAGTGGTATACATCATAATCATCATGCACTTCGAGAGCCTTATAAAAGTTTTCAATGCATTTTGGATCCATGATGTCATCATCCGAGAAAAGCATAAAGAATTCTTCATCTTGAATGAGTTTCAGACACCTGTTCCATTGTCCTACAAGGTTGATCCTGCCTAGGTTGTCGGGGAAAAATTGGTAGTTAATGGTCAGATCTTTTTTGTATTGTTCTACGATTGCTGACAGTTGATAGGGACTTGCATCGTCGCCAATATATACATTAAACCTTTTATCAGTCTGTTTTGCTAATGAATTTAGTGTGTCAACAAGGTATTCTTGTTTATATGCAGGAATGACAAGGGCAAGTCTAACGTTATTCATTTTTATGAGTTTGAGCTGTTAAAAGTTTGACCAGCAGATTAGTGTACTCACTTACGCACTGATCCCAATTGAATCGTCTGGCGTTGTTCTTTATTCTTTCCGGGTAATCTGGCTGTGAATAAAACAAATCCATTTTTTTGTTGACAATTTCAGCCATCTCTTGTGGATCTAATTCAGGCCAGTAAAAAGCAACATCGCTACCAATTTCCGGCAGACTGGTCAAAGTGGATAAGAATACCGGTTTCCCGAATTTCATCGCTTCGATGGGCGGAAGACCGAATCCTTCGCATAAGGAAGGAAAAAGAAAAGCTTCACAGCGGGAGAAAAGATATGCTTTCTGTTCTTCTGTGATATTGTTCAGGTAAATAATGTTTCCATGGACGGCATGATCAATTTTTCGGATGTTTTCTTGTCCATAGGGATGTTTCCAATCGCCCACAATGATCAGGTTTCGTTCAGGGAGGTAATTCATCATTTCGATCAGTAAGTGAATGTTCTTTTTGGGCAGAAGACTGGATATGTGCAACATAAACTTTTCTGGTATGTCTACATTCAATCCGGGGTTATCGGGAACCATGCCAGACAGATCGGTCACTCCATTGTAGATTACGCCGCAGGATTTGTTTTTGGGAATATGAAAATTCCTTTCGGTATCTTCTCGAGAAAAGTTTGATATATAGTTGATGTAATCTACTTTGTCTATTTTTGTTTGAAAACGATTTATGGCTCGCTGTAATTTCTGACCGTTTTTCTCATAAAAGAAGTTCACGTCATGTACAGTCATGAGTTTCTTTTTTGCTCTGAAAACTTTAATACAATGACAATATTGGTGTGGCGCATAATAAAGGGTTGCCTTGCACGGGAAAAATCTGAAAATCCATTTCTTTTGACGACGTAAAGTTATATATCTGACATCATTACCTAATATTCCTTTATTGCCCGGAGAGACGATAAAATATAACTCTATGCCATATTCTTTACGTAACCATTTAGATTGTCTGACTAACCCTGTTAATAATTTACTACAGAATTCTCCGACTCCCACGTAAGGTGTATCCAATGAATACGCTTCGATCACCAGTTTTTTCATAGCTTTCTTCTTTGTTGTCATTTATCGTTATGCTGCAAATATAGCGATAATTAGCGTAAAAAAGAATGAATTTGTATTTATAATAACTAATTGTCCTACTAAAGTTGTCTAATGATTTTATTTGTCAACTATCCCATTTGGCCCCATTGGCATTGACCGGATACTACGCAAAGCTTTAATTATGTGATGATCTTCAAGCTAATTATTCTCATTCTTTTATGTCATTCAAGTCATACTGGTCAAAATAGCTGAAGTCTCGTAGGGTATTTATACGGGCGCGTCCGCGAGCCCGTTTAGCCAGAAATTCTTCGTAGGATTTAACAGCATAGTGATTGATGCGGATTACGTCCTGCTGAGGCTGGCGGTCTCTGAATCCTTTTTTTATTGGTGCGCCATGAGAGTCTGCTGCCCGGCCGGATATGCGTGCGGCTTCGTGGCAGCCGATCATTGCACAGACTCGCCGTGGGTCTACAATGCTTTTCACATGCGTATTCAGTTTATGTTGAGGGATGGAATGACTTCTGAATCTTTCCATGACGTTTCCCGGTTCGTGTTTCCGTGCTCCTCCGCTACCAAACACAAGCCAGTTAATTTCTACCACCGAGAAGTTTTCCATGCGATGCAGAAATTCAGGAATGGATTTGTCTTTAATGGGAACGATAAATTCATCAAGATCTATCACAGCGATCCAGCGTGCTTCGGTTCGGTGTCGTTCAAAGCAGTCATCATATGCGGCAAGCTGCATTTTTTTCCCAGGCCAATAGTGATATTCAACAAGCCCCGAAGCGATATAAGGCATAAGCACTTCCTTGGTTTCATCCGTGCTTTCGTTGTCATAGATATAAAATTTTTCTACACCATTTTGTCGATGCCATTCGATCCATTCTTTGAAATATGGTCCTTCGTTCTTGGCGATAGCACACACGGTTAAATAATATATTGGTGGCGTATCGAGGTGTTTCATGCGATATTTGAGTTTCGCAGCTCTGAAAAGACCATAGCGCAGGATGCCACGCCATCTGTTTCGTGTCATTTTATGTGGTATTACTCCTGCTATAATTTCGGCAAGCACTTTGTTCATCTTGATTTATTTTTGATGGTTGTCATTAGCCGGGTTTATAACTCAAAGCTTGATTTTTCCGGCAAGATATGTTCAAAGGCATTTTTGATCTGTTTCATCACCTGGGCATAATTACGGATATGCACGTTATCGTTCAGGCAAATCAAAGAATAGGACTGATTATAGATTGCGTTGACAGCTTGTTTGGCCCGGATCATCAGGGGAAACATTTTCGTGTCGCTGTACGTGTTGTAGGGTGTAAAGTTTCCTTGGCAGATTTGCCAGGTTCGGAACAGCTCGGGGGTATAATCGTTCAGAGCTCGGAATTTGTTGACAGATGTTTCCGTCAATTCTTTGCCGGCTGCGTTCCACACCTCTTCAAACGTACATTTTAGAAATGGTTGGGCATTGTGAGGCGTACGTAGAGTAATGAATTTGTTATAGTATTTTAAAAGATAATTCCATCGGGCTTTTGAACCGTAACTTTTGTCAAACCATTTGTCATGAAATCGCGACATTACTTCTCTTTTATCGAAATGACGATTGATAATTCTGAGGTTATTCTTGATCCTTTTATACCATTGTGACCAGGAAGGGTTGTAGAGAAAGGTCGCTATGTCACAAGGCAGACCGTTCTTGAAAAAACGTTCCGGTGTGATGGTATTGATGATGTAGAAGTCGTCATTGAAATAGACAAAATGTTCTGCCAGGTCAGGAATATGGTGCAGATAACGTTCAATGACGACAGAATTGTAAGTCGGTAAAAATTGTTCAGGTATATAGTCTTTATGATTCACCAGATGTATCTTGGGATTGTTGGTGTCGAGCCAGTCTGGCTTTTGTCCGCTGGTCACAAAATGAATCTTCCGTACCCACGGAGCAAATTTTTCTACTCCGCGAAACCAATATTTCAAGAAGCCATAATCACGGAAACGGGCTTCGGATATTCCGTTTTTCGTATTTTCCTTTTTGCCGGAGTATTGGGCAAATTCTGCCTGCCATTTTGGGTCGTTCATGTCAACCCAGGTGATTATAAAATCTATATCCATAAGTATTGGGCGTTGATAGGTTATATTAATCGGGTCTTTTTCTGCTTTATCTCAAATGCTTTGGTATTTTGAGAGAGTGTCTTGATCCTGTAGGAATGACATCGGCGTTTGCAGAAGTATATTGTTTGACAATCAAGAATTACTGTTTTTATAAGAAGTAAATGTCGTTCAATAGTCTGCTTCTTTATTGTTTTTCCAGAAAGATGATCTTGCCCTCGTGGCTTTCATTGGACTGTAAAGCATGTTTGAAGCGATTATGAGTCCATAGATAGAATTCAGGGTTTTCCTGAATCATCTTTTCCAGCATCCGGTAATAAATTCTTGTCAGTTCAAAGTCTGGTAGCAAATACGGCGTCTCGTGCATTGGAACAAATTGGGCTTCATAATATCCTCTTTTGACTCGTTTCATTGCCAGAAACCAAGCTTCAAAGCGGTAATGTTTCGCTATCTTTTCTGTTCCGACCAGGACGGGAGCTGTGTGATGCAGAAACTGTAAAAAATAATGCGCATCCTGTTTCTTGGGCGATTGGTCTGCAATAAACCCGATGAGACTGACCTTATGCTCATGAGCAAGCTTGTTGATGTAACGGGCCGTCTTTTGCATTTCAACGCAAACTGCCCCCATCCGTTCCCGATTGTGCAGGAAGAGTCTGTCCATGCTTTCATTATGCAGCTTATGATAGATCTGGGCTCCGATAATACCTTTTTCCAGGCTTAAAGGCATGGAAGAACACCATTCCCAGTTTCCGTAATGGCCTAAAAAGAGCGCTATGGATTTTCCTTGACGGAGCACTGCATTCACAGCTTCTATGTTGGTAAATTTCATGCGTTTGCAGATCTCTTGAGGAGAAATTGTAGCCAGTTTGCAGCTTTCGAGCATATTGTCGGTGAAAAAGTGATAAAATTTCTTTTCGATTTGCTTGATTTCCTGTTTGCTTAATTTCGGGAATGATTCGGTAAGGTTTTTCCGAACGATCCGTCTCCGGTAATGAGCCACATAATAGATTATGTAGAACAAGAAATCTGATAGAATATATAATATGCTGAAAGGGAGATAGGACAGGCATTTGACGAAAAATGAAAGTATATGGTATGTCATATTTCCTTGTTTTTAATGATGACTTGCATCCTCTGTGTGTCTGAGTCGTATTTTAGACGAACAGAATGTCTTTGATTTTTTTGGAATGTTGCTTTTTCGATTTATTTATTTTTGCATTCAGGCAAATATACGAATTTAATCTGAAAACAGTTTTCTTTCCGTTGATTTTTTCTCATCGTGTGGCATTTCACGGAGGAATGATCTCCCATAATTCTGTTGTAAATCTATAAAAAAGCGAAGAAACAATCAGGAAAGAGAGTTCTGTAACAAACAATCAGATTGTTTTCCGTATATTTGAATATGCAATAATCAATTAAGTCATTTGAGCATATGTTTTATCGGTTGATCACATTGGGGGCCGCTCTGTTTTTGTGGGGAAATTTCGGGGTTTCAGCGCAGACTTATCAGGATTATGTCCGTCTGGCGTTGGATGCTTTGTCCGCGGACAGTCTTGTTCGGGCGGAATATTTTTTTCGCGAAGCGATGCGACTGGAACCAGCCGAGAAGTCGAATGCATTGCTTTTCGACTATATCGGGCAGATTCAGGAACGTCAGGGAAAGTATGACGATGCGCTTGCTTCCTATACTTTGGGCATTAATTTGTCGCCGCACACCTTGGGTATTCTGTTGCATCGGGGTACACTCTTGCTTCAGCAGGAGCAGTTGGACCGTGCTTTGTCCGATTTCTCAAATATCATTGATTTGAATCCCGATCATCAGCGTGCCTTATTGTTTCGTGCCTATATTTATGTAGAAAAACGCCTATATAAGGAGGCCCGGCGCGATTATGAACATTTGATTCAGATAAATCCCATGCACGAGGATGGATTGTTGGGGCTTGCTTTGTTGAACGATAAGGATAAGCGGCCTCGTGAGGCTATGGACATGATGAACCGTTTGGTTAATATGAATCCCGATCGGGCAGATTTTTATGCTGTTCGGGCAGGAATGGAACATCAGCGTAGAATGTATGAGCAGGCGGAATTGGATTTTGAGAAAGCCATAGCACTCGATCCGACGAATCCGGAGTATTATATTAGTCGTGCGATATTCTATCAGGATTTCAGAAAAAAATCTGAGGCTGAGGCCGATTTGAAGAAAGCATTGGACTTAGGGGCCGATCCGACTCTGGTTGCCGGTTTGTTGCATCAGTGGAATCAGAATTGAGTCTTGTCGATGCCTGTTCGTTCAGGGCTGAATGTTTCAGAGTTGTGGAGACACTCGTTAACGTAAAGCAACCGCCGGGTTCTTGTTTCGTTTGCATTTTAAAGAAACAGAACCTGGCGGTTGTCTTTATAGATATTGTTCAGAAAGAATATTATTTCTTGCGGATAATCGTCTGAGCCCGATCCGGTCCGACAGAAAGTATTGTGATCGGGGTTTCCAGCTCTTCTTCCAGAAATTTGATGTAATCCTTGAATTCCTGAGGGAACTGGTCTTCGCTCGTCATGGATGAAAGGTCGCAGTTCCAACCCTTTATTTCTTTGTAGACCGCTTCACAACCTTCAGTTTCAAAAGGAACGTCGGTCATGATCACACCGTTCTTCTTATAGGCGACACAAGCCTTGATGGTATCAAAACCGTCGAGCACGTCGCTCTTCATCATAATCAGTTGCGTCACGCCGTTGATCATGATGGCATATTTCAAGGCTACCAGATCCACCCACCCACAACGGCGGTTACGTCCCGTAACGGCACCGTATTCATGACCGATTTCCCGAATCTTGTCTCCGGTTTCGTCGAATAGTTCCACCGGGAACGGTCCGGAGCCGACGCGGGTGCTGTAGGCCTTGAAGATTCCGAATACTTCTCCGATAGCGTTCGGACCGACACCCAGACCGGTGCAAACGCCGCCACTCGTCGTATTGGATGAACTGACGAAAGGATAGGTGCCGTGATCAATGTCGAGCATGGTACCCTGTGCTCCTTCTGCCAGAATGTTTTTTCCTTCTTTCAGATATTGGTTGATTTCAATTTCCGTATCTGTGAGCGGGAATTGGCGCATGTATTGGATACCTTCCATCCAGATTTTCTCTTCTTCGGAAATGTCATAGTCCGTATAGTTCAAATCTTTCAGGATTTGTTCGTGGCGTGCTTTCAGAGTCTGGTATTTCGTATCGAAGTTTTCCAGAATGTCACCGACCCGTAGTCCTGTTCGGCTGGCTTTGTCGCTGTAGGTCGGACCGATGCCTTTACCTGTCGTACCTACTTTGTTCTTGCCTTTTGCAGCTTCATAGGCACGGTCCAGTACGCGGTGAGTCGGCAGAATCAGGTGGGCGCGCTTGCTGATGTGCAGCCGCTTTTTCAGATCATAGCCGGCAGTCTCCAGTTCCCGGGCTTCGGCCATGAACAAATCAGGAGCAATGACACATCCGTTACCGATAATGTTTACTTTGTCTTCGGCGAAGATACCGGAAGGAATAGAACGCAAAACGAATTTCTTCCCTTCGAAAATGATGGTATGGCCGGCATTCGGGCCACCTGCAAAACGGGCTACTACGTCATATTTCGGGGTAAACACGTCTACAACTTTGCCTTTACCTTCGTCTCCGAATACGATGCCCAGCAGGGCATCTACTTTTCCTTTTTTCATTGTTCGTCTGTTGTTAGTATCTGTTGTCTTTCTTGTCTGTATAGAAACCGCATTTACGGTTGAGTCTGCATTCCGAAAAATGCATTGACAAAGTTAATTGTTTTTGTGTAAAGTAAAAGCAACTTTTCGGGAAAGTTACCTTAAAGCCCGGATTTTAATGTTTTGAGCACCTTCTCGGCTTTTGTTTCAGATTCCTTGTTCAGTTCGCCGAACTTTTGCAGGGCCGAAATGACAGCCCGCCGCAAGCTCGGGTTTGTGCAGTTTATCGTGCTGGCAGCCTGGTCCAGAAATTCTTCTTCTGCACGTTGGTTCAGTTCGTTGCCTTTCATGAAAAGGCGTGCAAAGAGCAGATAGCCGCACAGCTGGAACATTTCTTCTTCCCGGGCTATCCATTGGAAGGCTTTTTCTGAGGCATAAGGCGTTTTCTGAATCAGATTCATCACCGTGAGTTGTGCTATTTCCGGTGTAGGCATGTTTTCAATCCAGATTTCTGCTATTTCCGGATAGAATGTCTCTACGGGTTGAAGGAGTCCGGCGAGAATCTTGCATTCCCTTATGTTTTCTTTCCAGAGCGCCTGAGCCAGATCATGATTGGGCTCAAATTCCCGGGCAATGTCGTTCAGGCGTGGAAGTTCCACGCCGAAATTGAGTTTATAACTGAGACCGTTTTCACGCATGAATGCCGAGGCTACACCATTCATCGAAAGACGTAGCTCCTGCTTTATTTTTCTAAGCTCTTCTTTCAGTTCCATTATTTATTCGTTGACATAAGGTAAGGTTGCATATTCCTGGCTGTATCGCAGCATCTGGGCATCGTAGGCTTCGTCATAATGTATTTTGACGTCCGTCAGTGTGCCGTTTTCATCGGTTACGGCTTCATAACGCGGATTGATGAATCCTTTGTAAGGGGCCAGATTCAGATGGCTGTAGCGTTCCAGAATCTCTTTATGTAGGGTTGGATCTAATTTGACACCGTAGGTTTCTACAAGATTCCGGGCAGCTTCATAGTCTCCTTCGCTTTTGATTCTCTGGATTTCTTTCAGCAATTCTCCGAACAGTTTTCTCAGTGTGCCGTAATCTTGAATCTGCAGATAAGTTTTATTTTCTTTTCTGACCATTCTGGCTGCCTGCTGTTTTTCAGCTCGTTCGAATGTCCAGCGGGCAATGAGGGCTCGGTTGCGCATGTGCGCCTCCTCAATGTCTTTTCCCGGTTCTATTCGGACAGTCTGGGTGAGCAGTCCGTTCATCATATAGCTGTAATACTGTGCCTGATATGCTTTTCGGTCGGGAGTCAGTCCCAGCTCCACCATTTTCTCGTCAGCCAGATAGTAGAGTCCGAACAGGTCCGCACGTGCTTCTTCTATGGTTGCTCCATAGGCTTTCAGGGCATCCGGATCCACCCCGGGCATCAGTTGACCGCTACCATGTCCCAGACATTCGTGCAGATCCGTATGCAGATCGTCGCAGATGTCGGCGTATTGGTTCAGGAGTTGGCGGGTTTCCTCGTTGTCTACGAATTCTTCCCGGAATCCGTTTCCGGCCGCAGCTTGGTTATAGGCGTTGGGCAAATTTCCGATCGTGACGCTCTTGCTTCCGTACTCGGCGCGGACCCAGTTCGAATTGGGCAGATTGATACCGATGGCGCTCGACGGGTAGAGATCGCCTCCGAGAATGGCTGCTGTAATGACTTTTGCAGACACTCCTTGACAGCAAGCTTTCTTAAACCGTCTGTCCACCGGAGAATGATCCTCAAACCATTGGGCGTTTTCGCTGAGCTTGCGGGTACGTTCCGTGGCTTTCAGATCTTTGAAGTTAACATAGCCTTCCCAACTGGCTTTCAGACCCAGCGGATCTCCGTAAGTTTCGGTAAATCCGTTGGTAAAGTCGACGAGTGCATCTTGTTCCTGAAGCCAGAGAATGGTATATTCATCAAAGGTTTTCAGATCTCCCGTGCGGTAGAATTCAATGAGCTTGCGGATCACAGCGGCTTGTTGAGGCGTTTCGGCCACTTGTGCCGCCCGGTCTAACCAGTAGACGATTTTTCTGATAGCCGGATCATACAGTCCGTTTACCTTCCAGACCTTTTCTCTCAGTTTTCCGTCTTCTTTCACCAGACGGCTGTTCATGCCATACATGACCGGATGCGGATCATCAGGGCTTTTCTGGGCTTTATAGAATGCTTCAGCTTCGGCCTGGGTAATTCCCGGAGCATAGTAATTGCAGGACGATGTGATCAGTAAATCTTCTCCATCGGTTTGGTTTACTCTTTTGGGCATGACCGAGGGGTCGAAAATTACGGGGAAGAGCAGGCTGCAAAGCTCTTCCTTGTTTTGTCCTTCCGTCAGGGGCAGTTTTTTGCTGTCAGTCTGGTCTATGGCATCTTTTAAAAATTGTTCGCTGAATTCCGGCAGAATCTTGTTGCATCCATAATGGTGATGAATGCCATTCGAAAACCAGATGCGTTTCAGATAAATACAGAATTTCTGGAATTCCGGCTGCTGTCTGTCGCCCCGGTAACTGCAATAGACTGCTTCGAGGGTTTTCCGGATGCGCAGGTTGAATCTTCCATTCTGGTCCCACAGAATATCACGTCCATATAAGGATGCTTTGGCCAGACAAAAAATCAGTTCTTTCTGTTTGAGCGTAAGTGTTTCAAAACCGTTCACCTGATAACGCAGCATTTGCAGGTCGGCGAATCGTTCGTCGGAATATGCGAATGAATTTGTTTTCATGATTTTATTGTTCGTTGGGGAATAGGATAAAATGGGGAGTATAAAAACAGAAAAAGAAAAAGCTCATATGCCAGAAAGATAAGAAATGAAAAGGGATAGATTCCATTGGAACTTATCCCTTTTCAAAGAGCATGTTGTTATGCTTTGTTTTTTTCTTTGGCCAGATAATTCATGCGGTAGGTTCTCGGCGTGATGCCATTAATCTTGTAAAATGCCGCATAGAATGACTGACGGTTCGCAAAACCGACCATGGCAGATATTTCTTCCATGGTCTTGTCCATGTATCTCTTGTCTACGAGCAGATACTGCGCATCCTTGATGCGGTATTCATTGACAAGGCTTGAATAATTCTGCCCGAATCGAATGTTGACAACTGCACTAATATACCGTGTATTAGTGTTTAACTCCTCAGCCAGTTTCTTTGCTGAGTACTCTGGGTCGCGGTACTTCTTTTGTACTACGAATACATGCAGGATCTTTTCATAAAGCTCGTCAACCAATTCGGCACGAACCAATGAGCGGTAAGCTGCATTTTTTTCTTTTTTTTCTGTTAAGTTATACTTTCCCATACTATTTGTTGTTCTCATTAAACCGATTTTTATTACTAAGCATTAGGTCGGTTTAATTCCCTTCATTTATTTTTTTCCACTTGCAAAATTCGTTTTTTTTTCTGTTTTAAGCAAACAATTTTCCATTTTAAATACCAAAAAAGATTAATTTTGCGCCAAAATAATGGGATAAAAGCAGGAATAAATGTATCACGTTCTGAAAAAATACTTTGGTTACGATACTTTTCGCCCCAAGCAGGAGGAAATTATCCGGTGTGTACTCCAGGGCAGAGACGCATTGGTCTTGATGCCAACGGGGGGTGGCAAGAGCTTATGTTATCAGGTTCCTGCCCTGATGATGGAGGGTACGACGGTTGTCGTTTCTCCGCTCATTTCCTTAATGAAGGATCAGGTCGACGCATTGTCGGCGTCGGGAATTTATGCTGCAGCCTGGAACAGCAGCAACACCGACGAAGAGAATCTGACGATTCGTCAGGACTGTCTTCTGGGAAAGATAAAGATTCTCTATATCTCTCCGGAGCGTCTGTTGGCCGAGCTGCCTTTTCTTTCCCGTGCTGTCCGGGTGGCATTGTTTGCTGTCGATGAAGCGCACTGCATTTCTCAGTGGGGTCATGATTTTCGGCCCGAATATACGCAGTTAGGCATTTTGCACGATGAATTTCCCCATGTTCCTGTTCTGGCTTTGACCGCAACGGCCGACAAGGTGACTCGTGAAGACATTTTGCGGCAGTTGCATCTTTCCGACCCGGGCATTTTCATATCCTCTTTTGATCGTCCGAATCTGTCGCTCGAGGTTCGTCGGGGTTATGGGACGAAAGAGAAGCATCTGGCCATCTTGAATTTCATAGCGCGGCGTCCCGATCAGTGTGGCATTATTTATTGTATGAGTCGCAAGAATACGGAGACTGTTGCTGCCATGCTTGAGGAGCATGAGATCAGTGTCGCAGTATATCATGCCGGGCTTTCAGCCGAAGAGCGTGAACGGGCTCAGGAAGATTTTCTGAACGATCGTGTTCAGGTCGTTTGTGCGACGGTGGCCTTTGGTATGGGCATCAACAAGTCGAATGTGCGTTTTGTCATTCACTATAATCTTCCGAAAAGCATCGAAAGCTTTTATCAGGAGATTGGCCGTGCCGGTCGTGATGGTTTGCCGTCGGACACCTTGCTCTTTTACTCCTACGGCGATCTGGTCCAGCTGACTCGTTTTGCAAATGAAAGCGGCCAGAAAAGAATGAATCTGGAGCGTCTTCAGCGGATGCAGGAATATGCCGAGGCGAGTATTTGCCGGCGTCGTATCCTGCTGAATTATTTTGGCGAACAGGCCGACTGTGACTGTGGACATTGCGATGTGTGTAAGCATCCGCCCCTTCGTTTCGATGGCACGGTACTCGTACAAAAAGCTTTGAGTGCCCTCGTTCGCGCCGATCAGAGCATCGGACTGACTCTGCTCGTCGATATTTTGCGTGGAAACTTCACTCAGGAAGTTGTCCGGCGTCAGTTCGACCGGCTCAAGACGTTTGGAGCCGGGCGTACAGTTCCGGTGCATGATTGGCAGGATTATCTGCTTCAGATGTTGCAGTTGGGGTTTATCGAGATAGCTTACGATGAGAACAGTCACCTTAAAGTGACCGATTTGGGTTGGAGTGTCCTGCACGGGAATGTTTCGGCCGAACTGTCGGTGATTGTCCGCGAAGAGAAAAAGGAGCGAAAATCCGTTTCAGGTAAACGCCCCTCTCTGCATACGAAATCCGTTCCGGTTATGCCTGAAACCGACAGGCAGGCCGGCCCCGCCAAGGAAGATGCAGCGTTGTTCGACGCTTTACGGGCCTTGCGCAGGAAGCTGGCCGACGAACAGGGATTTCCTCCTTATATAATATTGTCGGACAAAGTGCTTCATTTGCTGTGCAGTGTCCGGCCGGTGACGTTAGAGGCTTTTGGCATGATCAGCGGGATCGGGGAATACAAAAAGAAAAAGTACGGAGAAGACTTTATTCGTCTGATCCGCACTTTCACTTAAGTTTTCCACGGCCGGCACTGTTCAGCGTCCGGTCGCCTGGTCATAATCTTCTTTATAATGTTTGAAGGCTTGATAGATGCAATAGGCCAGTTTTTTGTATCCACGTCGGGATTTCATGTATTTTTCTTCCCGGGCATGCGAGATGAAACCCACTTCGGTCAGTACGGCGGGCATGTTGGTTTCCCGCAGTACGGAAAAGTTGGCCCTTTTCACGCCCCGGTCTTTTCTGCCCGCGCGGTAGGTATATTCAATTTGCAGCAGCGTGGCAAAATATTCCGTCCACGGATTGCTGCTTTGACGATGGATGAACGATTCTGTTCCTTCGGCCAGTGTACGGGCCGAATTGATGTGGATGGAAAGAAACAAGTCTGCTCCGAAAAAGTTGGCCATGTCGGCTCTTTCCTCCAGAGAGATGAATTCATCCTTGTCGCGTGTCAGGATGACCAGGGTGTTTTTTGTGTGTTTCCGGATCAGTTTGGCGGCTCGTTTGGCTATTTTGAGGGCCAGATCTTTTTCGTGGCTTTTGCGTCCGGTTGCTCCCATGTCGTTGCCTCCGTGGCCCGGGTCGATGACCAGAATGAATTGATCCGCTTTCTTTCGGGCATAGGCGGCATTTGCTCCCGATTCAGCCGGAAACAGGGGGAGCAGAAGCAGCAGGATGAGTATTTGCAGTAGCTTTTTCATTCGTTCATCTTTTCCATAATGCTGTCTGCACAGGTTTTCTGAATGTCCAGTTGTCGGGCATGTTCCTTGAGTCGGGCGTCTAACGCTGCGATCTGGCAGGCAATGTCTCTTCTGTTTTGCTCGAGCTGTTCTTTTCGGTTGATCAGGATGTCGGTGGTGTCTTCGCCATGATCGCTCGGGCGCACCCCGTCTGCCTGATGTGCGCCCAGTTCAGCTTGCAGATTGTCCACACGCTTTTGGGACAGGGCTAAATCGACACTCAGCGTACGCACTTTTTCTCGAAGCGACTGCCAGTCGTGGTTTGAAGTGAACACCTGTTCCAGTTCCGAGAATTGTACGGGCGAATGGCTGGCATTGTATTTGCGCATCCAGATGTCCAGTTCCGACTGTTCCTGAGCTATCTGGTCCTCAAGCAGTTTACCATGCCATTCGATGTTTTCGTGCTTGCCTGATTGCCGGTTCAGGGCGCAGGCTTTGTCTAAGTAAACCTTTTCCTGTTCCTTTTCTTTTTCTTTCAGTTCGGTTATTTTCCGGTACAGGGTCAGATATAGGGATTTGACATCCTTACCTTCAGAAATTTTCGACAAGGCATTCTGGTATTCCTTGATCAGGTCTTTAGTATCTTCCAGGTCCTGTCTGTTGTTTTCAATTTGTTGCTGGATGTATTGCAGGTTTTCCGAGAGTATGGCATACCGCGCTTCGGCCACAGCCTGAATCTGTTGCAACCGGACGATGTCTTTTTTTTCGTTTTTCCATTTAAGCAGGAGTTGTTGCATTTGTATTTTCAGGGTCTCATGATTGTGCTTCCAGATTCGGTACCAGTCTGAGAGCGAGATGGCCTTGTCCAGTTCATCATATAACTCGCTGTATGCCGTGCTGATCTCTCCTAACCGTTTTTGCAGCCTTTCTACGTTGTTGGCCATGACTTGGCAACCCGTATTGACTTCGTTCAGCCGGACGATGATGTCATTTTTCGCACTTTCTTTGGCGGCGATGTTTTCGTTGATCCGGTTGATATGTTCCTGATGATAGTTGAACTGTTCCAGTTCCTGTTGTGCTTTTTCGGCATCTTGTGCCGTACGTTCAATCAATTGCTGGAGCATGCTGCGGCGTGCTTCCTGATTGGTTGATGGCGAGCAGTCGGCAAACGAACGATCCAATTGCTTGTATTTGTCCCATTCCTTGATGTTCTGTTCCAACAAGGGCAGATAGGCTGTCAGGGCACTGTTCTCAGCTTCTAATTTGCCCAGTTCCGTGGCATATTCGTTTTGAAGTTCGGCAAGCGTCGCTGCTTTCTGTTCGTATTCGTTGGCCTGCTGTTCGTAATCTGTTTTCAGGTCGGTGATCAGTTTGCTCTGTTCGAGCATGGTATCCGAGTGATAGGGGTGGTGTGTCGCTCCGCAGACCGTGCAGTTGATTCCTTCGCGCAAGTCGCTTCTCAGCAGGATGACGTTCTGGCTTTTACTCAACGTGTAGGCATAGTTTAGCTCTTCTGTTTTGATTTTCAGATGCTTCACTTCGGCCGAAAGCTGACTGATGTTTTGTCGGATGGTTTCCGAATGGATGCGCAGTCGCGAGATTTCCAGTTTCTTTTCGCTGATATATTGGTACCCTTGGGAAATGTGGTCCCATAGGGTCTGGGCCGTCTGCAGCATTTGTATTTTGCCTTTCAGCATCATGGTGCGTTCCTGCAGTTTGCCACTGTCCTGTCCGTGGTTGCTGTTTTGATGGATATGAAGTTCATTCTGGAACCGGCTGATCTGTGCATCCAGGTTCAGATTTTCTGTAAAGAGCCGGTTCAGGAGTTCATTCTGTTCGTTCTGTTTCTTTTCTGTGATATCCAGTTCAGCCTGGACTTCGTCCTTTTGCAGCTGCAAAAGATAGAGGTTGTCCAGTTTCACTTGTATTTCTTCTCCGCGTTTCAGCATGGCCCGGTGCACGTCGATGCTTTGCCGTTCTTGCAGGCGGGCGTTGAGTTTTTCCTGGTTGGCCGCCATTTCTGCCTCCTGTTCCCGGATTGCCTTTTTTTGTGCCTGCAGACTCTTTTCCAGTTCCGCCTTGAGTTCTGTTTCTTTTTTCTCTTTCAGGCTGAGTGCTTTCAGGCTGCCTTCTATTTTATATCCTTCGGTCAGCTGTTCTTCCGTGCGGTACATCTGCTCTTCCAGATCTTCTTTCTGGGCTTTGGTCTGGGTCAGTTCATCGATAAGTTTGTTGTGTTCCTTTTTGAGCTTTTCGAGCAGCATCGCGCTTTCGTTCTGCTCCGTCCGGTTCTGTTTCAGCATGTTGCGCAGGGCATGAATCCGCTGGAAATTTTCCTGCACGTCTTCAAAGCTTTCGAAGCGCTCCAAGGCCTGAATCTGACTGAGCATCGAGGAATATTCCTTGTTGAGCCGGTACAGCCGGTCTTTTTCTTCATTCAGATTATGTCGTAAGGCAATGAAGCTCCGGTACCATTCCATCTGCTGCCTGATTTTGTCGAGCGAGTCTTCCGTGTTGGTGAGCTTGGTTTCGTAGAGTCTTTTCTGTTCTTTTATTTTTTGAATTTCCTTTTCCGTCAGGAGTGCTTCACCGGCTTTGATTTTCCGGGCTTCTATTTTTGCCAGATCCTGAAACATGATTCTTAATTCTTCGGGCATGGTCTGTCCGTAGTGATGTTCAAACCATAGGCTCGCAGCATCCGTTGCGGAGCGCTGTTGCCGGGCTTCAGGTGCGTGTTCCGATTCCGGCTTTTCCGGGGTCTGCGTTTCCGTTTCCTGTTCCGGCTGTTTATCTTTAGATGATCTTTGAAAAAAGTTCATGAGTCTTCATTTTTTTATTCTTCCCACAAAGGTAAGAATAAATTGGGAGTGGACGATAAGTGTGAATACAAAAAAATGATGTAACTTTGCGTCCGAAAAAAACAGATAATAACATATGGCAACAAAACCCAGTATTCCGAAAGGTACCCGTGATTTTTCGCCTGTCGAAATGGCGAAACGTAATTATATCTTCGATACGATCCGTCGTGTTTACGCACTTTATGGTTTTCAGCAGATCGAGACGCCCGCTATGGAAAATCTTTCCACACTGATGGGCAAATATGGTGAGGAAGGCGACAAACTTCTCTTTAAGATTCTTAATTCCGGAGATTTTCTTTCCGGCATCGAAGCCGGCGAATTGTCCGGGACCGGTACGAATAAACTGGCGGCACGGCTTTGCGAGAAGGGCCTTCGCTATGATCTGACGGTGCCGTTTGCGCGCTATGTGGTGCAGCACCGCGAAGAACTGACCATGCCTTTCAAACGCTATCAGATTCAGCCCGTGTGGCGGGCCGATCGTCCTCAGAAAGGGCGTTACAGAGAGTTTTATCAGTGTGATGCCGACATTGTGGGCAGTGATTCGCTGCTTCATGAAGTGGAATTGATGCAGATTGTCGACACCGTGTTTTGTCAGTTTGGCATCCGTGTGTGCATCAAGATCAATAACCGGAAAATTCTGACCGGCATCGCCGAAATGATCGGTGCGGCCGATAAGATAGTTGATATTACGGTGGCCATCGACAAGCTGGACAAGATTGGCCTGGAGCAGGTCAACCGCGAATTGGCCGATGCAGGCCTTTCTGCAGCGTCTATCGACCGTTTGCAGCCGATTATCACGATGAGCGGTTCCAATGCCGACAAACTGGCCACGATGCGCCGCGTCCTGTCCGCTTCCGAGATCGGTCTGAAGGGCATCGACGAGTGTGCTTTCGTCTTTGACACCCTGCAGCGTCTGGGGTTGAAGAACGAGGTTGAGTTCGATCTGACACTGGCACGCGGATTGAATTATTATACGGGATGTATCTTCGAAGTCAAGGCGTTGGATGTACAGATCGGAAGTATTACCGGCGGTGGCCGTTACGACAACTTGACGGGTATTTTTGGGATGCCGGGTTTGAGCGGTGTCGGGATTTCTTTTGGGGCCGACCGGATTTTCGATGTTCTCAATCAGCTTGATCTTTATCCGAAAGAAACCATCACCGGCACTGAACTTCTTTTTGTCAATTTCGGTGCCTCGGAAGCTGCTTATTGCATGTCGGTGCTCACCAGGGTACGTGCTGCCGGAATCCGTTCGGAGCTTTATCCGGAAGCTGCCAAGATGAAGAAACAGATGGCCTATGCCAATGCCAAGCAGGTTCCCTACGTGGTGCTTGTCGGTGAGAACGAAATAGCCGAAGGCAAACTGACGGTGAAGAATATGACCAGTGGTGAGCAGCAGTTGCTTTCCGTCGAGGAGTTGATCCGGCTGTTGCGTCCCTGAAACAAAATTTACAGCACAAGCTGTCTGTCCGTTTCCCGGCATGGATATGAGTCCGGTCGGGAAACGGACATTTTATTTTAAGCATCGTGGCAGATTGAATTCTTAAAATATATTTTTATTTGTTTCTTGTTTAAAAAAATCTGGAAATTCCCATTTTTTTCCCAATTTCAGTCTTTATTTTGCCTGAGAAACTTAATGAACATGATTATGAGAAAAATTAATGTATGGGCTGTAGCCCTGTTCAGTGGATTTTTGGGATTCACTTCTTGCAGCGAAAACTCGAACCAGAATGCTCCGGGTACGACCATCATACCCGAAACGGTTTATCAGGCTTTCCAGACAAAATATCCAGGTGCTCAGCAGGTTTCCTGGCAGACTAAAGGAGCTTACGCCGTTGCCTCGTTTTATCTGGATCTGGCCGATGTCAAAGCTGCTCAGAGCACATCCCGGTCGGCAGCCTGGTTTTCCCTGACGGGAGCGGAGTGGGACATGAGCACTTTCGAAATCCCGTTTACGATGTTGCCCGACACGGTTCAGCGTGCCTTCCTGTCCGGTCCTTACGGTACCTGGAGCTACGATCGTGAGGCTGATTTGCTTTGTCGTCCGGGAGTTGATACCTTGTATGTAATTGAGGCCGAGCAGCAGAGCGGTATCGTGGAGACGAGCGTCGACCTTTATTACACCCGCGACGCCGTGCTGGTCAAGGAAATCATCGATGCCGATGTCGATGACGATTATGCCGGCATGTTGCCTCAGAAACCTGCATCGACCGTTACCGGCTGGCTCCAGGAAAATTATCCGGACGCCCGGATCATCGACATCGAACTGGAAGACGGTGGTACAGAAGTTGAATTCGTTTTCAACGGAAATAAGATGGAAGCCTGCTTCACGGCTGCTTCGCAATGGCTTTACACCAAGACGGAGTACACACGTCGGGATTTCAGCATCATTCCGCCCAAGGTGCTTGCAGCGCTCAAGACTACGGAGCATTATGTCTCTTTGGATCAGGTGGACGACATCGCATATTATCAGACGGCTGCGTCCGGCAATTATTACACATTTGAATTGGAAACCCGATACGACGATGTTACTGTATTTATTTCGGAGAGCGGCGAACTGATTGCGAAACCGATTCCCGGTGGCAGCGAGAATCAGACGACCGTTTCGGACGACGTCCAGAAACAGATCGATACCCGTTATCCGCAGGCCGTAGTTCTGGAGAAGGAATACGACGACGGTTATCTGGAAGTGACGATCCGTCATGAGGGACTGCTCAAGGAGCTTTATTTCAACGGGCGTGGTGAATGGGTACGCACGGAATGGGAGGTGACCTATGATCAGGTTCCGGGTGCTGTTGTGGGCTACTTGGCATCGGCTTATGCCGGTTGCCGGATCGACCGTGATGAGGTTGAAGTCCGGGAAACTCCGGAGGCATTGTGGTATGAGTTTGAAGTGGAGCGCAGCGGCCGTGAGCTTCAGGTTCAGGTGTATGCCGACGGGACATTGAAGAGCGAAAGAAACGACTGAACGGAGGTGATTTCTTATTTTTAACATAAATCCGGCTGTGAATGCCGTTTAAAAAGTTTACTTTTGTTGCAGCGCTTGGCAGCGGATTCCGTATGCCGGGCGCTGTTTGTGTTTCTGTATGCCGGTAGGACGGAGCCGCTCCGTGTCCGGTGTCAGTTCGATTTAACCGTAAAAACAGAATTATATGGGATTAGGAAAATGGATTGGCGGTGCCATGGGGTTTGTTGCTTTCGGCCCTTTGGGAGCATTGGCCGGATATGTATTGGGACGCTGGTTCGACCGCGCTGTCGATGAGGCCGCGGCGGCAGAAAGCATGGGAGATCAGCCGCAGGTGGATGCGGGCCAGAGAAACAGTTTTTTGTTTTCCATGCTGGTTATGGCTTCTTATGTCATTCAGGCCGATGGAAAGATCATGCACAGCGAAATGGAATACGTGCGTGCTTTTCTGAGACGCAATTTCGGTGAGCAGGCGCTCGATCAGGGAGAGCGGGTCTTGCTCAGCCTTTTCGACCAGCGCAAGCGTATGGACGCGCGTGAACCGGGTGCATACCGGCAGACCATCCGGGATTGTGGGGCTCAGATCGCTGCCAACATGACTATGGAGCAGCGCCTTCAGTTGCTGGAGTTTCTGGCACAGATTGCTCGCAGCGACGGCAATGTCTGCCAGGCAGAGATCGAGGCTTTGAAAGAAGTGGCGGTTGCCATGGGGCTTACGGTGCGCGATGTCGAGTCCATGCTCCATTTGGAAAGCAATTCACTCGAAGATGCTTATAAGGTTTTAGAGATCGAGCCGACGGCTACCAACGACGAAGTGCGTGCCGCTTATCGTCGTTTAGCGCTTTTGCACCATCCTGATCGTGTGGCCTCGTTGGGTGAGGATGTCCGGCTCGCAGCCGAAAAGAAGTTCCAGAGCATCAATAATGCCAAGGACCGTATTTTCAAGGCACGCGGTCTGCGCTGATTCTTGTCGGTCGTCCGGCTACAAAAAGCCGTTTCCGTTTTCCGCATGTCGTCGAAACCGATGCGGAGAAATGGAAACGGCTTTTTTATTTTAGCGCACTGAGGCCTTGTTTCAGCAATGCGGCCCTGGGACGATGTGTCAGAGCACCTGGGTCAGGATTTTCTTGGCTGTGGCTCCGTCCACTAAGTT
>artificially_reared_2__coassemble_118_pt1 | contig 53203 bp, 46 predicted proteins | sample artificially_reared_2__metabat2_low_PE_008 | metagenome-assembled genome bin artificially_reared_2 | reverse complement strand
GTTCACCTCCTTCCTTTCGAGCATTCCCTATACGATGCGCCGCAAGGCGGACGAGTCGGAGCGTGAGCGTTACTTCCAGTACACGTTCTATCTGATCCTGCGCCTGGTGAGCGTGTACACGGTGTATGTGGAAAAGGTGCAGAGCCAGGGGCGCGTGGACTGCGTGCTGGAGACGTCGGACTATGTTTATATCTTCGAGTTCAAACTGGACGGTACGGCCGAAGAGGCCCTGCGGCAGATCGAGGAGAAAGGTTACGCCCGGGAATATGCCTCCGACAGCCGGACGCTTTATAAAATCGGTGCGAGCTTTTCTTCGGAAACAGGTACGATCGACGACTGGGCGGTTTTTCCGGAATAATTTTTTATAAGGTGCTCAGATTTAATCTTAGTCAAGACGGACTAACCCGAGATTTTGGTTTTCTTAAAGAAAAAGCAAGAGTCGTATCAACCATTCAAAAATGAACTGGATTTGATACGACTCTTTTAATTCTGAAGTTACAGTTTGTAACTCTTCGGGGTCTGTCGTTCAGACCCCACTTTTAAGTTGTCTTTTGGCTATTTGATTTCGTATTCTTCCTTCATGTCAATTTCCTTGCGGTCCTGATCATAGAATTCGTATTGCAGAAAAGCTAATTTCTGGCTGGGAATAATTTTAACTCCGAAACCATATTTCATTTGCCATTTCCGTTTCAATGATACAAATCCCTGATTGATATAGGCTGCTACATAGGGATGTACATGCAAGTTGAATTGCTTGATGCCTAATTTGTTTACCAGAATGTTGATTTTACTTTCCAGCACATCCGTAAACAAATAACTGGATTTAATGGTCCCTTTGCCAAAACAAGTGGGGCAAGTTTCTTCAACGTTGATATCCATTACCGGACGCACCCGCTGGCGCGTGATTTGCATCAGCCCGAATTTACTTAACGGCAGAATGTTGTGGCGAGCGCGGTCTTTTTTCATGTTCTCGCACATACGTTCATAAAGTTTCTGCCGGTCTTCGGCCTGAGTCATGTCGATGAAGTCTACGACAATAATACCTCCCATATCCCGTAATCGGAGCTGGCGTGCCAGTTCATCGGCTGCTCCTAAATTAACGTCCAAGGCATTGGCTTCTTGTCCGTCCTTGGACTTGGCCCGGTTGCCACTGTTGACATCGACTACATGAAGCGCTTCCGTATGTTCGATAATGAGATAAGCGCCATGTTTATAGGATACGGTTTTTCCAAATGAAGCTTTGATTTGCTTCGTGATGTCGAAATTATCGAAGATGGGCAGTTTCCCGGTATAGCGCTTCACAATTTGCGCCCGGTCGGGAGCAATGAGGGTGACGTAATCTTTAACCTCGTTGTAGACAGCCTCATCGTTGATGTAGATATTTTCGTAAGAAGGGTTGAACAAATCGCGTAGTAAGGCTACAGTCCGACTGGTCTCTTCGTAGACCAGTTCGGGGAGTTTGGTCGCCTTTTCTGCTTTGATGATGGCTTCTTCCCACTTCTTAAGCAATATCTTTAATTCTGTATCGAGCTCGGCAACCCGCTTGCCTTCTGCAACTGTACGTACGATAACCCCGAAATTCTTGGGTTTAATGCTTTGGATGAGTTGTTTCAGTCGGGCGCGTTCTTCCGATGATTTGATTTTAGAAGAAACAGAAACCTTGTCGTTGAAAGGGATCAGGACTAAATAGCGGCCCGGGAAAGACAATTCGCAGGTCAGACGCGGTCCTTTGGTTGAAATGGGTTCCTTGACGATTTGCACCAGAATCTCCTGTCCGGGCTGAAGGATATTCTGCACACTTCCTTCTTTGTCCAGATCGGGCTGAATGGTGGCCTTCGACATGGGATAAAGTTTCTTCTTGTCGCTGGTGACTTGTTTGAGGTATTTGGCGTAAGAGTTGAATTGAGGTCCCAAATCCAGGTAATGCAGAAAGGCATCGCGTTCGTAGCCTACATTCACGAAACAAGCATTCAGACCGGGCATCAGTTTTTTGACTTTGGCCAAATACACATTTCCGACAGCAAAAGACGCCGATTGCCCTTCTTTCTGAAATTCCACTAACTTTTTGTCTTCAAGCAAGGCTATGGAGATTTCCTTGGGCTGAACATCTACTACTACTTCGCTGGTCATTCTTCAATAACTGTTTAATTGTTTATACAACCTCTGTCGCATACGAAAAACAAACTTGAGCAATATAAATGGCTATATTGCATCAAGTTTGTTTCTTTGCTTTTTGTCCATTTCTCTACAAGCTACAGACTATTTGCTCTTATGTCTGTTCTTTCTCAGTCTTTTTTTACGCTTGTGAGTGGCCATTTTGTGTCTTTTTTTCTTTTTTCCGCTTGGCATAGCTCTAATTTTTTATATGGTTAATACTCTTGTTTGAAACTCTTGGGTTATTTCTTAACGGCGTCAACAAAAACCTTGGCCGGCTTGAAAGCAGGAATGTTGTGTTCGTCGATAATGATTGTTGTATTCTTGGAGATGTTTCTTGCCGTCTTTTTTGCGCGTTTCTTCAGGATGAAGCTACCGAAACCGCGAAGATAGACATTCTCTTCTTTGGTAGTCAAAGATTCCTTGACTGAGTCCATGAAAGCTTCAACTGTGGTCAGTACAGTGTACTTGTCAATTCCAGTCTTTTGAGAAATCTCATTAACGATATCTGCTTTAGTCATTTTGTGTAAAAATTATTGTTTATGAATTTCTTGTACTTGTTTTTTTCGGATTGCAAATATATGGTTTTTTGATGAGCTTATGAAATTTATTTGGAGATTTTTCGCTAAAAAAGCTGATTATTATGCTTTTGGGTTGTACCTTTGTGTCTGTTGAATGAAAAAATAAAGGTTTTCATGGCAGATTTTGCTCAAGTTTTACGAGTCTGGTACGGGCAACATCGGCGGATTCTTCCCTGGAGGCAGACCACGGACCCCTATCGCATCTGGGTGTCGGAAATTATTTTGCAGCAAACCAGGGTGGAACAGGGACTGGCTTATTACCAGCGTTTCACGGACCGTTTTCCAGACCTCCATGCTTTGGCGGCAGCGGAGGAGAGTGAGGTTTTGAAATATTGGGAAGGACTGGGTTATTATTCCCGTGCGAGGAATATGCTTCGGGCGGCCCGTCAGATGGATGTCTGCGGTGGATTTCCGGACAATTATGTCCGGATTCGGGAACTGCATGGCGTGGGAGATTATACGGCTGCGGCTCTTGCTTCGTTTGCCTACGGATTGCCTTATGCAGTGGTCGACGGCAATGTCTATCGCGTTTTGGCCCGTTATTTCGGTGTGACAGATCCGATCGATACGACCTCCGGGAAAAAGTATTTTGCAGCTCTGGCTGCCGAACTGCTCGATCGGGAACATCCGGCTGAATATAATCAGGCGATTATGGATTTTGGGGCGTTGCAGTGTGTGCCCAGAAATCCGGATTGCAGCATTTGTCCGTTGCGTGATTCCTGTGTGGCTCTGCGTGACAAGCTGGTGATGGATCTGCCGGTCAAAAAAGGGAAACCGACCTTGCGCTCCCGTTACTTTACCTTTATTTATATAAATGCCGGAGGATATGTGGCCTTGTGGCGACGTGGAGCCGGGGATATCTGGGAAGGGCTTTATCAGCCTTTGCTTTTTGAATGGGACGGTTCGTTGCCGGATGTTGGATCATTGCACGACCGGTTGTCGGAACTGTTTCCAGATCAGAATGTTGCTCCTTGTGTGCCTTTATGTTCTTCTGTCAGACAACGGCTCAGCCATCAATTGCTTCATGCCTCGTTTTACAAGCTTTGTCTGGACTCGTGTCCGAAAGAGGTAAAACTTCCTGAGGGCGTAATGTGGGTCAAGAAGGAACTCATGGGGGAATATGCCTATCCGAAAATGTTGGGAAGCATGCTGGATTTTTTGTAACATGTCAGGTCATATCTGCATGAGCGAAGATCGGTCCTTTTGCCGAATGGGGCAACAACCGTCAGGACAGATGCATATTTTTTACCGTTTGTGCGGAAAAAACTGCCATATTATTGGGTAAAATCATGAATTGATGCTATCTTTGAACCGTAATTTAAAGAAAAGGAGGATTTTTGTTATGTCTCTGAATAAGGTCATGTTGATCGGCAATGTGGGTAAGGATCCTGATGTGCGTTATCTGGACAATGGGGTGGCAGTGGCCAGTTTTCCGCTGGCTACGACCGAACGGGGATATAAGTTGCAGAATGGCACGGAAGTTCCTGAACGTACGGACTGGCACAATATTGTGTTGTGGAGAGGTCTTGCTGAAATTGCAGAAAAATACGTTCATAAAGGGGACAAATTATATATTGAGGGCAAGATCAAGACCCGTTCTTACGACGATCAGAACGGTATCAAACGATATATTACGGAGATATTTGCTGATAATATGGAAATGTTGAGCGCCCGACCTGTCGCCGGCCAGCAAACGGCAATGACGGCAGGAGCCGGTTCAGCCGCGCAGCAAATGGCTCCGGAGGCAGGTGCAGTTCGCGGAAATGAGGATCTGCCTTTTTAATGTTTAACTTAAATTCATTGTTTTGGACTCAGACACGTTTTTATCTGGCTTTTTTGACCTGTTTGATGAAGTAGTGATTATGCCTCCCAGCGTGGGAGCTATTGTAGCCTTGTTCTTGGCATTAGTCTTGTTATTGTGTTCTGGATTTGCTTCTGCTTCCGAAATAGCCTTTTTTTCCTTGTCTCCCACGGATATCAGTTCGGTTGAAGAAGGAAAACATGCTTCGGACGGAAGGATTCTGACCTTGCGGGGAGATTCGGAACGGTTGCTGGCAACCATATTGATTACGAACAACTTCGTGAACGTCGGCATTATCATGTTGCTTAATTATTTTTTCGCGGAAGTCATTGACTTCGGGGGAAGCGACTTGCTCGAATTCCTGTTCATGACAGTTTTGCTGACTTTCCTGTTGCTACTTTTTGGAGAGATTATGCCGAAAATCTATTCGGCACAACATACTTTGAGCTTTTGCCGTATGGTAGCTCCGGCCCTGCAGATTGTGGAGCGGATCTTCTGGCCCGTTTCTTCCTTGTTGATGCGTTCGAAGAAAATTGCCGCTAAAGTGGTGCAGAAGGAAAACCGCACCATTTCGGTGGATGAGCTGGAGCAAGCTTTGGAATTGACGGACAAAAAGGAAATAGCCGAGGAGCAGAACATGCTGGAAGGAATTATTCGGTTTGGGGGCGAAATGGCCCGTGAGGTAATGACCCCGCGTGTGGATATTGTGGATCTGGACATCAAGACTCCTTTTTCCGAGGTGATCCAATGCATCGTTGAGAATAATTATTCGCGGATACCGGTCTATTCCGGTTCTAAAGATAATATCAAGGGGGTGCTCTACATAAAAGATCTCCTGCCGCATTTGAACAAACCGGCCAATTTCCGCTGGCAGTCGCTGATGCGTCCTCCGTTTTTTGTACCAGAAACCAAGATGATTGATGACCTGCTCCGCGATTTTCAAACCAACAAAGTGCATATCGCTATTGTCGTGGATGAATTTGGCGGGACTTCAGGTATCGTAACGATGGAGGATATTATCGAGGAGATCGTAGGAGAAATCAACGATGAATACGACGAAGAAGAAGTGCCCTATGTAAAGATGAACGCCAATACTTTCATTTTTGAAGCTAAAGTATTGCTTTCGGACTTTTATAAGATTCTGAAACTGGACGATGAAACGTTTGACGACGTTGCCGGCGAAGCAGATACGCTGGCCGGACTATTGCTTGAAATCAAGGGGGAATTCCCGAAGCTTCATGAAGTGATCACTTATCGTAATTTCCGTTTTGAAATTGTGGAAATGGACGAACGGAGAATCGTTCGGGTAAAAGTTGTTGTGGATGAGGCAAGGACGGCGTCATCGAAAGAATCACAAGCCTGAGGGGATACTCTGCTTAGCTTATGCCTTTACTGAAAGAATTTAGAACAGAAACTTATGCGGTTTTTGTCTGGAAAGTGACAGAAACCTATGATGAATTGTTGACTTTTTTGCCTCGTTCCGATATGTTCCGGAACGAGGCAGAAAGACGTTTTACCAGCATGAAGCGCAGACTGGAATTTGTTGCCGTGCGTGTCTTGCTGTATGCAGGAGCCGGTTTGGACCATCCGGAAGTGGGGTATCTGGAAACGGGAAAGCCTTTTTTGCTGCATGATGCTCGTGAACTGTCTATTTCGCATACTCAAGGATATGTTGCCGTGATGCTTGCGGAAAAAGGGGTTCCCGGAATAGATATAGAGCGCCGGACGGACCGTGTGGTAAAACTGAAAGATCGTATTGTGGGACCTGAAGAACAAGCTGAGACTCCCGACGAACTGCTGTTGCACTGGTCGGCCAAAGAGACGGCCTATAAAATGATGTCGTGTCGGGAAGTGGATTGGGTGAATCATCTGCGGCTTTCGATGCCGTATGGTAGACCGTATCCGATGAATATCCGGATAGGACAGACGGGTGAAATGACTTTAAGCACTTTTCATCCGGATTGTATGACCACCTTCACGGTCAATTATCTGTTTACGGATGATTTTGTATTGACTTATTCCGTTGCTCTCTTAGAGAAAGCACATCAGGACTATTTGTGCGATAATGACACGGCTGAACATCGCTAATGGATATACCGTGGCGTAACTGACCGGAGCTTCCTCGCCCGGAATGGAATCGTTGACATAGTTCAGGGCCATGGGATTGGCCATACTGCCGCAAAGCATACCGCAGGTACTTCCGAAGTCGGTTTTATAGAGGCGCAGCGAAACCCAACCCATGATGACTACGGGAATCAGTGTGATCAGAAAGCCTGTAATGATCCAGATCGCCCCTTCAGGACGGATAACCGTCTCAAAGAAATGAGCACCGGAGTCGATGCCCAGGCAAGCCAGGTAGAGGGACAGTCCAATGCCCCGTAACATCAGGTTTGCACTTCGGGTCGTATAGATGCGCATGTGCAGACGCGGACCGAAACAACCGACAAGAATACCTACAATGATCGGTCCACCGGCCAGACCGAGTTTGACCGGAGTCGTGATCCCCGGAATGGCAATCGGAATAGATCCCAGAACCAATCCTAAGACAATGCCGACAAAGATGGCGGCCAGATTGGGCTCTTTTAATGACATGACGGTGTTGCCCAGAATCTTTTCAACCTGTTTGATGGCTGCAGCTTCGCCGACAACGGTCAGACGGTCGCCTAACTGAAGAATCAAATCAGGGGTGGCCAGAAGTTTAACTCCGCTGCGGAGTACCCGGCTGACGTTGATATCATAGGCATTACGCAGTTTTAACGATCCTAACCGACGTCCGTTTATTTCCGGACGGGTTACTACGATGTAGCTGGACACTAATTCACGGTCGATGGCATTCCAGTCTATATCTTCCTTGTTCCAGTCTCTGTTTTCCTGTTCGCCGAAGATCATGGTCAGCATCGGCATGTCCTTTTCAATCGTGACGACCAGAATGCGGTCGTTTTCTTTCAGAATGGTTTCCCGGGATGGTATGGTTACTTTTCCGTTGCGCCAAAGCCGGGAAATGACAAACTTCGTATGGCTGTCGTGAGCCAGTTCTCCGATCTTTTTATTGTATATTCCCGGATTGTGTACTTGAAATGCCGCAATGTAGGTCTGGTTCGGATCTTCTGTCTTCTTGACTTCCATATCGGAAGGGCGGACAAAAACCTTCCGGATAAAAAGTGTGGCCAGGATAACACCGACCACGCCTAACGGGTAAGTTACGGCACAACTCAGGGCTGCTCCACTGGCATCAAAGCCGAGCTGTTTCAAAGTCTGCTGGGCTGCACCAAGAGCCGGTGTATTGGTCGTGGCTCCGCATAATACACCGATCATATCCTGTAACGGGATGGAGAGTGCATAGCTCAGGGCTATGGCCATGACCGTTCCCAGCAGAATGACCCCTAAACTGAGCATGTTCAAACGGATACCGCCTTTACGGAAAGAACTGAAAAAACCGGGGCCGACCTGGAGTCCCAATGAATAGACAAAGAGTACCAGACCGAAACTTTCGGCATAATTCAGCATGCTGGGGTCAAGAGAGATGCCCAAATGACCGGCGACAATGCCCATAAAGAACACGAACGTGACACCGAGCGAGATGCCTAAAATACGGACACGTCCTAATGAAATACCGATGGCCGTTACGAGCGAAAGTATAATGATGGCTTGCAGGGCCGAATGTTCAAATAGTAGATTGTTTATCCATTCCATGCTGCAAAGTTATACCTTTTAGTCGGCATCACGATGGATTTCTGCAAAAATATTTGCTTTTTGTCAAAAGCGGTTTATTGGGTCAAGGCTTGTAACAGCATGCCGACGGCCTTTTGCGGATCATGTTCCCTATCGAGAATGGAGACAAACTTGCTGCCGATGATGATGCCTGCAGCGTATTTTCGGGCGGTTTCGGTTGTCTGTTTGTTGCTGATGCCGAATCCGATCATCCGAGGATTGCGGAGGGAAAGCTTGTTCACTCGGTCGAAGTAGGCGATGTGTTGTTGCTCGAAAGAATTACGGGCCCCGGTTGTGGCTGCTGTGGATACCATATAAATAAATCCGTCTGTGTATCGGTCGATGGTGTGGATACGCGTTTCGCTGGTGGCCGGAGTAATCAGCATGATTATCTTCAAGTCGTATTGATCGGCTATGGGTTTGTAATGGTCCAGATATTCCTGAAAAGGCAGGTCTGGAATAATCAGTCCGTCGATGCCACATTTTTTGCAGTCGATGCAGAAACGGTCAAAACCGTATTGCATGATGGGATTCAGGTAACCCATCAGGAGAAGGGGGATTTGGACCGTGTCGCGGATATTCTTTAATTGTTCGAAGAGTATCCGGATCTTCATGCCATTGTGTAAAGCTTTCCGTGCCGCATCCTGTATCACGGGGCCGTCGGCCATCGGGTCGCTGAACGGGATGCCGATTTCTATCATGTCGATTCCGTCTTTTGCCAAGGCTTGTATGACTTCTGGGGTACTTTCAAGGGTGGGATGCCCTGCACAAAAATAGACGGAAAGTAGATTTTGTTTCTTGTTCTCAAATAAAGTGGTTATTCTGTTCATGGTTTTATTCTTTATATTGTTTTTATGATGTGCTTCGATTGGTCGGAAAGAACGTAGCGCCTGAATAAACGTGCTGATTTTTTGTACGTCTTTTAGTCCGGGTGCCTGTTCAAATCGCGAATTCAGGTCGATTCCGATACAAGCCGGGTGATGGAAAGAACGGATCTTTGGGATGTCTGCCGGTTGGATGCCTCCGCTAAGCAGAAAAGTTTTTTTTCCAGAATATCCGTTCAGTATTTGCCAGTCGAAAGTCTGGCCGCTACCGCCAGGAACCGAACTCTTTGTGTCGAATAAAAAATAATCACAGCATGTTTCATAAACGGCTGTCGATGTCAGATCTTCTGGAACTGACACGTTGATGGCCTTGATCAAAGGAATGGCCCGGTGAATGTTTCGAAAGATCAGACTTTTAAGCTTGTAGCAATAATCCGGCGACTCTTTTCCGTGCAACTGGATCAGATCAAGATGGCAGGTTTGTATCGTCTGAAGAATGTATTCGGGACTTGCATCGACAAATACGCCGACCAAAGAAACCTGAGATGCCCGGTTTGAGTCCGTATGCCGGGTGGACAGATATTGCCGAACACTTTCAGCCTTTTCAGGGGAAATATACCGTGACGATCCGTTCCAGAAGATCAATCCGATCCAATCGGCTCCGGCTGTTTCTACCTGTAGGATATTCTCAGGGTTTGTCATGCCACATACTTTGATGATGCTTGGGTTCATAGGCGTTTGAAATTTTGTAGATGAGTCAATTCCGTGAGAAAACGCGATAATGCCAGTCCCGGTTCTGCGGTGCGCATAAATGTTTCGCCAATCAGAAAGCCTTGAAATCCCGCTTCCCTTAATTCGGCAACTGTATGTGGGTCTGAGATTCCGCTTTCGGATATTTTCAAGATGTTTCCCGGAATTTTACTGCATAATTGGAAAGAATGTTCGACATTTGTTTGGAAGGTGCCCAAATTGCGGTTGTTGATGCCAACCATGGTGATGTCCGGGGTGATATATTCGAGCTCTTCTTCGCGGTGAATCTCGAGCAACACTTCCATATGCAGTTCTGCGGCAAGGGCGGCCAGTTGGCTGCAGGCAGGACGGTCCAATGCCGCGGCAATAAGCAGCAAAGCATCTGCTCCGAGAAGGCGGGATTCGAATACTTGATATTCGTCTATAATAAATTCTTTGCGAAGCATGGGCAGTTTCGTCTGTCGGCGTGCCAGCTGAAAGTCGTCTTTCTGACTGCCAAAATATTTCTGGTCGGTTAAGACAGACAACGCGGTTGCTCCTGCGGCTGCGTACTGATGAACAACCATGTCCGGAGCCGCATCTGGATGAATCCATCCCTTGGACGGGGAACGTCGTTTGAATTCACAGATGAGGCCAGAGGTCGATTCTTTGAGGCATTTGCTCATTTTTTGTGAGGATTCCGGCATGTCAAAAGCCATCGGGCAAAGTCTTTTCAGGGGAAATGCTTCTTTTTTCGCTTGAATTTCCAAGTATTTGTCGGCAAGGATGTCATTCAAAATATCGTCTTTCATGAGGGGAATCTTTTGGGGTTATGAATTGATAGCAATAAATTGTTTTAATGCCGTTTCTGCACGTCCGGATGTTAGCGCCTCCCGGGCTATGTAGAGGCATTCCGTCAAATCTTTTTCTGGCTCCAAAACATGTATGGCAAAAGCCGCATTGGCCAGAACTACGTTTGTTTGAGCTTCTGTAGCTTGGTTCTGGAGGACCCGGATAAAAGTAGTGTAGGCATCGTGAACATGAGCTCCTCCATATAATTCTTCAGGTCGGACGGTTTTCAGGCCCAGATCTTCTGGTTTGTAAACCGACTCTTTTCCTCCGGATTCCTTGACTTTAAAACTGCTTGTCAGCGATATTTCATCGTATCCGTCAGTGCTGTTGACGATACAATAATGGACTCCGAGGATTCTGTTTACTTCGCCGTACAGGCGCATCTGATTCAGGTTGGCTACACCGAGAAGCTGATTGAGCGGATGGCATGGATTGACTAAGGGACCGAGCAAATTGAAGCATGTCGGTATTTGTATGGCTTTGCGGACCGGGCCTACATATTTCATACCTTTTGCAAAGAGTGGGGCGTGCAAGTAGGCGAATCCTGTTTTTTCCAGGCTTTTGCGCAGAATGCTTTCGTCGTTTGTGAAATGAACGCCACAAGCTTCAAGTACATTGCTGGCACCTGATGTGGAAGTGGCTGCATAATTACCGTGCTTGGCAACCTTGTAGCCGGCTCCTGCCAGGACAAAACAAGTACAAGTGGATATGTTGAAGGTATTCTTGTTGTCACCTCCTGTTCCGACAATATCAATTACCGGATAATCGGAAAAGTCGACAGACAGTCCTGTTTCGATCAACCCATCACGCAGTCCCAGCAGCTCCTGAGGCTGTATGCCCCGCATGATGATCGATGTGAGAAATGCCGATATCTGGACATCAGAATATTTTTCCCGGGTGATGTCAAGCATGATGGACCGCGTTTCTTCTCGGGTGAGTATGTCGTTGTTTACAAGTCGTGTCAATATTGCTTTCATGTCTGGATTGTTTTTATAGGTTCTGAAAATGAAGAAGAGCTTTTTTTATTTGTGGCGCAGCCAGTTATTGATGATGTTTTTTCCGTCGGGGGTAAGAATGGATTCCGGATGAAATTGGATACCTCTTATGTCGAGAGTTTTGTGCCGGATGGCCATAATGCTGCCTTCGTCACTCGTTGCCGTTATTTCAAGACAGTCTGGAAAGTTCTGACGGCTGACGATCCAAGAGTGGTATCTGCCTACGGAAATGGTTTCCGGTAGTCCGGAGAACAAGTAGTCATTTCCAGAGAGGTGGCAGGGAGTCTGGATTCCGTGGTAGACGGAAGAAAGATTAATCAGATGCGCTCCAAAAACTTCAGCTATGGCCTGATGGCCCAGGCAGACACCCAATATGGGACGTTTGTCGGCATAGCATCTGATGACGTCCAGCAACAAACCTGCTTCTTCCGGAATGCCGGGACCCGGACTCAGAATAAATTTGTCGTAAGCGTCCAGTTCGGCAAGTTCAAAACGGTCATTTCTTAAAACGGTGACCTGAGCACCAGATTCTTTGACAATGTGACTCAGATTATAAGTGAAAGAGTCGTAATTGTCTATAATGGCGATGTGCATAAATAATGGTATTTTGAGTGATCTGTATTATCTTTATAGGGTCTCTGCAAAATCAAGAGCGTGGCGCAAAGCTCCTAACTTATTGTTTATCTCCTGCAATTCATAGTCTTCATCGCTTTTGGCAACAATGCCTCCTCCAGCTTGAAACCACAGCTCATTGTTCCGACTGACGAATGTACGTATCGTGATGGCCTGGTTTAAACTGCCGTCCAATCCGATAAATCCGATACATCCTCCATATGCGCCCCGGTTATGTGGTTCCAATTCGGAAATAATTTGCATGGCTCTTACTTTCGGTGCGCCGGAAAGAGTTCCGGCTGGAAATGTATCGATGAATGCCTTGATTCCGCTGATGCCGGCGTTAAGACGGCCGCTGACGCGACTGACTAAGTGAATGACGTGGCTGTAATACTGGAGTTCTTTATAGAAATCCACATGCACTTCTTCGCAATTTCTGCTCAGGTCATTGCGGGCCAGATCGACCAGCATGACGTGTTCAGCATTTTCCTTCGGATCGTTGCGCAGAAACTTTGCCTGTTTTTCATCTTCTTCCGGTTTTCCGGTCCGTTTTGTTGTTCCTGCAATCGGATCAATATAGGCGATACCTTGTTCGATGCGGCAATGTGTTTCGGGTGATGAACCGAAAATCCGGAAACCACCGAAATCAAAGTAGAACAGATATGGGCTTGGGTTAATGTGTCGTAAGGCGCGGTAAAGCTGGAAGTCATCACCTTCGTATTTTTGAATAAACCGTCTGCTCAGTACAATCTGGAATACGTCACCGCGTAGACAATGCTCTATACCCTGGCGAATATTGGCTTTATGTTCCTCGTCGGTCAGTGTACTGGTCAATGGACCCGAACGCCGGAAAGCATAGCAAAGAGCTTGCCCGTTACGGATGTTTTTTTCCAAAGCGTCCAGATGACTGTTTTCCTGACTGGATAGTAATTCAATTAAGGTAAGTGAATTGTTGAAATGATCGAATACGACGACGTATTTGTAGAGTATGTAGATCAGATCCGGTGCGTCGTTTTTTTTCTGGGTACTGTCTTTAATGGCTATCTGTTCAAAATATTGTACGGCATTGAAGGAGGTAAATCCATAAAGTCCACAATATTTCTTTTCGTCGCCTGAAATATGGAACTTGCTGGTAAAATCTGTCAATGCGGTGGCAGGATCAAAGGCCGTTGTTAACGGATGGTCCTGCGTAGTCCCGTCGGGTAGCTTTTCGATGACGTTCCCATGGCTGATTTCTATGCTTGCTATGGGGTCCAAGGCGATAAACGAGCGGCTGTTTTCGTTGCTATGATAATCGGAACTCTCCATTAATACGCTTTGCGGATAAAGGTCACGCAGTTTCAAATAAGCGTTTACAGGAGTAAACATGTCACCAAGAATGGTTTGACTGGTAGTTTTATAGTGAAAGGTTTTCATCTTTATCTGGTTTTTATTATTGGGCTTGCTATAAAAGAATTTACGGCGTTTAGAAACAATTGATTTTAGGGTCATCCTTGAACTTTAAATAGGTATCTAAATCTTTATCTCCTCTGCCGCTTACGGTCAGCACCACAACATCGTCGGCGTGAAATGTCATTTTGGGCAGCATGCCTAAGGCGTGAGCGGATTCCAGGGCCGGAATGATGCCTTCTGTGCGGGTCAGTTCGAAGGCGGCTCTCAGTGCTTCGTCGTCATTTATAGCCATGACTGTGGCTCGACGTTCTTTGGCCAGGTGGGCATGGAGCGGTCCTATGCCCGGATAATCCAATCCGGCTGAAATCGAATAGGGTTCGGTGACCTGACCATCTTCGTTCTGAATAACGAGTGTCCTGAAACCGTGGATAATGCCTAAAGTGCCGCAATGAATGGTTGCCGCTGTTTCGCCTGTATCGATACCATGTCCTCCAGCTTCCCCTAAAAAGAGTCGGACTCTGAGATCGTCCATATAGTGGTAAATGGTGCCTGCAGCATTTGATCCACCACCGATACATGCCATAAGATAGTCTGGATAATCACGGCCTTCCTTTTCGAGCAATTGTTGTTTGATTTCTTTACTGATAACACTTTGCAGGCGAGCTACCAGATCAGGGTAAGGGTGTGGCCCGACAGTGGAACCGATGATATAGAATGTGTCTTCGGGATGAGAGCACCAGTCGCGTATGGCTTCGTTTGTGGCGTCCTTTAATGTTTTGTTTCCACTATGTACGGGATAGACCTCTGCTCCCAGCATTTTCATCCGTTCGACGTTAACATGCTGACGCTCTACATCGGTTGCTCCCATATAAACGCGGCAAGGCATATTCATGAGGGCGCAGACAGTAGCCGCTGCTACACCGTGTTGTCCAGCTCCTGTTTCGGCGATAATACGCTTGCATCCCATTTTCCGTGCCAGAAGAATCTGGCCGATGGCATTGTTGATTTTATGAGCTCCTGTATGATTCAGATCCTCGCGTTTCAAATAGAGCTTACAGCCGTATTTTTCGCTCATCCTGCGTGCATAGTAGAGCGGGGAAGGACGACCGACATAGTCATGCAGCAGTTGATGATATTCTTTTTGGAATTCTTCTGATTCCAGTATCTCGGAGTAATTTGTACGCAGGTTTTCAACTGCCTGGTAAAGTATTTCAGGGATATATGCTCCGCCGAATTCTCCGTAATAGCCGTTTGTGTCGATGTTGTAGGATTTCATTTCTAATATTTTTGTTAAGTGAATATTTGTAAGATTAAAATGCTGCTGGATCAATACAAGAAAAACGGAGACCTGCCGTAAGTACGACAGGTCTCCGTTTTTCTATCTTATACTATTAGTTCCAAATAATGAATACACGAGACGAGCTCCTCACGACTTGTTAGGTTCTGAGTAGCGCCACCACCAATATGTATTCATGTTTGACATCATACGTTGTGTTCTTAAACTAATGTTCTGTTTCTTATTTACGAGGGCAAATGTACAGATTAAAATTAATAATCCAAACTTTTTCGGATTTTTTTTCTGTCTTTGATGCGTTTTTTTGTTTTAATCGACCAAAATGTGCTATGATATCAAGAAAATCTGTTGTTTTGTAATCATAGCGTCTTATTATGGAGTAATTTTGTTATCGTACCTTTTTTGATTGTTCTTTATTTTTCGGGTACAGTAAAATCATATGCAATTATATCGCCTTGTTCGTTTACGGGTGTTTGCTCGAGATTGATCAGAATATATTCACCCGGGAACAGCGGATCTTTAGGAATGACGGAAAATCCCATATCCGGAAGATTTTCTATAATAAAGGAATTCAGATCGATTCTTACGTAATCGCATTCCTTTAGTTCCGCATCCGGAAGTCGTCTGTAGGTTTTTCTTTCGTTCAGACGAATAAGAGCATAATCGTTCAGTTTGTATTCTTTCGGGTATATGGCAAAATGTGGCCGGCTGTCCGTCAGTTGTTTGGACTTCTTTCCCCAAAAATAGCGCTGGAATTTTCCTCCGACACTGAAACCTTGTATATCCCAGCCTTTTTTCTTTTCGGTCTGGCTGGTTATGGACTGCATCGGATAGAGGTTCTCTTCTACATAAATAAAAATATTGGGCGCCGCTGTCGGGCGTTGAGCCCGGCCGCTTGTACTGATGAGCAGGCTGAGACAAATCAGAATAAAAAATAGCTTTTTCATTTTGAGTATGAATTAGGTGAGAATAAATTGATTTCCGTTTCTTGAGCTTGGGTATATTCCTGAAATAGTTCCTGCATGTATTGGGCGCAGGCAAGTACTTGCTGTTTGTTGCCGTCGTAGCCATTAATTACAGCTAAAATATGAGTGGTCGTTTCGGATAGCTTGGTTCGTTCATGGTCACTGGTCGGTGTTCCGATACCGCCCGTCTGATCCCGATAGACGGGTAAACCTTCAATATTCAGGGGACCTCTTCCGATTCCTTCATAGGGTTCGTCTGCTTTTCCGATTCCCAAACAGAGACTGTCACCGTCAATTTTATCTGCGTCAAATCCCCCGATAGAATATCCGAAACGGATGGATGCCAGATTGATCAAATCGACGGCTGTATTGATTTGGTATAGTTCGTGTCCCTTGAGCATGCGTCGAATCAGTGCTTCGCTGGACGGCCGGTAGCGGCTGGGATCCTTTCCGCAACGTTTGTAAATTTGCCGTGTCGCCAGTATGGCCGGATGTTCTTTAATGGAGTCGGTTGTGAATGATTCTCTGTATTGAGCTTCAAAGCGATTGATTTCTTGCCAGAGTGACTCAGAATAAGATGTGTTTTTTATTTGGGCTGTAAGAGCGGCACCAATAAATTGAGGGCATACGTTTTTAATTTCGTTGGAAACTTCAATATGTATCATAATGGTTTCTGTTGTTTGGTTAATTCCAGTCTTCAGGAGTACAAACTGACTCTGCTTTTTGTTCTTCGCGTTCCGGAAGCTTACTGAAAAAGTTGATTCCGGTGATTTCTTCTACATGGTCAACGGTTACAGCATAATCCCACAAGGGACGGTTTTGTTTCTTATGCGGATAAATGAAGCCAATAGCTTTGGTCTCTTGATCAGAATGGCGCATAATGACCTTGAAAAAAGCATCGGGTACTGTTATTTGGTTTGCTCCAATTGTTTTGGGATGTTTACTGGTCAGGATCGGTCCGCAGACGATGTAGATGCGTTGGTAGCGTTTGGACCATTTACGACATTTTTCTTCCAGTTCGTTCCAGTCTCCTCCGTTGAGCGATTGAAGTTGAGGACAAATGTTGCTGAAATAAAAGCTTTCTTCCATTGCTTTTTCTGAGAACTTATTATCCGCAGCCGGACACATGTGTCCTCTGCTGTATCCTGAATGGCGATAGTCGCTGTCTTCAGCGGTGTGTCCTTTTCGAATGTCCGGATCAGGCTGGAAGTCATCAGATCGGGTCGCGTTACCGGAAATACGTTCCGGTGTGAGAATCCAGGCAACCCAGTTGGGAATTTTAAGTTTTCTATTGTAAGAGACTGTATAGGCTGTGTGTCGGACAATTTCTTCCGGACGGTCTGTCAGGTATGCAGGAATTTCCAGTCCATCTCCGCCGTTTTTCTTAATTTTCTTGTTCGGTTTTGAGCTCTGTTCTGTTTGCTGGGGCTCGGCCGATCCTGTTCCTGTATCGGGGACGTAGGACGGGGAAAGATAATGAGCTGTTTTTTCTGAGAACACATCCAGAAAGGCTCTATTTCGAGTCCATTCCGGCAATTCTAAAGAAAGCGACGCGTGGCCGGTGACAAACAGAATGCCGAGAAAGAGGATAATGCCCCAAAATTTTTTCTTTTTGGGAGAGAATGAATTTCTTTTGTTGCGTCTTCCTTTCATCAGCAGATTCTGGCAATAGCGTTAGACTTCAGGTCGGCTTCATTTTCTTTAAGCAACGAACGGAAATAAACGTTGGGAATGCCGTAACAGCCAAAATCCATGGCTATATAGCGTGCTTCTTCCTGTTGTAATCCTTCACGGTTGGCCCATATAATCCGACCATTTTTAACAACAAAGGCTTTTAATATTCGCACTAATTCATGTCCGTACAATGATTGTCCTGGTTCGCAACTGTTTTCTTCAAAATAACTTATGGCTTCTTGTTCTTCGAATGCGGTATATGGAGGAACAATGATTTCACCGGATTGATTTTTGCAGACAATTAAATATACCGTAATCTCTTCGCTATGGTTGTGGGATGTCCACATATTTTTTATTTCTTGATTTTCCACGGTTCTGTTTTTGTGATATAATAAAATTTTTCTTCAGATGGTTCCAGAAGTTTATTCGAGGGCCTTTCCTGCAGAAGTTAGGGCAAAGATAGAATAAATATAGCGAAATAACGAAAAATGAATATCTTTTTTGGATCATGGAAAGGGGCTAAGACATTCTTTTTCTTATCTTTGTCGAGAAAATAATGATACGAAGATGAAAAGATTTTGCTTTAGCTTATTTTTAATGTTTCTTGTTCTTGAGTTAGGAGCTGTGCCGGCAGAAAAAAAACGTATGACGGTCTCTCTGATTCAGGGAGGTCGGATCGAGGTTACCTTTTTGGGTGACGAAAACGGCTATTATTATGTAACGGATGACGGCTTTTTGGTCGTGCCTGTTCGAGGAACAGATTGTTTTGAACTGACCGACAGAACGATATCTGAATCTTATAAAAAGGTAGGGTATTATAGAGAACGTGCTGTGGGAGATATGGAAACGGGACTTCCAGTAGCGATTCCAAGGACGGGTTCTCCGAAAGTTCCGGTGATTCTGGTTTCTTTTGCCGATGAAGATTTTTTAGTACCGGATTCAACAATGGTTCCTGCTCAGTATTATGATCTTTTTTGCAATGGGACACGCGATGGTAAGAATTATACGGGGGCAGGAAGTTATGGATCTGTGAGGGATTATTTTATTGCACAGAGCGATAGTCTTTTGAAGTTGGATTTTCAGGTTATTGGTCCGGTTAAATTGCCTCATGAGGCAGCCTATTATGGTCAGGACAGTTTGTATGCAGATGGTAGTCAGGAAATAGATCTAAATCGGAGTATCTTTTTGAACGATGTGGTTTCCGAGGCTGTTCAAGTTCATCAGGATTGGGATCTTTTTGATAATAATGGAGACGGAAAGGTCGATATGGCCTTTTTAATTTATGCCGGTCTGGGGCAGGCCAATGGTGGCGAAAGTCACACGTTGTGGCCTCGCGAGATTGTGTCAGAGACGAATGTTGGAGGAATTACGTTTTCGGTGATGGCTTATTGTAATCAGTTACGTCCGATAAAAGATGGAGCGGTCGTTATTGCCAGCCAAACGGATGGAATCGGAATCATGTGTCACGAATTGTCACATGCTCTGGGCCTTCCCGATTTTTACAATCAGCAACATGTGACGTTCGGTATGGATTATTGGTCCGTAATGGATTATGGATATTTTGCCATGAATGGTTATGTTCCAGGAAGTTATAACGCTTATGAACGCGATTTTATGGGATGGCGTCCATTGAAGGTTCTTGATAAGCCGCAGACTGTTCGATTGTATCCGATTGAAGAAGGTGGCTGTGGATTTAAAATATTGAACGACAAAAATCCGGATGAATATTATGTGTTGCATAATCTTCAGGAAAGCGGATGGGATACGATGCTGGCAACCTTAGGACATGGCATGTTGGTGACGCATGTAGATTATGATTCTGTGCTGTGGCGTCGGAATCAGATTAATGCAGATCCGGACCATCAGCGCATGACGATCATCCCGGCCAATAATTCTTTAAAGGGCAATTTTAATTCTGAAAGCGCTGCGGAACTTCTTCGTTCGTTAGCAGGGAATCCTTATCCCGGAACTACCGAGAATACGGAACTGACTGATGAAACTGTCCCGGCATCAGTCGTTTATACGGGTAATTTTATGGAAAAACCGATAAAACAGATAGAAGAAAAAGATCGGGTGATTACATTTAAGTTTATGCCGTTGGGACAGTTGGAGTCTGTAAAAACGAGTAGTGTCCATTATGATGTCTCGAAAAAACTTCTGATATGGGATGCTGTTCCGGAGGCTACTTGTTATGCTGTTGAGGTCGCCGATCATTTTGTGGAAACGCCAAAGGTGATTTGGTATGCAGATTCTGTTTGGGGACAGGAAGTGAATTTGGACACGTTGACAGGAATCACAGCGACATGTAAAGTCCGGATTAAAGCGATGGCAGATCAGTATGAAGATTCAGAATATTCAGATTGGATTAGTTTGGACGGAACGGGCATTCTGGATCAGATGTCTGATCTTGAAGAGCGTGTATGCGTTTATTCCTTGCAAGGTTTTTGTCTGTATGAACACGTCTTTTTAAAGCACGTCATTGACAAGTTGCCAAAGGGCGTTTTTCTTATTCGTGGGAAAAATACGTGTCAAAAGCTTTATATTCAGCATTAATAAGGGAACTCTATGAATATATTCAGATTTTTTTCAAGCATATGGATATTCCTGTTCGTGATTGAGATGTTTGCTGTTCCGGCACGCCGGGTACGTAAAATCATTTGTCAGAAAGATGGTACGACCCTGCAGCTTGTATTAAATGGAGACGAATATTTCCGTTATTACACTACTACAGATAGTGTTCCGGTTGTTTGTTTGCAAGAATGCTATTATTACGGTCGTCTGGTGGCTGATTCGTTACAGGCTGATCCTGATAGAATGGCACATGAGTTGGCTTTGCGTACGGCCGAAGAAGCTGATTATGCGGAATGCCTGAAACAAGATTTTGAATGCCGGACCAATGACGTGCGTTTGCGTCGAGTAGCGCAAAGATACAGTCAGGCAGGAGCAGAAGCTCCGCAGATCCAAACGCGTACGTTGGCTTCTTTTGGAGGGCAAGTGTTGCAGACGCCAATAACCGGTTCCAAAAAAGGGTTGGTGATTTTGGTGAATTTTCAAGATGTCAAGATGAAAACCGCTTCTCCACAGGATACGTTTTATGCTTTGATGAATCAGGAAGGTTATCATGGATATGGTATGTATGGTAGTGTCCGTGATTATTTCCTTGCTCAATCCTATGGCGTGTTTGATTTTAAGTTTGACGTAGTCGGTCCGGTTACGGTGAGCCAGAATATGTCCTATTATGGAGCGAATGTCAACGGAGATGACATTCGTCCAGAAGTGATGATCCGCGAAGCTTGCAAGTTAGTTGATGCCGAGGTGGATTTCTCAGATTACGACTGGGACGGCGATGGAGAAGCTGAGCAGATATATATCATTTATGCCGGTTATGCTGAAAGCAACGGGGCTTCGGAAGAAACCATCTGGCCTCATCAATTTCAGGTGACAGAAGCAGGGGGCGGAGCCTTGCGTTTGGATAATACGATCATAAAAAAATATGCCTGTAGCAGTGAATTGATCGGAACAACCGGTACAACCGTAACCGGAATTGGCTCTATCTGCCATGAATTTTCTCATTGTTTTGGCCTGCCTGATTTTTATGATACGAGGGGAAGTAATTTTGGAATGGATGTGTGGAGTTTGATGGATTATGGATGTTACAATAATGATGGTTATACGCCAATCGGTTATTCTGCCTATGAACGCATGTTCTGTGGTTGGCTGGAGCCTCAAGTGCTGATTGGTCAGCAACCGGTAGAAGGCATGCCGGCCTTATCAGATGAACCCGTAGCTTATGTTGTCATGAACGAGGCGAACAATGCAGAATATTACATGTTGGAAAATCGGCAATGTAAAGGCTGGGATTCAGCCATGCCCGGACATGGACTCTTGGTGGTTCATGTAGATTATAATAAAAGTGTCTGGAGTAGTAATACGGTCAATACTTCTTCTTCGAGACAGCGTATGACCATTATTCCTGCTGACAATTCTCTCAAGAAAAATTCTAAGACCGATAATGCCGGAGATTTATTCCCCGGCACGACGAATAATCAGAATCTAACTGATGAAACCATACCGGCAGCGACTTTGAATTCTTATAATGTAGATGGAAGTCGCTTGATGGGAAAACCTATATATAATATAAGGGAACAGGACGGATTGATTTCGTTTGATTATATGCGTCCATATACAACGGGAGTCTTATTCAATGAAGTGGGGCAGGACTGTCCGGTTTCAGTCTATCGTGTCGACGGAACTTTTTTAGGCCGGTTCTGGGGGGATACGTGGAAATCACAGGTTGATCCCGGCATCTATATATCCAAGTCCGGTCGTTGTGTACAGAAGTTGATCATAAATTGATCTATAAAATAAAAGCGTGACTTTTGGTCACGCTTTTATTTTATAGACATCTCGTGTTTTTTAAAGAACACCTTGAGCCATCATAGCGTTTGCTACTTTCATGAAACCAGCTACGTTGGCACCTTTTACATAGTTGATATAACCGTCTTTTTGAGTTCCATATTGAACGCATGCTTCATGAATGCTCTTCATGATGCCGTGCAAACGAGCATCCACTTCTTCACGAGTCCAGCTCAGTTTGAGAGAATTCTGTGACATTTCAAGACCTGAAACAGACACACCGCCAGCGTTGGATGCCTTTCCTGGAGCATAAAGCAGTTTTGCTTCCTGGAATACATGGATTGCTTCCGGTGTAGATGGCATGTTAGCTCCTTCGGATACTGCGATACAGCCATTGGCAACCAACTTTTTAGCATCTTCTCCGTTTATTTCATTCTGTGTGGCACTCGGAAGAGCTATGTCGCATTTTACGCCCCAAGGACGTTCCCCTTCGAAATACTGGCAACCGAACTTTTCTGCATATTCTTTGATTCGCCCATGCCGTACATTTTTCAGTTCAAAGATGAATTGTAGTTTTTCGGTTGTAATGCCTTCCGGATCGTAGACGTAACCGTTACTGTCTGAGCAGGTAACGACTTTGGCTCCTAATTCGATTGCTTTCTCAATGGTGTATTGAGCTACATTTCCTGAACCGGAGACTACGCATACTTTACCCTTGATGTCCAATCCACGGGTGGCCAGCATTTCCTGAAGGAAATAAATATTTCCGTATCCCGTAGCTTCGGGACGAATCAATGAACCTCCAAATTCCATGGCTTTTCCGGTCAGTGTGCCGCTAAATTCTCTTGCAAGTTTTTTGTACATGCCGAACAGATAACCCACTTCGCGTCCACCAACACCGATATCGCCGGCAGGAACATCTGTTTCCGGGCCAATATAGCGCCACAGTTCCGTCATAAATGCCTGGCAGAAACGCATAATTTCATTGTCGGATTTACCGGCTGGGTTAAAGTCTGAACCTCCTTTACCGCCTCCCATAGGTAGTGTGGTTAAGGAATTCTTGAAAGTCTGTTCAAAAGCTAAGAACTTTAAAATGGAAAGGTTTACTGAGGGATGAAAACGCAATCCACCTTTGTACGGGCCAATTGCGTTGTTATGCTGTACGCGGTAACCCATGTTGGTCTGTACCTTGCCATTGTCGTCTGTCCAAGTGACACGGAAAGAAAAGATACGGTCGGGAATGCACAAGCGTTCAATCAGATTGTATTTTTCAAACTCTGGATGTTTGTTATACTCTTCTTCGATCGTGCTTAATACTTCTTCAACAGCCTGATGATACTCGTTTTCTCCTGGAAATCTCTTTTTGAGATCTTCTAATACTTTACTTGCGTTCATGTTCGTTAAAAATTGATAGTAATTTTATTTCTGTGCCAAAAATACAAAAAAGATAACAAGTTGCAAAATAATGTGGCAAAAAGTTTTAAAAAAACTGTTTTTGCCACTATAATTTTATATTTTTCTCTTTTTGATTGCAAAATGATATTTGCAATGTGCGCTTCCTTTGCATGAATACAGACATAAAAAAGCAGCCTTCGTTAAAAAGGCTGCTTTCTTGATATTTTTTATGATGAAAATTTATTGTCCGGCTTTCCAGAAGTCTTCTTCTTTCTTTCGTTTTGCTTTTTCTGCTTCATATGCCGCATTTGCTTTTTCGTATTCAGCATTCTTGCGCTGTACATCGATGATCGTTGCTTTCAGACGGTTTGCTGTTCCTGAAATACTGATATCTGCATCGGCAGCTTGGTCACAATAGGTGATCGCTTCATTGAATTTCTTTTGTCGGGCCAAAAATTGAGCGCGCATCAAATGGCATCTTCCTATGGCCTGGTCACTATATTGGGTCGCTTTGTCGAGATAGGTAAATGCTTTGTCGATATCTCCAGCCTTAGCCAGAGCGTTGGCTATTTTCATGGAGATGTTGGCACGGGCAATGTCCGTGGTGCAAAGTTCGAGCGCTTTATCATAATATTGGATAGACTCGGAAGCTTTACCTGTTTTATACATTTTTTGTGCCATACCGATAGCCGACTCATATGTCGGTTCTATATTATAGGCATATTCGGCAGCTTTGTAGTAGACGTCGGTATCGTCGCAGTCATTTGCAGCCATAAGTACGAGTGCCGACTTCAAGTAATTCAGGTTGTCTTTGTTTGCCTCGATTTTAGGCGTAAATATGGCGATTATCTGATCGCGGTCGGCTGCTTTCGACTGAGCAAAAATGGTTTCAATGCGGTTCAGTGTCGGGTCATATTGCTCTACAATCTTTTTTGCTGCTTCGGGGCTGCTGGCTTCATTGGCCAAACCAAGCATCTTTTCGCACACTTCGCGGCTTTCCAGGTAGTCCTGAAGGAATTGCTCGCGGAATCCATCCGGATCGGCTAAATATTTTTGGTAGGAGATATCAAAAAATTTATCTAAGACAAAGCCTGCGACCTCTTTTGCTCCATCCTGATTGATCAGGTCTATTCCTTCGCGGAACATGGAATAGGCTTTGTCGATAGAGAAGTCGGTAGCAACTCCCTGGCCATAATAAGCATAATCAAAGGCTTTTCGAGAAAGCACGTCTCCTTTGGTTGCGCGAGCTGCCGGACGGGTAAATGAATTCAATCCATCAAGATTTTTTAAACGGGTGTCATAAAGGTTCATCAGTTCGTCGAAATAGGCCCGCTTTTCATTGACATCAGTAGACTGAAGTATGAGATTAGCCAGAATTGCAGCACCGTAGGCATAAATGCCAACTTGGGAGAATGGAGCTTTGGTAAACACGTTTTTCCAAGGTTCGTAGGCACTCTTCCAGTCACCGGCTTTGTAGTAGTCAATGTATAGACTGAGGTTGTTCAGGGCATCTATACTGTCCTGGCCATGGCCAATACGGTCATGGACCGATGTGCCTTCATATTGTGCCAAAGCAGGTAAAGTAGAGGCAGTGAAAAGTACTGCCAGAGAAAATCTTGTAAACTTCATGCTAATATATCTTAATGTTTAATACCTAAATTATATACGACCCTTTTTCTCTTCTCTTAAAGCTGTCTGCAAAGGTATAAAAAAATATATTCGGGGCAATAAAAAACTCTCAAAAATATTTAATGCCAGTGACCGGCATCTTTTTTCTGACGGAACTGTTGCAAACGAAGTTTCTTTTTGTGGAGCAGAAGTATAAAACTTATCATATTTTTATGAAGTCTCAGACTTTTTTTGCATTTTTGCAACTCCATAAAGAATTAGACGATGTTGAACTTAGATAATTTCTATCGAGCCCGTTATGTTTTGTCACAATCCATCCGGCGAACTGATTTGATTCATGCGCCAAAAATCAATGAGGAAAGTGATATTTATCTCAAACCGGAAAATTTGCAGACTACCGGTTCGTTTAAATTGAGGGGGGCTTGTTTTAAAATATCCCAGCTGAGTGATGACGAAAAAGCAAGAGGTGTGATCGCTTGTTCGGCCGGTAATCATGCGCAGGGCGTGGCATTGGGAGCTACGGCCCAAGGCATTAAATCGTTGATCTGTTTGCCCGAGGGAGCTCCAATCAGTAAGGTTGAGGCCACGCGGCGGTATGGAGCCGAAATATGTCTGGTGCCCGGTGTCTATGATGATGCCTATCAGCGAGCCATACAGCTTCGGGATGAGCATGGCTATACGTTCATTCATCCTTTTGATGATGAACAGGTTATTGCGGGGCAGGGGACAATCGGTCTGGAGTTGTTGGAACAGCTTCCGGAAGTTGAAGCCATTGTCGTGCCAATTGGTGGAGGTGGACTGATCAGCGGCATCTCTTACGCTGTCAAGTCGCTCAATCCTAAGGTGCAGATCTATGGCGTTCAGGCTTTAGGGGCACCCAGTATGTTGCACAGTCTGGAAGCTCATGCCAAGGAATGTCTGCAGTCCGTGTCCACTATTGCCGACGGTATTGCAGTTAAAGAACCAGGCGAACTGACGTACGAAATATGCAGTAAGTATGTGGACGCAGTGGTTACGGTTACGGAAGACGAAATCTGTGCGGCCATACTGGCTTTGATGGAACAGCAAAAACTTGTTGCCGAAGGTGCAGGCGCGGTCAGTGTTGCGGCTGCAATGTTCAATAAAGTTCCGGTGAAAGGGAAAAAGACCGTTTGCGTGGTCAGCGGTGGAAATATAGATGTCAATATTTTGAGCCGTGTCATCAATCGTGGACTGGCTAAGAGTGGGCGCACTTATAATTTCTGCGTAGAGCTGGAAGACAAACCCGGACAAATGGTTGAAGTGAGCAAAGTCGTTGCTGAATTAGGAGGAAATGTGATTCATGTTCTTCACGAACGCAATGATGACAGTGCCAGTGTCAATTCCTGTCAGCTTCGGTTGAAAGTGGAAACGAGAAATGCCGAACATATTCGAGCAATCGAACGGCGTCTGTTGGAAAAAGGGTTTAAACTAATTTAATAAGATTATGATGAAAGTATTACACACAGACAAAGCGCCTGCTGCTATTGGACCGTACAGCCAGGCCATTGAAGTAAATGGTTTCGTTTTTGCCTCTGGTCAGATACCTATTAATCCTGAAACCGGTGTTTTGGTAGAGGCCGACATCAAGTTGCAGACCCGTCAGGCGTTGACCAATGCAAGCGAAGTGTTGAAAGCAGCCGGCATTGATTTGACGCATGTCGTAAAAACGACGGTATTCTTGTCGGATATGGCAAACTTTGCTGCCATGAACGAAGTTTATGCTACTTTTTTCAAGGAGCCTTTTCCTGCTCGTTCAGCGGTAGCCGTTAAGGAATTGCCAAAAGGAGCGCTTGTTGAGGTGGAGTGCATTGCCGTTAAGTGATCCGTCGTCTTTTGAATAGAACTTTTGGAACGTTTTGCGAATGGCTTATCGTGAAGTCGTTCGCAAAACGTTTTCATCCTGTATGTGTCGAGGATATGGAATGATGTCGGTTTAATAATGATCGTAATGAGTGACCTCCTGTTGCTGGTTGGATGATTGTTCGTATGACGGGCAAATTCTTCGGGCTTCTGCAACAAAGCGTTCTTTTAGGAGGTTGCATTCACAGATGATCGGGTTTTTCATCCATTGCATGAATTTACCATGTTTGCAATGAATGCATTGTACCATTTTATTGTTTGCCATTTTCTTCTTGTTTGTTTAGATTGCTGGTTTTACGTTGATGTATTATCATATGCAAATCTACTAAAAAATATAAATTATATCGGGTTTTCCTTATTAAATGCTTTTATAATAGATCTTTTTGCAGTTGATCAAATGCTTTGGCATATTATTTGAAGCAGGTTTAGTGACTAATATTATATGAATTGAATATGGGATGGATTATTTTTATTGGTTTTGCACTGATCAGTTATTTGATTCAGGCAAACTTGAAAAACAAATTTGAGCGTTATTCAAAGATACCGGTCGATCATGGAATGACGGGGCGTGACGTAGCCCTTAAAATGCTGCATGATCATGGGATCTACGATGTGGATGTGATTAGCACCAACGGGTCGCTGACGGACCACTACAATCCGATGAACAAAACCGTGAATCTTAGTGAGGATGTCTACGGAACCTGCAGCGTAGCCGCTGCTGCCGTAGCTGCACATGAATGTGGTCATGCCGTTCAGCATGCACGCGCCTATGCTCCATTAAAGTTAAGGAGCGCTTTAGTACCGGTCGTATCATTTGCGTCCACCTGGATGCAGTGGGTTTTGTTGATCGGTATGTTTACCATTAATGTGTTTCCGAGCATTATGCTGTTTGGTATTGCATTGTTTGCCCTGACCACTTTGTTTAGCCTGGTGACTTTGCCGGTAGAAATCAATGCCAGCAAGCGAGCACTGGCATGGCTCAGCAGTGCGGGCATTACCAATTACAGCAATCATAGTGCTGCAGAATCGGCTTTGCGCTCAGCTGCTTATACATATGTAGTGGCTGCTCTCGGATCGCTGGCTACTTTGGTTTATTATATTCTGATCTTTACGAGCCGGCGTGAATAACTGCCGGTAATTCCAGCAAATTTTTAATATGAGTTTTTTATATCTGATATTGGGTATTGTTCTGGTATTATGGGGCGCCGACAAGCTTACAGACGGAGCGACCGGACTGGCTCGCCGATTTCAGGTGAATGACTTGGTCATTGGCCTGACAGTCGTAGCCTTCGGCACCTCTCTGCCTGAATTTGTAACCAGTCTTTTTGCCGCTTTGAAGGGTAGCTCCGCCATTTCCTTGGGAAATGTTGTGGGGAGTAATATCTTTAATACATTGGTAATCGTCGGTTTGACGGCACTGACCAGACCGATATGGGTCAGCAGATCAACATTGACCAAGGATATTCCCTTTGCTTTAATGTCTTCTCTTGTTTTTGCCGTATTGTGTTGGGATATTTGGCTTGATGATGCGCAATTCAACGAAATCAGTCGGGGTGATGGTCTGATTCTGTTGTTTTTCTTTGTCATCTTCATGTATTATACCTTTTCCATGGCGCGGAATAAGATAGACGGAACCGGAGCTTCTGAATCAGTTGTACCGGTAATGATGCCCTTCTGGAAAATTGGCATTTATATCGTTTTAGGATTGTTGGGCCTCGTTTTCGGGGGAAATTTGTTTGTCTCCGGTGCGAGCGACATTGCCATCAGCCTGGGTATCAGCGAATCGGTTGTCGGTTTGACCTTGGTCGCAGGAGGTACATCTTTGCCCGAACTGGCTACTTCGATTGTCGCGGCCCGGAAAGGAAATTCTGCGATAGCCATTGGAAACGTAATCGGAAGCAATATCTTTAATGTATTTTTTGTATTAGGCGTTTGTGCGGTGATTTCTCCAATGAATGCCGTGTCGGTTTCCCTTACGGATGTGCTAATTCTGATATTTAGCATGCTTTTGATGTGGGGATTTGCATCGACGAGCCGAAAGATTTCCCGGTGGGAAGGAGCCGTTATGACGCTATTGTATGTCTTGTATTTGACTCGCCTGATCGTCAGTATTTAAATTGCATTTTATTGATAAAAAAGGATGCCGTGTTTTTTTATACGGCATCCTTTTTGGTTATCGGCTTTATTCTTTTCTTTCAAATGTCAATTTCTTTGGAATTTTTTCCAGTTTTCTGCCAACGACTTTTTTTATGGAAACTCCATTTACCTGCTCGAAGCTGTAACTTCCGTTGCTTTCAATGGATAATAGGACTTCCTGAGTTTCTGATCCTTGATCGTTAGACAGCCGGATAACTGCGTTTCGTTCGTTTGTGACCTTGGCAGAGGTTATGGTCCAGATTCCATAAACATTCCCTTTGAGAAATCCATGCATCGGGCCGAACATTTCCATGCCAGGCACATTGATGCTTTCTTCATAAAGATCGATGACTAAACTCAATTCGGCTTCTTGGCAGTACAAAGAAGCTTTGAACGGTTTTTGTGCCATTAGTTTTACAGAAAGCAATGTTAAAGTTAAGTACATTAGAATTTTGCTCATAGTTCATTCTTTATAATTGATATTGCAAAGATATGCTTTTCTTGATTTCGACGATAAAAAATGGAAAGAAATATCAGAAAAACTGTCATTTTTGCACCATTTATCATAGATAAATAATATTTTTTAAATTCGTGCTTGGATGCCGGTTCTATTTATTATGCTTAAAAACAAGTTTTTTTATTTTAGAATAATGCTTTTTTTTTGTATTTTTGCGACAAATTAAAATGTTAATAATGAATAAAGAACAATTGACCCCGGATTTTATCTTTGAATCCAGTTGGGAGGTCTGCAATAAGGTAGGTGGCATTTATACTGTTTTGTCAACGCGTGCGAAAACTTTGCAGGATGCCATGCCGGATAAGATCGTTTTTATTGGTCCGGATTTTTGGAAGGGTAAGGACAATCCTCTTTTTATGGAAGATGATTCGCTTTTTAAACCGTGGCAGGAGCAGGCGGTCAAAGAGCATTTGAATGTTCGAACAGGACGATGGAATGTTCCGGGAAAGCCTTTGGTTATTTTGGTCGATTTTACTCTGTATTATGATATTAAAAACGACATTTATACGCAAATGTGGATTGATTTCCAAGTCGATTCCCTGCATGCCTACGGAGATTATGATGAAGCCTCGATGTTTTCCTATGCTTCAGGACTTGTCGTAGAAAGCTTTTATCGTTTTTATTTCAATGACGGATCGAAGAACGTTGTTTATCAGGCGCATGAGTGGATGACAGGCTTGGGTGCCTTGTACATTCACAAGCATGTACCGGAGATTGCCACAATCTTCACGACGCATGCCACGAGTATCGGACGTTCGATAGCCGGCAATAACAAACCTTTGTATGACTATCTTTTTGCTTATAATGGCAATCAGATGGCTGAGGAACTGAACATGCAGTCCAAGCATTCTATTGAACGTCAGACCGCTCATAATGTGGATTGTTTTACGACGGTTAGCAGTGTGACCGACCGGGAATGTGCAGAACTACTGGATAAAAAGGCTGATGTCATTTTGCGTAACGGCTTTGAAAGCAATTTTGTTCCCAAAGGCGTTTCGTTTACGAATAAACGGAAGAAGGCGCGTGCCAAGATCTTCCAGGTAGCTAATGCGTTGCTGGGTACACAATTCTCGGATGACACGATGATTGTTGCTACGAGTGGCCGTTATGAGTTCAAAAACAAGGGTATCGATGTCTATCTGGAGGCATTGAACCGTTCGTTGCGCAATAAGGATCTGGCCAAGCCTGTCTTGGCGTTGGTGCAGGTGCCGGGTTGGGTAGCCTGTCCGCGTGAGGACCTTCAGAAACGCTTGCAGAAAAACGAAATTTATACTACTCCGCTTGAATTCCCCATTCTGACGCACTGGTTGCATAACATGACCCATGATCAGGTTATTGATATGTTGAAGCATTTCAATATGTGGAACCGTCCTGAAGATAAGGTTAAGGTTATGTTTGTTCCTTGTTATCTTGATGGAGCCGACGGTATTTTCAACATGGTGTATTATGATCTGCTTATTGGCAATGATCTGAGTGTCTATGCTTCGTATTATGAGCCTTGGGGATATACTCCTCTTGAAAGTGTCGCTTTTAAGATTCCTTGTATCACGACCAACCTTTCGGGATTTGGTGTCTGGGTGAATCAGTTGATCGGGCATGACAGTCTGTTGTCCGACGGAGTCAAGGTAATCAGGCGCACGGATTACAATTATTCAGAAGTGGCTGACGACATAAAGGATGCCATCGCCGAATATTCCAATTATTCGCCGAAGGAAATAAAGAATGTAAAGACCAATGCTGCAGCCATAGCTCAGCAGGCTCTTTGGAAGAATTTCATCAAGGCTTATTATGAGGCTTATGATTTTGCCTTGCAGAAAGCGCATGCCCGCATGAAAACGTTGAAAGAAGATGATATTTAATAACACAATAAATTTTTTTAAGTTAAAGAGTTTATGAAAATTAAAGCAAGTAATTCTAATGGAATTAGCTGGAAAGAAGTGACGGTAAAGTCACGTATTCCTGAAGAATTGAAAAAATTAGAGGAACTGGCTCGGAATATGTGGTGGGCCTGGAATCATGAAGCTCGTGATTTGTTCCGCTCGTTGGATAAGGATTTGTTCGAGGAAGTGGGGTCCAATCCGGTATTGTTGTTGGAACGTTTGAGCTACGAACGCCTGGAAGAATTGTCGAAAGACAAGAAGATTCTGGCGAAGATGGACTCTGTGTATAAGCTGTTCCGTGATTATATAGATGTTGAGCCGGACAGAAGCCGTGCCTCTGTGGCATATTTCTGTATGGAATATGGTTTGAATCAGGTGCTGAAGATCTACTCTGGTGGTCTTGGCGTGCTGGCCGGTGATTATTTGAAGGAAGCTTCAGACAGCAACGTGGATATGTGTGGTGTCGGCTTCCTGTACCGTTACGGCTATTTTACACAGACGCTGTCGATGGACGGCCAGCAGATAGCCAATTACGAAGCTCAGAATTTCGGCAGTCTTCCTGTTGAACGTCAGTTGGACAAAGACGGCAATCCTATGGTTGTCGACGTGCCCTACATGAATTATTTCGTGCACGCATACGTTTGGCGGGTCAATGTAGGCCGTATCAAGTTGTATCTGTTGGACACGGACAACGAAATGAACTCAGAATATGATCGTCCGATAACGCATACCCTCTACGGTGGCGATTGGGAAAATCGACTCAAGCAGGAGATATTGCTGGGTATCGGTGGCGTATTGACTTTGAAAAAATTAGGTATAACCAAGGATATTTATCATTGCAATGAAGGTCATGCCGCCTTGTGCAACGTTCAGCGTCTGTTAGACTATGTCAACAGCGGTCTGACGTTTAATCAGGCTTTGGAGTTGGTACGTGCTTCTTCATTATACACCGTTCATACTCCGGTTCCAGCCGGTCATGATTATTTTGACGAAGGCCTGTTCGGAAAATATATGGGTGGTTATCCTGCCATGTTGGGCATCACTTGGGATGAATTCATCGGTATGGGACGTCAGAACCCGGATGATCATTCCGAACGTTTCTGTATGTCTACTTTTGCTTGCAACACTTGTCAGGAAGTGAATGGTGTGAGCTGGTTGCACGGCAAAGTTTCTCAGGAAATGTTTGCTAACATATGGAAAGGTTACTTCCCGGAAGAAAGCCATGTGGGCTATGTTACCAATGGCGTACATTTCCCAACCTGGGCGGCTACGGAATGGAAACGCTTTTACATCGAGCATTTCGACGAGAAGTTCATGGAAGACCAGAGTAATGAGAAAATCTGGGAGGCAATTTACGATGTGCCTGATGAACTGGTATGGCAGACTCGTTTGCAATTGAAGAACAAATTGATCGATTATATCCGCGAGCAGTTCCGTGACAGCTGGTTGAAGAATCAGGGCGATCCTTCGCGTGTGGTATCGTTGATGGAAAAGATCAATCCGAATGCTCTGCTCATAGGTTTCGGCCGTCGCTTTGCTACATACAAGCGTGCGCATCTTCTCTTTACAGATTTGGATCGTTTGTCCAAGATTGTTAACAATCCGAACTATCCGGTGCAGTTCCTTTATACGGGTAAGGCACATCCCGCAGATGGTGCCGGACAGGGACTGATCAAGAAGATTTATGAAATTTCTCAGCGTCCTGAATTCCTGGGCAAGATTATTTTCCTGGAGAACTACGACATGCAGCTGGCCCGTCGTTTGGTCAGTGGTGTGGATATCTGGATGAATACTCCGACTCGTCCGCTTGAGGCTTCCGGAACTTCCGGTGAGAAAGCTCTGATGAACGGTGTTCTGAATCTGTCTGTTCTGGATGGCTGGTGGCTTGAAGGCTATCGTGAGGGAGCCGGATGGGCTTTGACCGAAAAACGTACCTATCAGAATCAGGCACATCAGGATCAGCTGGATGCTGCAACAATTTATAGCTTGCTCGAAAACGAGATCCTTCCGCTGTATTATGCGCGCAATAAGAAAGGATACTCAGAAGGTTGGGTGAGAACAATTAAGAATTCGATTGCCCAGATTGCTCCGCATTACACGATGAAGCGCCAGCTGGATGATTATTACAGCAAGTTCTATAACCGTCAGGCTGCACGTTTCAAGGAACTGGCTGCCGACGATAACAAGAAGGCTAAGGAAATTGCGGCATGGAAAGAGAGCGTGGTTGAGCGTTGGGATGCCATTAATGTGGTAGCTTCGGAGAAAGCCGAGTCCATGCAGGCTGGCAATCTGGAAACGGGTAAGTCGTATGAAGTAATGGTTCAGATTGATGAGCAGGGATTAAAGGACGCCATTGGAGTTGAGATCGTTACCCTGCACACGGATAAGGACGGTAAAGATCATATTTATTCTGTGGTTCCATTGGAAGTTTCTGGTCATGAAGGAAATGTTTATACCTTTAAAGGAACTTATACGCTGAACAATTCTGGTAGCTTTAAGGCTGCTTGCAGAATGTTCCCTAAAAATTCAGAACTGCCACATCGTCAGGATTTCTGTTACGTGAAGTGGTTTTTGATCTAAAGAATTTGTTTTTTCTATAAAAAAGAGGGGTTGTCAGGACTGGCAACCCCTCTTTTTTATAGAAAAATTTTCAGGAATCTGACAAAATGATATTCTATAGAGCTTGTATCTGAGAAATAATCTTTTTTATTCATTAAAATTATTTAGTATTGCCGGTTTGTGCTTACATTATGATATTAGTACATTTGCCTTGATAATCTTAAAAATAAAACTTATGAGCACAGACATGAAAAGAATCGAGAAAGATCTCATTGGCGAACGCGAACTGCCGGCCGATGCATTATATGGAATACAGACTCTACGGGGAATTGAGAATTTTCCGATTAGCGGGTCCTGTTTAAGCGATTATCCATTGTTCATTAAGGGTATTGCCATGACCAAGCAGGCTGCTGCCGAGGCCAATGCACAACTGGGCCTGATTCCGCAAGACATCAAGGAGGCCATCGTTAAGGTGTGTCAGGAAATTGAGGGAGGGCAATGGCATTCAGAATTCTGTATTGATATGATTCAGGGAGGTGCCGGTACCAGTACCAACATGAATGCAAACGAGGTTATTGCCAATCGGGCTTTAATTTTGTTGGGACATCATCCGGGTGATTATCAATACTGTTCTCCGCATGATCACGTCAATTGTTCGCAGTCGACCAATGACGTATACCCCACGTCCATTCATTTAGGTTTGTACGCCAGCCATCTTGAGCTTATGCCCGTCCTGTCTTCATTGATTAATGCTTTCGAGGAGAAGAGCAAGGCTTTTGCAGATATTCTTAAAATGGGGCGTACGCAATTAGAAGATGCCGTTCCGATGACTTTGGGACAGACGTTTGGCGCCTATGCCAGTATTTTGCGGCACGAAGTCGATCTGTTGCAGCATGCGGCAGAAGATTTTCTGACGGTCAATATGGGCGCTACAGCCATTGGTACCGGAGTTTGTTCCGTTTCCGGTTATGCGGAGGCCTGTGTGGAGGCTCTGCGCCGGATAACCGGTTGGGATATTCGTCTGGCCGAGGATCTTGTAGGAGCTACTTCAGATACGTCATGTATGGTGGGATATGCATCAGCTTTGAAACGTCTGGCCGTGAAGTTAAGCAAGATTTGCAATGACTTGCGTTTGCTGGCCAGCGGGCCGCGCTGTGGTCTTGCTGAAATCAATCTTCCGGCCATGCAGCCCGGATCGTCCATCATGCCTGGCAAGGTCAATCCGGTGATTCCTGAAGTGATGAATCAGGTTTGTTTTAAAGTGATCGGCAACGAACTGTGCGTGACGCTTGCCGGCGAAGCCGCTCAAATGGAATTGAATGCCATGGAACCGGTCATGGCGCAATGCTGTTTTGAGTCGGTAAGGCTGCTGATGCACGGCATGGATACACTGCGTACTCGTTGCGTTGAAGGCATTACGGCCAATGCCGAACATTGCCGCGACGAAGTGCGCCACAGTATAGGTACCGTTACAGCCTTGAATCCATTTATCGGCTATGACCGGGCCACGGAAATAGCTCAGGAAGCTTTGAAAAGCGGAAAAAGTGTCTATCAGCTGGTTCTGGAGAAAGGAATCATGAAGCAGGAGGAGCTGGATCAGGTCTTGCAGCCCGAACATATGATTCATCCCAAGAAACGCTGACTGCTGCTTTTCCGGATATCTGTATGTGGAAAAGTGAGGCCAAAAGAATTGTTTTCGCTGATGGGCATCTCGAAACAACCTGATGGCCATCTTGTCGATACCAGATGGCCATCTCGATTTTGCCTCCTGCAAAAGTAAGGGGATGGGCGAAACTTCCGGCTTCGCCCATCCCCTTACTTTTTGTTTTATGTTGGTTCTCTTTTTGTTAAAGCGGAATGTTGCCATGCTTTTTGGGAGGCAGCGTTTTCATTTTGTTGCGCGTCATCTCCAAAGCCTGAATCAGTTTGCGGCGTGTCTGTTTGGGCTCAATGATTTCATCAATGTAGCCTAATTCAGCAACCCGGTAAGGATTGGCAAAGTTTTCCTTATATTCTTCAATGGCTTTTTTCTTGGTCTCCTCATCGGCTTTCCGATACAGAATATTGACAGCTCCTTCTGCTCCCATGACTGCTACTTCAGCGGTCGGATAGGCGAAGTTTACGTCAGACCCTGTTTGCTTGCTGGACATGACGATATATGCACCTCCATAGGCCTTGCGCGTAATTACAGTCAGTTTCGGAACAGTGGCTTCGGCATAGGCATAGACGATTTTTGCACCATGGCGGATAATGCCGTTGTGTTCCTGATTCGTGCCACACAGGAATCCCGGTACGTCTTCGAACGTGACGATAGGAATGTTGAAGCAGTCGCAGAAACGGATGAAGCGTGAAATCTTGTCGGAAGAATCAATGTCAAGAACTCCGGCAAGGAAGGCCGGCTGGTTGGCAACAATACCGACAGAACGTCCGCCTAACCGTCCGAAACCTATAATGGCGTTTTTGGCAAAATGAGGCATTACCTCAAAGAAATAATGATCGTCGAGAATCGGTTCGATGATGTCCTTCATGTCGTAGGGCATGTTGGGATCTACCGGGACTACGCTTTGCAGGCTCTCGTCTTCGCGATTGATGTCGTCGTTGCAGGGGCTGTTTGGCGTGTCGTCCATATTGTTCTGGGGCAAGAATGTAAGCAGTTCCCGAATACCCATCAGGACCTCTTCTTCTGTATTGCTCAGGAAGTGTGCCACTCCGCTTTTGCTGCTGTGCGTATAGGCTCCGCCCAGTTCTTCCTTGTTTACTTCTTCGTGTGTTACGGTTCTGACTACATCGGGTCCGGTGACAAACATGTGGCTGTTCTCTTTGACCATGAAAATAAAGTCAGTCAGTGCCGGTGAGTAGCAGGCACCGCCGGCACATGGGCCGAGTATTGCCGAGATCTGTGGAATGACACCGGATGATATGGTGTTCTGATAAAAGATCGAAGCATAGCCTGTAAGACTTTCTACTCCTTCCTGAATGCGTGCGCCTCCCGAATCGTTCAGGGCGATGATCGGTGCTCCGTTTTTCAAGGCCAGTTCCTGTACTTTGACTATTTTCTTGGAGTTGACAGCGCTCAAGGTTCCTCCATAGACCGTAAAGTCATATGCATAGACAAAAACCTGACGTCCGTTGATCTTGCCATATCCCGATACGACACCGTCTCCGGGAATATGCGATTTGTCCATGCCGAAGTTGGTGCATTTGTGTATGGCCAGTTTGTCCATTTCCACGAATGTACCCTTGTCGAGCAGCATGTCGATCCGTTCGCGGGCAGTCATTTTGCCGCTTTCGTGCTGTTTCTGAATTCGCTCAAGTCCTCCGCCGAGTTCGGCTGCTTTGTTTTTCTCCTGAAACAGTTTATATTGTTCGTCTCTTTCCATAATCAATAATCTATTTTATCATTTTTGATCGGTCTGTTTCCTTATTCTGCCTGGTCCAGATCCAGCAGGATCAGGATCTGATCGGCGCTTACCGCGTCGCCTTCCTGCACCAGAATTTCCTTGACCGTACAATTGGCATTCACTTTATAGTTGCTCTGCATTTTCATTGCTTCGATCACGATGGCGGTATCGCCTGCGTTGAGATGATCGCCAGCCTGTACCGGGATGCTGACAACCTTTCCAGGCATGGGCGATACTATTTTGTTGTCTTGCTGTTCGTCGTTGCCTTTCTTTAAGCGCAGGTATTTGGCACTTGAGTCGACGATGTCAACGTCGTACGTCGAGAAATTCGTGTTGACCCGATAGTGCTTGCCATTGTCGGAACGGACAAATTCTGCATTGTATGATTTTCCGGCATAGAGGATGGAGCATCCTCCACGTTCTACCATGGCTACGTCTACTTCGTATTCAACGCCGTCAATACTGATATGAACGTTGTTGCCGTCCTTGCTGAGCAGTTCAACTTCTGCTACTCTGTCTCCGATACGTATTTCCATAATTATATTCTTAAGACACCTTTATGCAGTCCGAAAGCTCTCCATTTGCTGATCGGACTATTGTCGTTTAATCCTGTTGTCGCATTCTCTTCCAGGTTCATCAGATAGTCTATGTAGGAAGCGATGATGGCTATGTTTTCGGTAGTTCCCTTGGAACCGTTGTGCTGTTTCAGAAGTTCTGCATTTTTGTTGATGAACCCTGTGTCGTAATGTCCTTCGACAAAGTCTGGGGTAGACATGATCCGGCGCAGATAGCTGATGTTGTTTTTTACGCCGGTGATCTTGAATTCGTATAGGACGCGTCGCATCCGTTCGATGGCATACTGGCGGGTTACGGCCCATACGATCAGTTTGCCGATCATCGGATCGTAATGTACCGGGATTTCATAACCTTCATAGACGTAGCTGTCGAAACGGACACCAATGCCGTTGGGCTCGACAAGCTGGCGGATCATTCCGGGCGAAGGCATGAAGTTAAATTCCGTGTCTTCTGCACAGATACGGCACTCAATGGCATGTCCGCGTTGTTTGATGTCCTCCTGTTTCAGACGAAGGGGAAGTCCGCTGGCTACGTTGATCTGTTCCTTGACCAAGTCGACTCCGACTACTTCTTCCGTAATCGGATGTTCTACTTGCAGACGCGTGTTCATTTCCAGAAAATAGAAATTCCTGTGTTTGTCTACAAGAAATTCGATGGTTCCCGCGCCGATATAGTTCACGGCTTTGGCCGCTGCTACTGCTGCTTCGCCCATTTTCTGTCTGAGTTCTGGCGTGACGAATGGCGACGGGCTTTCTTCTACAATCTTTTGATTGCGGCGTTGTACGGAGCACTCCCGTTCGCAAAGGTGGATGACGTTGCCGTATTGATCGCCGAGAATCTGGAATTCGATATGATGAGGCTCTTCTACAAATTTTTCAATATAAACCGTATCGTCTCCGAAAGAAGACAGAGATTCGGATTTGGCTGAGGTATATGCTTCGGCTACTTCCTCTTCGCTGCGGATCAGGCGGATACCTTTTCCACCACCGCCCATAGATGCTTTCATCATGACGGGGAAACCGATCTCGCGGGCTACGGCCACAGCTTCTTCTGCACTTTGCAGTCCCTTTTCCGTTCCGGGGACAACAGGGACATTGGCCCCTTTCATGCATTTCCTGGCGGAAATCTTGTCGCCCATCATATCCATGGTCTCTGCAGTGGGGCCGATGAAAATAATGCCTTCTTTTTTGCAGCGGCGTGCAAACTCGGAATTTTCAGACAAAAAACCATATCCGGGATGAATGGCATCTACGCGATGTTTTTTTGCAGCGGCTATGATTTTGTCGATGTTTAAATAACTCTCTTTGGATGCAGCCGGACCTATGCAACAAGCTTCGTCGGCATACAATACGTGTTTTGCAGTTCTGTCTGCTTCAGAAAAAACGGCAACTGAACGTATGTCCATCTCTCGGCACGAGCGCATGACGCGCACGGCGATTTCACCGCGGTTGGCTACCAGTATCTTACGTATGGTAGTGCGGTGAGGGGTGTTGTTTGCAACCATTTACAATTAATTTTTAGTTATCTATCTTTTGTTTTCACACTAATCCGCGAGTGTTCGACAGTACAGGAATTGTGGCAGGTATTCTGACTTGCTCCAATTCTGCTGCCTTCCCAATGCAGGGCATCAGTGGCGTGGGTGTTGCAGAATCAAATAAATGAGCTCACAGCAGCGGGTCTGTTCAGGACTTTCACCTGATTCCCTTTTAATAACTACTCCCGGAGTTGGGATCTGTTCACCAAAATCGCCGCAAAATTAATGGTTTTTTTTGAAACTATCTGCCTTTTTTTCAGATTTTTTGGGGTATACCTGGAAAAACGAGGGTTTTCGACATACAACGGTCACTGAAGTATTTTATCTTAGTTTGGCAAGAAAATGAGCCGATTATGGCTTATGTTGAAACGAAGAGCTAAAAAGGCCGGTAAAATGACGGTCCGTTGATCATTTTCCGTATCTTTGTGATGTGAATCATATTGATGGTCGAATATAAAAGGATGAAGCGTTATGGATCAAAAGTGGCGGAGCAGGTTTGAATATGTTCTCCGGCAGAAATATAATCGGGAGTATTTGCTGATCAGAGAATCAGCTCATTTATTGCATGCCGGAGTGAACCAGACGTATGACGGCAGTTTGCCCTATGGCTTCCATTTGGATATGGTTGCAGACGGGGTTATGCGTTATGCCGATGAGGTCTGTTGTTCAGAAGCGGATGTTCTGCCGTTGTATTTTGGAGCTTATTATCATGACAGCATTGAGGATGCCCGGCTGACATACCATGATGTGGTCCGGAAGGCCCAGGAGTTTCTTACCGACGGGCCGGCCCATGTGGCAGCAGAGATTGTTTATGCCCTGACTAATGAGAAGGGGCGTAACCGGGCAGAGCGGGCAAACGAGAAGTATTATCGTGGCATCCGGCAGACACCCTATGCTCCATTTGTGAAACTGGCAGACAGATTGGCTAATGCAACCTTTTCCTGTCGGCACGATGATGGTTCCAATGAAGGTATGTGCCGGATTTACCGTCAGGAGTTGCCCCATTTTTTGAAAGCAATTCGTCCGGAAACAACTGATGACCGCCGTTTCCTGTTGCCGCAAGCAATGATTGATGAATTATGTGCATTATATGATCCGGACGAGTAGTGGGTTCAGGCTGGTTCTCGGTTGGGCTGAAGTTCCGTAGGCGGGTTGGAGTGAAAAAGTGTAAGCCGTCTATGCTCTGAAAGCGATTCTTTGCCTCGGAATGTGATTTTATTGAAGGCAGAAGTTGAATTGTAGCACCTTCGGAGTATAAAATGTAAGTAATGTTAATCTGTTTATAATCAACCGTATGGATGCATTCTGATTGTTTTGTTGCAAAAATATGGTTATAGATTTGTTAGTTTCGGATTGATTCCATAAATTTATCGTCGTTAAAAACCATAAATCAAACAAACTTTTAAAATCTAATCACACTATGGATCAATTTTTATTTTGGCTGGTACCGGCCGCTTCGGTTCTGGCACTTTGTTTTGCCTGGTATTTTCATCGGCAGATGATGAAGGAGAGCGAGGGCACTCCGCAAATGGTCAAGATTGCTGCTGCTGTACGTAAAGGAGCCATGTCTTATTTGAAACAGCAGTACAAGATTGTCGGCTGGGTGTTTTTGGGGCTTGTCGTTTTGTTTTCTATTATGGCTTACGGTTTTGGCGTACAGAATTCCTGGGTGCCTGTTGCTTTCCTCACGGGAGGCTTCTTTTCGGGACTTTCCGGATTCTTAGGTATGAAAACGGCCACTTATGCTTCTGCCCGTACGGCCAACGCAGCCCGTACCTCTTTGAATTCGGGTTTGCGGGTGGCGTTTCGTAGTGGTGCCGTCATGGGACTGGTCGTAGTGGGATTAGGGCTTTTGGACATCTCTTTTTGGTATTTGCTTTTGAATGCTGTGATTCCTGATGATGTATTGACGCCGACGCATAAATTGTGCGTCATCACGACGACGATGCTTACGTTTGGTATGGGAGCCAGCACTCAGGCTTTGTTTGCCCGTGTAGGTGGTGGCATCTATACGAAAGCGGCAGATGTGGGTGCTGATCTTGTGGGTAAGGTGGAAGCCGGTATTCCCGAGGATGATCCCCGCAACCCGGCAACGATAGCCGATAATGTGGGAGATAATGTAGGTGATGTGGCCGGAATGGGAGCTGACTTGTATGAAAGCTATTGTGGTTCGATTCTGGCTGCGGCCGCTTTGGGAGCAGCTGCTTTTATTCAGACCGGTGACGTAGTTATGCAGGCCAAGGCTGTTATAGCCCCAATGCTTATTGCTGCGGTGGGCATTTTGCTTTCCATAATCGGTATTTTTTCTGTCCGGACCCGGGAAGATGCTACCATGAAAGATTTGCTGGGCTCTTTAGCCTTCGGGACCAATTTAAGCTCAGTGCTGATTGTTGTTGCCACTTTCTTTATTTTATGGCTGCTTCAGTTGGATAACTGGATCTGGGTGTCGTGTTCTGTTGTTGTCGGTCTGCTGGTGGGCATCGTGATCGGCCGTTCTACAGAATATTATACCTCTCAGTCTTATCGGCCGACGCGAAAATTGAGCGAAAGCGGCAAGACCGGGCCGGCTACGGTCATTATTTCGGGAATCGGGCTGGGCATGCTTTCGACGGCTATTCCCGTCATTGCCGTGGTCGTCGGTATTATTGCTTCTTATTTGTTTGCCTCCGGTTTCGACTTTGCCAATGTCGGTATGGGGCTTTACGGCATCGGTATTGCTGCTGTCGGCATGCTGTCTACGTTAGGTATTACGCTGGCAACTGATGCTTACGGGCCGATTGCCGACAATGCAGGCGGCAATGCGGAAATGTCTGGGCTGGGTGCCGAAGTTCGCAGACGTACGGATGCCTTGGATTCTTTGGGAAATACGACCGCTGCGACAGGAAAGGGCTTTGCTATCGGTTCGGCCGCCTTGACCGGACTGGCTTTGCTGGCTTCTTATGTAGAAGAACTGCGTATCGGACTTGGCCGTCTTGATGTGTCGGAACTGATCGTTGCCGGAAATTCTGTGCTCCTCCGCGATGCGACATTCTTTGATTTCATGCATTATTATGATGTCACCTTGATGAATCCGAAAGTTCTTTCGGGAATGTTTATCGGTTCTATGATGGCATTTCTTTTCTGTGGTCTGACAATGAATGCCGTAGGACGTGCTGCAGCACACATGGTCGATGAAGTGCGTCGTCAGTTCCGGGAAATTAAAGGTATTCTGACAGGTGAGACCGAACCAGACTATGCCCGCTGTGTGGAAATATCTACGAAAGGTGCCCAGCGCGAAATGGTTGTTCCTTCGCTGATTGCCATTATAGCTCCAATCGTAACCGGCATCGTTTTTGGGGTTTCGGGTGTACTTGGACTGTTGATCGGCGGCTTGAGCAGTGGTTTTGTGTTGGCTATCTTTATGGCCAATGCCGGAGGTGCCTGGGACAATGCAAAGAAGTATGTTGAGGAAGGACATTTTGGCGGAAAGGGCAGTGATGTTCATAAAGCAACGGTGGTCGGAGATACTGTCGGCGACCCGTTTAAGGATACCTCCGGACCGAGCTTGAACATTCTGATCAAGCTGATGAGTATGGTGGCTATTGTCATGGCGGGATTAACCGTGGCCTGGAGCATTTTCTGATCCTGACGGGATGATGGTGTCTGAAGAATAGGCGTGCGGATGTGATCGGTACATGCAGGGCATACCATTCTGATTTCGAACCCTAAAGATATGAGAATGTCAAAATGACAATTGACGCTTCGAAAAGTTACAAATTGTAATTTAAAGGACGAAAGAGTCGTATCAAACTCAGTTTTGAGTCATGATGCGACTCTTTTTTTATGGAAGAAGTTCAAGCTTCGGATTAAAAAATGATCCTGTCAGAATCGAGCTTCATTACCCGCTGGCTTTTCAACGAGCGGGCTATCCGGCTTCGGCAGGTTTGCCTCAAGGAATGGCATCTTATGTTGTTACAGCATCGGTCAGTTCTTCGATGGTTTTGAATTTCTGCCTGGGTCCGATTCCGGAATACCAGAAGTATTCGAAGCAGAATTTCTTTTCAGGATCCGGACAAACCTCAATGTGCGGTGAAGCAGGGTTTATGTTCTGTCGTGCAGGAGCGATGCGTACTCCGTGGCGGGCCATGGATTTACCAATCAATCGTAAGATATTCTCGGGGCCGGAAGCTGTTATTTCCTGACAAGTTGGTTCGTTGACCTGAAAAAGGCCTGTTTCGATAGAAAAGTAAATGCAGCTCCGTTCAAAATATTGGCCCAGCAGTCCATTGAGTGCCAGATCTTCGGGTGTGCCCGTCGTTAATCCTTTTTTTTGATCCAGAAGCCATAGCCTGTCAGCCACCTGCAGGGCAAGTTCCAGATCATGAGTTGAAAGAAAAACGGTCATGCCTTTCTTTCTGGCCAGACGTCGGAGTAGTTGCATGAGTTCTACTTTACTGGGGTAGTCCAGAAAGGCTGTGGGCTCGTCGAGCAGAATGATGGGGGTTTGCTGCGCCAGTGTTTTTGCGATGAGTGCTTTCTGTCGTTCTCCATCGCTCAGAGTATGGAGCATGCGGTTGGATAGTGGAACAGTTCCGGTAGTTTCCAGGGAATCTTGAATAATTCTTTTGTCATTGTCAGACAGGCTACCGAAAAAGCCGGTATAAGGGCTGCGTCCTAAAGCTACGAGGTCTCGCACGGACATGTCTCTCACATCCAAACGATCTGTCAGGACAACACCGATCAAACGTGCAAGTTCTCTATTGGAGTAAGTACTTAGCGGCTGATGATTTACCAGAATGGTACCGCTTACAGGAGGGATAAAGGCTGACAAGGTGCGCAGCAAGGTTGACTTGCCGGCACCATTCGGTCCCAGCAGGCAAGTCAGTTCGCCTTTCCATAGATCTGCCGAAAGATCACGACTGATTGCCCGGATCTTTCCATGACCGGCATATCCTGTTGTCAGTTGTTGCAGCTGTACAGATTGGGATTTCTTCATGCTGTGTTACTTGTCGGGATTGATTCTTAGAATAGTATGACAAAAAGAAACGACAGATTTTAAAAGAAATCTCTTAAAATCCATCGTTTCTGTCGTTATCATTCTCTTCTTACTTGTTCCTTTTTTCAAAACGGATCAGGGTGTGCCCTTCGTCATCGAGCAGACTGAATGTGGTGTAGCCAACTTCGATTTTTGTTGCTTCTGCAAGTGCACCGAGAAATTTTGTTTCATAACGGTCGTCAGCACATGCCATTCTTGTTGTTCCTGTCCGGGTGAAGTCGGCTATGCCCTTTGCCATTTGTTCCAAGTCGACAGTTCCGGTCATCCGATTACATCCGGTGAAACCGTAGACTTGACTTTCTGCTACATGAAAACCTAAGAAAGGAGTATCCTCTCCCGGCGTCACTGATTCTCCGCGTAAGGAAGTCACGTTCCATTCTCCTTCGAAAACATTTGCGTCAAATTCGCGTCGTGCAAATTCCAATACCGTTGTTCCTTGCTCGTCTGTAAGGTATATCCTGTCTCCTTTATAAGTTATCTTTTTGGCCTTGCGGATTGCTTCCATGAAGTTTTGTTCGTACTTGTTGTCCGGACAAGCCATCATGGTTGATCCTATTTTGCTGAAATCAGCTTTTCCTTTGGCCAGGGATTCTAAGTCCACACTTCCCATTAGTTGGTTGCATCCGTTGAAACCGTAAATACGTCCGTCAGAACTTTCTATTCCCAGATAAGGGGTCTGATCGGATGGGGTAATTGATTCTCCGTTGATCGATACGGCATTCCAGGTGCCGTTTAAGGTATCAACGTCAATACCGTTGCATGCCGTCGTCATGGTTCCAGCAAGTACGGTGGCAAACATCAAAGACATTAATTTAATTTTCATTGTTGGTAAGGTTTTGTCGTTTTCAAAAGTAAAGGTAAGGCTTTCTTTCCGAACGTAAAAAATGTTTCACGGCTATTGCATGATTTTTAATTGATTTTAGCAAACCGTGTGTCTGGGAATCTGGATGGGTCAGGATGGTACGGAACATTTTGATGGGGGATAGCCATATAGTTCTTTGAATTTTCTGGAAAAATGTGCCAGGGTTTCAAAACCCAATTCTCCGAAAATCTCAGATGGTTTTTCACCTTCTTCTACGATGCGCCGGTAAGCAGTTTCGAGGCGTCGTTGCAAGATCCATTTGTGCGGTTGCATTCCGAATGTTTGCATGAAGTCGCGCCGAAAGGTAGACAGACTCCTTCCCGACAGCTCGGCGAAACGTTCTAAAGGGGCATTATACATGTAATTTTCTGCCATGAACTGGCTTAAATCTGTTTTTTGCCCGATCTTGTGGAGAAATAATCCTTGATACAGTACTGGATATTTGCATTGAATCACGTACAGGCATTCTGCAAGTTTCATATTGACGAGCAGATCATCGGGCATGCTCTCCGAGGTCGTATAATATTGTAACGAACCAAATACAGCATTCAGCCACGGATCGGTCTCCAATGATGCAAAGCAGGGTAGTTGCCTGCTGTTTTTGTCTGAATGACAAGGGTGCTTGCGACGGTATTTTTCCAGAAAATGATCGCTGAAATTAAGACAGATCAAACGAAATGGTCTGTTCTTTTCCGGAATCATTTTTATTTTAGAGAAACCTCCCGGGGTAACGTAGGCGTATGATCCGGCTTTCAAATGTAACAGACGATCGTAGGCTGAAAGCAGGGCATTCCCCGATAATATTTTGATGATTTTGAAATTCCGTTCGAAAAGCTCCCGTTGTGTCCGCTTGTGATAAGTGGCGGCATATAGGGGAGATTCTGAATGCAAAGTGGTTATTTTTTCTGTCTTCATGAACGGCAAAGTTAGTGCTTTTGACGCTTTCAGACAAGTATTTCTGACGTGAAAAGATAACTATTGGTTTGTCTGGATTGCTTAACTTTGCAAAAAAAATGAAAAAAGATCAACATGGACACAAAAGAATTAATCAGACGTTACATTTTATTTATTGTAGGATTATTTGTTAACTCTTTAGGCATTTGCCTGATTATTAAGGCTGATTTAGGTTCTTCTCCTATTTCAAGTCTACCTTATACGTTGAGCCTGAAATATCCCATTTCGTTGGGTACTCTGACTTTTTGCCTGAATTTGTTTTTAATCGCAGGTCAGATGATTATTTTGAAAAAGGATTTTAAGAAGAGGGAATGGCTACAGTTGCCTGTATCTGTACTGTTTGGTGTTTTTATCGATTTGTCCATGTGGATGCTGACTTGGCTTTCTCCGGAGACGTATTTTCTGAAAATATTAGTATTGGTGGTTGGTTGTGCTGTGTTGGGTCTCGGGGTGAGTTTGGAAGTAATTGCCCATGTCGTGATGTTGTCGGGCGAAGCTTTTGTGCAGGCGATCAGCGTGAAGAAGAAAAAGGAATTTGGTATTGTTAAGATTTTGTTTGATACTTCGCTGATGCTTTTGGCAGTTGTAGCGTCTTTGATCTTGTTTCGAGCCGTAATCGGGGTGCGCGAGGGGACGGTCATAGCTGCTTTTCTGGTAGGTATGTTCGCCCGGTATGACAACAAGCGGTTATCCTTTCTTAACCGGTATCTTCAGCCTGTGTCCGTCGAGTCGTTGGAACCTTTGGCTGCTTTGGACAAGGCTGGGCATCAGCACATAGTAATTACGATTGCCCGTGAATATGGTAGCGGAGGACGGGAAATCGGGCAACGTTTGTCGCAACGTCTGGGTATTCCTTTTTTTGATCGGGAATTGATCGAGATGGCAGCCCAGGAAAATGGGATGAACGCTGATTTTGTGGCCACACACGAACAGAATATCCCCAGTCATTTGCTTTATGAAATGATCATGCAGGATTTTACGGCCCCTATTGAACAGAGCTTATCATTTGACGATGCTCTGTTTGTTACGCAAAGCAAGATCATTCGTAAATTGGCTTCCGACCAGTCGTGTATCATTGTCGGGCGTTGTGCCGATTTTGTCCTGCGTGATTTCGACAATTGTCTTAAAGTGTTTGTTCATGCTGACTATGAGCATAAATTGCAACGTATTGTTCAGGAATATGGAGAGCGTCCGGAGGTGGCTCGTGAAAAATTAAAATACGTGGATAAGGGACGTGCTAATCATTACAGAACTTACACAGATCGTATCTGGAATGAAGCTTCCCACTATGATTTGTGTCTGAACAGTAGTCTGCTGGGTATTGAAGGTTGCTGCGATTTAATCCAAGATGTTCTTAAGAAAGATTTGTCAGCTTAGTAGCACAGAAACAGACTGTCAGATTCAAACGGTCGGATAAGAGAGATTTGACGGTTTTTGTTTCTATACTGGTAATTCATGGAATGAGAGCCGTTTTTATGATCTTTAAATTGCCGAAATAAGATTAAATATGTATTTTTGAGGCCATTCAATCAGCGCTATATAGCGCGTGTAAATATTTGAAGCCTATGAATTTTATGAGATACAGGACGTTGCTGTTGGGTTTCTCTCTTGGAGTGTCTTGGAGTGTGCGCGCTCAGGACTTTACGGGTACATGGTATGGCTATCCGCGTGTTTTTGAGATTTCGCGTACGGCAGAAGGATATCTTGGAACATCTTATCCGATTGATCATGAGGAACAAGCCCGTCCGTTGGTAAATTTGCGTGTGCATGAGCAAGCCTTGACGTGTGAGACTGATACGGGGGTGAATGCTTGGCAAGTTTTCATGCATTTACAGAAAAATGGGATACTTTCAGGTACTTTATCCGATAAGAGTAATATGCACGTGATCAATACCGATCTGAGCCGGGAACCATTTACGCTGGAGCGTCCGCAAACTCCGAAACAGCCCTTTCCGTATCGGAGCGAAGAGGTTACGTTCTGTAATGCTCAGGATGGCGTTTGTTTGTCGGGGACTTTGACTTTGCCTCAGAACTGTGCAGCCCATAAAAAATGCAAGGCTGTGGTGTTGATAAGTGGCAGTGGTCCTAATGATCGTAATTCTGAGGGAGGAGGACATGAACCATTTTATGTGCTTGCAGATTATTTTGCCCGCCACGGAATAGCTACTTTACGATATGATGATCGTGGTGTGGGTATGTCGGGCGGTCGTTATCAGGAGGCTACCTTGAATGAATTTTATGCAGATGCTGAGGCTGCACTCAATTATCTACGCGGCCGTCAGGAGATAGATCATACAAAAGTAGGTGCGGTAGGACATAGCGAAGGAGGTTATGTGGCCTTGATGCTTGCAGCTCAGCAGAAAACGGATTTTTTAATAACATTGGCTGGTGGGGGGCTCCCCGGTACGAAAGTCATGTTGCAGCAGCGGGCTGCCTTGATGCGGGCTTCAGGTGCTCCTGAAAATATCGTAACGGAATTTAACCGGTACATGGCTCAGGCTCAGGATATAGCTTTGAGTTCTTCCGATCGGAAGACTTGTCTGGATCGCCTTCATCAGCTCTTTTCCGGATCTTCGCTTGCCGGTCAGGAATCTTTTTTTGTTACTCAGCTCTACAATCCGGAAATGCTGAGCCTGCTTCAGGCCGATCCTGCTTATGATTATCCGGACATACATTGTCCGGTGCTTGTTCTTGCCGGTGGCAAGGATCTTCAAGTGCTCCCTGAGAATGCTGATGCAATTTATGCTGGCATTACGGCAAATGGAAACAAACGAGTGAAAAAAATCTTTTATCCGGATTTAAATCATCTCTTCCAGACGGCACATACAGGATTGCCTTTTGAATATGTTCGCATTCATGAAACGATGGCTCCCCGAGTCTTGTCGGATCTGGTTGCATGGATCGACAAAATATGATGATAAAGAAAAAAGCGCCTTTTCTGAAGTTCGGAAATGGCGCTTTTTATAGCTTTTTATTTTTATTGATGCGATCGTCAGTTTTATCAGTAATACATGGTTAAAGCCAGAAACAGATATTCTTTGTTATCTGTACAAGCTGTTTCAAATTCTATTTTATCTTCACGGGCCAACCACCCGATCGCAGCATTCAGTTCCCGATCAGACAAACCGGAAGCTGTTTTTAATTCTCCGTACTCCCAACGTTTGTTGTTGCTCAGCAGACGCCATATCAGGCCGGCATGAGTTCCGATAGTGTTTTTGTCCATAATACTGTCTTTTTAAGTAAAACAATTCATTTCGACTGTTACAAAGTTAATCAAATTCTGCTTTACCTCTTATTTGGTTTTGTCATTTTGTCTTAAAGTTGTTTAATAGCTCTGTTAATTGGATGTTTAGAGTTTCTTCGTTTTACAGGATCATTTCAGGTGCGTTGTCGCATAATGATATAGATTACCACAGGTGCGCCGATCAAGGGCGTGATTACATTGAGTGGAATCATTCCGGATTCTCCAGGAAGTGTACTGATTAAATTACAGGTTAGAGCCAGTGAGGCGCCTCCGAAGAGCGTCGCCGGAAGTAGTATTTGGTGGTTGGATGTGTTCAGAAACATGCGTACCAAATGCGGCACCGCCAGACCGATAAATGAAATGGGACCGCAAAAAGCTGTCGATGCGGCCGTGAGCAAACCGGTCGTCCATAAGAGTAAGTTGCGTGTCAGTTTGATGTTGATCCCTAAATTACGGGCGTATCGATCGCCTAAAAGCAGTGCGTTGAGCGGTTTGATCAGGAGTAAGGACAAGCACAATCCAAATAGGATAATTATGGAAAATGCCGGCAGTTGACTCATGGAAATTCCACTGTAGTTCCCCAATCCCCATATCATATAAGAGAAAACTCCTTCGGCCGATGCATTATAGTTGAGCAGAGAGATGGCCGACGAGGTCAGGTAGCTGATCATTATTCCTGTAATGAGCAGCATCATATTGTGGCGTAGAATGTTAGAGAAAACAAGCAATAGGACTAAAATGCCCATGGCTCCTGCAAGAGCTGCTGTAATGGTCAGGAGAAAACCGTTCAGGCTGAAGCTTCCGGTCGTGACCGTCCCCCCAAAAAAGAGCATGGTTAGTGCTACGCCAAAACTGGCACCGCTGTCAATACCCAGAATTGAAGGATCGGCAAGCGGGTTACGAAAAATAGTCTGAAGCATCAGACCGGACACGGCTAAGGCCGAACCGCTGAGCATGGCCGTGATTGCCTGAGGCAGTCGGTTTTCGAGGATGATGTATTGCCAGCTTATTTTTTCGGGTGTTTCTCCTAATAGAATATGCCAAACGGATTTGCCCGGGATATCTATGGATCCCCAGAACAGGTTTGCACTAAAAAGCAGCAAGGTGAGCAAAAGCAGCACTCCGCCCGTAAGGCTGTTGGTGGGGTGAAAACTCTTCATCAATTTAACGGTTTGAAATATTTTAAAGGAGCTTGTGGGAGCAGTTCCGGGTGAAATATCCGGATCAGGTCTTCAAGCAGCAGATGGGGCTGGAATGGAGTTTCTTCGTAGAACGGAATATAGCGTGTGTTACAGCCATAAATATGTTTTTCTTTCCAGGCTTTGAAGTTGGCATAAGGAGCATAGTCTTTTTTTAGACGATCATAACTTAGATCTTGCGCCTGATTATATTTAATCAGCCAGATATCGGCATTTTGAGCTCTTTCAAAAACGCTTTCAAATGTGAGTGCTGCAGCTCCGCTTTTTTGGTAGTCGCTGAACAAATAGTCGGCTCCAGCATCCTGATACATACGTCCGGTTGCTGTATTTCCGCCCGATACAAACCATGTGGCTCCAGTACGCATTTCGCAGAGCAATGTTGGTCGCCGTGTTGCTTGTTGTGCTTTCTTGACCAGAGAAAGATAGGCTCGCTCAACAGAAGCAAACAGACTGTCGGCTTTGTCTGGACAACCCGTCAGACGGCCATAGAAACGCATCCATTCTGCCCGTGCCAAAGCTGATACTTCCATATAATCTGCACATTCGATGATCGGTATGTTCAGTCCGCCCAATTTACCATAGCTGCCACTGTTTTCAAACGGTGAGGGCATCAGTATATCCGGATGCTCGTCCATGATGCGTTCTAAGTTGGGGTTTTGTCCGTCTCCCATGTTTTGAATGAGCCCTGCTTTCAGCCGTTCCCGGATTTCGGGCAGCATCACAAATTCAGGATTACAGATTCCGATAATCACGGATGTCTTTCCTAATTGCTCGAATAAACTGCAATGTACTGACGAATAGACAACAGCTCGTTCCACGGGTGTGCGCACGATGGTTCCTTCGGGGGCATTTTCCGGAATCTTTTGCTTTCGATCTATCAGAATATAGGTATGAAGCAGTTTGCAGGTATCCCAAGGATTACGAATTTCGGCCACACTAAAGCTGTCGTATTCGATAATATTCAGATAATGACAGTACTTGAGATCGAGCGTATCGCCTGCTGTCGGATTAATTGTCGATTGTCTGGTATTGCATCCATAGAAGGAAATCAAGGTGATCAACATGCCGGTCAGCAGGAATATGTGGATGCAAAAACATTCTGACTGATTGTTTTTTTTCTGTTTGGAGCAGGCTGAAGATGTCTTGTCGATGATCGGTTGTTTCATGGGTCGCAAATCTGGTGAGTAATGTTTTCCTGCAAAATTAGGTATATTTTATTGAAAAGCAAGTGGTAGTAAACTCGAATTCGAGAATTGAAATACAAAAACCTTTTTATGTTTTGACTCCAGATAAACAGTTTTTCTGTAATTTTGTGCCGATATGTGCTTTTGACAATTCCGTAGTTAAGGTGTAATAAGATAGATAGTAATGGGAATATTGTATTTGTCGGTGGAACTGGTTGTGGACTTGCTGACTTGTCTTGTCGGTGGTGTTTTGATGTTTAAAGCTAAAGATAATAGACCTCGGTTCTATTGGGGATGTATTGCTTTATTGATTGGAATCGTTTTTGTGTGGGAAAATGTCGGATGGCTGCTGATTGTAACTGAAGAGCCTGAATATCGCTTTACCGACATGCTGAATATTGAAAAAATGTTGAAATGGTATCCTTTGGCGAGTATCGTAGCTTTGTTTCCTCTGGCTTCTTTGTATCCCAGTTATCTGAGTCCATTTAAAACCCTGTCTTTTTTACAGCCCATGATTCTTCTGACCACAATTGGAGTGTGCTATATCGTTTTTAATGGATATATGACACCGCTTTCTTCCATGGAAGATGTGCTAACCAATATGGATCATGCCGATGTGGTTCTCCGGTGTTTTCTATTTGTCTGTTCGTTAGTTACACCGTTATTTTGTTTTCTGTATCCGCTATGCCGTCAGAGCTCTCGTAGAAAGCCCAATCGGATGATGTTTGTCTTTGTGGGTTTTATGTTTTTGTTCATCTGTATTTATGTTCTCTTTACGTTGGATATCAGTTATTTTGTTTTTAATTTGTTTGGAGCCGCATCTGTTGTTTTTGCTCTATTTTTTTCCGTTCAGTATTTATTTCGTGAGAATCCATTTTCTGTTTGCATTCGGTCGGACAATGCAGAAGAAACAGTTGCGGATCAGTCGTGTCTTGCTGTGCCGGAACCGTTGTTTATACGAATTTCAGATTATTTTCAGTCTGATCCGTGTTTCGTACGTCAGGATTATTCGATCAAGCACTTGTCAGCCTCAATACAAGAACAGGAACCCAAAATATCGTCTGCTATCAAATCGGCCGGTTTCAGTAGTTTTCGGGAATATCTGAATGATTTAAGATTGCAGTATTTCAAGCAAATGGCCATGGCATGTCCTGAGAAAAATATTAAAGAGTTGATTTTTCTCTGCGGATTCAGTTCGCGTGCTACGTTTTATCGGAATTTTCCAGATTTATAAAGTAAAGCCCTAAAATGAAAACAAGAGCTAAACAAGTGCAAAT
>artificially_reared_2__coassemble_115_pt1 | contig 53883 bp, 51 predicted proteins | sample artificially_reared_2__metabat2_low_PE_008 | metagenome-assembled genome bin artificially_reared_2 | reverse complement strand
ATTCTGCCGGACACCTCAATAAAATGAGATGACCAACTGAGCGACATGTGATGACCAACTCGTGTCGCTCAGTTGGGCATCTCGGAAAAAGGTGGTGAAACGGGCAGAACAATCGCAAAAAAGCATTATCTTTGCACCACATTATCTATCCGCATCACAATGAAAGAATTTGCACAGAAATTGCTGACTGAAAACCGCACAGCATCCTACGACCTGACCATCATCGTACCCGTTTACAACGAAGAAGACAACATGGCAGCACTCGAAGAAAAACTTTCGGCCTACCTGCCGAAAGCCAAATGTCCGGCCTGTGTCCTGTTTGTCAACGACGGATCAAAGGACAACAGCCTGGAAGGTATCCGAACCATCTGCGGACGCAACGAGCATTTCTACTATGTAAACTTCCGGAAAAATGCCGGACTGAGCGCAGCAATCAAAGCCGGTTTCGACGTGGCCCAATCGAAATATGTGGGTTATATCGATGCCGACCTGCAAACAGCTCCCGACGATTTCAACCTGCTTCTGGAATATATCGGAGACTATAAAATGGTCATGGGCATCCGGGCAGCCCGCAAGGACTCGGCTTTCAAACGCCTGCAATCCAAAATAGCCAACAGTTTCCGGCGCATGATGACCCACGACGGTGCCACGGACACAGGCTGTCCGCTGAAAGTGCTCCATACGGACTATGCCCGGCGCATCCCCTTCTTTACCGGCATGCACCGTTTCCTGCCGGCCCTGATCCTGCTTCAGGACGGAGGCAGCTACAAGGAAATCGCCGTACGCCATTTTCCGCGTACGGCCGGGGTGTCGAAATACAACTTGTGGAACCGCCTGCTCGGCCCGTTCAAGGACTGCTTCGCCTACCGCTGGATGAAACACCGCTACATCAATTACCAGATCAACGAAAACAACATCTAATCCGCCATGACATTGGTCTATATCATCGGATTTCTGGCCCAGATTTTCTTCTCGGCACGTATCCTTATCCAATGGATTCTGTCGGAACGGGCCAAGGAAATCGTGTCGCCTGCCATCTTCTGGATCCTGAGTATTGCAGGCTCTTACCTGCTTTTTATCTACGGCTGGTGCCGGGACGACTTTTCGATCATCCTCGGCCAGGTTTTTTCCTATTACATCTATATCTGGAATCTGAATGCCAAAGGCATCTGGAAAAAGATTCATTTCGCATTCCGCCTGATTTTAGTGCTGACCCCGATCGTGGCCTGCCCGTTCCTGCTGCACGACCCGGCAGCTTTCTTCGATCAGTTCTTCCGTAACGAGGATGTACCGCTGTGGCTGCTTGTGTTCGGCTCGGCCGGACAAATCATCTTCACCCTGCGGTTCGTCTACCAGTGGTTCTACTCCTACCGGCGTCATGTGTCCACACTGCCCGTCGGTTTCTGGATCATCAGCCTGACCGGCAGCGCCATTATCGTGAGCTACGGCATCTTCCGGCTGGATCCGGTACTGATCCTCGGCCAGTCGGTCGGTTTCATCGCCTATACGCGGAACATCATCCTCGGACTTCGTAAAAACAAAGAAAAAAATCCATTACCGCCCAACCATGACCAATCACCTTATCGACCCAAAAATTTCCGGGAAGACAATTAGCCCTCTGTGGGGCTGGCTGGCCCTGATCATCGTCTGCCTGCTCCCGATCTGCATTCTGCGCGACTATACGCCGGCCAACGAACTGCGTTACATCAGCATTGCCGACGAGGCTCTGCGCAACGGCCATTGGTTCAGCCTGACGAACCACGGCGTGCCCTACAGCGACAAACCGCCCTTCTATTTCTGGCTGATCATGCTGGTGAAAAAACTTACCGGCACCTATCCGATGGGGATTCTCATCCTGTTTTCGCTTCTCCCGGCGCTGGGTGTGACGCTGACGATGGACCGCTGGTGCCGCGAAGCACTGGGGGAAAAATACCGTACGCTGGCTCCGCTGATGCTCATCACGACGGGTTACTATGCCGGAACGGCGCTGGTACTCCGCATGGACATGCTCATGGTGTGGTTCATCGTGCTGGCCCTGCACCGCTTTTATCTGATGTACCAGGGCGACCGCTCACCGCGCAACCAATGGCTTTTCGGACTCTATATCCTGCTGGGCTTCTACGCCAAAGCATTCATGGGCCTGCTGATTCCACTGGTCACATCGGCATTGTTCCTCCTCTCAAAAAGGGAAATCAGGACCTTCGGCCGCTATTGGAGCTGGCGGGTCTGGGCCATCCTGCTGGGCGGACTGATTTTCTGGTTCGGCATGGTCTATGTGGAAGCGGGAAGCGAATACCTGTACAACCTGACAGTCGGACAGACGGTGAGCCGTTCGGTCAACGTTTCGGTCCACAAGCATCCGTTCTATTTCTACCTGATTTTCCTGAGCTACGGCGTAGCACCCTGGACCCTGCTTTATGTGGGCAACCTGATCTGGGGATTCCGGCATAAGGCATTCACCACGAATCTGCACCGGCTCTTTGTGATCGAGATTCTGTCAACGTTTGTCCTGCTGTCCTGTTTCGGCAGCAAACTGGCCATTTACCTGGTGCCGATCTTCCCATTTATGACTTATCTGTCGCTGATGATGCTCGAACGGCAGACGTGGAACGGATGGTTGGCTGCAGCCGTCAGCCTGCCCGCCGTGGCCGTTGTGGCCGCCCTGCCGGCTTACAGCATCTTCTGTGTGCTCTTTCCGACATTCAGCCATCCGGCCCTTTACATCGCATCGGCCCTGCTTACGGGTTCGGCCGTCCTGTCGCTCCACGCGGCCTGGAGCAAGCGACGTAACCTGACGGCTTCGATCCGGACGTTCTGCTGCGGTTTTCTGCTTGCTGCCTTCGCCGGCGGACTGGCTCTGCCCCACTTCAACGACCAAATAGGCTATGACGCACTGGCCCGCGAAGCACGGCAACAGGAAAAGGAATGGCAGACGAAAGGTGTGGCCACTTACGGTGTGTGGCGTGCGGAAAACATGGATGTCTATTTTCCGGAACGGCTGCAGGTGTTCACGGAAAACGAAAAAGACAGCCTAAAATACATAGAAAACCACCTGCTGATTATCAGCAGGAAAATGCTGGAACAGGAAAAAATCATCGAACTGATCCAAGGAAAAGAGCAGAAAAAGATTCTTGACGGGAATTATCTGCTCGTTCACATGTAACCCGCGCCGGGTCGCCCCTAAAAAGCACGCTCGTTAAAAACAGCTGTAGACCGCAACAAAGAACAACGTCAGATAAAATACGGAAAGCAACAGCTGGACATCAGTCACCAAATAGCCGGTCGAAGTATATTGTGTGGAAATAAAAGAATGCTTTTCACAAATCCGGTCGCGCACACGCCGGTAGACCCAATAGAACATACCGCCGGCAAGCAAGCCCCAAAGCATCCCGGCCAGAATGTCGCCCGGATAATGTACGCCTAAATAAATGCGCGAATAGGAACACAGCGCAGCATTGAGAAGCAGCGTGAAAGTCAATGCACGCCTGCGGATCAGCAGGGACACAAACAGGAATATGGCAAAATGGTTGGCCGCATGGCTCGAAATGAATCCATACCGGCCACCCCGATAATTGTCTACGACATCGACCTGATACATCAGCAACGGATCGTTTGTCGGGCGGAAACGCTCGAAATAGGGTTTACAGACAGAGGAAGCGAACTGATCGGCCACCGTGATACACAATGCAAGCATAACGACAATCAAAAGCGCGTCGCGCCAGTTGGTGTTTTTCACCACAACATATGCCAGGACGACAAATAAGGGTATCCATGTTGCCGTTTCGGTAACGGCCATCATGAAATGATCCCAAAAAACGGAATCGCTTCCATTCAGTCTTAAAAGCAACTGGCGGTCGAATTCGACGATCTGCTGTAAATCCATAATTTTCCTTTATCGTTGAGTTAAATTCGTTCGATGGTCCCGGTCTGTATCCATCCCACCTTACCGTCGGCAAGCCGGATTTCCTTCCAGCCCTTCATCGTGTCGTCAGTAATCTCCACACGGGTTCCTTCATGAAGCACAAAAAGATCCGTACCCGACTCGTTGGGCGTGCTCTTGACCGTGACCGCACCCACCATGACAACCGCTCCCTGGCGGTTTTCCAATTTATGCTTCTGCTGGAAAGCAAACAGATTGGCCAGCAACGTAAGCAACAAAAACAGACACGCGGCATAGAAACCACCCTTCTTCAGAGACAAACGCCCTCCGAAGAGGTAGAGAACCAGCGACAGCAATAAAAGGAGAAACGACACCACCCCCAGCAACGCCCACTCGTCGACACTCATCCAATCGGCAACGGCACGATACCAGGTGACAAAAAACATTTCCCGTTCGGGAACAATCTTGTCGATGGTCTTGCTCCGAGCCAGATCCAGATTGAAACGGATGTCGGCGTCTCCGGGATCGAGAAGCCTTGCCTTTTCGAAATAAAGCACGGCATGAGCCATGTCTTCCTTACGAAAATAACAGTTTCCTAAATTATAATACACGGCCGCATGCTCTCCTCCGCGAAGCAGTTCCTGATAACCGGCAATGGCCCGATCGTAGTCTTCAAGCGCATAGGCACTGTCTGCCTCTTCCTTGATCTGTGCCCAGGCAGCCTCATCCAACGTGAGCGAAGCGGCAGCCGCATGATCCATACTGTCAGCAGGCAACATGCCGGACTGGGCCCGGGCCGCCATACCGACCAGGAAAAAGGCCAATAACAAATAGAGCTTGTTCATAAACTTATCCCTTCCTTTATTTCTTTATCGCATTTTCCAATTCGCTGATCACCCGCACGGCTTCAGCATAAATCTTGTCCATCGTTGCATCGGGATCACCCGGAGCAAAGCGGGCAAATTCGCAATCATTCAGAACTTCAATGAACGTTTCCGAAAGTTCCGCATTGACCTGACGGGACGCCAGACGTTCCTTTATGTTGTCCTTGTTGAGTTCGGCTACCGGAATGGCCAGCTTATCGCCGACATACCCCCACAGCGCCTTGAGCGTCTCGTCGTAGAAAGCTTCCGTCTTATGCGCGGCCATCAGTTTCTGAGCCAGTTTCAACCGTTTTGTAGCGACCTTGCTGGCTTTCTTTCCTTTCATTTTCAGAACATTGGCATTTTCCATGGCCTGCTTGCGATAGATCACGAGCAACAGGACAAAAAGCAACAGCGGGACCAGATAGCTCAACGCATAAAGATACGTGGCAAAATAGATTGCCGATGACAACGGGCGCAACCGTACGGGCGCCGTCTTGATGTAGCGGATATCCGAATTGAGCAGTTTCAGGTCCTCCTTGTCCGTATAATTGACGGCCGTGGCTCCCCGTCCGCTTCCACGGGCAACTTCCACTTCATAAGATTCGGTATGTATCGTCTTGTAAGCCTTGGCCTTGGGGTCAAAATAGCAGAATTCGACAGACGGAATCTCATACGTACCGGCATGACGCGGCACCGCAACATAATCGAACGTCTTGCTCCCCGAAACTCCGCCCCGCTGAAGTTTCGTGTTATCGGTCACCTTAGGCTTGTAGGCCTCAAAATCTTTCGGGAAATTCACTTCCGGAGCACTCAACAGTTTCATGTTGCCCGTACCCGTTACCGTCACTTTCATGTTGACGGCCTCATTTGCCTTGAGCGACCTCGGTGTCAGTTCAGACGAAATGGAGAACTGGCCCACCGCACCGGAAAAGTTTTCAGGACGTTCCGGCAGAGGTTCCACCTGAAGGGTAATAGACGGTGCTACAATCGTTTTCTTGACTTCGATCAGCCGGTTTCCACCTCCAAAAAAAGCATCAAAGGGATCGATGTTGGTGTTCTGCTGAACCACAACGCCTTCAAATTTAATGGCCGGCACCGTCAGTTTTCCGGTCCGCTGAGGGAAAAGCAGATACTGACGCCACACCACCGTACCATAATTACGTCCGTTGTAATGCTCCAGCTTCATGCTTTTCTGCTGAGGCAAAGGAATCTCCTGAGTGTGAAAGCCGTCGAGATCGGGCATATTGCCGGCCAGCTGCGAAAGGTTGACCAAGGAATAGACCTTGTAGGTGAGCAAAACGGCTTCCTGCTCATATACTTTCTTCTTGTCGGCTGTAACCGTTATGAACAGATCCTTTCCGGTTATCTCCGATCCGGCCTGCTGGGTATGCATGCGGGTGCTGCCCGAGGATGTTCCCGAACCGGATCCGGATGAAGCCTTGTCGGCCGGAAGGACCTCGATTTCCAATTTATTGGAGGCATACTGCTTGCCTCCGACTTCGACAGTCGCAGCCGGTATGGAATACCGGCCTTTTTCATTGGCTACCAAAATATAGGTATAAGTCACCGAACTGCTCTGCGTAGTCTTTCCGTTGATCATCTGGAAACTGCTCTGTGTCGATGTGCTCGGCCCCATCAGGACGTCGAATCCAGTAAAGGCCGGTGCCTTAAAGCCTTCGGCCTTCGAGGAGTTCACCGTAAACGACAGACGAAACTGTTCGCCCGCGACCACGGTCTCTGGTGCAGAAGCAGTAATCTTGACCTGGGCGAAAACGGAAAGCATCCACACCAGACCCGTCATCAATACCAATATTCTTTTCATCATGTTCAATTTAATCCATATAATACATCTTACCACTGTTTTTCCAGACGGCGCCGTTGAGGTTGCTGCATGGCCTTCTTGACCTTGTCCTGAGTGGATTTTTCGTCCTGCATGGCCGCTTTCAACAACTGCTCTGCATTTTCCCGGGACATTTCGTTCTGCTGTTGTTGCTGCGGATTCTGCTGTTGTTGCTTGTTCTGCTCTTTATTCTGATCTTTTTTCTCGTCCTGATCCTGCTTGTCGCTGTTCTGGTCTTCTTCCTTGTTCTGACCGTCGCCATTCTTGTTCTCTTTGTCCTGATTCTTCTCCTGATCCTGCGGATTATTCTTCAGTAAATGCTGACAAAGCACCAGATTATAGCGCGACTCATCGTCGGAGGGATCCCGGCGGAGAGCATTTTTATAACATTCTATGGCCGGCCCATATTGACGTTGGCTTTGCAGGATCACGCCCATATTGTGATACGTGTCTGCCAGACGCGCCTTATTGGTTTCGAGCTTGACGGCCTGCTCATATTCTTTCATGGCATCCTTGGGCTTCTGCTGAAACAGCAACGTATTGGCCAGATTATAGCGGGCAAGCGGATAACGGGGATTCAGTTCGACCGCCTTGCGGAAGTCCACCTCGGCATCCGTATAGGCACTGTCCCGATAGAGCCGGTTGCCTGCCCGCATATGCTCCCGATAACTCTGTGCGGAAAGCTGGCAGGCCTGCATCATCAGAAACAGGCACAAGACAAACTTCATCTGAAATCTCATCATAGTGTTCCTTTCTTTCATCTAAAAAGTTTTATCCCCTTAAAAAGAGGATTCTTACGTTCCAATATACAGATCTCGACAATCAGGAAGAAAAGGGCCAGCAGGGCCACCGCCTGAAACTGCTCGTCGAATTCCGAATAGATGGTTGTCTCCATATCCACCTTCGCCAATTTGTCGACATACTGGGAAAGCGCTTTCTGGGCAGAAGAACTGTTGTCGACATAGATGTAAGCGCCGCCACCCGCACGGGCAATGTCGCGGCACATCTGCTCGTTCAGCTTGGAGACAACGGTTGTCCCGGTATTGTCGGTGATAAAATCGGAGGTTCCGGGTATAGGAATTGGCGAGCCGTCGGGCGAACCTACTCCCAGGACATACACCTGAATGCCCTTCTTCGCAGCCGCTGCCGCAGCCTCGACCGCACCACCTTCGTTGTCTTCGCCGTCGGTAATCACAAAAATGGCCTTTCCGGATTCTTCATTCGGAGTAAAGCTCCGCATCGCCAGGTCGATGGCCTGACGGATATCGGTACCCTGAGTGGAGATCAAATCGGGAGAGATCGTTTCCAGAAACATTTCGGCCGAAACATAGTCACTGGTAATCGGCAATTGCGTGAATGCGTCGCCGGCATAAATGATCAGCCCAATCTTATCGTCCTGCATCTTGCTGATCATGCTGCTGACCAGCATTTTGGCCTTTTCAAGCCGGTTCGGTGCCACATCTTCGGCCAACATGGAATTGGAAACGTCCAACGCAATGATCGCCTCAATACCCTGACGGCGCGAGGTGTCGACACGAGTGCCGAACTGAGGACGGGCCAGCGTGAAAATCACCAGAGCAAAAGCGACCAGTGTGAGCCAGAACTTCAGATCGGGCCGATATTTGGAGACGTCGGGCATGAGTTCGGCCAACAAGACCGGATCGCCGAACTTTTTCAGACGCCTGCGCCGCACGTAATTCATATAATGATGAATGATTGCCAGTAGGGGAACCAGCAACAGGGCATATAAATATGTCGGATCTTCAAAACGAAACATATCGCAATAATCTTTTTAAGGTATTTTCTTAAGAACAGTGGTGCGCAGCAGCATTTCGAGCAAAAGGCTTATCGCGGCCACGAGGGCAAAAATGGAATAAGCCTCGTACTTCTTGCTATACTGCTTCACATTCATCTTGGTTTTCTCGAGTTTGTCGATGTCCTGATAGACCTGCTGCAGTTTCCGGTTGTCCGTGGCACGATAAAAGGCACCATCGGTCTTATCGGCTATTTCAGCCAGCGTCTTACTGTCGATCTCAACGGGAACATTCAGATACTCTACCCCACCGGCAACGGGTACGGGATAAGGAGCCATGCCATTGGTGCCGACTCCGATCGTGTACACCCGGATGCCAAAAGTCTTGGCAATATCGGCTGCCATCAGTGGAGAAATATCTCCTTTATTGTTTGTTCCGTCGGTCAGCAGAATAATGACCTTACTCTTGGCCTTGCTGTCCTTCAAACGGGATACGGCATTGGCAATACCCATACCGACAGCTGTACCGTCCTCGAGCATGCCGTTCAGCGTAATATCACTTTTAATGCTGTTGAAGAGATTCATCAACACGGCATGATCAGTCGTCATGGGACACTGGGTGTAGGCTTCGGCAGCAAAAATAGTCAACCCGATGTTGTCGTTCGGCCGACCGGCAATAAATTCCGAAGCCACCTGTTTGGCCGCCTCGAGACGATTGGGCTTCAAATCCTCGGCCAGCATACTGGAAGAGACATCGACGGCCAGCATGATATCAATACCCTCAACCTCGGTATTCTTCCAACTGCCACTCGTTTGGGGCCGGGCCAGCACCAGAACAATCATAATGAGCGTCAGCACGCGCAGCATGAACGGGACATGGAGCAGATAATGCTTGTAACTCTTGGGGGCATACAGATACATGTGCGTATCAGAAACCCGCATGGCCGGTTCGCTTTTCTTGTGACGCAGCACATACCAAATGATGTAGGGTATGACGAGCGGCAAGAGAAACAGATATTCTATATTAGCAAATGTCATAACAGCTCTTTTTTAATAAACCACTTTATAAACCATCCAGGAAATCCATCCCAACAGTCCAAGCGAGGCCAGCAACAGAACGACCAGCAATATCCGCAAGATCAGGATGCTCCGCCGACTGCGTTTCTCTTCGACCGTCACTTCCTCGGGTTCTGGCTTCTGGTTCGGGTCGACCTCAACTTTAGTCTGATTGATAAAGTCGATGGCATTGACCAGGTTCATGTCGTTCTCGTTAATCTGGGTGACATATTTGGCAAACTTAACCAGATCGGCTGTTGCAAACAGAGAACGCAATTCGTCGAGGGCCACCTCGTCGTTGTTCTGCATCAGGCGCTCGATAATCTCGGTCGAAGTCATCTCGAGCGCATTGAAGCCGTAACGCTGCCGGATGTAGTTGCGCAGCGTATCCGTCAGGCGGGTATAATACTCTTTGGAATCTTCACGGGCCCAGGCTTTTTCAGCCTTAATCTGCTCGATTTCCTGCATGGCCTGTTTGTGGGGCGGCAATTTGGGAGCGATCTTGACAATCTTGATAATCGGCTTGTTGTCGCGATAACGTACATACAGATAGATGCCGACAATCATCAATAAAAGCAACAACAGCGAAAGGTTGAAAATGTCGGCCCAGTCTTCCTTCCACGAAAACGGCAGGTCCATAATGTCTTTCGGCCCAAAGAAGCGGTCGGTATGCAACGTATCGACCGGGACAGTCAGGACATTAAGAGCCAGGCTTTTGGATTCGTAGGGGACACTGTCTACCCGCACCACAAAGGGTGGAAGATAATACAAAGCGGAATCAAAAGACGTGATGATATATTTTTGTGACAACAACCAACGCTTTCCATCGTTCAGCTTTTGGGTGTCGACAGGCAAGACATCAACGACTTCGACTCCGGGCACAACCATACTGCCACTTTTCAGGGCAGGCCATTCCAAACGGGCACCGGCATCGCAGCTCACATCCACTGTGACACCGGTCTGTTCGCCGACGAGCAACTCGAGGGAATCAATTCTCGCATCTACGGTAACCTGCGACCAGACAGACGGTATTCCTGCCAGAAACAGAAAGGCCAGAACGCCGGTTCTTATTCTTACTTTGTTGATAAAAAAATTCATGTCTAACTTCTTTTGGCAAACAACGACATCAACGCCGCCACATAATCCTGGTCCGTCCGGACGGATACGGCATCAACCCGACATCGGGCAAACAGGTCCTCAAGACGACGCCGGTGTCTGAGCCACCAATCGTGATGGGCGCGACGCAACTTCGAACTGGACGTATCGATATACTGTTCGTGCCCCGTCTCGGCATCGACAACTTTCATCAGACCGACATCGGGAAGCTCAGCCAGACGACGGTCGTAGACCTGAATGGCAACCACATCGTGTTTGCGGTTGGCAATCGTCAGTGCCGTGGTATAATCGGCACCGTCAATAAAGTCGCTCAAGAGAAATGCCGTACAGCGGCGACGCATGACCCGCGTCAGATACTCAACGGCACAACCAATATCCGTGCGCCTGCTTTCGGGCTTGAAATCAAGCAGTTCCCGGATAATATACAGAATATGTTTCCGGCCTTTCTTAGGCGGAATGAATTTTTCGATACGATCGGAAAAAAAGATCACCCCGATCTTATCATTGTTCTGAATAGCCGAAAAAGCCAGTGTAGCAGCTATTTCAGCGACCATATCCTTTTTCATCTGGACAGCCGTGCTGAAATCCAGACTGGCCGATACATCGATCAGCAACATGACCGTCAGCTCACGCTCCTCCTCAAACACCTTGACATAAGGACGACCGAAGCGAGCCGTAACATTCCAGTCGATGTCCCGGATATCATCACCATAATGATACTCGCGCACTTCCGAAAAAGCCATACCGCGCCCCTTGAACGCAGAATGATATTCGCCGGCAAAAATATTGTTCGACAAACCGCGCGTCTTAATCTCAATCTGACGGACGCGCTTTAATATTTCGCTCGTTTCCATCAGCTGACGATTAAGGTACTTCGACTTTGTTCAATACACGGCTGATAATTTCCTCGGCAGTCACATTGTTGGCTTCGGCCTCGTAAGTCAAACCGACACGATGACGAAGCACATCATGCGCCACGGCGCGCACATCTTCTGGAATCACATAACCCCGCCGCTTGATAAAAGCATAGGCACGGGAAGCCAAGGCCAGACTGATTGACGCACGTGGCGAAGCCCCAAAGCCGATGTAATCACGAATATCCTTCAGCCCGTACTGTTCGGGATAACGGGTAGCGAAAACGATATCGGCAATATACTGCTCTATTTTTTCGTCCAAATAGACCTGACAGACAACATTGCGGGCCTCGACTATATCCTGGGTTTTCAGAATCGGACGCACCGTTTTCTTTTCGCCCGTGATGTTCTGGCGAATGATCCGTTTTTCTTCTTCCAGTTTCGGATAGTCGATCACCACTTTCAACATGAAACGGTCCACCTGTGCCTCCGGAAGCGGATAGGTACCTTCCTGCTCGATCGGGTTCTGCGTAGCAAGCACCAAAAACGGATCGGGCAACTTATAGGTTTCCTTGCTGATGGTCACCTGACGCTCCTGCATGGCCTCAAGCAAGGCGCTCTGCACTTTAGCCGGCGCACGGTTAATCTCATCGGCCAACACGAAATTAGCAAAAACAGGACCTTTTTTCACTTCAAACTCTTCGTCCTTCTGACTGTAAATCATGGTACCGATCACATCGGCCGGCAACAAATCAGGAGTAAACTGAATGCGGCTGAACTGAGCGTCGATCAATGAGGCCAAAGTCTTAACAGCCAACGTCTTGGCCAAACCAGGAACACCCTCAAGAAGGACATGCCCATCGCTTAACAAACCGATTAAAAGAGATTCTGCCAGATGTTTCTGACCGACGATGACCTGATCCATTCCCGTCATCAAGTTGGTTACAAAGGCGCTTTGCCGTTCAATTCGCTCATTTAATTCACGAATATCAAATGCTTCTGCCATACTATTTTAAGTTTTAATTCTATTCTGTCAATGGTTTATTTTGGTTCAAAATTAGTGTATTTGACAGGGTTTCCCAATATTATTATATTAAAAAAAGTTTCTTAAATCTGCATTTAAGAAACTTTTGACACTGGTATCATTACTTTAATCTCAGTTCGGGAATGGCAAGCATCATGCCTACCGGAATCAGATCGGGATCCTTAATCTTGTTGTGCAGGACAATATAATTCACGAAATCCTTAGATCCATAATATTTCAAGGAAATCCGCCGCAGGCTTTCCCCGACCTTGAGCGTGTGCTGCAAACGGGTGCCGACGATAAGATATTTTCCGCCGGAAATCTGAGCATATTCTTTTGCCCGGTTCTGTTCGACACGGGTGGCCCGGGCATTGATTCCTGCCCCGGAACGTTGTTCCCGGGGCTCTGAAACAGCCTTTCGCACGGCCTTCGGCTGTCCTGTCGCTTGCATCCGGACCGTATCCGGCTTGTTTGCAGGACGGACAGCCGGAACTGTTCCGAGAGAATCACGAACCACAGCCGGTGTGTCGACCGGAGCCTGACCGGCCCGCAGGGAATCCGGCAAGACCACCCGACACGAATCCGCAGAATCGGCCAGCACCGGACGATTCACCTGCTCGGAATACTCCTTGAGCTGCTCCACGGGGGGGACATTCTTTTCAAGCAGATCCATAAATCCGCAAGGACACAACAACCGGTAATAACCGACAAGATAGCTGCCGGCCATCAACAGGACAATGACCAGTACAAGCGCAATGACAGCCCACAGAGACATCCGATAGTCCTTGCGGTCGGATTTCCGTTCGGAAGTGTGCACAATACTCTGGTGCTCAACCGTCTGATACTCGATACGCTGACTGGAAACATTCAGTTCGGAAACCTGCTGCTCGGTTATTTTCTGATATTCGGCATGCTGATGTTCGACAACAGTCGCATGCACTTCCTGACGCTCGCCGACTTCTTCCGGCGATGCCTCATGAGCCTGTTCCGTCCCGTCGACAGACGCCTCGTCCGGCTCATCGGAGCCTGTCGAAGGCTCCAGTTCATCGGAAGGGCCGTCTTCCAAGACAGTCTGATCCACAGCACTTGTTCCGTCGGCGTCTGGAGCCGGGACAGGCACGGAACCGTCTTCGACCGGTTCCGGCTCCAAATCCGCATGCTCCGGTTCCGGTTGTACTGAATCGTCCTCAAAGTCCTGCGTATCCTCTTCACTTTCTTCACCGGAAGATTCCGCATCCTCGAGATGATCCTGAGCCAGATCCACCCGTTCCATATCCTCGACGGAAATACCGTCGTTGAGGATGACGGTCTCAAACTGCGAAAAAGGTTTGTTGACCTGGTCGCGCAATGCCGGATCCGGTGTAAAAGCCACTTTCACGTACCCTTTGATACGGATTCGCTCGCCGGTATTGACGTCCACACTCTCGCGGCTTTCAACCGACACGAGCTTAAACGTGCCAAGCCCCTTAATCTTAACAATCTTGTCGGTCTGGAGACTTTCTTCGATCACATCAAGCACACAACGCACAAAAAGCTCTGCATCGCGCCGGGACACATTACCGCGCACGGCAAGCCTTTCGGCCAGTTCCTGCAAAAGAATCTTGTTTTCCATGGCTAATCCTCCGTATTGTATTTTTCCTTAAGCAGAGGACTGGGCTTGAAATTTATGGCCAGTTTCGGGGGAACAAGCATACGCTGCTGCGTAGTGGGGTTCACCACGACACGTTCCAACCGTTTCTTGACCTCGAACGTACCAAAGCCTTGCAAAGCTATGGTCTGCTCTTCTTCCAGACGATCACCGATCTCAGACACCAATGCCGCCATCAGCGCCGAAGTGTCTTTCAAGGTATATCCCATTCTACGGGATACCTCTGCCATGAAATCCTTGTTGTTCAAACCGTATTCTTTTAAATTTAGACAATATGGGCATACAAGTCGAATGCATCGGAGTCATATACCCGGGCCGTATAAAACGCTCCTAACTCCAATTCTCCTTCGGAGCGCAAGATCAGCACTTCCGGATCGACCTCGGGCGAATCGAACTGGGTGCGACCAATATAATAATCTCCCTCCGTACGATCGATGATTACCTGAAATTCCTTTCCGACTTTTTCAGCTGTCAGCTCCTCGGATATCTGCTGCTGAAGTGCCATAAGCTTGCTCAAGCGGCGTTCTTTCTCTTCCGGAGAAATCTCATCCTGATAATGCTCCGCCGAATAAGTACCTTCCTCCTCGGAATATGCAAAAGCTCCCATCCGGTCGAAACGCGCCCAACGGACAAATTCCAGCAATTGTCTGAAATCATCTTCGGTCTCGCCGGGATGGCCAACCATCAACGTCGTTCTCAAATGAATACCGGGAACCTCCTTGCGGAAACGTTCCACCAGATCATAAGTCTGCTGCTTCGTCACATGACGACGCATCCGCGTCAGCATGTTATCGCTGATATGCTGCAAGGCTATATCCATGTATTTGCAGACATTGTCGCGCTCACGCATCACCCGGAACAAGTCCTCGGGAAAATGAGCCGGATAAGCATAATGCAGGCGGATCCATGCCACACCCGGGACATCAGAAATCCGCTCGACCAATTCGGGCAACATCTGTTTCTGATACAGATCCATCCCATAATAAGTCAGTTCCTGAGCGATGACCTGAAACTCCTTAACGCCCTGTCCCACCAGATAGCGCACTTCTTCGATGATGTCTTCCATCGGACGGGAAACGTGCTTGCCCGTGATTATCGGAATGGCACAATAGGAACAATGACGATCGCAGCCTTCGGAAATCTTCAGATAGGCATAATGGGACGGAGTGGTAATCTGGCGTTCCAACCGCAAGTCATCGCGGTAAACTTTTCCCAGATCAGCGACCAGATCCTTCCAGTTGAACTTGCCATAATACTTGTCCACCTGAGGAATTTCCTCGCCGAGCTCCTTCATATAGCGCTCAGAAAGGCAGCCCATGACAAAGAGCTTATCCAACTTCCCCTTTTTCTTAGCCTCACAAAACTCCAGAATCATATTGATGCTTTCTTCCTTAGCATCTCCGATGAAACCACACGTGTTGATCACCGCTATGGCCCCTTTCGGATGTTCGGCATCGTGCGTCACTTCATAACCGTTTGCCTTCAGTTGAGTAATCAATTGCTCCGAATCGACCAAATTCTTGGAACAACCCAGCGTAATTATGTCAATGGTATTCTTCTTCAAAATCTTAATCCTTTTACCAATAAAAATAATCTGATACTTTACTTGTTGTCGCCAAACAATGAATTGACAAATTCCCGACGGTTGAAGGGCTGAAGGTCCTCCATCCCCTCACCCAGACCGATATAACGCACAGGAATCTTGAACTGATCGGAAATGCCGATCACGACACCGCCTTTCGCCGTACCATCGAGCTTGGTAATCGCCATGGAGGTCACTTCCGTTGCAGCCGTAAACTGTTTGGCCTGTTCAAAAGCGTTCTGCCCCGTACTGCCATCGAGGATCAGCATCACATCATGCGGCGCTCCGGGAACGACTTTCTGCATCACCCGCTTAATCTTGGTCAGCTCGTCCATCAGCCCTTTTTTATTATGCAAACGCCCTGCCGTATCAATCAGAACGACATCCGCGCCATTGGCTACCGCAGAACTCAGCGTGTCGAACGCCACAGAAGCCGGATCGCTGCCCATGTTCTGCTTTACAATCGGCACACCTACCCGCTCACTCCAAACGACCAACTGCTCGATGGCCGCCGCACGGAATGTATCCGCCGCTCCCAGGAATACCTTCTTCCCGGCTTTCTTGAACTGATAAGCCAGCTTGCCAATCGTCGTCGTCTTTCCGACACCATTGACACCAACAACCATAATGACATAGGGTTTCTTATCTTCGGGAATTGTGAACCCTTCGGTGTCATCCGTGTTGTTCTCGGTCAGCAGGGAAGCGATTTCATCACGAAGGATTCCATTCAGCTCACTGGTCGTAACATATTTGTCGCGAGCCACACGCTCCTCAATGCGTTTAATGATGTTCAAAGTGGTATCGACCCCGACATCGGAAGTAACCAGAACCTCCTCCAAATTATCCAACACCTCATCATCCACTTTGGACTTACCGGCAACGGCACGCGTAATTTTTCCGAAAAAGCTCTCTTTTGTTTTTTCAAGACCTTTGTCCAGAGTTTCTTTTTTTTCTTTTGAGAAAAAGCTGAATATTCCCATAGTACGCCTAATTTATTATATTCCAAATACAAAGATAGTATAACTATTTCAATTAAGATTCAACAAAGTAAGAAAACTTAGCCGTCAAGAAACAAAAAAATCCTCTTCATAGCCATGAAGAGGATTAATATGAAATGTATTCAAACAATTAATTCTTGAAAAAGTCCTTAACCTGTTCGTTAGGAACCATCTGCTCATCAAAGATGTATGCACCCGTCTTCGGGCTTTTCACCATCTTAATCACCTTTGTATATGAACGTCCATCGGTTTTACCCGTCTGGAGGGTTGCCACGGTTTTCTTTGCCATAGTTACTTATTATTTAATTTCCTTGTGTACAGTCATTCTTTTCAAAATCGGATTGTACTTCTTCAGTTCCAATCTCTCCGGAGTGTTCTTTCTGTTTTTCGTGGTAACATAACGGGATGTTCCAGGAAGACCGCTCTCCTTCATTTCCGTGCATTCCAAAATTACCTGCACTCTGTTGCCTTTAGCCTTTTTTGCCATAAGTCTTTACCTCCCAAATAAATTAAGCAATTACTTTAATGCTTTTCCAATCACAATATCCCTTGGCAACCGCATTGTTCAACGCAGCATCCAAGCCAACCTTATTAATATAGCGCAGACCAGCAGCACAAATGTTCAGGCTAATCCAGCAATCCTGCTCTACATAGTAGAACTTCTTCGTAAACAAGTTCACATCAAAACTTCTTTTGGTACGACGTTTTGAATGGGAAACATTGTTGCCAATCATGGCTTTCTTTCCGGTAATTTGACAAACTTTCGACATTTCTATCTTCTTTTTTTGTTAACTTTCTAATAGCTTCCTTCAAACAGAGTGCAAAAGTAATGGTTAATTTCCAAAATTACAAGTATTTTGCTGAAAAAATCATTCTTCCTCTGCCGGATAATCTTTTTTTAACTGGTCGAGCAACATTTGAAGAGCAACATGGGTTGCTTTCGCAACATTTACATCTCGTCCTTCATCACCTTCCAATTTCAACACGTTGACCTCATCATGGTTTCCGACCGCAATCCAGATGGTCCCGACCGGTGCCTCATCGCCTCCGCCCGGACCGGCATAACCGGTTACGGCTATCGCATAATCGGTATCGAAAGCCTCCAGGGCTCCCTGATGCATGGCACGGACAACTTCCTCACTGACGGGACCTTTCGTGTCGATCAGTTCCTGAGACACCCCCAAGAAACGCATTTTCACCTCGTTCGTGTAACAGATCACTCCTCCCTTGAAATAAGTGGAACTTCCCGGCACACTGGTTATGGCCGCGGAAACATGCCCCGCCGTGCAACTCTCGGCCGTAGATACCGAAACACCGGCCCGCCACAATATGGGGCTAATCTCTCTACTTAATATTTTAGATTCAATGTTCATAGCTTTTATGTCGTTTAAATGTTATTTTAATGTCACCCGGGAATATGCCGGCAAATCTATGGAACAAAAATCATGATCCAAATATTTGAAATAACCGGTAATGGCTATCATGGCAGCATTATCGGTGGTATAGCCGAAAGGTGGTATGAAAATTTTCCAGCCATACCTTCGGGCGTAATCCTGAAAGGCCTGGCGCAACCCATTATTGGCCGAAACGCCTCCGGCGACCGCCACTTGTCTGATGCCCGTATCCTTAGCCGCCAGATATAATTTTTTCATCAGAATATCTACAATGGTCGCCTCCAGCGATGCGGCAAGATCTTCCTTGTGATGTTCGATGAAATCGGGATCCTCCTTCAACCACTCGCGCAGGGAATAAAGGAAAGACGTTTTCAGACCGCTAAAGCTGTAATCGTAGCCGTCAATATGCGGTTTGGAAAAACTATAAGCCTTCGGATTGCCCTGACGGGCCAGACGGTCGATAACCGGTCCGCCGGGATAGCCCAGCCCCATCACCTTGGAGCACTTATCGATAGCCTCACCGGCTGCATCATCTATGGTCTGCCCCAACACTTCCATGTCATTGTAAGCTTTCACCTTGATGATCTGAGAATTGCCCCCACTAACCAACAGGCACAAGAAAGGAAACTGAGGCTGATCGGCGTCCTTCTCAGGCTCCTTGATAAAATGGGCCAGCACATGCCCTTGCAGATGATTGACATCAATCATCGGGATGCCTAACGCACGTGCCATTCCTTTGGCAAAAGAAACCCCGACCAACAGAGAACCCATCAGTCCAGGTCCCCGGGTAAATGCAACGGCAGAAAGCTGCTCCTTGCCAATCCCTGCTTTCTTCAGCGCCAGATCAACCACCGGCACTATATTCTGCTGATGGGCGCGGGATGCCAGTTCGGGAACGACACCGCCATAGGCTTCATGAACAGCCTGACTTGCCGTTACGTTGCTCAAAAGGATGCCGTCACAAATCACGGCAGCCGAAGTGTCGTCGCAACTGGATTCGATCCCCAATATATATATCTTTCCTTTTTCCTCCATGATATCCTATGTGATATAATCCGTTTTTCCAATCAGAACTAATAAGTAAGGATTTCCAGACCGTTTTCTGTCATGACAAAAGTATGCTCCCACTGAGCACTGGGCAGTTCGTCTTCGGTAACGACCGTCCAGCCGTCTTCTTCGTCGACAAAAACCCGCCAGTCGCCCATATTGATCATCGGTTCGATGGTAAACACCATGCCCGGAACCAGAAGCATGCCGGTTCCTTTCTTGCCATAATGCAGCACTTCGGGTTCTTCATGAAACTCCAGTCCGACACCATGACCGCATAAATCGCGTACTACGGAGAAGCCATTCTTATGAGCATGCTGTTCAATGGCATGACCAATATCTCCGACAAAGCAGTAAGGCTTGGCCGCCTGCATACCGATCTCCAGACATTCACGAGCCACATCGACCAGCTTCTGTTTCTCGGGCGTCGTTGATCCGCCGATGACGAACATTCGGGAAGCATCACTGTAATACCCGTCAAGAATAGTCGATACGTCGACATTGACAATATCTCCTTCCTGCAATATATCAAACTCATTCGGAATACCGTGACAAACCACTTCATTGATCGAAGTGCAGACACTTTTAGGAAAACCTTCGTAGTTCAACGGGGCCGGAACCGCACCATGACTGATCGTATAGTCAAAAACCAATCGATCTATTTCAAGCGTACTCATTCCCGGATGAATTTCATGAGCTACAAGATCCAACACACCGGTATTGACCACCCCACTCTTGCGTATTCCTTCTATTTGTTCGGGAGTCTTGATCAAGTTTCGGGGAGGAACCAAACATCCCTTATTTTCATAAGCCATCATGACACGTTCAAATTCCGTTGGCTCCACACCGTCAGGAACGTACCATTTTCTTTTCTTTCGCTTTACCATATCCTTATGATTTTAGCACAAAGTTACGAGAAAAACAGCAGAAGTTTCGTATTCTCCTCCAAAAAAGTGAATCTGTAACGATAATTAATATTGCACGGAGTTTTTTCAGGATACAAAATACCACAGCCGGAAAGCCGCCCAACTATCTGGACTTACCAAAAAGTCCGAAACGATAAGTAAAGCCCAAAAGGAAATAACTGTTGACTCCCTCATCATAACGAACCTCGCTTACTGACGTCACATCCGACCGTCCGTTGACCGTCTTGACGTTGCCAAACAGATCAAAAGCCTGAAAACGGATTTCTGCGGACTTGTCCTTCAAAAAGGCATAAGAAAATTCCAAATCGCAAACGAATTCATTACCATTTAAAGCAGATGCCATGTAACCCCGACGGCTATTGTTGTACAAATCGACAGCAATATCTATGCCTCTATCCCAAGTATAGCGCAGCATGGCTCCGTAGCCGAAACGATAAAAAGTGGTCCGGCCATCACGATCCAGCTCACTGCATTGTATCCGGCAGGTCATGTATGAATATGGCTTGACATCCAGAAAGCGCCATTTGTACTGCAAGGCAAAATAATGCGTCCAGTTATAGCTGTCTACCTGATACGCACATCCGGACTCGCCGCAGCCATCTTCGGCAAAACCTGTGTGAAAAGCCTTACGCCGGGTATAACCCACATCTTCCTGCCATTCCAGATACCAGCGGGGATGCCCCACAAACGACGTAGAAAAATTCAGCTGGGCGCCAAGATTCCAGTTGCCGGATACATTTTCCGGACTCGTCAGGCTGGCACCAGTATGCTCATTATAAGATGTTCTCTGAGTCACATCATTCTGTAAGAGGGAAGCATTGGCACTCATGCTCAACTGACGCTGATTCTCCGGACAGAAAGAAAAGAACGATGTAGTCCAGGTGTGGCAGAACGTCGGTTTCAATCCGGCATTTCCCAGATAACGGTGAAGCGGATCGGTGTCGTCCATAATCGGAAGCATGTTGAAAATACTCGGCTGCTCACTCCGACCCGTGTAAGAAAACGACCAGTTCCAACTGTTCGGCCTGCGATAATACAAGACAAGCTCGGGAGCAAAAGACACCAGATGCTGAACGGTATCAATCCAAAGTTTGTTCTTGCGGTAATCAAGTTGCAATTTCTGAGGAGCCACCATCATACCGGCCGTGAGGCGCAAAGGGCCATCAGCATATTGCAAAACCGCCCTGCAGGTGTGCGTCACATACCGGGTATCGGCATACTTACTGAGACTGTCACTGGCCGGCCAAGCACTCACTCCTGCATGAGTACCCCAAAAATCACCCAAGTCAGAGACACACTGATTGACCTCGTCCCTGTCTTCCTGAATATTATATTCCACTTGCAGCTTTAACGTAGAGGACAAAGGCTCCGTATATAATGCCTGAAATCTGAACGAACCGTTTTCAACGGGATTATCGGAAAAGCGAAACGTATAGTCGTCAGTATTCAGCTGATGATAATGGACCGTTGACTGAGACATTGCACGCTCTCCTTGAGAACCATAAGACCAGTTGAACGTCAAATCCAGATTCCTTCCTTTCTTATTCCAGGCTATATTTATGCCACCGGCCAAGGCTACGTTCAAGACATGACTGTGCGACTCATCCTGAATTTCATTACGGTTGATCAGAAACGGATCAAGCTCAGAGGAGCCATCGCCTCGCCCGGTAGTCACTGCCGAGTAATTGTTTTCAGAATTGGCCCTGTTATAAGTAAGAGATGGAGACAAGTAAAAGGTTACCCGTTCGCCTTTCTTCCGGAAATCCAATGTAGAACTCAACGAATTGCTTTCATTCCTGCCACTTGATCTGGATTCGGTCTCTGATGCCGGCTGTTGCAAATAATTTTTTGTCAAAGACTGTTGTCCGGACTTTACCCGCCCCCTACTATAAAAAAAAGTCCCACTGGCTTCCCAGTCGTCGGTGATACGGCTAACAATGATATTTCCACTACGTTTGTCGGCATCGCTGACATTCGGAGTACGATAAAGCTTGTCTGTATATGAATCGCCCAAGCCAAACGAAGACGGTAAATTATCCGCATTCGTAGATATCATATTCTGCCATTTGTCGTTAAACTGGCTCAAAGACAAATTCCCGACGAAACGTTTCCGGGAACCGCCACCACCGACAAGGTCGCCAAACCACCCCCTATCCTTATCCGGTTGGGTCTGAACATCGATCACCTGCTCTCCTTCACCAAGCGCCACACCAGTACGTTCTTCCTGTTCGGTGTGCTTCTTGTATAATTTGATTTCCCGCAAAATATCTGCAGGAATATTTTCAAGAACAATTTGCTTGTTATCCTTAAAGAACTCTTTACCATTCAGCAAAATCCGAACAACATCCCGTCCATTGGCCACAATGCGTCCGTCATTCATAACCTCAATGCCCGGGAGTTCCTTCAAAAGATCCTTCAATTTGCTGCCTTCAGACACATGGTATGAAGCCACATCAAAAATCAACGTATCTCCTTCCATTCTTATGGGTTCGCGATGGGCCGAGACAACCACTTCGCGCATGGCCAATGTGTCCGACAAAACCAAGGAATCCAAACCTGACGGTTGAAGCAAAGACGCACGCACCGGCAGTGCCCAACATTGCCAGACAACAAATCCCCCCCCGAAAAGGAGCCAAAATGCACGCATCAATTTCATCTGATCAAATCACTATCTATGAACAACCGGCTGTTTTTCCCATAAAACATAAATGAGCATAATGCGACACCGGCTGTCGTCATCGTGCTCATTTATTCATATCATTAAAGTTTAAGATTCTTATTCATCCAGCAATTCTTCGTCTTTGACATCGGCTTCTGGAGTATAGCTACCATAAAAAGTATCATCATTCGCATCCTCACTCATATCGTCGGCATCATCATCTTCATCGCCTTCGTCTTCGACTATCCTGCGATTGCCATCCTCGTCATATTCTGGCTCGGGCACAAAACGCAACTTCTCCTGCACATCTTTCTTCTTGGCAAAAATAGCCTCGACCCACGTACCTTTAGGTATTTCCAAAGCTTCGTATCCGTCCGCCAGCTTTCGTTCCATCGTTCCGCCTTTGGCATGAATGCGCGTTGCGGGTAAAGTTGTCGTACTGATATCAAAAGCCGACTCTATAATATCCTTAATCGCCAAGGAAATAGAATCCCAGCCTCCGCCAAAATTACGGTCGATGAGTTCCAGCAGCTTACTGGCCGTAATATGCTTCACATTCTCATAAGACAAATCCGTGATGCGCTTGATCTCACGCTTGCGAATGGCAATTGCGCCTTTCTTCTTATTATCCCAATGAGGAAGTATCACATAATCGCCTCCTGTATAACGAGCTGCCTCGCGTTCGTTCTCATCATCAAAGTGTGAAACTTCGAAAGCCAACCGGAGCACATTCAAGGCCTTTTCCTCAGACCCTTCAAAATCCTCCTCCTTCATGTCGTTTTTCCACAACTCCAATATTTCTTTCGCGTCAAGCGCCCAAATATTGCTTGAATTGATATCCAAAATGGATTCCACGCCATAATTATTGTTCTGCATAATCAATCTCTCTTATTCAAGGTTTCTATTCAAAACATGTACTTCCGATTCAAGCCTGAGCCTGAGTATCCTCGGGCAAAGTCATTCCTAAATACTGATACTTAAAGTTCTTTCCTTTCGCAGAAGGAAACTGACTGCGCGGATCGACATCCTGACGGTCTCTCAAATGTTCAATAATACGATTATAACAATCAATAGGACTGTGCGCCTTGACTCTTGCCGTAAAAAAAGTATCCTTGTACTGAAACTTATTTGTGCCCGGAATTGCAATGACCCGCTTGAACGCCAACATACCCTCATACCAGCCGATACGCTCTTCCATAAGCCGACTGGCAGGCATATCCTTAGCGCCGTCGGATACACTTGTGGTCGTATTCCGTCCGCCATTGGCCTTAAACTCCGCCAGATCCTTGGCTGTTGTCTTAATGACAATAAAATAGACCCGCGGACGCACCTTATAACGCTTGGGATAAGGCATAGGACTCTCCATGTATTGCTTCAGATCATTCAAAAAAAATTCATCCAGCACAATTCCTGGAATTGAAGAAAGGAATTCATAAGCTTCGCTTACGTTGCTGACTACACATTCCTCGTCAAAGTAACGAATATATAAGTTCATCAATCTTATAATATATTATTAATTTACGCAAAAGGGAATTAGAAGAAAAACACCACCTTTAAATCCATCTTTTGCTGTTGCAAAATTAAAGAAAAGCACTGATATGAGCAAACAATAAAACAAAATTTATACACCGTGAATTTAAAATGATTAACTTTGCAACCAACCAACAAACACATTCCATAATGAAAGTTCTCAAGTTTATTAAAAACTGGACTTTGCCTATCTCCATGATCGCCGGAGCCCTTTCTTATTTTATATATGTAAATATTCCAGGTATAGAACCCACGAAACCTTTTGTCAACCGATTTATTTCCATCATACAACCGGTTCTGATCTTCGCCATGCTCTTCATTACCTTTTGCAAGGTCAGCCCGACTGAATTACGTATTTGCAGATGGCACATATATCTGCTTCTCTTTCAACTGCTCACATTTACCGGACTGGGCATGATGCTCATCTTGTTCAAGGATTTGCCGGGAAGCGTCCTCATTGAAGGAGCCATGCTCTGCCTGATCTGTCCGACAGCCACGGCTGCTGCGGTCATTACCGGAAAATTAGGTGGCAACGCAGCACACCTGACCACTTATACGATTCTGATCAACCTGGCTTCAGCGCTGATCATACCACTAATACTCCCCCTGATACATGCGAACAACCAAGGCTTTACAGGAGCATTCCTGATGATTCTGGCCAAAATATTCCCTATGCTCTTCCTGCCATTTATTGCCGCAATTCTCATTCGGTATACCTGCCCGAAAATACACCGGCACATCATCAACCTGAAGGATCTTGCCTTCCATCTGTGGGCCGTATCATTGGCACTGGCCATTGGCACCACCGTAAAAAGCATGGTACACAGCCAGGTGGGCATCGGCTATGAAATCGGCATCGGAGCCATATCCCTAATATGTTGTGCCGTGCAATTCTATCTCGGTAAAAAAATAGGTTGCCGGTTTCACGATGAAATTAGCGCCGGACAGGCCTTGGGACAAAAAAACACCGTCTTTGCTATTTGGTTAGGCTATACGTTTCTGACACCGGTTACGTCCATCGCCGGAGGTTTTTACAGCGTTTGGCACAACATATTCAACTCATACCAACTTTACCAGCAACGGAAAAAAGAAAATAGTCCATCAACAGAAATCAGGAAATGATCCGTGAACTATTTCACAAGGTTTATTCCAACCAGAAGATACAAAAAACTGAAATTTCTCTTCCGGACACGGAGCGTCGAAAATGGACGATTTCAACTTCAACAGCAGAAACAGTATCAAAAAGAAAAAGTGTGCGTCGTTTTGATTCACGGCACACACTTGACGCTGAGCGGAAAACGAGACTCGAACTCGCGACCCCGACCTTGGCAAGGTCGTGCTCTACCAACTGAGCTATTTCCGCAACATAAAATAAGAAAATGTGATTTAGTGAAGAGGAGGAGACTCGAACTCCCACGACACAATTGTCACTACCCCCTCAAAGTAGCGCGTCTACCATTCCGCCACCTCTCCAAAAAAGAAAAGAAAACTAAGTGCCCAGAACAGGACTCGAACCTGCACGTCTTGCAACACTCGCACCTGAAACGAGCGCGTCTACCATTCCGCCACCTGGGCTTCTACACTTACTATCCGAGCGGAAAACGAGACTCGAACTCGCGACCCCGACCTTGGCAAGGTCGTGCTCTACCAACTGAGCTATTTCCGCAGATATTGTTCATTAAATATTTTGTCTTTCATTCTCTCTCGAATGCGGTTGCAAAGGTACGGCTTTTTTTTGAATCTCCAAATTTTTCAGAGTTTTTTTTGCTTCATAATAAAAAAAACTCTGCTTCAACTAAAGAATATGGGAGGAAAAATCCCGCGATTATTCCTCCCATTTACCTATAACTAAATATGTTCAGGATCTATCAACACATACGTTCGCGATAATCTTCATATCCAAAACGGCGGAAATATTCTAATGTCCCGTCGGCATGAAGAAAAGCTATTGAAGGATGAGTCACTCCGTTAAACATGTTTGTTTTTACCGTAGTATAATGAATCATGTCCTCAAAAATCAACCGGTCGCCGACCTTCAGTTCATGGTCAAAACGCCAACAAGACATAAAATCGCCACTCAAGCAACTATTTCCTCCCAAGCGATAGACATGTTCTTCAGGAGAAGCCGTCTTCACATAATCAGCAGGCAAAGCCTCTGCATTCCGAATTGCCGGTTGATAAGGCATTTCCAGACAATCCGGCATGTGACAGGTGAAACTGACATCCAGTATGGCTGTCCGAATGCCATGATTCTCTACGATATCAACGACACTGGACAATAATGGTCCGGTCTGCCAGGCAAATGCTGATCCTGGTTCCAAAATGATCTGCAAATTGGGATAACGTGCCTGCAAATCCAGCAGCAACTTAACCAAATGATCTACATCATAATCCTTGCGCGTCATTAAATGACCACCGCCCAGATTCAACCATTTCAACCGCGGAAGCCACTTTCCGAATTTCGCCTCGATATGCTTCAAGGTGTGTTCCAAAGCATAAGAATTACTTTCACAATGGCAATGACAATGAAAGCCTTCTATTCCTTGAGGCAAATCATCAGACAAAGCTTCAGCCAAAATACCAAAACGAGATCCCGGAGCACAAGGATTATAAAGCTCAACCTCTATTTCGGAATATTCCGGATTAACACGTAAGCCGCACGAAACCGGACTCTCGGCATGCGTCCGGTTATATTCCCGGACAACCGGCCAAAAGCGCTCATACTGCGTCAAGGAATTAAAAGTGATATGGCTGCTGCATTCCAGAATCTGACCGAATTCATTTTCCGTATAAGCCGGTGAATAGGTATGTGCCTTACTACCAAATTCTTCTGCGGCCAATCTGGCCTCACTTAAGGAACTTGCGGTCGTATGCCCTATATATTCCCGAAAGACCGGAAAAGATTTCCACAATGCAAAAGATTTGAAAGCAAGAATAATTTCGACCCCTGTCCGATCCATAACACTTTTAATCAGAGACAGATTCCTGCGCAACAAGGTCTCCTCCATGATATAGCATGGTGAAGGCACTCCTTCATAAGTAACATGATTTGTCTTGATCATCCTGACTCTATAATTTTATACTTAAAACTATAACACGATGCGAAATCAATAAACGACACCGATATTATCTATCCAAAACGTATTTCCCACGGAACCTACATAGGCACCGCCATAACTGGAATCAAATTGTAAAACGATATGTGTCGGAATTTCGTCTGCATCGGCCCATCCGATTTCCTTTATGGGAACATTCTCGCCTTTACTATTGAAGCTGTATTTCGTTTCGTCCCCTTTAAGCAATCCCATGTAAGACTGATAACCGGCACGTTTCGTGATATCGCCGTACCAGATCTCGAACTCAGCCCCGTTGACCCAGTCCGATGTGCTCTTGTTAAATCGATGAACCAATGTTCCTACGCGTTTGGCATATATGTTACCATCCTTATCCTCCCAACGTTTTTGAAGCAGGCAGATAACATCTGGCATGTCTTTCCCCTTTACGGTGGTAACCCGGCTAAAGCCCGTTTCACGAATCCGGTTCGGAGCATCGGCCAATTTAACCTTATAATCGAAAACAAGCGCCTTCGGTCTTTTCTTAAATGGAATTCCAGCCGACAGTTTACTCATCGGATTAGAGGTTCCGGTAACCGGCTCGATGGCTTGTCCCAACCAGATTGAGCCTGCTGCCAGCACTTTGATATTGACAATACCCAAAACAACGCACTTTTCAATATGTGTTTTCAGGCAAGCACAGTATCCATTTCCGCGCTTTTCCCGATAGACCGAAGTATTGGTCTTGGTAATACCCGCAACCTTAGCCATGACATTTGATGTCCCCCAAGGAGACCCTCCCTGGTTGGTATAGGCTTTGTTTTCATTCCACACGGCAGAAGGAGCAATCTCGTACAAGGTTTTCGTAGCTCCGCCGATAATAGAACTTTCCTTAACATTACGGACAATCCAATGATCCAGATTTCCATATTTAAACAGTTCCTTTTGAGCCGTTAGATGCGTTGCTGACAGCAACACAAACAACATGAATAAACTTTTTCTTTTTTTCATTGTATCTGTCTATTATATTTAATCTTTCTCAGTATCTGTATAGTCTTTGCATCAAATATTGCAGAAACTCGATTCACCTATCCATGCTGAATTCTTCTGTTTCCAATATGAAGCCATCAAAAAACGATACCCATTAAAATGCTTCATTAATATTGAAACTAAAATTCGCACCATCACGCGTCAAACCGAAATCCAGTCGGATATTTACCCGTTGCTTGAATTCCCAACGATAGCCAACACCACCGTTTGGCAACGTATGCCGAACCTGCAACTGATTGAATGTTGGAAAAACATTGGCAAAACCGACCCATACGACAGCCCCATGTCGTCCTTTAATATGCTGGCGTACTTCCAGTTGTCCTTCGATAATATTCTTATCCCGGTATCGCCCTTCATAATATCCCCGCATTCGGTTCGGCGTGCCGACCAATGCCAGACTGGTCCACGGCACATCACCATAATTAAATAATGAATGTAACTCCAAGGCCACAACACCGGTCTTCCAAAATTTCCGATAAGCAGAATACGTCACATCGGTATAACCATAAGCATATTTGTTGCCCAAAAAATCGGGATAAGCCATCTGTTCTAAGCGCAAATAATTACCTCTGTAGGCATTAAGGACAAAATCTCGCGTATCATAAGTAAAGTTAAGTCCCAATCCCATATTGACTATTTTCGTATCCTGACCTTCGATCAGGGCTATATTTTCAAAATTAGAAGTTTTAATCCAAGTAACATCGGCCGTAGGTCCCAAATAAACCGATGAAGTCAGATGAAACAGGAAATCTGGACGAAACTGGAACTTCACCCGGTCATATTTACTTTTAAGCGCATCATTCATCCCATGATCAAAGCCTATTCCCCAAAAATAACTAGGGAAGGTATAAACATACATCTGATAATTTAAACGATAACGTTCATGAGGCAAAAAATTGTTTCCCCTTAAACCAATGCTGAACATGCCTGCCAAAGTGGCATTGGCAAAAAGAGATACGTTCGACTTGGGCAGATCCGGGTCATTCCGGTCCCACTTGTATAGCCCGGAAGCGGTGGCCCCCAACCCCAATGATGTGCTTGCAGTATAGCTCGGCCCTAACAGAACACTGAAATCAAATGGCTTGTTATTTTCCTCCTTATTCGTGTTCTTTAAATAATTTGCGATCCATTTTAAGGGATTATGGGACTTTTTCTGATATACAGAATCTTTTCGCATATTAAAAGAAAGCGAATCCGTCTTCACGAAAGGCAAGGCTTCGGTATCCATGTCGGACACAGTCCGATACATTCCGGATGTATCAGCCTGGGCTTCTGCCCGATATGACGACAGAAACAGGCAAAGAAAAGAAAAACAAATATTCCAATACAAGTTGACTCTTCGCATGAAAAAATTGCAATCTCAAATTAATGGGGCAAAGATAACTATTTTATTCTGTTCATCCCGACTAAATGCTTAATTTAATACTGATTAAGGAACAACAAAAAACTTCCATGACAATAAAGCGGCATAAAATTCTTATTCACCATTCCTTTCTCATTTTTTCTCTGTATCTTTGTCTCATGATCTTTAGTATAGAAAAATATTATGACCGGCATCATGAACAATTTAACATATCAGGAAAAAATCGAATATGATCGCAGAATTCTGGAACTTCTTTCACAAAGCTTTCCTAATGTAGCAGCAGCCAGTACGGAAATTATCAATCTGGAAGCTATCATGAACCTTCCTAAAGGTACAGAGCACTTCGTGGCCGACCTGCACGGAGAATACGAAGCTTTTCTCCACATACTCAAGAATGCCTCAGGAAACATAAAACGTAAGGTAACGGAACTTTACGGTACCACCATGCGCGAATCAGAAATACGTGCCCTCTGTTCGCTCATCTACTATCCGGAACAAAAACTGGAATACGTCAAAGCCTCTGAAAACAACATCAACGATTTCTACAACATCACGTTGCACCAATTAGTCAAAGTGTGTCAGGAAGTATCCTCCAAGTACACCCGGTCAAAAGTAAGGAAGGCCCTTCCAAGAGAATTTGCCTACATCATTGAGGAACTTCTCCATGAATCGCCCCAAGAAAACAACAAGCAGGCCTATTTCAACCAAATTATCGAAACGATCATTTCGACAGAAAGAGCCGACGAGTTCATTGCGGCCATTTGCAACCTGATCCAACGCCTGAGTATAGACCAACTGCATATCTTAGGAGATATTTATGACAGGGGGCCGGGTGCACATATCATTATGGACTCGCTCTGCCAATATCATAACTTTGACATCCAGTGGGGCAATCATGATGCCCTTTGGATGGGAGCCGCCGCCGGTAACGATTGCTGCATAGCCAATGTCTTAAGACTGTCTCTCAGATATGGCAACTTGGCAACCTTAGAAGAAGGCTATGGCATCAATCTCGTTCCCTTGGCAACGTTTGCCATGGAAACCTACGCCAACGATCCTTGCTCACAATTTATTCCTCATATTGATGAGCATGATACCACCCACAGTGAAAAGGCAAGGCGACTGATTGCGCAAATGCATAAAGCCATTTCCATCATCCAGTTCAAACTTGAGGCAGCGCTAATTGATCGTTACCCTCAATGGAATATGAATAACAGAAAACTTCTCGGAGGAATTGATCTCGACCGGAAGAAGTTTATCAACGAGGGAAAAGAATATGAAATGAAAGATACCTTGTTCCCGACCCTTGATCCGACCGCCCCATACCGACTGACTCCGGAAGAACAGGAACTGGTAGAAAAATTGCATCATTCGTTCCGGGTTAGCGACAAACTGAAAAAACACATTCAGTGTCTCCTTTCACACGGATGCCTGTACGGTATATTCAATTCAAACCTGCTGTTTCATGCATCGATCCCACTCAATCAAGACGGAACACTCAAAGAAGTTAATATCAACGGGACCAAGCGCAAAGGAAGAGAATTGCTGGAATACCTGGGCCGCCAGATGCGATCTGCATTCAACAATGATACTGATCCGGGTGAAAAACAATTTGCCATAGATTATTACTGGTATTTATGGTGTGGTCCGGACTCTCCTTTGTTCGACAAATCCAAAATGGCTACTTTTGAACGCTATTTTCTGACTGACGCAGAAACATATAAAGAGGAAAAAGGCTATTACTATCGCCTGCGCGACAATGAAGACATTTGCAATATGATTCTGGACGCATTCCAAGTAGAAGGCAAGCATCGACATATCATCAACGGACATGTCCCCGTTCGTGCAGCAAAAGGGGAAAAGCCAGTAAAGGCAAACGGCAGACTCATGGTTATCGACGGCGGATTTGCCAAAGCCTATCATAATACTACCGGTATAGCCGGCTACACCTTAGTATATCATAGCCGGGGGTTTCAATTGGTACAGCATGAACCTTTCCGATCTGCAGAAGAAGCGATTAAAAACGGTACAGACATCGTTAGTACCACGCAACTGGTCGAACTGAGCAGCCAGCGCATGATGGTACGCGACACGGACAAAGGTAAAGAATTACAAGGACAAATTGATGAACTGAAAGAATTGCTCTACGCCTATCGGCATGGTCTGATTCAGGAACGTTCTTATAAACGATACGATAAACTATAAAAAAGCGAGTAGCCTGATAATGGTGTGTACAAATGAAAACAATCACTCCAAAAGAAGGGGCGTCAAAGCTAAAATGATCTCTTCGAAAGATCGCAATTTGTAAGCATGAATCCCCCAAAAAGGCCGTATCATTACTCGAAGCAGAAATGATACGGCCCATTTCTCTTGTCTTTCAGGACACTCCAATGTCAAATGATCCATTAATATTCTCAAAAATTGAGTTTTGACACAGCTTCATCATTCAGGCCCTGTATAGCACTACATAAACTAATACCCCTTATTCTGTCAGGAAACCCGCCAAAAATTTAAGTCATTTCATAAATTCTATTTTTCTTTCCATGCACGCAACATCTCCCGTTTCCCCGGAGGTCCAGGTAAACGTTCCACCGTAAAACCTACTGCTTGCATCATGCGCCGAACCGCTCCCTTTGCACAATAAGTAGTCAGAATGCCTCCTGGATTCATTCTCCTGAATAGACGACGAAATAGTTCTTCCTTCCAAATTCCAGGTTGCTTATCCGGTGCAAAAGCATCAAAATAGACCAAATCGACATGATCCGGCCAATCAACGTCATGGAAATCTCCTTTTATTTTATGCAACAGAAACTGTTCCGACAAAAAAACATCCTGATTCCAGACTGCCTCATGCAGTTGAAGATCACACGATTGATTATCCGGCCATATTTTCGCTCCGTAAGCCAAAGCCGACACAACATTCAGCTCCAAAGGATATTTTTCTATGGTATAATAACTTACATGCAACCCATTCTGAACGGCAGCTCTCCACGTCAGCAAAGCATTTAATCCTGTCCCCAGCCCAAACTCCAATATCCGCAAACAAGATAAAGTCGAATTGAATTGTTCCAACCAACCGTCCAATCCCATGCGAAGATAGACATATTCCGATTCTTGAACAGCTCCATTTACAGAATGATAGTGTTCGTCCATCTCTGGCAAATAAAGTGTATAACTTCCGTCGGCTGTTTTTTGTAATCTTCTTTTTAACATCATAATTTCCCTATTATCATGTACAATGACCTTACGCCTGCTACATTCGTAACTTCAAATCATAATCTTATCTATTTTTCCAACCAAAAAGCAGATTCCGGTCATGCTGTGCAGCAACTTGAACCCAATCATCAGGAATGAAACGCCAATGGTTCATCGGAAGCAGGCACACGGTTTTATGCTGCATGACGTACGCCATAAAATAATAACGTAAATCCCGCTCTGAACTCCAGACAATACGTGTCATCAATTCGTCATGCGTTAAGCCGGCACCCAACGTAAACAACTCGCCCCCACCGTTGGCCCGATATGAGTTGGTAACCACCAAATATTCACGCTCAAGTTCAAAGGGAGTTCCGTCAGCCATAGAAATCACCGTCACCTTATCACCATCAGGCCGTCGGACATCGACAACATAACAGATGCCAGCAGCAGAATCAAAATTAAAACTCAGGTTTACAAATCCATAGCCTTTTCCTCCATTTAGCATCTTGTCTATCAACAATAAATGATCATCGGGCCCCGTCATTCGATTCGTCCATAACCGATAGCTCATTTCCAAAATAGCTTTGATTTCCTGACCGCTCATACGCAGCACGTACAACATGTTTTCATATTTATAAAGAGAAAACATATCCCGAACATAAACATCGCCTGCATGTATCGTCATATCAAAAAAAGACGGTGCTGCAAACGAAATCTGTGCTCCACTAATCTCTAACTGAATCCGATGAACAAAATCAATTAAAGCAGAAGATCCGAAAAACGCATCTTGACCATATACGGTATTGGAAAAATAACCGATTCTGCGATTGACATAACGTGCAATTTCTGCTGAATCATCCTGAAAACAGCGTTCAAATTCATATACTGAATCGTCCTGAACATAAAGCGTACTGACAGTACGGGCACGTGTTTTCTTACGAATCAGTCTATTGTTATCATACTCCAACTGTACGTCAATCATACTGACACAAGCAGCCTGACTCCACAAACCGACACAAACAACTTTCCCTCCCCACTCCGGACGGACAATTTCGACCCGTTTGTCATGATCATGTCCATAACAAATAACATCAAATCCCGGAACCTGACTGGCAACCTCATACACCATATTCTCCGTATATTTTTCGGTATGTACGCCACCATTCCATCCGGAATGGAATAAACCGATCAATATGTCGGGGACTTCTTTCTGTAAGATATATTCAGTCCAATATCGTGCCGACTCCAACAGGTTATCCACAGTCATGCCACTCCACAAATTTTTAGGTAACCAATGTGGAATAGCTGCCGTCAAAAGGCCTAAAACAACGACTCGAACCCCATCACGTTCTAAGACAAGATAAGGGGTAAAATAAGGTTTTCCCGTCTTCTCATCAAGTACATTGGCTCCCAACACGGGAAACTGACATTCCCGACAAAACCGATCGTATACCTCATGTCCGGTTTCCAAGTCATGGTTTCCAATACACATGGCATCATACCCCATCAGATTCATCGCCCTTGCTACAAGATGGCGACGTTCCGGAACTACATAATTATAATAATAGGCCGTAGGTTGCCCCTGCAGAACATCTCCTCCATCAAGCAGGATCAAACGATCACCCTGACGTTCCCGTTCCTTTTTAACTAATGCATAAACTTTGGAAAGACTGCCTTTCGACGGTCCGTTCTCTATAAAATCATGAGTAAAAAGTGCGCCATGCACATCTGAAGTATGCATAATCCGGATCTGCCTGATCTCTTTGCAAGAAAAGGTTTCCGTCTGAGGTTTGGCATTTGTTTCTAAATTACTTCGCCGTTTTTCTTTCTGCTGACTGAAAATCATTCTTCATTATTTGATGCAAAAATACGAATAAAACAAGCGGAAACAAACTGACTGGCACTGATTTTGTTGAAAGAACAAGACAGAAAGGAGATATTGATATGGCATTCATAGACTATTACAAGATTATGGGTATCCCAAAAGATACTCCCCAAAAGGACATCAAAACTGCTTACAAAAAAAGAGCCAAACAGTTTCATCCCGACTTACATCCTGATGATCCCAAAGCGAAAGCAAAATTTCAGGCATTGAATGAAGCATACGATGTTCTCAACGACCCTGAAAAACGAGCAAAATATGACCAGTACGGTGAACACTGGAAACAAGCTGGCGAATACGACTATACCAATCAGGCCAACAGTGGTAGCGAAGGATTTGACTTCAGTCAGTTCGGAGGTGAAAGTGGATTCTCTGATTTCTTTGAACAACTTTTTGGTGCACGTAAAAGTGGAAAACGAACCAGACAAGACAACACGCGTTTCTCTACATTCTCCAACTTCGACGGATTTGGTGGATTTGGTAACTCTGGAAGCTACCAGACAGCTTACACGGACCACGAGTATAAGGTAGATATTGATATGTATACCGCTTTGCTCGGAGGTGAAATTCTGATCCAGACCCCCAAAGAAAAATTAAAGCTGAAGATCAAGCCTGGCACTCAGCCTGGCTCCAAAGTCCGTCTGAAAGGGAAAGGAGACCAATATCCAGACGGCACAAGAGGAAATCTGATCTTAGTGTTCAATGTGACTTTGCCCAAACAACTTAATGAAAAACAAAAGGATTTGCTGGAACAAATGAGACGTGCCCAATGAAAACGGGGAAATGAGCATCCAACTTTTGCATAACTTCATAAAAATGCCGATATTTGCAGCACAAAAATCAACATAATCAAATACGGAAAACTATGACTACAGACATCACCTCAAGTATCAAGTATATTGGCGTAGACGATACCGACATCGATCTGTTTGAAAGCCAATATGTTGTGCCCAACGGCATATCGTATAACTCATATCTCATCCTCGATGAGAAAATTGCTGTCATGGATACTGTCGATCAACGCAGGACTAATGAATGGCTTGAAAACTTGACAGAAGGTTTGGGCGGAAGAACGCCTGACTATCTCATCGTACAGCATATGGAACCAGATCATGCCGCCAACATAGCCAATATTGCTGAACGTTATCCCGACCTGAAAATTGTAGTCAGCACCAAAGCTGCACAAATGTTGCCCCAATTCTTCGAGAAAACAGACTTCAGTGCACGTCTCCTTATCGTAAAGGAGGGTGAAACATTAAGCTTGGGCAAACATACCTTGCAATTCTTCATGGCTCCAATGGTACACTGGCCGGAAGTCATGGTCACTTACGACCAGTTGGATCAGGCACTATTCTCAGCTGATGGCTTTGGCAAGTTTGGTGCTTTGTCCCATGAAGAGGATTGGACTGAGGAAGCACGCCGTTATTACATTAATATCTGCGGAAAATACGGTGTCCAAGTACAAGCTCTGCTCAAGAAGGCTGCAAATTTAACCTTGAAATACATTTGCCCGCTACACGGACCGGTATTGAAAGATAATCTGGATTTCTATCTGGGTCTTTATCAAATATGGAGCAGCTATCAACCGGAGCAGGAAGGCGTACTTGTGGCCTATGCCTCAATCCATGGTGGTACTGCAGAAGCTGCCAAAAAAATGGCCGATATTCTGATCGAAAAGGGAGCACAAAGAGTTGTCGTTGCCGATCTCAGCCGCGACGATATGGCGTCGGCCGTAGAACAGGCATTCTGTCTCAGCACAATGGTGCTTGCCGCAGCCTCATACGATGCTCATGTTTTCCCACCGATGTACGATTTTCTACATCATCTCCAGATAAAGAATTATCAGAAACGCCGTGTAGGCCTGATCGAAAACGGCTCTTGGGCGCCAACAGCAGGAAAAGTTATGAGAAACATGCTCGAACAAATGAAAGAAATTGAAATTGTCGATCCTATGGTCACAATCCGTAGCCGGATGAAACAGACAGACATATTGGCATTAGAAACATTAGCAGATGCCATTTTGGCAAAATAAGACGACAGATTTATCTTAAAAAGACACATCCTATCATTATAAAGCTCCTTGCTGCCAGGCAGCAAGGAGCTTTATTTTTTGGCAAAATTACCGATCATTTGTCTTTTGCCTCCCCTAATACAATCAGCTCCGAATATTATAATCAGAGAGATACAATACAAAAAGGCACACTCTTGCTTGGTCCGTCTTTCTAATCACCATTCAATAAATTTTCCACGCTTACGGCGTTTTTCCAACTCCTGTTCCAGGAATTTCCGGCGATCCTGAGCTATGTAACGACGGGCAAAAATATTCGGAACGGCCACTCCCAAAGAAATACATAAAATGACCATAGCCGACGTTATGCCACTTTCCAAAGCTTTGATTAAGGGTGTTACCTGCTCAAGGGTCTGGACATTGATATTAATCAAACCAAATAACATACGATACATCAGCACACCTGGAATCATCGGAATTACAGAAGGTATGGTCAGGACGTGGTTGGGAACATGAAACCAATGAACAGCTTTAATGGCGATCAGGCTGACAACCATTGCTCCGGTAAAAGATCCGACTACGACTCCCATCCCCAATTCAAAATTGACATAATTACGCACACAAACAGCAATGGCTCCCCCGATTGCAACCACCCAAAGCAGCCGGCGTGGAATATTAAAAATCATAGAAAAACCCATTGCAGAGATAGCGGCGGCAATCGCATAAACCAGATAGGAACTATGGGGCACTATACTCAACGTGGTAAAATCAGATACATTGGTAACCTTCAATGCCAAGACAATACCAAACGCCATCGCGGAAACCATCAGCAACGTATTGATTGCACGCGTCACACCTACCATGATATAATTATCAATCATATCATCCACAAAATTAATCAACGGCACTCCTGGAACAATATACAAGGCACACGCCAACATTGGATGATGCGGTGTCTCCGACCATCCCAGTAAACTGGTCAGGTAAGCCAGACAGGTAGCAACAAAAGCCGAAATGGCAATACTCATGTAAACATTGATTCCGAATTCTATGCATCGGGCACGAAGCCGAAAACCGATAAACGCACAGAACGAAGCCAAGAAGAAAGCAATCCAGTCACAGCCAAACAATTTACAGAAACCGCCGCAGGCAAAACCTGCTCCGATAGCAACGACGTAAGGTGTGAAGTTTCTTTTTCTGTTTTTTATTTCTTCCAGTTCCTGCTCGTACTGATCCAGTGAATAATCCTGCTCGATCGCTCTCCAGGACAATTTACTCACAGCAGAAATAGCCGTCATGTTTATTCCATGCTTCTCGCATTTCTGAAATTTAGAATACGAATGAGACTCATCGCTGACGTTGACCTGAAGCATGGTGTAGCTTACATCGATATGCAATTTTTCTGCAGGTAATCCCAAAAAAGCAGCAACACGATTCATATTACGCACAATTCTATTCGTATCGGCTGCACTCTCAACCAGCAGTTTTCCTGTACGAAGCAATAAATCTAATTTCCGTCTTAACAAAAGTTCCTGATTATCTGATCTTTCCACTCCTGACATAAGTTATTTTTAAAAGTCTAATTTAATATTTTGCGTTTTCAAGCCACAAAATTACAAAAAAAGACAAAAACAGATCAACAAACAAGGACAAAAAAACTCTGGTTTTCAACAAACCAGAGTTCAAAGTAATTACGAAATGATCATACGGATCCTAATAGGAACGTGCAATCAGCACACGACACTTAGACGGTTTTCCGCTCACCATGTCAATACCCGGAGTCTGTTCGAACTCAAACGGAACACAGCGAATCGTTGCTTGAGTGTCTTCCTTGATTTTAGCCTCAGTTTCAGCTGTTCCGTCCCACGGACACAGGAAGAATCCACCATCCTTAATACGTTCCTTGAATTCATCATAATGATCACAGGTATAAATATGAGCATCTCGATAGGCCTTAGCCTTTTCATAGATGTTGTTCTGAATGTCATCAAGTAAGCTCTTGACATAATCTGCTATGCCATCACAACTGCGTGTCTCTTTCTCCAAGGTATCCCGACGCATGATTTCAATCGTATTATTCTCCAGATCACGGCCACCGATAACCAAACGCACCGGAACTCCTTTCAATTCATAATCCGCAAATTTAAATCCCGGTCGTTTGTTGTCTGCATTGTCATATTTGACAGAAATGCCCAAAGCACGCAAATTCTGAACAATGCCCTCCACTTTTGCATCTATGGCCTTCAATTGCTCTTCACTTTTATAAATCGGTACAATAACGACCTGTATCGGCGCCAATTTAGGCGGTAAGACCAGTCCATTATCATCCGAATGCGTCATAATCAATGCCCCCATCAAACGGGTTGAAACGCCCCAAGAGGTAGCCCACGCATACTCCAGCTGATTGTCCTTATTAATAAATTGTACATTAAATGCCTTACCAAAGTTTTGTCCCAAGAAATGTGACGTACCGCTTTGCAATGCCTTTCCATCCTGCATCATCGCCTCAATCGTATAGGTATCCAAAGCACCTGCAAAACGTTCCGTCTCGCTCTTTACGCCTTGTATCACCGGTACTGCCATATACTTCTCGGCAAAGTCTGCATACACTTTCAACATTTGCTTTGCACGTGCCTCCGCTTCTTCCCGGGTGGCATGAGCCGTATGGCCTTCCTGCCATAGGAATTCCGCTGTCCGCAGGAACAGACGGGTACGCATCTCCCAGCGCATCACGTTACACCATTGATTACAAAGAATCGGCAGATCACGATAGCTTTGAATCCAGTTCCGGAAAGTGTTCCATATTATTGTTTCTGATGTCGGACGAATGATCAATTCTTCTTCCAACTTGGCTGCCGGATCTACCACAACGCCCGTTTTGTCCTCATTAGTCTTCAAACGATAGTGTGTAACCACGGCACACTCCTTGGCAAACCCTTCTACATGCTCCGCCTCTTTACTCAGAAACGATTTAGGAATCAAAAGCGGGAAATAGGCATTCTGAACCCCTGTCTCCTTAAACTTATCGTCTAATATGCGTTGCATTTTTTCCCAAATAGCATAACCATAAGGTTTAATCACCATACAACCGCGCACGTCTGACTGTTCAGCCAAATCTGCCTTAACAACCAACTCATTATACCATTGAGAATAGTTTTCACTACGTTTTGTCAGATTTTTTAGTTCTTTTGCCATAATATAAACATTAATTTCTGCCACAAAATTACAAAAAAGTTTTTATTGAAGGCCGCAAAAGAGAAAAATGTATTATCTTTGCTTTCACCTAATAAAACTAAATAAAATTATTTGGCTATGAAATTGACTAAAATGACGGCAGGATTACTCTGCCTTACACTGATTTTCAGTAGTTGCAACATGACAAACACCGCAAAAGGTTCATTAATAGGAGCTGGAGGAGGTGCAGCACTCGGTTCAGCCATAGGCGCATTGGCCGGTAAAAATAAAGGTAAAGGCGCCGCTATTGGAGCCGCTGTGGGTACCGCTGTAGGCGTAACGGCCGGTGCTTTGATCGGTAAGAAGATGGACAAGGCTAAAGCCGAGGCCGAAAAAATTGCAAACGCTCAAGTTGAAAGCGTAACAGACAACAATGGTCTGCAGGCTGTTAAAGTGACATTCGATTCCGGTATTCTGTTCTCAACCAGCAGTTCTACGCTCAGCAGTTCTGCACAAACTTCATTAAAAAACTTTGCGACAAATGTCTTAGTGCCTAACGCAGATATGGATGTTGCTATTCAGGGATACACCGACAATCAGGGATGGAAAAACAGCACAGCAGCCGAAAGCGTTCAAAAGAACATTAACTTGTCTCTGCAACGGGCACAATCCGTAGAAACTTATTTGAAGAACTGCGGCGTCAGTGCAGCACAAATCAAATCTGTTGAAGGATTAGGCGAAGCTAATCCGGTGGCAGACAACTCCACACAGGCAGGACAGCAGGCCAACCGCCGTGTCGAGGTTTACCTGTATGCCAGCGAAGCCATGATTAAGGCTGCCGAAGCAGAAGCCAGTGGAAATTAATCATAAAACATTATAGGTTCAGCAACAAATGATTCTGATCCTGAAAAAGATCCAAAAAATGATGCAATGGATTGTACTTCTGTTCTTTGGAAGTACAATCCTTGCTGTTTTTGTCTATCGGTTTATCCCTGTACCACTTACTCCTCTGATGATTATCCGGTGCATTCAACAGGTAGGAAACGGAGAAAAAATCCGTTTGAAACATCATTGGGTTCCGTTAAACGAAATCTCCAAATATTTGCCCGTAGCAGTCATGGCCTCCGAAGACCAACGTTTTCTGGAACATCGAGGCTTTGATTTTACAGAAATAAGAAATGCACTTGAAGAACGTCAAAACGGAAAAAGGCTCAGAGGTGGAAGCACCATTACCCAGCAGACAGCCAAGAACGTATTTCTTTGGCCATCATCCACATGGGTGCGTAAAGGTTTTGAAGTTTACTTTACCGTCCTTATCGAATTGATATGGAACAAAGAACGCATTATGGAAGTCTATTTGAATTCCATTGAAATGGGCGACGGTATATACGGTGCAGAAGCTGTAGCCCAGCAACATTTCGGACGAACAGCAAAAGAGCTCACACGCGCAAATTGTGCCCTGATCGCAGCCACATTGCCCAACCCTTTAAAGTTCAGTTCCAAAAATCCCTCACGGTATATACTTAAAAGACAAAGTGCTATCATGCGGCAAATGAAACACATCGATTTATTCCCTACCCAGAAATAAATATGAAGAAACGGATTTTACCCCTACTGCTTCTATGGTTTGGAGCCTGTCTGCTCTCAGCCCAAAATTCCCGCATCTACGATAAAGACGTCAAAACCTTACAGGTGATTGCCAACGACAATCCCCTTCTGCCGCCCGTTATAGAACTGGAGGGGGGGAACCACGTCGAAATCAGTTTCGACCTGCTCTCGCATGAATATCATCGCTATCTGTACAAAATACAACACTGTGAAGCAGACTGGACTCCCTCAACGGAAATATTTGAATCGGCTTACCTGGAAGGATTCAATGGTGAACCCATAGAAGATTATGAAACCAGTTTCAATACCAATCTTCTCTACACCAACTACCACATCCGCATCCCCAACGAAGACATCCAGTTGAAGCTCTCCGGAAATTACCTGCTTACCGTGTATGGCGACGAAGAAAACGATGATCCGGACCGACCGATACTGCAAGCGGCATTCTCCATCGTGGAACCTCAGGTCGGTATTTCGGCAACTGTCAGCTCCAACACAGACATTGACTTCAACAAAAGCCATCATCAGCTCAGTTTCAGCATCAATTATAATGGTCTGAACGTCATTGACCCAACGAAGGAATTCAAGATTGCCATCTTGCAGAACGGACGAACGGACAATATGGTGACCAATCCGCACATCAATATTCAGAAACCGGGCATTTTGGAATTTTCCTACAACCGTGCCCTGATTTTTCCCGCAGGAAATGAGTTCCATAAGTTCGAGATTTTAGGTTTTGCACGGGCAAACATGAATGTAGACCGGATGCAATGGTTCGCGCCATATTACCATGCAACACTCTATCCCGACAAACCGGCCAAAAATTACATATTAGAAAATGATCAGGACGGTGCTTTCATTATCCGAAATGAGAACGACATAGACAATGCAACAGCTTCTGAATACCTGTTTGTACATTTTACACTGGAAAGCCCTAAATTGTCCGGAGGCGACATATATATCAGTGGAAACTGGACATACCACTCCTTCGATCCTGCCTACAAAATGACCTACAATCAAGAACGACAAGCCTATGAATCTACTCAGCTTCTGAAACAAGGTTACTACAATTATCAATATTTGTTTCTACCCGACGGGCAGAATACGGCCAACACAAACCTGACTGAAGGAAATTTTCACGAAACGGAAAACAGCTATCAGATCCGTATCTATCATCGGGCTGCAGGTGCAAGATATGACCGAATGGTCGGATTTCAGGAGATAAAATATCAGGTTCATTAAAAGGTTCATTACATTCCCGAAACAAAAAACATACGAATCACACTTTTCTCTAAAGAAAAGTATTACCTTTGCATCCACTATCAAAGAATAAAAAATCATGAAAATAGTTGTATTGGACGGATACGGGCTTAATCCTGGCGATCTGTCCTGGAAAGACTTAAGCGCCTTAGGAGAGTTGACGGTTTATGACAGGACAGATTCTGACGAAATCCTGCATCGGGCAGAAAACGCCGAAATTATTTTAACGAACAAAACGATTCTGACTGCCGGCACCATCATGAATTTGCCTAAACTGAAATATATCGGTGTTCTGGCTACCGGCTATAATGTGGTAGACACGGAAGCAGCACGGAGCCGTCAGATCGTCGTGACCAACATTCCTGCATACAGCACGGAGTCTGTTGCACAAATGGTTTTTGCCCATATTCTGAACATCACCAATCAAGTAGGACACTATGCTGAAGAAAACCGGAACGGACGGTGGTGCAGAAGTTTGGATTTTTGTTATTGGGACCAGCCGCTAATTGAACTTTACGGAAAAAAAATGGGGATTATCGGTCTGGGACATACCGGGCAAGCCACAGCACGCATTGCCTTAGCCTTCGGTATGCAGGTCTTTGCCTATACCTCAAAAAGCCAACAAGAACTTCAACCGGGCATCACCAAAAGCAGCTTAGACGAACTGTTTTCAACATGCGACATCGTCAGCCTGCATTGCCCTCTAAACCATGAGACCCGTCACATCGTCAATGCCAGTCGCCTGAACCAGATGAAAACCGACGCAATACTCATCAATACCGGACGCGGCCCGCTGGTCAACGAACAAGATATGGCCTGTGCCCTGAACAACGGGACAATCAAAGCTTTCGGCACAGACGTACTCTGCATGGAACCGGCAGATAAAAACAATCCGTTGCTATCGGCCCGAAACGCCTTTATCACCCCTCATATTGCCTGGGCCACTAAGGAAGCACGTGAACGGTTGATGGAACTTTGTGTACAAAACATCAGAGCATATTTGAACGGTACCCCCATTCATGTAGTCAATCCATAAAAACATCATCTTTACAATCATGCAAGAGATTATCAATCTACTTCAGTTTATGGGCGATACCCTGCGTATCCCTGCATCTTTCGTCATCATCGAGTTCATCGGTACATTTGCCTTTGCCATTTCCGGTATCCGGTTGGCCTCAGCCAAAAGATTCGACTGGTTTGGTGCCTATATTGTCGGCATGGCAACTGCTATCGGAGGCGGAACTATACGCGACGTCATGTTGGGGATTCCACCATTCTGGATGACCAACTCCATCTACATCATCTGTTGTGCCTTGGCATTGGTCTATGTGATCATTTTCGGAAAACAGATCATTCGGCAAAACAGCACCTGGTTTATTTTCGACGCCATAGGTCTGGCTCTGTTCAACATTATCGGTATTGAAAAGACGTTGAATATGGGTTATCCTTTCTGGATGGCCATTATTATGGGAAGTATTACCGGAGCGGCAGGAGGTGTCATTCGTGATGTCTTCATCAACGAAGTACCGCTTATTTTCCGCAAAGACATATACGCCATGGCTTGCGTCATCGGCGGTATCGTATATGTTATCGGCCATAAACTTGGACTAAGTGCAGAGATCAACGCACTCCTCTCGGGAATTGTTGTCGTGGCTACAAGAATTCTGGCAGTAAAACATCACTGGCAACTGCCTGTTCTAAAAGGAGAAAACGATGAAAGCACTAAATCTTGAACGGGCAACGATACCGGTATGAGTATCGATAAAAGCAGAAAAGCTTCCATACGATTTTGAAACGTAAGTTAAAGCGTCCGGTCGGGAACATGAGTTTCCCGACCGGACGCTTTAACAACCATAACCCCCATTCGGGGATAATTATTGCTTTAAACTACCCCAAAAAGCATGTCAGGCGATCAGCCCTGCTTCCTGCCACTGTTTCATAATCTGCTCCGAATCTGCCAAGGCTACAGGTTCTGAAACTTCATATTCTGCTGTTAAAGCGTCAGCCAAATCAGTTGCCGTAAAATCTTTTCCTTGCACGACGTTCCATAAATAAGCGGCCGTTTCATTCAAGCTGATAATCTTACTGAAATCAATATTCTCCTTGCCGCTGGCCACAATGATATTTTCACCGCAGACGTTGCGCAGTTCAAATCCGTTTTTAATCTTCATAATTATTGCTATTTTATTTTGATTCCTCCAAATTCAATCGATATATCAAAAGAAGCATACGCCGCACCGGCAATAAACGCCGCCAGAGATGCCCATACCTGACCCACGATTCATCATCGGCAGCGATCTGTTTTCCATTACGAATAAAGGTTTTTACAACCCCGGCAACACAATCCGCGCTGCATGTTTCTTTTCCCTTAAGATTACCATCGCCCATCAAGATCACCCGGCCATCGTCCTCTAAAGCTATAATCCGATGCAATACATAAGTTCCCGGAGCAATCTCAGCCAGAGCCACATCTCCTACATGCAAGGTTTCAAAAGGCCCGATAATAACTTTATCCCGTAAATGTTCCAGAAAAGGGCGCATACTGTATCCCTTGACATTGATGGTCACGGTATGCCCTTCCTGAATGAGCATCCGCACCTGAGCCAGCAAATACTTGTTGGGCAGAACCACCTTGTCTTCCACCTGCTCTTGCCGACGATTTCTAGGCCGGGTCAACAGCCGGACAGGGGAAAAAATCCCATAAAGCAAACGCTTGAGCATCGTTTTAATTCTTGCCGTCATCGCCCGGAAACAGTTTCAAAACTCAGCCTTGCAGCAGCTTCATCCGGCAAACAACCCAAATGATACACGGGAGTCTGCTCCAGAATGTTTGCAATGGTCGAGCAAATTTGATGATAAATGTCGCGATCCCATTTCATGGTTGATACGGAAGAAAGCAAATGAGCAAAAGCATACAATGTAGATTCCCGTCGTATGACATTCTCTTTCTGTTGTTCCAGACGGACAAAGGCCCCAACCGGAGCCTGAACATTCCGGTAACAAGGAGTTTTTCCACTCCACGGCGAACCGTAAACCATCGTACGTCCCTCAATATACCGGACCACCGGATTATCATCATTCATCAAATCAGACCCCGGTATGTATTGCAGCCACAGGCGGGAGTGCGTACTTTTTCCCGTACCGCTGATCCCCAGAAACAAATAACCGTTTCCCTCATTACGGATAACCGAAGCATGAATCAGTAGTGTTCCCCAAGGAGCCGTCGCAAAAGCATAAATGATCATTAAGGCATTGTTCAGACCAAAAGTACGGTCTGCCGGCAAATCAGTCAACAGAACAACTCGATTCTCGGTAAAGTCCCGGTTCGTTTCCACCACTGAACAAACTTTTCCACCAACGTTACTGATTTCAAACTGATAACCTCCCGTTTCGGTCCGATACACCCCGTGATTGCAACCGCCACAATCAAACTGTCCGATTTCCTCTACAGCTTTCCGAAAGCGACAGGTGTCGTCTTCTACCACAACGCGAAACAAAGGTTGTTCCCCAGCATCTGTCCATAAAAAAGGAACATAAGAAGGCATCAGCAATTCATCGTCATCTTTCGCCAGAACCACCTGAAACAAATGTTCCGCCACCCGATAATCCATTGTCTTCATCTATCGTCTGCCGCTTTACTGGTTCGAATCATAAGTTTCCGGTTCATATCGGAACTCTTCAGCCGACAAGGACCGGACAATAACCGAACGGTCCTTGGAATATTTGTTCCAGATTTCATTGCGTTCCTTCTGCAATTTTTTCAGATCCTCATTGCAGAAAGTAACACACGTCGTCTTCGGACGATTCTGAGTACGTTCCAGATAGAATTGCAACTGATTACTGTAAGAAGTACGATTGAGCAACAGATGCGAACGATCCTGAAAACACGCGGAATCCACCTTTTGAATTTCCGTGATATAAATCAGCGAGTCCGAAAACGAGGCAGAAAAGCCAAACATATAAACCGGACGTATGGAAGTCTTCTGCGCTGCCACATAACCTACAGGTCCCAGCAGCAAAACCAGCAGGACCATCAATGTCTTTACCTTATGCATATACTTAATTATTTGGAATACAAAAGTAAACAAATATCTCAGACCAGACAAGGTTTACCTGATATAAAAAATAAAAAAGCGGACTGGAACAACTCCAGCCCGCCTGAATCTATCACAAAACGTTCTTAAAGAAAAACGCATCGGAATTATCCCAAATAAGATTTAAGCAGCTTGCTCTTCGAATTCTGACGCAAACGCCGTATGGCCTTTTCCTTAATCTGGCGAACACGCTCCCGCGTCAAATTGAATTTATCACCGATCTCTTCCAAGGTCATTTCCTGATGATTGATACCGAAAAACATCTGAATAATCTCCTTTTCCCGCTCACTCAACATAGAAAGAGCACGATCAATTTCCCGAGCCAACGACTCATTGACCAACGAACGGTCGGCCATAGGAGAATCATCATTAACCAAGACGTCCAACAAGCTGTTGTCCTCTCCTTCTACAAACGGAGCATCTACTGAGATATGACGTCCGCTCACCTTCATGGTGTCCGAGATTTTGTCTACCGGGATATCCAGCTCTTCCGCAAGCTCTTCCGCACTTGGCCGACGTTCGTTTTCTTGTTCAAATTTGCTGAATGCCTTACTGATCTTGTTCAGCGAACCTACCTGGTTTAACGGCAAACGAACGATACGGCTCTGTTCTGCCAAAGCCTGCAAAATGGACTGACGAATCCACCAGACAGCATAACTGATAAATTTGAAGCCTCGCGTTTCATCGAATTTCTCGGCGGCTTTAATCAAGCCCAGATTTCCTTCATTGATCAAATCGGGCAAACTCAAACCCTGATTCTGATACTGTTTTGCCACAGAAACGACAAAACGCAAATTGGCACGTGTCAGTTTTTCGAGCGCAACGCGGTCTCCCTTACGAATACGCTGAGCCAACTCTACTTCTTCTTCTACAGTAATCAGATCTTCGCGACCAATCTCCTGTAAATACTTGTCGAGAGAGGCACTTTCACGATTTGTAATACTCTTGGTAATCTTTAACTGTCTCATTCTGTCATAACCAATTTAGGTGACAAAATTAGCTATTTATTTCCGAAAAAAGTGTATATGATTAAGAAAATATCCATGAAATAATATTTTTTATATCATTTAGTATTCTTCCAAACTTATCCTTGTTCTGTATTTCAAGTAAAGAAATCTTTTTGTATCTTCGCTGCCAAACAAACAGACGTCACACTATGAAAAGAAAACTTATTCATTTTTCAGCACTTTTATTTGGAGCCGCAGCAATCTCATCAACAATTTCATGCAGCAGTCCCCAAAAGCAGGAATCTCCCCTGAAAGCCAAAGTAGAAGAATATGCACCGGTAGCCTTGAAATCAGATCTGGTGAGCGGTCTCAACGAAAAGGAAAAAGAACTGGTAAGAATCTTCTTCCAAGTCGGCAAGATCACCGACGACCTTTTCTGGAAACAGACCTTTGGAGACAAAAGCCTGCTGGACACCATCACCGACAGTTATGCAAAAGAATTCGCCCTGATCCAATATGGAGCCTGGGATCGTTTGGACGACAATAAGCCTTTCCTGCCCGGGTACGGCGAAAAACCGCCCATGTGCACCTACTATCCACAGGACATCACTACAGAAGAATTCGAAGCATTCGAAGATGCCTACAAAGACTCCTGGTACACCGTAATCCGCCGGAATGACGACGGTTCGCTGAAAAGTGTCTGGTATCACGACGAGTATGCCGAAGAAATCGGTCAGATTTGCGCTTTGCTGGAGAAAGCGGTTACTTTAGCCGAAGATCCGGGACTGAAAAACTATCTCGAAAAGCGTATCGAAGCCTTCAAGACCGACGACTATCTGGCCAGCGATCTCGCCTGGATGGACATGAAAGACAGCAAGATTGACTTTGTCGTTGGTCCGATCGAAAGCTACGACGACAAGTTCCGCGAAACCAAGACCTCTTACGAATCCTTCATCCTGCTTAAGGACGAGGCGCGCAGCAAAGATCTGGCCAAATTCGTCACCATGCTTCCTGCACTCCAAAAAGAACTACCCTGCGCGCCGGAATACAAGACATTCGTACCGGGCACTTCATCCGACCTGAATGTCTACGACGCCGTGTTCTACGGAGGCGACTGCAACGCCGGCAGCAAGACTATTGCCATCAACCTGCCCAACGACGATCGGGTACATGCCCTGAAAGGCACTCGACGCCTGCAGCTGAGAAACGCCATGAAAGCGAAGTTCGACAAAATCCTGCTGCCAATTGGTAAGCTGATCCTTACTGAAGAACAACAGGATTACCTCAATTTCGACGCATTTTTCTGGAATGTCACGTTCCACGAAGTAGCCCACGGCCTTGGTGTCAAGCAAACCATCAACGGTAAAGGAAGCGTAGACGCTGCCATGGGTACCGAAAAAACCTCGTGGGAAGAAGCCAAAGCCGACATTCTCGGCCTGTTCATGGTCACTAAACTGATTGAAAAAGGCGAAATCACGAATATTACCGCAGGAGAGGCCATCACCACTTACATCGCCGGCATCCTGCGTTCCGTAAGATTCGGTGCGGCCTCATCGCATGGCAAGGCCAACATGATGTGCTTCAACTATATGGAAAAAGCCGGTGCCTTCTCGCGCAATGCGGAAGGACATTATGTCATCAACTTCGATAAGGCCAAAGAAGCTATGAACAGCTGGGCCGCACTGATACTCAAGACTCAAGGAAACGGTGATGTGGACTTCGCCACAAAATACCGGACAGAAAACGGTGGTATCACTCCGGCACTTCAGGCCGATTTGGACAAGATCAACCATGCCGGCATTCCGCGCGACATCACCTTTATTCAAGGCGAGGACGTTCTTTTTGGAGAAAACAGATAAATCGAAAAAAATCACACAAAAAACGAGAATGGGGATGTACGCTCAGTTCATCCCCATTCTCGTTTTTTGTGTTCCAGATCGCCATAGAAGCATCGTATGAAAAGGAAAACGCCTCATTTCTTCGAACTGTCGAAAAATTCAGGGTTACTACTCATATTTTCAGGATCTTTATCTGTACTGATTTATAACCATCCATCATCCGAATCACCGTCATTTAATTGTGGCTCGGAAAAGCTTTGTTTACTTTTGCAGCCATACAAACCGAAGTTATGATAGAAATAGACGATAAATTGAATAAAAAGTTCCATCAACAAATGGACGGTGTATATGCACAAGACGAAGAACAACGCCTTTGTATGATCGCGCAGTCATACTCTATCTGTGAAAACTCCATTGCCGTATTAAGCAATTTGCGTACTGGAAAAAGCCATATTTTCTTCGGAAAATCCTGTCAAATATTGGGATTAGGAAAGCCAAATACAATACAGACGGTTGATTCCGTATGGGAGGAAGAAATTTATCACCGGATCCATCCGGATGACTGGAAAAAGCGCTGTCTGCAGGAATTAACTTTTTTCCGTCTGATTTCCTCATCCCATTCAAAAGAGACATTTTCATGGTATCTTGAAAACACCATCAGAATGCATGGAAAATATGGTGAATACCACTATTGGAAACATCGCATATTTTATTTTTCAGGAAACGGGCAACAAGGAATAAGCTATTCTCTTTGTCTATATAACCTGACTTCCGAAGACAGTGGCACAGCCTACCTGATCAATTCGATGACGGGGGAAAAGAAAATTCTTCTGACGAACGAACATCAGCTTCTCTCTGAACGTGAGAAACTCGTACTACGGATGATACAAAAGGGGAAATCCAGTAAAATGATTGCAGACCGGCTGGAGATAAGTAAGCATACCGTTGACCGCCATCGGCAGAATATCATAGCCAAACTACGGGTGAACAACACCACTGAGGCATGCCATAAAGCCGAAGAATTGGGAATGATAGACTAATAGAATGACAATAATACGGGAAAATACAGATTTTTTTGTTAAATATTAATAGGATTCTGATCGCGTACTTAAACCTGATTGAATATGACAGAATGGGAAAAAATGCAGGCACACCAACGCTACAATGATTTTGATGACAGCCTGTTTGAACTGAGAGTAAGGGCAAAAAAACTGTTTAAGGAATTCAACCGCACGGAAGATGACGAAACGGAACGGCGCCAGGACATTATGCGGAAACTCTTTAAAAAAGTAGGCAAACGCGTCTGGATGGAGCCGGACTTTACCTGCGAATTCGGCAAGAACATTACGATTGGAAACGATGTCTATATCAACTTCGGATGTACACTGCTCGATTGCGGACAGATCACCATAGGCAACAATACGTTATTAGGCCCTCATGTTAGCGCCTATTCGGGCAACCATTCCCTCAATGCCGCAGAACGGATAGCCGGAGTCCTGATTCCCAAACCCATTACCATAGGAAACCGGGTATGGATTGGTGGCAACAGCGTCATTCTTAGCGGAGTTACCATAGGCGATGACGCCGTTATCGGAGCCGGAAGTGTTGTCACTCATGACATACCTTCGGGGGTCGTAGCCGCCGGAAATCCTTGCCGGGTATTCAGGAAAATCACAGAAAAGGACAAAGTCGGCTATCCGATACCATAAAATGAGGCATCAGCCTGCATCCGGAATACTCATGGAACCAGCATTTTGCAGAACGCATCAGAAGCAAATCCGCTTCTCATAAAAACGCTCGCGGAAAAAGGAAGCACGAAATCTGATTTACTACAATTATGAACTTATAAATATATATCAACAAAACAATGAAAAAATATCTTTTTATCGCCCTGGCCGCCATGATGACGGTTGGCTGTTCCAACAAAACGGCCGACAATACAGAAAAAATTACAGAAACGACCCAACTGACTGAATGTAACGTTACCTTAAACGGTCTTCATTTCACCAAATCGCTCAACGGAGCTGAAAAACAGGTGAGCGACTCGGCCGGTATTGTCACCTTCCGTGCCAAGCCTAATGCCGACTATTTCCGGGATCCGAATGGCAAGATATCACAAGATGATGCAGCCATACTTTTCATGGAAGTGGACAACAAGAAGCCCTTCACCTATTCGGCCAAGGTCAAAACGCAATTCACTCCGGAAGGAACCTACAATGCGGCCACTCTGTTTGTGTTTGCCAACGATACTCTTTGGCAGAAATTATGTTTCGAGCAGGATGAAAGAGGCATACACCGGGTGGTTAGCGTACGTACCATAGGAACATCCGATGACAACAACCACGAGGTGGTAAACGGCAAAGAACCCATCTATTTTAAAATATCATCCGATGCAAAAACCATAGCCAGCTATTATTCACTGGATGGTAAGATCTGGCAAATGGTGCGTCTTTATAAAAACGGTTACGGCGATAAGATTTATCTGGGTATCTGCAGCCAGGCGCCTCAATCGGACGAATGCGTCTCTACCTTCGAGAATTTACAACTGACGACTGATCATGTAAAAGATTTCAGATTGGGAGAATAAAAACAAGTCTTTCATATCAATTTCAGTACAGATGCCGTAATCTCTGGCTCCTGCATAATAAGTATGAAAGCATCTGTACTTTTTCTATTATTCCCCTCATTCTTCTCCATACAGACAGAAATGGATGGTAGCGCTATGCCTTGTCCGGCATCCCCGACCAAGGTGTTGATTGATCCCGAAAGAAATTCGGTACTGCTCTTTATGAAAAACTTTATCAGAAACTTGACAAGCCATTCACTAACTAATTTAATGATTGCAATTACCTTTATGAGAAAAATCAAAAGAATCGTTTTGCTGGCATGCAGTGTGTTCTGCCTGTCAGGTGCCGTATGGGCGCAGAACGCCAAGCCTTTCGTCATTCCGGAACTGAAGGAATGGAAAGGCGGCGACGGACAATTTGTACCCACGGCGGCTTCCAGGATTGTATGTACCTCGGGCGAGGCCGAGCTGCTGCGTGTGGCCGAAGCTTTTGCATCCGACTACGAAGAGATGTTCGGAGTGCGTATACCGGTATCCGTCGGCAAGGCCGCTGCCGGTGACTTTGTGTTTCAACTCAAGGCCGACCGCAAGATGCCGCATGGAGGCTATGACATCCGGATCACCGACCGGGTACTGGTTTCTGCCCCGGAGACCTCGGGCGCTTTCTGGGCCACCCGTACGCTGTTGCAGATGACCGAGCAGTCGGATACCCGCAGTCTGTCCAAGGGAATCATGCGCGACTTCCCGAGCTACGCCGTACGCGGTTTCATGTTCGACTGTGCGCGTAAGTTCTTCACCATCAACTTCCTGCGCGATTATGTGAAGTTCATGGCTTACTATAAGATGAACACCTTCCAGCTTCATCTGAACGACAACGGTTTCAAGCAATATTTTGAGAATGACTGGAACAAGACCTATGCCGCCTTCCGTCTGGAATGCGACACATATCCGGGTTTGACCGCCGAGGATGGTTTCTACACCAAGCAGGAGTTCATCGACCTGCAGAAACTGGCCGAGAAGAATTATGTGGAGATTATTCCGGAAATCGACGTTCCGGCGCATTCTCTGGCTTTCACTCACTATAAGCCCGAAATTGGCAGTCAGACCTACGGCATGGACCATCTGGATCTGGGCAATCCGGAAACTTACAAGTTTGTGGACGGTCTGTTCAAGGAATATCTCGAAGGCGACAATCCGGTATTCCGCGGCAAACGGGTGAATATCGGTACCGATGAATATTCCAACCAGGACAAGAAGGTAGTGGAGCAGTTCCGCGCCTTTACCGACCATTACATCAGGTTTGTAGAGCAGTACGGCAAGCAGGCCTGTGCCTGGGGCGCGCTGACTCACGCACAGGGCAACACTCCGGTAAAGGCGGACAATGTGATTCTAAACGTCTGGCACAATGCCTTCTCAAAGCCACACGAGATGAAGAAACTGGGCTATAAAATCATAAACATTCCCAACGGACTGGTTTATATCGTGCCGCAGGCCGGTTATTATTACGACTATCTGAACTGCCAGTATCTGTATGAGAACTGGACGCCGGCCATGGTGGGCGATGAAGTGTTCGACGATAAGGACCCATCCATTCTGGGCGGTATGTTTGCCTTATGGAACGACCATGTGGGCAACGGCATCTCCATGCAGGATGTGCACCACCGTGCGT
>artificially_reared_2__coassemble_114_pt1 | contig 54297 bp, 43 predicted proteins | sample artificially_reared_2__metabat2_low_PE_008 | metagenome-assembled genome bin artificially_reared_2 | reverse complement strand
ACAACAGATTCTGGTCCTGTTTTTCTTGGTTCGAATCCAGGTAGCCCAACAGAAAAGCAATCTCACTTTGAGGTTGCTTTTTTGTTTTTAGTTTGGGATGCTGAATTTTTTCGGAATTTCTCAACAAGTTATTCAAAAATGAATTAAATTCCGTAATCATAAAGGTGTCTTGTGCAAATATACGTGGAATTTTTGTAATTTGTTTTGCACTATAAAAACAGCAATCCCAGTCAGAAGATCTGTACTGGGATTGCTTGTTTCAAAATGCTGAATTCGAACATTTGTCGTTATTCAGACTGTGATGTCTTGTTGATTTCTTCGTTTATAGTTTTGATTTTTTCTTTCAGTACCGTAAGTTCATTTTTCAACTTCTCCATTTTACGGTTAAGTTCATCAACAAGGCTGTTGCCTTTTTTAGAGGTACTGTTCAGGAAACCAAGATTGTTTTCATATGTCTTGATGTCGTTACGCATATTTTCGTATGCTCGCATTAGTCTGTCTCGTTCTCTGATCAGGCTGTTGCCTTCTTTCTCAACGTTTGCCTTCAGATTGTTTTTGAAGGTGTTCAATCTGCGTTTGGTAGCATGTTCGTTGATTGCGCCGAACAGCTTGTCGGCCAATTCTCTGTATTCAGCATAAATTTTATCTTTTTCTTTAAATGGGACGTGTCCTGTTGCGTTCCATTCCTGAGCGAGTTCACGGACTTTGTCTGCAAAACTTTCAGATTCTTCCGTGGCAAGAGCTTTCAATTGCTCAATAATGTTCCGTTTCTTTTCTAAATTTGCCAATTCTTCTTCTCGAACGGAAGAAGTTGCCTTGTTTTTCTGTTCGAAGAAATAATCGCAAGCTCCAATAAATCTCTTCCATAGAGATTCTGAATACTTTTTAGGAACGGAGCCGATGGTTTTCCATTCTTTCTGGAGTTGAGTCAGTTTGTCACTGGTCGATTTCCAGTCAGTGCTGTCTTTGAGGGCTTCTGCTTTCTCGCAAAGTTGTTGCTTTTTCTCAAGGTTGCTGACTTGAGTTTCCTTGAGTGTTTTGAAGAATGCCGTCTTTTGATTGAAGAAACTGTCACAAGCTGCACGGAATCTTTCAAAGATTTTCGTGTTCATTTTCTGTGGGGCAAAACCGATTGTTTTCCACTCAGCCTGAATGGCAATAATCTCTTTTGTCATGTTGTCCCAGTCGGTAAACGTTTTCAACTCGCTTGTTTGTATGGCTTCAACTTTTTCACAAAGAGCTGTTTTTTTGGCTAAGTTTTCCTCTTCTTTGGCTTTTAGCTCTTCAAAATGTTGCTGATGTTTTTTGTTGATGATTGTTGAAGCTGCCTTAAACCGGTTCCAGATTTCTTCGCGCAATTCTTTAGCAACGGGCCCTGTTTCTTTGTATTCCTGATGCAGTATCTGTAATTGTTTGAATGCGGCTATTATGTCATCTTCCTCTGCCAGCTTTTCTGCTGCTTCACAGAGACGTGTTTTGGTTTCCAGATTCTTTTTGAAATCGTATTCTCTGAATTCATGATTCAGTTTCAGCAGATCGTAGAACTGTTCTGTATAGAGTTGATAAGTTTTCCACAGTTCTGTTGCTTTCTCTGCAGGTATATTGGTGATTTCTTTCCATTCATTTTGTAATTCCTTGAATTCCGGATAAGACTGGTTTGCTTCTTCCGGGCTGGAAATCATGTTCTTTAGTTTTTCCAGAATATCCAGTTTCTTCTGGAGGTTTTCGGCTTTGATGCGCTCTTGTTCTTCCAGGAATTCAGCTCGTTTTTGTTTTAATATGCTGAGTAATTCTCTGAAATTGTCATCCCGTACATCAACTGTCGGTAAGAATTTGTCAGGATCACCTCCTGCTGCAATATAAGCATCATATTCTGTTTTAGCTTCGGCTTTCTGAATTTTAGAATATGCAATTTTCAAAATGTCAAGATCATGTTTGCTCGCCAGTTCTTCGCATTCAGCTAATTTTTTTAGCTGCTCGATGACTTCTTCCTTGGTTTCGAATTTTTGTTCTTGACTTGTTGTGTTTGCTTCTTCCATAGCTTCGCTGTATGTTGAAGAATCGGTTGTTTGTTCTGTTTCTTCCACTTGGTTTTCAACATTAGCCTCAGCTTGCATAGTTGTTTCATTCATTGTTTTGCCTTCTTCATTGGAAGACATTTCTTGAGAGTCCATCATTTTACTTGGTTTTAGTATCTGATTCGGTTTTCAATCACCAGATCTTACCTCTATGTTTATTTTAAGATAAGATATTGCAAATTAAAGCAAAATAAAGTTTGTTTCCTATAAATTGATTGTTTTTTTTCCTTAAATCCAGGTTTTCCTTCTGAAAAACCATAATAAAAGTCCCGTTATCATGATTGTAATTCCTATGGCCAGCGGGAATCCCCATGGAGAATTTTCCATTCCATTGATCAGGTTCATTCCAAACAGGCTGGCAACTAATGTCGGAAACATGAGGATTATGGAAATGGAGGTTAGCATTTTCATGACGCTGCTCATGTTGTTGTTGATCAGGTTTGCGTAAGTATCCATGGTTGAATCGAGAATGTTTGCATATATGGAAGTAGTTTCCCGTGCCTGGCTCATTTCGATGTTCACATCTTCAATCAAGTCCGCGTCCAGTTCATCGACCGGCAGTTTGAATTTAAGTTTGGATAATAAGGTTTCATTACCTCGGATGGAAGTAATGAAATAGGTCAGGCTGTCTTGCAGGCGCGACAAGCTGATCAGGTCAGCGTTATTGATGTTTCGGTCCAGATTCTGTTTGGCTTTTTCGATCAGAGTATTAATCTGTTTTAATCTTTTTAGATACCATACAGCTGACGAAAGAAACAGACGGAACACCATGTCAACGGAATCGGTAAAACCTAAGCCTCTTTTTTGTTGGTAACTGACGAAATCAATCATCATGTTCGTCTCGAAATTGCATACCGTGATGCAGACATCTTTATTTAAGATGATACCTAATGGAATGGTCGTATAAGGAGTTCGTGACCGCACTTCCTTGACGTAAGGAATACGAAGTATGATCAGGATCCATCCCTCGTCAAATTCATAACGGGCGCGTTCATCCGTGTCCGCTATGTCCATTAAGAAGTAATCAGGAATATGCAGGTCTTTTTCTAAAAAATCAATATCATCTTGAGTCGGACAAGTCACTTGAACCCAGCAGTTGGGTTCCCATTTATCCAGTGTGCGCAGGCCGCGGCTTGTGTTCCAGAATGTTCGCATTAGTTCTTCCTCCCAAATAATTAAAGAACGGAGGCTTGAACGGGCAAACCTCTGTTCTTACAAGTTTATATTTTCCGCGTGATAATCGTCCATTTTTAATGAATAATATGTTTCCGAGTGCAAAAATACAAAAAGATTTATTATGGCCTAACAGTTATGGTTTATTTTATCGGTAAAATTTGATTTTCTTCGAAAGAGCGAGTAAGTTCCTTTAGTCATCCTGAAGTGCTTTTGTCGTCATGTTGGTCAGTGTGACAAATTCTTCTACAGAAAGTTGTTCTGGTCTTTTGTTTAGTATTTCTTGATTGAAGAAAAGTTCATGAACCTTTGCAGGAAGGCCCTGCTGCTGTCGCTGGATGTCATATTGTGCAAATAGGGGTTTGATGGAGTTGCGTAAAGTCTTCCGTCTTTGATTAAAGCAGGTCTTTACAATTTGTTTGAACAATTTTTCGTCGCATCCTAAGTTCTGAATGTTGTTTCGTGTCATACGGATTACTGCACTTTTGACTTTGGGAGGCGGATTGAAAACGTTCTCGTGAACCGTGAAGAGATACTCTACCGAATACCAGGCTTGAAGCAGAACGCTGAGAATTCCGTATGTCTTGCTGCCTGGAGCTGCAGCAATACGTTCTGCCACTTCTTTTTGGATCATGCCCGTACAACAGGGAATCAGGTCTTTGTAGTCCAGCATTTTAAAGAAAATCTGACTGGATATATTATAAGGATAATTACCGGTCAGGACAAAAGATTGGCCATCAAAGACTTTTTCCAAATGAAGTTTGAGAAAATCATGTTCTATGATGTTGTCTTTTAGCTGTGGAAATTTTTCTTTCAGATAGGCAACGGATTCATTATCAATTTCTACTACTTTGATCGGCCGGTTCTTACCAGCCAGAAATTGGGTCATGACTCCCATTCCCGGTCCAACTTCCAATATGGGGAGATCCGGACATGCGTCGACTGTATCGGCAATGGCCTCGGCGATTTTTAAATCTTTTAAAAAGTGTTGGCCCAGAAATTTTTTAGGTTTTACAGACTTCATTATTACTTTTTTATACTATTTTTGCGGTGCAAAGGTACAAAAAAGAAGCTATACGAAATTGAAAAACGGTAAGATTATAAAAGGAATATTGCAAATCGGCGGGTCTGTTTTGTTGGCTATCCTGATTTTATACTGGATGTATCGCGATTTTGAGTGGACCGAGTTTGAAGATGCAGTTTCCGAGCAGATGAATTGGATGTGGATGCTTTTGTCCATGCCGTTTGGTATATTGGCTCAAGTTTTTCGGGGCTTGCGCTGGCGCCAGACATTGAGGCCTTTAGGAGAAAATCCACGTTTGCACACCTGCATTAATGCTGTTTTTTTGTCATATGCGGCCAGTTTGGTCGTTCCGCGTATCGGTGAAGTCTTGCGTTGTGGTGTATTGAATCGCAAGGAGGGTATTTCCTTTCCCAAGTCTGTAGGGACTGTTGTTACGGAGCGAATCATTGATTCGCTGATTATTTTATTGCTGGCTGCTTTCGGAGTGCTGGCACAAATGCCGTTATTTGTTTCTTTCGTAAAAGAGACAGGTATGAACTTGTCGGCCTTGGTTCAGAAGTTTACTCACGCCGGATATTTTGTAACAATAGTTTGTGGTCTGCTTGTCTTGGGGCTGTTTCTGATCTTGATTTGGAAATTAGCCTTGTTCAGTAAAACGAAAGGCGTATTAAAGAATCTTTATGAGGGGATCATGTCCTTGCGCTATGTAAAGTGTAAATCTTTGTTCGTGGGCTATTCTTTAGCTATCTGGTTGTCCTATTATTTGCATTTTTATTTGACTTTCTTTTGCTTTCCCGAAACTTCCGGACTCTCGTCTATGGCTGCGCTGGTAGCTTTTGTCGTCGGAAGTTTTGCCGTGCTGGTGCCGACTCCTAATGGTGCCGGTCCCTGGCATTTTGCGGTCAAGACAATTCTTGTACTTTATGGTGTCGGAGCTAAGAGTGCCGTTATTTTTGTGCTGGTGGTACATACATTGCAAACCATGTTGGTTCTTTTGTTGGGCTTATATGCTTTGGCGGCTTTGCAGTTGACAAGGTCTCTGCGGCCGAATCAGGTTTGCTGTGATTGAGGATTGTGTTGTAAAATAGATATTGAACCTATATAATAAAAAAGATAAGATTATGAGTGAAATTAAAGATTTAAAGCCTGTAGAGGTCTGGAGAAACTTTTATGCATTGACTCAAGTGCCACGTCCGTCCGGACATTTGGCTAAAGTACAGCAATTCCTGTTGGATTGGGCCGCAGAGCGGGGTATTGAAGCGTATAAGGATGGTGGGGAGAATATTGTCATGATCAAACCGGCTACTCCAGGTATGGAGCATCGGAAAACTGCCGTGTTGCAGGCGCATATGGATATGGTTCCTCAAAAGCTGGCTTCCAGTTCTCACAATTTTGAATTGGACCCGATTCAAACATATGTTGATGGAGAGTGGGTAAAGGCCAAAGGTACTACGTTGGGGGCTGACGATGGTATGGGAGTAGCAGCTATTCTTGCTGTCTTTGAAGATGATACGTTGCAGCATGGACCGCTGGAGGCTTTGATTACGGCTGATGAGGAAACCTGTATGTATGGAGTTAATCATTTGTCTGCTGATACGCTGAAAGGGGATATTCTGCTGAATATCGACAATGAGACTATGGGCGAATTTGTCGTCGGAAGTGCAGGAGGTGTAAACATTACGGCAACTTTGGAATATAAAGAGGCCGAAACGGATACAACGGATATAGCTGTTAAAGTAGCAATCAAAGGTTTGCGAGGCGGTCATTCCGGATTGGAAATCTGTGAAAACAGAGCAAATGCAAATAAGCTCATGGCACGTTTTGTACGTCAGGCTATTGCTGACGATGATGCTCGTCTGGCTTTCTGGAAAGGTGGCAATATGCGCAATGCTATTCCTCGGGATTGTGAAGTCGTGCTGACCATTCCTGAAGAAAATGAAGCCGATTTAACTGATTTGGTTCATTATTGTCAGAACTTGTTTGTGGAAGAATATCGTGGCGTAGAGGAAAATATCGAGATGACCATAGAACGTACTGAACTTCCTGATCATGAGATACCGGAAGAAATCCAGGATAATCTGATTTCTGCTCTGCTGGCATGTCATGATGGTGTTTTGCGTTACATTCCTTCCATGCCTGATATTGTTGAAACATCGTCTAATCTGGCGATTGTCAATATTGCTCAGGGAAAGGCTGAAATCCTGATTCTGGCTCGTAGTTCTAATGAAGGTATGATGGAATATGTTTCTACGATGATTGAAAGCTGTTTTGGCATGGCGGGTATGAAGGTTGAGTTCAGTGGTCATTATGGAGCTTGGCAGCCCGACTTTGATTCTCCAATAACCAAGAAAATGGTTGAGGTTTACAAAACACTGTTCCATGAGGATGCCAAAGTACAGGTGGTTCATGCAGGACTGGAGTGCAGTCTGATCGGACAAGTGTATCCCAAAATGGATTTGGTTAGCTTCGGGCCGACGTTGCGTTCGCCTCATACACCCGACGAGCGTTGTCATATCCCTTCCGTATTTAAATTCTGGGATTTCTTAAAGGAATTATTGGCACAGATTCCGGAAAAGTAAATTGATGAAGTCATTTCGAATGTTTTCAGAGAAGATGGTGATTCTTTTGAGTACGTTCGGAATGACTTTTTTGTTTTTAAAGGCTTCTGCTCCCGGACCGGAAATATTACGAGTATGTTACAAAGGGCACTGAAAAATGGTCTTATGTCAGGCTTTTGTCGTGATGAAGTACGAATTTCTGATGTTGTAATATAATTGTAATATGAATGACATTCATATTTCGCAAGAATGAAGTAATTTTGTATCCGGAAAAAGACGTTGTCTATTACATCAATTATTTTATATATGGAAACCATTTATTTGGGAATTGTATTTTTCCTTTTTATTTTAGCCATTTTTGATTTGGTGGTTGGCGTGAGCAATGATGCCGTCAATTTTCTGAATTCGGCTATCGGTGCTAAAGTGGCCCGTTTTCGCACAATATTGATTGTGGCGGCTGTGGGCGTATTGGTGGGCGCCGTGTTCAGCAACGGTATGATGGATATTGCGCGTCACGGCATCTTTCAGCCCCAAATGTTCACTTTTAACGACCTGATGTGTATCTTTCTGGCGGTGATGGTGACGGATGTCGTTTTGCTCGACATCTTCAATTCATTGGGTATGCCTACGTCCACAACAGTCTCCATGGTGTTTGAGCTATTGGGCGGAACATTTGTCCTTTCCCTGCTCAAGATCGCTTCCGACGAAACAGGAATGCTGGGCTTTGCCGAGTTAATGAATACGGAGAAGGCCTTGTCTGTCATCCTGGGTATCTTCCTGTCGGTAGCTGTGGCTCTGGTTGTGGGTACGGCAGTACAGTGGGTGGCTCGTCTCGTGTTTACCTTTAACTACCGGCGTAATCTCAGTTATACCATCGGGGTGTTTGGCGGTGTGGCTACGACTGCCATTCTTTATTTCACGCTGGTGAAAGGACTGAAAGGGTCTACGCTGGTCACGCCAGAAATGATGGGCTGGATGGAAGCTCATCTGTCGGTATTGCTTGGCGGCTGTTTTGTGGCGAGTACAGTCTTGATGCAGGTGTTACACTGGTTGCGTGTTAATGTTTTCCAGATCATTGTGTTGATGGGTACGTTTGCTTTGGCCATGGCCTTTGCAGGTAACGACCTGGTCAATTTCATCGGTGTGCCGCTGGCGGCTTACTCTTCTTTTCAGGATTATGCAGCTCATGGTGCAGGTCAGGCCGATACGTATCTGATGGGCTCGCTCAACGAACCGGCCAGCACGCCTTTTGTGTTCTTGCTGGCAGCCGGTATCATTATGGTTATTGCTCTGGCCACATCAAAGAAAGCACATAATGTCATTAAAACTTCTGTAGACTTGTCACGTCAGGATGAGGGTGAGGAGATGTTCGGATCGTCGCGTGCGGCGCGGAGCATTGTACGTGGAGCTACTACATTTGGAGAATTCCTTTCGGGATATGTACCTAAGGGACTTCAGACGTGGATTGACTCTCGTTTCAACAAGCAGGAAGTGATTCTGGCGCCCGGAGCAGCTTTTGACCTGGTACGGGCTTCGGTGAACCTGGTTGTGGCCGGTTTGCTCATTATCATGGGTACTTCTCTCAAACTGCCGCTTTCTACCACTTACGTGACCTTTATCGTAGCTATGGGATCGTCCTTGGCCGACCGGGCCTGGACACGTGAGAGTGCCGTGTTCCGGATCACCGGTGTACTAAACGTTGTGGGTGGATGGTTCTTGACGGCAGCCGTAGCATTTTTGAGTTGTGCGGTGGTTGCATTGGCTATGTATTACGGAGGGTTCATTGTTGACTTCCTGTTTATTGTGATAGCGATCTATATTTTGCTGAAGAACAATATCGGAGTGGGCAAGAAAGATGAGATGGTGACACGCGATGTTGTATTTCAAAGCATGATGGCCACAAAAGATCCTGTCGAATCCTGGGGGTATCTGAAAAAGCATGTAGCGATTACGCAAAAGGAGGTTCTCGACTATATTGCTGCAACCTATTCGGGCATAGTTGACGGGTTTGCCGATGAAAATCTGCGTCAGCTTCGCAAGGCTACACGCGGGCTTGATGCACAGCGTCAGGCTGTGAAGAAGCTCAAGCAACGCGAAATAGTAGGTATGCGACGCATAGATAAGAAGCTTTCGTTGGAGAAAAACACGTGGTTCCATTTGGGAGCAAACAGCGACGAACAGATGATCTACTGTCTGAAACGTATGGGCGAGCCTTGTCGGGAACACGTGGATAACAATTTTAACCCGTTGCCCGATGATCGCCGGCGTGAACTGATGACCATGAAGGAGCATATCCTCGACTTTTTTGCACGGGCCGGGCGGATTATGGATGAGCGCAATTTTGATGCTGTGGAGCCGCTGCTCGATGAGACGGAGGCATATAAGGATAGTCTGTCTGTGCTGCGCAAGCAACAGTTTGATCGCTTGCAGGCCGAGGACAATCAGGCACTGAAAGTGTCGCTCGTCTATTTGAATGTGCTGCAGGAATCGCAGGAATTGCTTAGCTGTCTGCGACATGATGTGCGTGCGTTCAAGAAATTCCAGTTGTAGGTTACGGTAACGACATATGGTCGAAAGGGTTCTGTCCGGTTGCTCATTCAGGGGGAGCGGGGCAGAACCCTTTGTCGCTTTTTGAATGTGAGTGTGGATTTTCTGTCAAGAAATTTATTCGGTTCCCATTGAAGATTAGAGAATGTTGAAATGGTCGGGATATAATGATCACAATTAAAAAAGTATGAATAGGAGAAAACTAATTTCAGGATTGTTGGCTCTGGCTCTGTTGTTCGGATGGTCTTTTAGACTACAAGCCGGGCGATATGACCGGCTATGGCAGCAGGCAGCAGCACTATTACAGAAAGGAAGACCTGAATCAGCGGGAGTAGTTTTGGAAAAAATCCGAAGTCAGGCAATTGAATCTGGAGATCGTGGACAAGAGCTGGCTGCTTTTCTGGCCGTGTCAGGATGTCGTCAGATGTTGACGCCCGACAGCTTGTTTTCGGATATGGTTTATTTACGCAGACGGGTGGAAACGACTTCCGATGCTGCCGAACGTGCCGTGTGTGCTTCTGCCTTGGCGCGTATTATGTCTGGTTGTCGTTGGCGTGGCCTGTCTGCTGGAACGGACTGGCGGGCTCCGGTCGACAGCGTTCACCTTTGGAGCCGGGAACAGTTTGAAGAGGCTGCGTGTCAGGAGTATCTGCTTTCGATGGCCGATGTTGAGGCTTTGGCTGCGCGTCAGGCATCCGAATATTTTCCTCTGGTTGAACCTGGAACGGATCGCAGGCTTTATGCCGGTGATTTGTTAAATTTGATTACAAGACGGGCCGTGGAAGGGCTTACGGAGTTGAACCGTAAGCATGAGGCAGGGTTGTGTCTGCATCGTGCTTTGGACGTCTATCGGCAAACAGGAAACCGTCAGGCACAATTCTTGCTCGGACTGGATTCATTGCAGTTGGTTGAACAACAGTTTGTTGTGCCGTATGCTATCAGTGGCGAAAAGTCGGATTCATCTTTGAGGAAAACGGATATCTTTCGTGGTTATGAGTGTCTGATCCAGACATTTTCTGATTTGCCCGAGGTGACGGTGGCCTATACGGATGTCTGTCGTCTGGGCTGGTCGGATGCCGAGCGTGTCAGATTAGCCGAAGAAGGTGTGGCTTTGCATCCGCAGAGTGTCGGTGCAGGTCAGTTGCGCCGCATGCTGGCCGAGTGGCGACACCCGATATTTGAATGGCAGGTGGCTCAGGTGACGACACCCTCGGCGTCCGTTGAATGGATGACTACGGTACGGAACGTTTTGGAAGTTGCTGTGGAAGTTTATCGGTTGGGTGCTGATTTTGATCAGAACACCTATGAGCATCGGAAGGACCCTCAGGCTTACGTCCGGAAACAGGGCCGGCGGGTTGCTGCTTGGACGCATCGTTTTGCGTCGCATCCCGATTACGAGTCCTTTCGGGATACCTTGCGCTGGCGACCGGAAGAGTGGGGACAGTATGCCGTTATATTCCGTCTGGTGACCGAGGCAAAGAACGTTCGTGTGGCGGAAGCTTCAGGGTTGTTCCGGGTGTCGGGCGTCGGACTGCTTGCTTTGCAGGCTGACCGGGGAAACCGTACAGGTTTTCAGGTTGCAGATTCGGAAACCGGTGGCCCATTGTCTGACGCTTTGGTCAAACTGCGCGTGTATAGTCGCCGCGGTGATTTTTTGCGAGAGTTGGCTGAACGGACCGATCCTCAGGGATGGTTCGAAACGATGCTCCGGTCAGACGAACACGCCGAGGTGTCTGCCGTATTTCAGGGCGACAGTACGGCGGCCAGCTGGTCGGTGTGGGGAACGCGTGGAACAGCTCCCATATCCGAAAGCCTGACCGCGAGACTACATCTGTTTACCGATCGGGGAATTTACCGGCCGGGGCAGACGGTCCGTGTGGGAGGTGTTGCTTACGAACTGGATGCGGATAGTAGCAGAGTTTCTGTTGGCGAAACGGTCATTTTACGCCTCAGCGATGCTCAAGGGCGCGAACTGGAACGACGTGATTTACGTACCGACGCTTTTGGTACATTCGATGCTGCGTTCCGGCTTCCGGTTTCGGGGCTGAACGGTACTTATCGTATAGAGGTTGAAGGTCGTTCTTCAGTATGGTTTCGTGTGGAAGAATATGTACGTCCGACGTTCTCCGTGACGGTCGACGACGGAAAAGATCAAATCTGGTCGCTTGGAGATACGCTGACAGTGACGGGGCATGCTGCTTATTTTGCCGGTACTCCGGTGCGCGGTGCGCGTGTTGTAGGACGCTGGCGTCTGATGACTTATGGCCGTCCTTACTGGATTCGGCCGATGGAGTTGCCTTCTGGTTGCGATACGTTGCTGACCGATGGCGATGGATGTTTTCAATTTCGGATTCCGGTGGTTGGCGATTCGGCTCTGTCGGATTATGGCTGTCGTCTGCAGTTTGATGCCGAGGTGCTTTCAGCAGCCGGAGAGACCCGTATGGGCAGTCGTTCCTTTGCCGTGTCCCGGCAGCCGTTGTATTTCCGGATCGATGGCAATGCTTTACAGGAACGGGATGCGTTGCGGCCGTTTCAGTTCCGGTTGGAGTCGCTTTCAGGACGGGGCGTTCCGGCCACGGTCTTTTTTCGGTTGCTTGCGTTGAATGATGAGGGAAAGCCGATGCGGATGCTGTTTGAAGGGAAAACACCGGCCAACCGTTCCTGTCCGATTGATGCTCTGGCGGATTGTCCGTCGGGGAGATTGCGTCTGCAGGCCTGGACTGAGGTTAATGGTCGGTATCTGGCCGACAGTTTGCAACTGACACTTTTCTCTTTGGCTGATACACGTCCGGCGGTGGATACGGCATTTTGGTTCTATCAGCCTTGCGATACGTTTGGCCCGGCACGTCCGGCACGACTCCAGTTAGGTACGAGTCTGAAGGAGGCTACATGTTATTATGCCGTTTCAGGACCTGCCGGATGGAGTGAACGGAGGCAACTGGTGCTTTCAGACTCGGTCGTCGTTTTGGAGTGGCCTTATCGGGAACAGTATGCCGACGGAATGAATGTCAGCGTTGTCCTGATGCGCGACGGGCAAGTTTATCGGCAAGAAGCTCATTTTTTCCGCGACCGTCCCGACGACCGGCTGCAATGGAAATGGACCGTGTTCCGCGACCGGCTGCGTCCGGGCGAGCAGGAAGAATGGCAACTTGCTTTGCAGCATCCCGATGGTACCCCGGCACGGGCGCGGGTATTGGCTGCGCTCTATGATGCTTCATTGGATGCATTGGCTGACAATGGCTGGCATTTCTTGGTCAATCGTCCGACGAATCGGACTTCTGTTTGGTGGAATGCTTACGAACCGGGTGATGTTTGGGGAAATTGTTCATTCCAGCTACCGCAAGGAAATGCGCGGTCGCTTTCGTTCGACCGTTTCAATCCGAAATTTTTTCAGGGTTGGGGCGGTAATCACGCAGTTCCGGAAAATATGTTCTTGACCGATGGCGGACTGGTTTTTTCCAGTTCGCGTTCTGTGAAAACAGCTTTACCGATGATGAAAGCGGCGGCATCCGACCGGATGAATACAGCTGGGTTGGTCGGAAACGGTACGGCATCCGAAACGGCAGAAGAAGAAATCGCCGCGACTGCCTCTAAGCCGGAAGAAACGGTTACGACGCTGCTCGCACCTTATGATGGCCTGCGGACGAATTTTAATGAGACGGCATTCTTCTATCCCCGTTTGCAAACAGATTCTGCTGGCCTCGTTTCATTGGCGTTCACGTTACCTGAGAGCCTGACCACCTGGAATTTCAAGGCTTTGGCTTATACGCCGGAGTTGGCTTATGCGTTGATTGGTGAGAAGATTATTGCACAAAAAGAATTTATGGCCCGATTGCAGTTACCTCGTTTTGTACGTCGGGGCGACGAAGCTGTGCTGACGGCTGTATTGGAACAGCTGACCGATCATCCGGTGAAGGGGTGGGTGCGGCTCGAAGTGTTTGATCCAGAGACGGAGCAGGTGATCCGTCGTTATCGGAAACGTTTCTCCCTTGCGGAACATGCCGATACGGTCTTGCATTTTATCTTTCCTGTAAAGGCAAGTCAGGATTTGCTGGCCTGCCGGTTGGTGGCCGAAGGAGAGGATTTCAGCGACGGAGAGCAACATTATCTGCCGGTACTTCCCGATGAGGTGGTACTTACTGAAAGTCGTTCCTGGTCCGTTGACGGACCTGTTTCTTCAGACCAGTCCGGACAACCGGAATCCGAGTCAGAAGAAGCGGTATCCGGAACACAAACAACCGTCGATCTTACCGGTCTGTTTGCCGAGCATGCCCAATCTGCAGGACGCCGTCTGACCATCGAATATCAGTCATCGCCCATTTGGGCTGTGTGGCGTACACTTCCGGCTATGGCCGAACCTGCTTCCGAGAGCGTAAGCGATCTGGTTGCTGCATATTATGCCTCAGCCCTGGCGGCAGCTTTACCTGGTCGGTGGCCGGAGTTTTATCAGGTTTTGTCGGCTGCCAATCGGGGACAATCCACATCTGCTACCGATCATGCTTCTCTTTCATCCGACGATGATTTGTCCGCATCCCGTTCGGACTTTGAAACGGAACTGGAGCGAAACAGTGCATTAAAAGCATTGTTGCTTCAGGAAACGCCTTGGTTGCTCGAAGCTCGGAATGACCGTGAGCAGCTTCACCGGATATTTGATCTGCTCGATGCCAATGTACAAACCGGCCACCGGCTGGCTTTGCTGCAACGGCTCGTCGACGAACAGCGTGCCGATGGTTCCTTTGGCTGGTATCCCGGAATGTCCGGACAGATTTACACTACGATGTCTGTTGTTCGGGCTTTTGTCCGTCTGCAACAACTCGGAGCTGCCGCCACTGATGCTTCCTTGAAACAGCAGGAAAAGCAATTGTTCAGCCGGGCAATGACCTGGTTGGATCAGCAGTTAGCCGAGCAGGTGGAAAATAAACGGAAACAGGAACTTTCGGGAGGAACTCCCATGTTGAGTCGTGCGGATCTGGATTATTTGTATTTGGTCCTGCATTCTGATCTGGATCAGCCTACTGTCCGAAAGCATAATGTGGATTATCTGATTCGTCTCTTGTCAGATCAATGGACGGCGCTCGATAAATCCGGTCTGGCACAAGCGGCCATGATATTAGCCAAATCGGGTCGCAATCAGGAATCTTCGGCTTGCCTGCTTTCGCTCGAAGAATATCTGGTGGAGACGCCTTCTGGCTGGTGCTATGAGGTACCTTCTCGCCGTTCTGCGGCCGATATGGACCGTCGTCTGACCACACACGTACAGGTGATGGAAGCTTTCCGTACGTTGCGTCCGCAACAGCAGACCTTGCAGCAAGGCATGAGTCGCTGGTTGTTGGCTCAGAAGCGGATTCAGGGTTGGGGTCAACCTGAATTTTCGGTTGAGGCTGTTTATGCTCTTTTAGCTTCGGGTGTGGAAGGCTCTTCTGTAGATTCCGATCGTTTGACTTTGTCTTTTGCACGGGGCAAGGAGCAGACCATTCAGTCACAACAGGCACCGGCACCGCTTGTCGGCATGCTGCATTGGACGTCGTCAGGAGCATCCTTGCTGTCCGAACCGGTTCGGCTGACTGTGGAACGAAACCGTCCGGGAACAGGATGGGGAGCTGTTTATGCTACTTATCGGATACCGTTAGTTTTTGTTGAGCGTCGGGAACAGGGCTTGAGTTTGCGGTTGGAGTCCGACGGGCAATCGTCGCAGGTTGGCGACAAACAGACCTTCCATTATGTGCTTCGTGCCGATCAGGATTACGAATATGTCCATCTGCGTTTGGGACGTGCCGCGTGTTGTGAGCCCGTTGATGCTTCTTCGGGCTATCGTTACCGTTTCGGTCTTTCTTATTACCAGGCGGTTCACGATGCTTCTATCGACATCTTTATCGAACGGTTGCCTAAAGGCTCTTATGTGTTCGAGATTCCATATTATATAACCCGTTCCGGTTCATACCAGCAAGGAGTTTCCGAAGTTCAGTGTCTTTATGCTCCCGAATTCCGTGCATTCACATCCGGTGCGGTCTTAAAGGTAAAATAACAACTCTTTAGCATCATGATTGTTCTTTGGAATAATCATGATGCTAAAAGTAAGTAATTGATTTGGTGTAATTGTTCTATTCAGGCTTTCAAGTATAGGTTTCTACCATAATCCTATTCATATATCGAATATTTGTGATTGCCTGCTTCATGTAATTTATAGTCGTATTACCGTAAGAAAAACATCTAAGGAAGAACGAAGGATATCGTATGAGAAAATTTATCGGAATCTTTTTCTTTTTGCTGTTGGCCGTAGCAGAGTTCAGTTGGGGACAGTCTGCACGCCTACTTCGTCAGCGCCGTTTGAACCGATGGAACATCCCGCCGGCCAACTATAGTGGAATAACCCCGATGGGCAACGGACGTTATGCCGTGGTGAGCGATAAAGGAAAGGCGGACGGATTTTATCTGTGGCATGTAGAACAGGACAGTTGTACGGGAAAAGTGCTTTCCGTCACAGCAGAAGGTTTTCGGCAGGCCTATTCGGCCACATCTACTCAGTTCCCACAGCGGGATAGCGAAGGAATTGCTTGGAATAGTACTGATGGAAAGTTATGGATCAGTGCCGAGGATGACCAGCAGATTCTGGCTTATCTTCCTGACGGCTATCGCACGGGCGAAAGGCTCCCGGTTCCTCAGGCTTTCAGCAGACAGGCCATTCATCCGAACTACGGGTTCGAAGCCTTGACCTATTCCAATGCATCGGATTGTTTTTGGGCGATGACCGAGAACCGCTTGCGTGCCGATGGACCTGCGGTCGGTCCAGACTATGGTGATACGCTTCGTCTTCCGTTATTGGCGTTGACGTCCGACAGTGCTTGGATTGATGCCGTTTATTCGGTGGACCCTCCCAAGGCGCGTCATCGGGGACGGGCGCACGTCTATGGTGTAGTAGCCCTTACGGCATTGGACGACGGACGGCTGTTGGTGCTCGAACGGGAGTTGCATGTGTCGCGCCGTCTGTTGAATACCTGGGCCGTACATCGGATTTATTGTGTGCAGCCTTCAAAACGGGTGACAACCGGTAGCTCTGTTCTTTCTAAAACCCCCATTGCTACTTTCCGTAATCGTCTGGCTCGTCTCAACCTGGCCAATTACGAAGGTATGTGTCCCGGCATCCGATTACGTGACGGACGTCAGACGCTGTTGCTGATTAACGATTCGCAGGCCGGTATGGGAAACCGGCTATACCGTTTGAAAGATTATATTCGGGTGGTTGTGCTGCCGGAGGGGTTTTAGGAAATTTTATCTTCAATGAGGAAGAATATTAATAGCCTACATATGGGTTAAATAATTGAATATCAGTGAGGCAAACAAAGGTAGTTTGTTTGTCGCGCTGGTGTCTTATAGCCTCAGATGGTGCGGTTTGTTTGTCTAAATTACGGTTTTTTCGCTCAAAATCGGAGTTTGTTTGTCTAAAATACATTATGTTTATCGGAGAAGATGCTTACTATGTGCTATCCGAATAGTCAACACCCCATCCAAAAAGTCAATGCACAGATAAGATGAAGGCATCTATTCATTTCGAATAGATGCCTTTGCACTAGGATGTATATGGTATTATCAAATTAATAATCATTAATATTAGGCTGTAAGCCAGCCATAACCCTGTACAGCCATATCAATGAAATGATTCATCAATAAGTTCGTCTTGGAATTGAAGACTTCACGGTCATAGGATTCAGGCAGGTCATTATTGAGGGAAACTTGTATAATGGACATTACCTTTTGTCTAGGCTGTTCATCTTTGTACCAGTCCACAACCATGACATCTTTCTTTTCCTCAGACAATTTCTTGTATAGATTTTTGGCTGCTAATTTAACCTTTTGTTCTTCATTCTGAGTCAGTTTTCGATCCTTGACAAGGAGATCAAAAATTTCAAGTTCCTCTTCCTTCAAGTCCATCTCCGTAGCGCGCCCCTGCTCACGCTTCAACTCTTCAATAAGCTGAAGAAGTTTTTCATAGTAGTCTTCGTTCTCGCTACCTCCTGCATTATAGCGATCAATAATATTTTTGTATCGTTGAGAGAAAGTAATACGAGTGCAATTCTTATTGATTAGTTTTTGCAAAGTTTGTTCGATAAATTCTCGTAACTTATCTATTTCTAAGGCCTTATATGGAGAATCGCTTATGACCCTACGAATGGAATCCACATCAAGTTTACTAAGGTCAATAACCTTGCTTTGATGTATACCATATTGCACCTGATCTTCTGCAACCATAGCTGAGACACTACTGTCAAGAGTCTCGGCCATCCTTACCTTGGCTCGTTCAAGCTTTTCATCGTCAATCTGGTTACAGAAGAGCCCGTACAGATAACTTATAGGTGCAAATTTCTCGTTATGCCAACCTCTTTCAAATATTTCCGGTTTGCTGGCATCATAAAGATTTATCAGCAGATTGCTCAGTACCTTGAAACGATCTTTCCATTCATCTTTCTCAAGTATTTTTACATATGCTTGACGTAATAGGTCGAGTTGATCAAGAGTATTAGCTTCCTCAACAATGCGGCCTATACTTACACTCAATTGAGACAAGAAGGCTTCACATTCCACGATACACTCGTCGATATTCTGTATGAGAGTCTCGATATCCTTTACCGGATATTCGGCATTTTCATCATTTGAAGCATAATCGCTTAGCGCTTTTTGCATATACTTGAAAACGTTGACATAGTCAACAATGATACCACAACTTTTCCCTGGGAATACGCGATTTGCACGGGCAATGGCTTGCATCAAGGTATGACCTTTCATCGGCTTGTCCAGATAGAGCGTGGAGAGCGAAGGCACATCAAACCCCGTCAGCCACATAGCACAAACAAAGACAAGACTCAATGGATCGTTTTTATCTTTGAACCGATCTTCAATATCCTTTCCGTCCGTAGTTATTTCATTCAATTTCTTCCGGTGAAATGTAATATCGAGGCCTTGTGCTTGGAATCTCTCTACCTCATCTGCATCTTCGCTTATTACCACAGCCATTTCAACACGGTTCATGTAGTTGAGTCTATCTGTAAGGAGATCACGTTCCTCTTTGCTTTTAGCATTATTACGTTCCTTTATAAGATTTTTTTTCTCCTCAGCCCAGTATTTCTGAACCTTATCGTACATCTTGACAGTCGTGTATTTGTCCACACTCACTACCATACCCTTGCCAAGGAATCCACGGCTAGGGAAATGATGCGCAATATCTTGCGCTATTTTATCAAGACGTTCATCTCGTTTGATTACTTCTAGAATGCGAGATGATGAGTTCTCCAGTAACTCTTTTTCTCGATCATTCAGATTTTCATCTTCTACGATCTGGTCGATATCTGTATCGAGCCAGTCATTGGTAAGACCCACTTCGGGTACTCGACGACTATAGAACAGCGGTACTGTACTGCCGTCTTCGATGGCTTGAGCAAAATTATATTCAGAAACATAGTTGCCAAACCACTGATTGGTCAGGCGTTTACTTCCTAAGAGCGGAGTTCCAGTAAATGCTATGTAATTGGCATTAGGAAGCCCCGTATGCATATTTTCAGCCAACTGCTTGTATTGTGTACGGTGTGCTTCATCTACAAGTACAAAAATATCATCACGTTCTGAAAGTATAGGGTATTTCTTGGTCTTGTCATACTGAAACTTATGAATGAGTGTGAATACCATGGGTTTGTTGCTTGTTAAGAAATCTCTTAGTTGTGCAGCATTCTTTGGTTGACACTCTTCTTTGTCTCCGATCACTTCCGAACGCACAAAAGTTTTGTGTATTTGCGTATCAAGGTCTTCACGGTCGGTAACCACCAAGAAAGTAAAGTTGCCATGGATTTTGCGCTTTACCTTACGCACAAACATGACCATTGAATAACTCTTGCCCGAACCTTGGGTATGCCAAAATACACCTAACTTACCCTTCAACTCCTCCCGATTTTCGACATTCTTCATCAGATTGTTGACTCCCAGATATTGGTGGTTCTTTGCAATAATCTTGATACGTTTATTATCGAAGAATATGAAATTCTCTATGTAGTCAAGTAAACGTTCTTTACGAAAAAGGCCATCGATTAGGTTGATAATACTAAGACCGCGTGCAGCTATTTGTTCTCGATTGATTTTTTCCTTCTCATCATCCACCCGAAGCCACTCAAAAAAGAATTCATAACCAGCATTCCAAGCTCCAATTTTCGTTTGTAATCCATTCGAGAGGACACAAATCTGGTTAAATGCAAAAATATTTGGTATGTCTTTACGATAGGAGACAAGGTTATTATTGTATGATTCCTCCACCTTTATCGTCGAATTCTTTAACTCAATGAACACGATAGGAAGTCCATTGATGAAAAGTAGTACATCGGGACGGCGGTAACGGAAATGCCCCTTTATCCACATTTGATTAACGCAGTGGAAGTCGTTGTTCTCAGGATGCTCGAAATCTATCAGCTGTACAATATCGAAGTCCTCACGATTTTGTACACGAGTTTTTACTTTTATCCCATTGCGGATCTGGTTGTATAGTTTATAGTTAGTATCGACCATATCCGTTCCTGTGTAATCTTTTCGGTACTCTCGTACAATATCATCAAGAATTTCCGTATCAATATGGGGATTGATACGTCGCAGAGCTTTGCCGAATACCCCAGGTAGAATACACTCTTCTACACACGAACGGCCGGTTAATGATACGTCGCCTTGTTTGTCAACGCTTGGGTCGCATTGTATTCGTTGCCATCCATATTCCGGAAGAGCCAGTCTGTTGCATATAGCCTGCTCTATATTATCTTCGCTGATGAATGATTTCATAAACCGCCTATTAAAGTTCTCTTAATTCTTCTTCAATTTCTCTTAAATAAAGCAATAAATAAATATATGTAAATCAGTTAAATATGCGTGTTTTTGAATTTAATCCGCTTAATGTTTACTTACTTCAGAATCCATTTCTTTTTGACATCAACCCTAATCAAGTCTTTCTTTCTCATTTTTGTTAGTATATTTCCCACTTTACTCTTCTTCTGTTCGTCTGTAAGTACATCCGATAGCTTATCGGTAATCAACATATCAATATCATGACGAGATGCCTGCTTGAACTTTTTCAAATATTTCAGAATCATGTCCATAAAATAATCATCGTCAAAACTGCGATTCTTTACATAGGAGGTTTTTAGTCCCACCTGACGAGCTGTTCCTACAATCTTTGCAGAAAGATACACATTGGGTTTTCTACCTTCAATATATCCTTTCTTGCGGAATAAAGCAATCGTATCATCTGTTACTGGCAGATGCTTCTGGACTCTGTCAAGCTGCATTATTTCAACTATTGAGAGTTCTGGATTGTTGACTAAAATTCGAGCAAAATTCTCGTCGAGTACATTACCGGAAATCTTACATACAACTTTTCCATTACTTGTATCGTATTCTGGCATAGGGAAGAAACGTTTCTTCTGTTGGAGGTAGAGTTTACGTATTCCACCGCCTTCTGTTTCTACCATCTTCACATTTCGCATGGCTTCAACCAAAAATGGGTTACGGTATTCGGATTCAGGGAAATTATGTTCAACTACAGCTTCAACAGATGAAGGAAGAAACTGTCCGTAATTCCGGAATAGTAAAAATTCATCTTCGCGCTCAATCACCTCTATTCTTGTTTTCTTGCCATAATCTTGGTGGGCGATACAATTACAGAGCGGTTCACGCAAGGTGAACACATCATATCGCATCATGGTTTCCGGGAACATACTACCACTTAGAGTAAAGGTATAGTTGGTATTCCTCACCAAATGCTGAAATTCCTCCACTGCCAAAATCATAGGTATGGACAATATTCTGAAATCTTTGTTTTCATCACCTCCATCTTTCAATTGCCAACGTATTTGACATACGGCAGGTGATATAAAATGGCTAGATTCTTCTTTCCCCACAAGAATAATCGCAGTATTGGTAATTTTTCCTTGCCGTGTGATATGTGCTTTATTCAAAAATGTCAAGTCATCCCATGAGTCAATTTCTTCTATTTTGTGCGGATGCAACTCTTTATATTTCTCTCGTGCCACCCGTACTGCCTTAGGATCCAAATCCTGCAATGTGGCTTGTGGGATGATTTCGGCAGACCAGTCCTTACCAGCTATAGGCTCGCTTAGAATAGCATCCATTCGTTCAGGTGTCATTTCCACAAGAGAATCCTTTTTGCGCTGCCATGCCTTTTTATATGCATATACCGGTAAGCGGGGAAAATGCTTGGGGATATGGATGACCCAGACTTTCTTTTGTGTATCATCTGTAATAAATTCTTCTATATCAAGTCCCTCACTGGAAAGATTAGTACAATGCTCGGTCAATTTAAATGCCGCAGACTCCTTGGTAGCAGACAAACCATTAAAAGTAAGTTTTGAATAGTCTGTCCCGACAATACGCAATGTCTGGTCTTCGACTCCGATGACAAGCTCTCCGCCATTCATATTGCTTATCGCGCTGACGTAAGAGACCACATCCTGTCCTTCATTACCCGAAAACATGTTCTTCAGGTTATGGAATTCTTTCCATTCGCACTTCTCGTTTTCTTGTGGGTATTCAAGGCGCAAATATTCTTGTAATTCTTTTTCAGTCATAATTATGCGAATTTAGAATTTAACTTCAAGTTTGCCACTCATCAAACGAGGTAGCAAAAGATCTCGTTGTCTTGCAAGTATTTCGTTTTGAGTTGCCAGTGTATTGATTTCCTTGAAAAATGGAATAATATAATTATCAAATTGTTGCATAATCTCCATAGGAGGCAGCATGACCAGCCCTTTGCGTAAAAAAGCTTCAAACTTAAAGTTGATGATTCCTGTAGATTGGAGCTGGAATCTATCTATTATACGCGTATCGTATAGATATTGCATCCAATAATAGAAAAAGTATGGGGATACGACCGCTTTGTTTAATCTAATTAACTTGCAGAAACTGGCACATATAACTTTCCCATCTTTGAATCGATCTATCATCTCTTGAGTTACAAGGACTGTTCTTCCGACAGGCTGTTCCGAAGTGCCACCGGAGATTTCCATGACAATATCACCATCAACAAGTTGGCGGGACTTATAATTACTGATTTTATGATAACGCTTTGGGCAACTCGATATGTCATATCTCGATACGTTGGGAAAGTCAGTACCTCTAATCACACTTGCTTCAACAGGATAATCGTCAGACATATCGTCATTACCCCAACCTCCACCAATATAAAAATCAAATACAGACCCCATATTCGCTACTCGAAATGATGATGGTAGTTTTCCGAGTTTTGAGGCAACAAGCTGGTCTGCTTTATGCCCAGGGAAACGAAAGCGGACAAACCATTCCTTGTAGAGATTCTCAGCCATTTGCTCTAACAGGCGAATACGCTTCGTGTTGCTTTCTATAAGATTATCATAAGCGGAAAGAATAAAAATTATTTTATCAGATTTATTGGTAATGTTTGGTATCTTTAATTTTCGCATGTGTCCTAAACCAATGAAATGCTGGCTTGTGCCACTTGCAATCATATCAAAATACGTCTGCACATTAACCAAACTTAAATAATAATAAAGCCATTTTGCTTTAATTTCATCTCCTATTTTGAATAATGCAATATTCTTGATAGCAAAGTCTGGGTTTTCTTTTACAAGAAAAAGTCTTCCAACTGTTCCTATCATTGTCATCAATACATCCCATTTTCCCACCAAACTCCTTTTATTGATTTTATCAAAATCTTTCTGCGATATAAAATAGCAATTGTCGAAATCTATTGAATTATTTTTTATTGCACGAGATGTAACCAAATACTTACCTTCAGGTTTTTGTTTAGGAGTGTCATGTGTCCCATCTCTTACTGAATCGCAAAATAAATCAAGCCTGATTAAATTATCTTTCATGTCTACTCCTTCCCAAACAAATTTTTGATATTTTCCTCAATCTCTATCATAAGTGTTCCTGCCGTATCGTTAAGAGATTTAAGCTCGGCATAATCTACCTTCATGGTCTCGGCAAACTCTTCTTCGGTCATACCATCGTCTTCAATCACCACTCCTACATATCGGCCGGGATTGAGTGAATAGTCTTGGTCGATAATACCATCCTCACCCTCCAATTTAGCCACTTTGCAAAGGCCAATGACATCTTGATACTTCCCTTCGGGCCAACGTTCCAGCAGCCAGTCTATCTGTTCCTGTTGCCCGGCCTGTTTATATTCTTCTACAAGAGCCCAAAATGCATCGCTGTCGCCTTCGTAAAGGCGTGTGATGATACCGAGGTTTTTTATCTGCTCCTCACTGAACTTGCGATGGGCGCGATCTACTTGAGTAAATATGTTTCGGGCATCGATGAAAAGAATTTCATCACGATTTTTTTTCTGTTTGTCGAAGAACCACAATGTTGCAGGCAGGGTTACTGTGGAGAACATATTGCTGGGCAATGTTACCATCTGCGAGATGATACCGTCCGTAATCATTTTTTTGCGGATCTCAAACTCCGAACCACCTGCATCGCTGGCCGAATTGGCCATTACAAGAGCAGCCTTGCCTGTATCGTTCAAAGAGGTTGCAAACAGTCCTATCCACAAGTAGTTGGCATTGGGAACCGTCTCTTTTTTATCGGAGTCCTTTTTACTGGATTTGGTCTTATTTCGAGGCACACCGTAAGTGTTGAATCGTCTGTCGTCGATTACCTTCTCGACCACTACCTCGTCCATGTTAAAGGGAGGATTGGCCATTACATAGTCGAAATTCCCGAATTCGTCGTAAGGATCGGAATAGAACGAATTCGCTTCAATAATATCTCCCCGAACATTGTTCAGCAAGAGGTTCATTTTGGCTAGTTTTACCGTATCGGGATCTTTTTCAACACCGTAGCAACGGAAACGCATCATATCGTTGTTTGATACATTGTGACGGTGCATATAGCGGGCTGCCTGTACAAACATACCACCAGATCCGCAAGCCGGATCCAAAAACTTTTTGTCGCCTGTGACAGGGTTAAGAACCTCGACCATATACTGTACAACCGATGCTGGTGTGTAGAATGTTCCACCACCTTGCCCTTCACTCAGAGCAAAATTTCCTAAAAAATATTCATATATCTGTCCGAATAAATCGATGCTGATGTTTTCCGGAATATCCTTAAAGACTCGAATGATTTTACTGATCAGTTCAGGTTCTTCTTCTGGCACCAACAGCCCATAAACTTCTTTGGGAAGAACACCATCCATCTTTGCATTTTCTTTCTCAATGGCTTCCATGGCCTTCTTGACAAGCACTGCTTTGTTGGCATCATCAGGAGCATTGTTGAGATAATCGTAATATGCACACTCTGGCAGATAGAATCCACACTTTTCTATGGCAATATCCTTATAGGATTTCTCCATTCGTGTACCTTTATATTTATTGAACTCCTCGTCGATTTCCTCTTTGTGCTGCTTAAAAAGGATATCGGCATAGCGCAAGAAAATGAGTCCGAGAATAGGCTGTCCATATTTGTTGGCAGAAAGATGTGCGCTGGTGCGAAGCAAATCAGCCGAATGCCATAAGTTATCTTTGAGCTTTTTAAGTTCTTGATCTGTCATAATATTATTCTTTGGGCTTAATAATCAATTCCGTATAGTCAACATTCAGAAGTTTGGCTATCCGGAAAAATATGTCGATTGATGGTTGAGAGGTATTTGTGCACCATTTGCTAACAGTAACCGGATCCTTCCCTAACTGTTCTGCCAGCCACTTATTAGTGCGTTTATGCTCAACCAATACAACCTTGATGCGATTCAAGTCTTTGTTATTCATTGAAACAGTTATATTATTACGAGTGGTAAATATAGCAATAAAATGAATTATTCTCAATTGATTGAAGAAAAACAATTGTTATTTAGGTCTCATTTGATGAATTATTACTACATTTGGGTATAAGAACTTATATGCAAATAAAACTATGTACGATTTTACACAAATTACACTTGTTATAGGGAAATTTGATAAAACTTCAGGCTATATTCATATGTTAGGGTCTGGATTTCTTATATCTAATGATGGTAAAATAGTAACGGCGAGACATGTCGTCGGAAATGAAACGGAAGGCTTATGTGCTTTACTACCGCATATCCCTAATATTAACGCATATCAAGATGTTTCAGATTCTTCATGTCATCCTGCTCCTGCTATTGTTGAGGATATAAATCCAGTTACGGACTTATGTATATTGAAAACCGATTTGCAGTTTAATGGTAAACTTCCTGCATTAGAGTCTTTAGACTCTATCTCTGTTGGAGAAAAGATTGGAATGTTTGGCTTTCCGCATTGTGTTATGGGAAGAAGAGTGTTAACTTATCAGGAAACAGAAATAGGGGCTAAAATGTTGCTGGAGACTTCAGGAATAAAGTCTAAATATGCAACTATAAACATACAAACTAGGCCTGGACAATCAGGTTCGTTAGTGTTTAACCTTAAAACAGGGGCAATCATTGGATTGTTAATCGGGGCATATTCTCCTTCTTCGGGAGTTATTATAGCAGGCATAAATCCTCATGAGCTAAATCAAACGTCATATTGTATTTCTGCTAATCATATAAAGGAGATGTTATGATAGAAATAGATAACTTATCACTAAATGAGTGGTATACATGTCTCAAACCATATCAAAGGGCAATAATAGAACAATTAGTTGCAAAATATGGAGAAGAAAGAGCGGCAGAGGAATGGTTGACCGCAAGAGGCCCTATGCAAACTGCGACTTTTGGCGGAAGTCAAGTTAATGCAGAAAATGCTCCGAAGTATTGGGATAGATTAAGGTCGGAAATTGATAAGCTTATTTGTGGCCATCCGGATTATATAAAAGAGCAAGAAAAAATTTTGGCAGCAGGAAAATCGATCGGATTAGGCGGTGTTACAGCCTTGGCAAACTGGTTATCCCCACTTATCGGGATGTCTTCAGCCCTGTTGGCTCCTGCCATTATTTTGATTTTACACACAATGGCCAAGATGGGGGTAAAAGCATATTGTGCTACGAAAACATTTGTGTAATGATGTGAACCTTATTAGTATAGAATACTAGATTAAAAGACTATTTTTTGAGAAAAAACTAATTAGTCATTAGACTTATGGTTAATACTTAATGGTAATATGGATACACCTCTTGATTATATATTTATTGATACATCTGTTTTTCAACAAGAACAATTTTTTAAAGAAACGAGTCGAGTTAGTAAGTTATTAAAGCTTGCAGAAGATGGTTATATATGTATTTTACTACCTATTATTACGGAGAAGGAATGGTTAAAACACCTTAAAGAGCAGGCTGGATTAAATATAAGAATTAACGAAGTTAAGAAGAAACTTGCATTGCTTGGACAGAATGAAACAGCGTCCGAGTTTCTTAACAAATATGAAAGTCTATTAGACAGCTATAGTTCTCAAGAGGAAATAGATCAAGTATTTAAAGAGAAAATTTCTCATAAGGGAATTATACGAATAGATTACCCTTTCTTTGAAGATGCAACAACTGGAGTATTTGACAAATATTTTAAGCAAGAAAAACCATTTGGATCTGGAGGTAAAGCAAAAGAGTTCCCAGACGCATTTGTATTGGCTGCATTAGAGAAATATGCTAAAGAAAATAAATTGGATCGCATCGTGATTTTTTCATCAGATAAAGATATGTTAGGGTATTGCTGTCCGTTGTTAGTGGAGCAACCTGTAAACGAATATCTGAATAATTTACTAGAGGAAAGAATTCCTCGTGCGAACAAAAAAGAGAAACAAAGAATAGATATTGATAAGTTATTCAACTATATACATGCTGGCAAACCAGAATTTAAGTCCGCTTTAAGGAAACATATAGAACAATATTTGACAGATACAGATTGTTATACAGTTCACTTCTGTTATGCAGATATAGAGGATGTTTCAGATCTTAAATTCTCCATTGAAATAACAGCAAAAGATATGGATATACTTTCGGTGTCTGATGATAGTATTGAAGCAGTGTGTTTCCCTGAAATTGACGGAACTGTACAGGTAACTCATTTTAGCGAAGAAGATAGTATATGGGATTCAGAAGAAAAGGAGTGGTTTTATGAATCTTATAAAACAACAGAAGTTGAAATATCTTCCTATTTTCCAGTCGTAGTAAGAATGGATCGAAACGAATTAGATATGGGGCAAGATCCTGATGTGAAAATCGTGGATATAGATTTCAGACCGCTGCAAAGTTCTTTGGATGATGAAAATTATTAAATATCCCAAATGAGCCTCTGTATATATATGATTTTGCATTTATAAATGTTTGTCCACCAATTCCTCCCATCGCCTCAGACCATCTCAGACGGTGCGGTTTGTTTGCGCAAATTTCATTGATTATAATGTAATATACTGATAATCAATATATATAAACTTCTTCAACGAGGAAGAATACTAACAGCCTTCGGAAAGGTTTGATAAATGAATATCAGCGCGGCAGACAATGAGAAGTTGTTTGTCGCGCTGGTGTTTTATTATGTTCTCTTGGAGAGATAGGTAACAGCCTGGTTTTATGATAAATGGTTCCTAAAAGAGGTTATAGGAATAGAAAACAGTTCCTATAAAGGCAAATTGTGCAGCTGTTGGCTGCACAATTTGGATTCCATTTAGGAAATGTTACGGGTTTTGGATTTGGTCAACACTGTTGTTCCAATCTAAAGGGGTGTTCGCGAATACTTGTAAACAATTCGTAAAAGAGTTCGTAAAACGGTTCATAAAAGAAAATAGAGACAGTACATTATACCCATAATGGTATAATTCGTATTCGAAACAAATATTTATACCCAATATGGTATAAATTAGAATAATTGTGTATATTTGTACCCGAACTGATATAATTTATGATATGAATATGCTATCAGCCACAGTCAAGTCATTGCGTAAGCAATTCAATATGACGCAAGAGGAGCTTTCCCTCAAGTCGGGAGTCGGATTACGGTTTGTCCGTGATTTGGAACAAGGGAAATCTACATTACGCCTTGACAAAGTAAATCAATTGCTTGATTTCTTTAATTATGAGATGGCCCCACAACCAAAACAAAACAAACAGCGATGAAACGGGCAAACATATATTATAAGAATGTATTGGCGGGAGTCCTTACAGAAGTAGATGACGGTTATGAATTCTATTATCTTCCGGAATATCTCACATCGAATGAAGCGAAACCTGTCAGCCTGACAATGCCTGTACGGAAATAGGCTTACAGGAGTAATGTGCTCTTTCCTTTCTTTGATGGGCTTACTGCCCAACTTGTACAGCTGTCATGAGAGATGATATTTTTATTATCTTTGTCCGCAACAAATATAGAGACCAAAAGGATGGATAAATAAAAGAGAAAGTCAACTATATTTATTAATAGTAAAAAATCGAGTCAACCTATATTATCTATAACAAGATTTTCAGTCAACCCAAATCGTTAACAGACAATATCTTGCCAACTCGTACAAATGAGATGCCCATCTCATTCACATCAGATGCCCATCTCGTGCAAACGAGATGGGCATCTCAATTTTAGCAGGTGCTGCCCTCATTTATCCATAGACATTTTTTCGAATTCCTCATCCGTCAGTTTTCGGACAATCCGGCAGGGATTTCCGACTGCCAGGACATGATCCGGAAGGCTCTTGTTGACCACGCTTCCGGCTCCGACAACCGTGTTGTTTCCGATGCTGACGCCGGGCAGAACGATGGTGCCGGCTCCAATCCACACATGGTCTCCAATCGTAATCGGGTAGGCGTATTCCAAACCGCGGTTACGCTGTGGGGCATCCAAGGGATGACCGGCGGTGTAGAAACCACAGTTCGGAGCTATGAAAACGTGCTTTCCGAAACGGATCGGTGCGCCGTCGAGCAGTACGCAGTTTACGTTCATATAAAAATCTTCACCGATTTCGATGTTGTAGCCGTAGTCGCAGTAGAAAGGTTGTTCGATGAGGAAGTTGTTTCCGGTCTTTCCGAGCAGACGGCGCAGCAGCCGGTTCCGTTCTTCCATTTGGGATGGGCGTAGCTGATTGTATTCATAGCACAAATCCTTGCAAACGGCCCGCTCGCGAAGCAGTTCCTCATCATAGTTTGCATCATAGAGCAGGCCCTGAAGGCATTTTTCTTTTTCGGTCATAGTCTCCGTGTATTATTGGGTATTTTTTAATGAGTCAGACGACAACAAAACGGTATGCGATGGCATGATGTCTTCGTCCGTTTGTTGTCGTCTGATTGTTTTATTTCTTCTATCTTGTCAGTGAGAAGCGCATGCTGAAACCGAAATCCTGAGTGATGGTCGGGTAGGCGTTCGACGAGAGCAGAGGCATGTTGCGCTGACGGTCGTAGTAGATGCTCAGGGTCATGTATTTGCTTAATGTATAGTCGGCGCTGAATGAAGCTTTGATGGCCCGGTTGCCACTTGTGGCTTCGGAGAGCGAGGTCTGTATGTCACGGGTGATGGAACTTTGCGACCGGTAAGAGAAGTCGAAACTCAGGTTCAAGCTGCGGTTGAACGAGTTTTTCGAGGCTGTTGCCGCCTGAGTCTTGTTGTTTTCGCTGTCCTGATTGCCAGCTTGGTTTCTGCCACGCCGACGTCTCGGTCCCCACAGGTCGCTCAGCTTGAAGTCGTTCACTTTATAGCCCCACCCGAATACGATGTCGTTGCTTCCGGATTCATTGATTTGCACGGAGGTCATGCTCAGTGTCAAAACTCTGGTTTTCTTATATTCGGCTTTCAGAGTCATGTTGTTTTTCAGCGTCACGTTGATTCCGATGAGCGGCGAGAAGCTTTCGTTGATCGACACACTGCTCACATCATATCTGCTGCTGGGCAGGTAGGTGCCTGTGGTTGTATTGGAGACGAATCCTAAGTCGCCCATGTATTCGATCCAGCTGCTGAACGTGTTGTACGATCCTACGGAATAAATACTGCGGTAGCCATGTGTCAGCGTAACGCTCCGGAAATGATCCTTGAGCCACGGCAGGTTTCCCAATCCTTTGTAGGAAAGACTCCAGTTGGGCATCATACGCAGGAGCGACGGGAAAATATCTAAGCTGTTGCCGCCGCAGTAGGCCGACAGAAAGGCTGGAATCAGGACGTCGGCCGAATATTTGTCCACAGTGCCGTTTTCGGGATTGAAAGTACCACTCATGCCGGTTCCCTCCGGATAGGTTCCGCCTGCATAGCGAGCTTCGACCCGTCGCTGGAATCCGTCCAGACTGTTCTGGAACTTGGCGAATGCCTTGCTGAAATAACCGTTGTCTACATTTCCACTTCTTTCGAATGCCGAACCAATGGAGATGGTGGTCATGTTGAAACTGCCGCTCTGTGTGGTAGGCGTACCTTCGTACATATATTGTATGCTGTTGCTCTGATTGCGGGTACGTGTAGCCGTGAGATCGATTTTCAGGTCGGATATCGGTTCGAGGGTAGCCTTGAGCTGCAGGTCTTCCGTCAGGCTGGTCACGGCCGGCGTGCTGACATTCTCGTTGTCGAGCAGCCAGCCACGGTCCTGAGCTTTGGTAATGTAGTTGTCGTTGATAAAACCGAACGCGAAGTCTAATCCCGGACGTAATCCACCGGCTGCCGACTGTCCGAGCATATCGCCCACATCGGGCAGGAAGCCCGGGAGGGCCATGGAATAGGTGTTGCGATAGCTCAGGCTGGCATTGCGCACCATCATCAGAAAGCGTGCCGCACCCTGGGCGAGGCCATACCAGCGCTGTTCCTCAAGCGAGGGCAGTGCTACGACGTTGATACGTACCTGCATGCTGTCGCGTCCCGTAATGCGGATGCTGTTCTGGTCGATTTTCTTGAACTTCAGTTCATACTTTCTGCCGTCTTTTGCTACGGCGGTCACCCGGATTCGTTTTGTTTTCTGATTGTGCTTGACGACGATCTGAGAATCCGGATAGAGGGTGATTTCCTTGGCAAATCCCTTGAATTCCGGATTTTCCTTTTTTGTGCGTGACTGTCCGTTACGATTGTCCGTTGCGATGGTTCCCGGTTTGCTGTCTGTCGGGTTTTCACCCGTTTTATTATTTCCGGATGCTGCTTGTTGAGCCGCTTCTTCCTGCTTCTTTTTCTCCTCCTCGGCCTGTTTTTTCTTGGCTTCTGCTTTTTCTTTTGCTTTTTTCTCGCGTTCTGCTGCGGCTTTGCGTCTTCCGGAAGCTGAGAAACGCTGGTTGGCCTTTTTGAGAAATTCACTGTGATTATAGAGCTTCTCCAGATTCAGTTTCCCGTTGACGTTGATGTTCCGTTCGGAATTGATGGTGTTGCCCAAGGTGCTGCCGTCTTCCAATTTGCTGCCCCTGGTCCACGAATAGTTTGCCGTGTATTTGCCGTCGGCATTCACCCAGTCGAAACACGGGATTTTATTGATGGGCAGATTGTACGAACCTGAGAATGCCTGCTGGTAATCGAGCGGGGTGCCGAAGCCTTTGATGCTTTGCCAGACAGAGTCTTTCCACACGGCGTAGTCGTCGGGATAGAGACTTTTGTTGACGGGCACGTAAGGCTCCTCGATCTCAGCATGTGTGGCCGACGAGAAACTCAGTTGAAGTGTCTTGGTCAGATCCCAGCGAATGCTGAAATCGCGATTCCACAGGAAATCCTGAGCAAAGCTTAACGGCAGTGAATTCTGGTTTTGCAGGTTGTCGATGTCGCGCTCCTGCAGTTCGTAATAGGTGCGGGAGATGTCCGTGTTGAACGTCAGGTTCTGTGGCAGGTAATTCAGTCCGAAATCTTTCAGAATATCCAGCCATTTGCTTTTTGAACGGATGCTTTTCTTGAACGGTTCGAGCGGTTTGTAGTTGGGCGAGTAGCTGTAGCTCATACTTCCTTTCCACGTGTTTTCCGTTTCCCAGGCTGTCGTTTCGTTGGCATAGTAGGAACTCGAGTGGGCGTAACTGAACGAGAAGTTGGCCGGATCGTAGGGCATCGGGTGGAGTGGCGTAGCGATTCCCACGCGTACGTTGCTCAGGCTGAAGTTCTTGTTCACGGTACGTGTCGTCGTCAGGCTGCGCAGCGAGTCGCGTTCGTGGTCGGTGGTACAAGCGTCGAAAGCATCTTGCAGCAACATGTCCGTATCAAGCGGGTTGTATTTGGGATTGATGATTTCCTTGCTGTACGAATAGTAGAGCGGCAGGCTTACCTTGGCTTTCTCGGGGAAGAGGCGCCCCAGTTCGAAACTTGTCGTGATGCTGTAGGAATAGGTGTCTTCATCCCGCCGTTCGCTGACGCTCTGTTCCAGTCCGCCGAAGCCGGCGGTGATCACTTGTCCCTGCAGGTTGACGCTACCCAGATCAGAAAGTTGTACGTTCAGGTTGCCTTGTGCGGCCCATCCGCCGTCGTTGCTGAATTCCTGCATGCGCAGTTCGTTGACCCATACTTCGACTGATTTTACGGCGTCGGCCTTGTTGCGTACACCGATCATGATTGTAGTCACTTCGCCCAGTGTCGGGTTGCCCATCACACTGATGCGGTTGTTCGGACGGTCGGAGTCGTAGTCGGAAAAGAGCGTCGTGTTGTTTGTCTCGCCCCGGCTGCGTGCCTGGTTGCGTCGTTTTTTCAGGTCGGTCAGGAGCGACAGGTCGATGTCGAGCATGTTTTCGTCCGGCCATACGGCTGTGGCATTGTTGCGCGAATAAGTGCCTTCAAGGGTCAGTTTCAGTGGAATTTCGTATTCGTAGAAATTGTTTTTATAGTCCGATCCCAAGCGGATGAAGACGCTTGTCTCGTAATCTTCAAGTGCTGTGGCATCGTCGGTCAGAGCATTGGCATGGATGAACATTTGCAAGTGCTTATAGCGGCGCATGTCGAGGTTCATGTTTTTGTAAACGGCCCGTGCGTCGTTGGTGGCCAGGTTCTTTACCGTGATGGACAATGCCTGCTCGTTTTCTTCGGCCAGCTGGCTCTGGCTCGGGTCTACCACACGACTGATCGTAGGAGGAACGACATAGTTGACCGGTGTCTTGTCGCCGTTCTCTTCCAGGTTTACGCCCGACATTTCCATAGTGCCCGATGTGGCCGGTGCCTCTCCTGTGTAGAGTGCCTGCTCGTAGGGGCGCCACTGGCTCTGTACCAGGTCGAGTGTGGCCAGACGCATGATGACCGGCTGTTCGAAACCGGTGAGGAACATTCGGATGAACCTGATGCTGGTGAAGTCGTAGATGTCGCCCACCTTTTTCTGATATTCATCTACCGGGATGCGGAACAGATACCAGTCTACTTCTTCGACGTTTCCGTTGCGCAACTGGGCGCTGGCATGCCGGCGGTCTACGATGTAGTTCCGGCCCACGACCAGATCCTCGGGACGGATACTGATGCGATATTGGTAGTATTTTTCGTATTCGTTGAGTGTATAATCCTGGTTGATGTCTTCGACGTCGGGGGTTGTCTTGTAGGATGTGTCGTACGATTCCGGGGAATCCTCGGCCGGACGTGAGTTGCCTTCGGGGTTGTTGATCCGTTTGTAGCGGTCCAGGATGCTTGTTTCGGCCCGATCATAGTCCGATCCACGGAAATAATGGTAGTCGTCTCCGGCCGGGTCGGCCATAATAGAGTCGAATACGGCGGCCGATACCTTTCCCTGTATGGCAGCGAGATATTCCTTATAGGCACCGAATTCTTTTTCTTCTTCGCTGCTTAATCCGTTCAGGCCCACATCCTGTCGGCGGCGGGCGTCCGATTCATTGTTGAAGGCATAGGTGACGCTTGTCGTAGTCGGCACCCGGCCCCATGCCGTTTCCGTATAATAGCTGCTGCTACCGTCGGCAGGCATGCCGCTTTCGAAGAATTTCTTGCCGTCGCGCAGGATGTCTTCGCTCACTTCGCCGAGGTTGATGTAAAAGTCACCTCCGCGGGCTGCTGCCGGGTTATCGCGCGTATAGATGAACGGGTCGAGCATCCAGAACTCGATGTAGCCCACGTTGGCCGTTTCGAAATCGCTCATGTCGATCCGGCGCATCATGCCGCCCCAGCGCTTTTCGGGTGAGGTAAGCCGTCCGTTCTGGTCCAGTCCGGGGTCGAGGTTATAAGGGCCACGTTCGGACGGATAGTAGGCGATGTTGAGTACGGAAAGCGAGGATGACGACGAGTAAGTGTCTTGTGCCTTGCTCGGATAAAGTTCGCGCTCGGGAATTTCGCGAATGTAATGATTCGACAGCTGCTCTAAGTCGTTCTTGATGTGGGACGGGGTCAGCGTGGAGCTGCGGCGCGTGAAAAGCGGGTCAACATAATACCAGCTCAGCAAGGCCCGGTTGTATCCTGCACGAACATCATTGGTCAGACTGCTTTCTTCGAAGTCTGAAGGCACACTTGAGATGCTCCATGCCGTGGGTTGCATGATGCTGATGCCGTTCTCGGTCGTTTCGAAGTCGTCGATGTAGGAGGCTGCTCCCTGCACATTACGGTTCTGTCCGGCAATGAGTTGGGCAAACTCACCCGTGAAGCTGATCATTGACGGGGCCGTGCACTGCACGAGCGGCAGGCGGTCAATGAGATTCGTCAGCCACTGGCTCTCGCGTTTCCAGGACAGGTTGGCCCCCCATAGCGTGTTGCGCAGCGGCTCTTCGCCTAAATTTACTTTGCTCGTGAGCGGCTGCTCGTTGAGATACATGACCGTGCCGCCTACCGTGAAATCCTTTGAGACATCATATTGCAGATTCAGACCGAGCATGGTCTTGCGCTGCATGCCATAATTGTCATTGCTTTCGAGACTGACGCTGACGTTCGTCCCGGCATCAATGATGCTCTGGTTGATGATCGTTACGCGTCCCATTGCATAGTCGACCACATAATCGGTGTTTTCCGTGAGCGTGACGCCCCCGGCTGTTACCACAACCGAACCTTGCGGTATGTTCATGGCACCCAGATCGATTTCTGCTCCTCCAGATCCTTTGTACTCACCGGTGAGTATGTATTTATCCTGCTCGGCCATTTGTTTGGCGATGGTCTTGGTCGAATCATAGAGTGCGTCGAAACAGTATTTTTCGGCCAGCAGATCGCTGCCTAACCAGGAACGCAAATGGCTTCCGAAGGGTTCTACGACGGGGAAATAGATGCGTCCGCGGCTGATTGTATAGCCTTCGAGGTAGTCAAACTGACCGTTTGGATTCGGATTGTTTTTCGCGTCGAGCCGGTCCAGGTTCATGGCACGCAGCAGGGTTGTGTTCTTGAGCTGTTCTTCAGGAAGATACGTGAGCCATGTGCCCGATGAGTCACTCCGGTATTTGATGTCGAGCTTGAAATCTTCGGACTGGGTGGACGTAGCTCCCAGACTATAGACGTTTTTCATCATCAGATCCCAGTTGATCTGGGCGGGGGTTGATGAAGTATTCTTGAGTGCTTTCACATAAAGAGTCTGCGCATTGTCGGTCAGGTCGGTTGAGAATTCGCCGACCTGATACGTCGTTCCGCCGTATGTATATTCGAAGGCCACGGCCAGTACTTCGTCGGACTGTAACGTGAAGTGGAGCGAAACATAACCTAAGGCTTCGTTGACGGTGTATTCTGAAGAGGAAAGTTTGCGGGCACTCTGCAGTTTCTCATAATCTGTTCCTCCGCGGAATCCCGGCAGGGCATCGAGCACCTGGGTGGTCTGGCTGATGTCGCGGGCTGCGGTGCAGTCGGTCAGCAAGGTTTCGTAGAGTGTGTTGGACCGGTTGTCGGGTACGTTTTTTCCCGTAGGTTGCCAGGTAGGATTGCCGATGCGTTCAGGCTCGCCCAGATCGGCCAGAGCCGCTATGTTGCGGTTGTCCTGAGTTTGTCCCGTTTTGTTCGTCACCCAGAGCTCTATACGTTTTATGGTGATGCCCGATGCGATGTTGGGCGCTTGTTTCATATACTGGTCATAGCGCTCGCGAAAGAAGTGGGCCAGAAAGAAATGGCGGTTTTCTTCATAGTCTGTGGCGGCAATTTCATAATCGGTCAGTTGTACGCCGCCTTTCGAAGACACTGTTTTTGATGAGGATTTCTTTTGTGAGACTACGGCCTGCAGTTTCAGACGCCCGAACTGCAAGTCTGTGCGGATACCGAACAGGGAACTGGCGCCCTGAATGAGTGATGATGCGGCTGGAAGGGACACGTTGCCCGCTTCGACGAGTTTGATGATTTCGTCTTCCTTACCTTCGTATTTCAGTTTCAGGGCCTGGGCGTCTACGTCGAACGTGGATTCCGTGTTGTAGTTCAGGTTCATGGCAACCTTGTCGCCCACGCTACCTTTCATGCTCAGGTTGATTTTCTCGTCGAAATCGAATCCGAATGTACGCCGGCGATTTGTAGCAAGCGAAGGGTTGTCGGTTTTCTTCATGTTGGCACCGATCTTTAGTTCGGCCGATCCTTGAGTTTTAATCTGCACCCCCCCCGGACCGAATATCTTTTCGGCCGGACCAAGGTCGAACTGCATGTTCGTAAAGTCGAATTTGTTTTTACCCTCACTTTCAAATTCCTCGCGGTTTTTCTGCCGGTAATAGCGTTCAAGCGAGCGTTGCAGTGTCCAACGCTGGTATTCGTCGGTAGAAAGAATCAGTGGGGCATTGAGATAACTGTCGCCCATACGCGTGCCGATGATATAGGTGCCGGAGGTGGCATCGTAGACGGTGTCTGGAGCCAGATTGTCGGGCGTACGCAGATCCATGGTCTTGGGATTCAGGTCGTCCAAAGACTGAGGGACAGTCTTTCGTACGGCAAAACGGACCCTTGCCGTGCTGTCTGGAACGGCAAGGGTGGGCCGTGGCGCCGTAATGGCATCCGTCGGTACACCGGGAAAAGTTTGTGTCGTTCTGCCAATGGCCCGGACTCCTCCCGTAATGCTTGTCAGAAAGAGGATTATCGGCAGAATCAGAAACAGAATTATTTTATGAAAGGGTTTGTTCATTTTTTTTAGATCAATGCTAAAAAGAAGTCTCAGAGACGCTTCAGGGCCAGTTTGACGACCTGTTCGACAGGTAAGGCCGGGTTTTCTTTTAAAATCTCCACGACTGCTTTCTGGGATGCAGCCGGCGCAAATCCGAGCATGGTGAGGGCGGCGAGGGCTTCTTCGTGGGTTTCGGAGTGGGTGATGTTTGTTCCCGAGGAATTGCCTGGAAGGGCAGATCCAGCTCCGACTGTAGCGATTTTATCTTTCAGATCCACCATGATGCGTTGTGCCGTTTTCAGGCCGATACCTTTCACGGCTTTGAGCAGTTTTTCGTTGCCGCTGCCAATGGCGTCGCAGAGTTCGGCCGGTGTGAGGGCCGAGAGAATCATTCGGGCTGTGTTGCCACCAATTCCCGGTACGCTGATGAGCAGCAAAAACAGTTCACGTTCTTGTCGGGTGGAAAATCCGAAGAGCTGATAGGCATCTTCGCGTATTGCTTCATAAGCATAGAGCTTGACGTCGGTCTTGCCCTGAAGGGCGGAGTAAGTATTCAGTGAAATGCTTAAAGCGTATCCCACTCCCTGACAGTCAATAACAGCCTGAGCCGGCGTAAGTTCATCCAATTTGCCTTTAATATATTCGATCATGATTTCTATCTATACAAAAATAAGCGCTTTAATTTAACGTAAGTTTTACTTCTATTATTGTGCGAGCTTGCAAAATTAGTAAAAAGGAATAGGACGGAAAGACTGGCTTCTGTTAATTTTAGAAGTTTGCAAACATTGGGGACAGCAGACCGATTATGACATTTCGGCATTAATTTCTTTCATGTGAGCTTCCTGCGCATAGATCTTCATCATTTCCAGAAGTTTTTCTGCCAGTATAGATTGTCGTTTCCCTTTCAGAAATAATAAGGAAGCATGCATGCACTCCTGATTGCCTTTGATGGGAATGGCACGCAGGTCGGGATTGTTGCGGGTAATATCTTGGGAAAGGATTGAGATCCAGTGTCCCCGGCGTAGCAGATCCAGAATGACCGGTGTGCTGTTGATTTCCAGTTGCGGTCGAACGGCTATCTTGCTTTTTTGCAACATGCGGTCGATAATCTGCCGGGTGTAGATTCCATGCGGGAAAAGGATAAGCGGATGGTTGACAATATCGTCCAGAGAAAAGGATTTTCTTATCGATACCGGATGATTCTGATGAGCAACGATGCATAGTGGCGGGTTATTGAATTCACGGACTTCGATCAAGGGCGGGATGTTTTCCGGTTTGTATGTGATGGCGAAGTCTAAATTGTTGGCATTGATTTGTTCTACCAGTTCCAGAATAGAATGGGAATAAAATATGGAAAGCTGTGCGTTTGGGTAGCTTTTGGTAAACTTGTTGATGCAGGCATTCAAAATGACCGAAGAGCTGTAAATTACGCCGACTCGAACGCTTCCTGTATAAATCTGCTGCATTTCTTTCAGTTTTTCCATGCCGTTGTGAGCTTCGGTGATTGCCCGGCGGGCATATTCCAGAAATGTCTTGCCGGCGTCTGTCAGGTAGATACGTTTCCCTATCCGGTCAAACAACTGCGTACCAAGCTCTTCTTCAAGCTGTTTGATACTCAGAGACAAGGTGCTCTGAGTGATGAATAATGCTTTGGCTGCTTCGGTGAATGAGAGATAATCAGCCAGTGTGGAGAAATACTTCAAGGGAGTCAGTTCCATAAGAAAAATCAATGATTACAATGAAAATAATTAATTCTGCAAATTTACTCAAAAAAGAAAAAACACCTAATTTTGTCTTCGAAAAAAAGAGATCGTATGATTTCTTGTCAGGTATAGTAAGGAAAATAGGTAAAAAGCAGGTGTCAGTTTATCCCGTAAAAACGTGTCTGTAAGTGTGCAGGAATAATGTTCGGGTTTTTATTTTGCAGATTGTTTGTGAACGGCCTTTTTTGCCTGAAGACGCTTGTCATTCTTGAAATCCTGAACGTGGAGAATAAAAAGTAATTAGTATATATAAGTAAAGCCTATGTCACAGATTATCGGACATATTTCACAAATTATCGGACCGGTGGTTGACGTTCATTTTGAATTGGGAGATGATGATAGACGGGTCAATCTGCCGAGTATACATGACGCTCTGAAGGTCTGCCGTCCGAATGGTAAATATTTAATTGTAGAGGTGCAGCAGCATATCGGTGAAGATACCGTGCGTACGGTAGCTATGGACAGTACGGATGGGCTGCAGCGCGGTATGGAAGTCATTTCTACCGGTAAACCGATTACGATGCCTGTCGGTACACAGATTCGGGGACGGGTGATGAATGTTGTGGGGGAATGTATTGACGGTATGAATCAGTTGAATACCGAGGGTGCGTTTCCAATACATCGCGATCCGCCCAAGTTTGAAGATTTGTCTACTACTCAGGAAGTTTTATATACGGGAATCAAGGTCATTGATTTGCTGGAACCGTATCTCAAGGGTGGTAAAATCGGATTGTTCGGTGGAGCCGGTGTGGGGAAAACCGTGTTGATTAAAGAGTTGATCAATAATATAGCCAAGAAGCATAATGGCTTTTCTGTTTTTGCCGGTGTCGGTGAGCGTACGCGCGAAGGCAATGACCTGCTGCGTGAGATGATCGAATCCGGTGTGATCAAGTATGGAGACGAGTTCCTGAAGAGCATGGAAGAAGGACATTGGGATCTTTCCAAGGTAGATCATAAGGAATTGGAAAAGTCGCAGGTTGCGATGGTGTTCGGTCAGATGAACGAACCCCCTGGAGCCCGTTCTTCCGTGGCGCTTTCCGGTTTGACTTTGGCTGAATCTTTCCGGGATAATCCGAAAGCAGACGGACCGCGTGATATTTTGTTTTTCATTGATAATATTTTCCGTTTCACCCAGGCCGGTTCTGAAGTTTCCGCCTTGTTGGGACGTATGCCTTCTGCGGTGGGGTATCAGCCGACGCTGGCTTCTGAGATGGGTCAGATGCAGGAGCGTATCACTTCGACGAAGAACGGATCCATTACTTCTGTCCAGGCCGTTTATGTACCAGCCGACGATTTGACCGACCCCGCTCCGGCTACAACGTTTACGCATTTGGATGCAACGACCGTATTAAGCCGTAAGATTACGGAGCTGGGCATTTATCCGGCTGTTGATCCGCTGGAATCCACTTCGCGTATTCTGGATCCGCTGATTGTGGGAAAAGAGCATTATGAAACGGCACAAAGGGTCAAGCAGATTTTGCAGCGTAATCGTGAATTGCAGGATATTATTTCCATATTGGGTATGGATGAGCTTTCGGATGAGGATCGTCTGACGGTCAACCGGGCCCGTCGTGTTCAACGTTTCCTGTCGCAGCCTTTTGCTGTTGCCGAGCAGTTTACGGGGGTTCCAGGAGTTATGGTTTCGATAGAAGATACCATCAAAGGTTTTAAAATGATTCTCGACGGCGAAGTAGACGATCTGCCAGAACAGGCTTTCCTCAACGTCGGTACGATTGAGGATGCTCGTGAGAAGGCCAAGACGTTGCTTGAAAGTGCCCAAAAATAATTGAAGGACATGGGAAAAGATAATATTCAGCTGACAGTAGTTTCGCCTGAGAAAATCCTGTTCGACGGGTTGGTACGTTACGTACAGTTACCCGGTGTCGACGGGTCGTTTTCGGTGGTTTTCGGGCATGCACCGTTGCTAACCGCTCTGACAGAAGGTCAGATCAGATTCAAGTCAGCAGGGATTACCCGGGAAATATCCCTTAGGTCGGGTTTTGTATCCGTGGGCAATAATCAAGTTTCCATCTGTTTAGAACAATGAAAAATATGGAGAAAACATCTTGGCATATGGCGCGGATCCGTTATGGAATGGGAGTGATTGCCGTCAATGCGGTTTTGTCGCTGTGCGCCTATGCCGTCGCAAGGCTTTTTGTACCTCAGGAAGCGGTTTTGTCCGGATGGGGAATACCGTTGTTTTTCTGTATCTTCGGGCTGGTTCAGTTTCTGATACTGGAAAAGAGTGCAGGCGCCGGATGGCCCTATACGTCCGTGTACTTATCCTTGAAAGTTTTCAAGTTGCTGTTCAGCCTTCTGCTCCTGGTCTTCTACCGCTTTTGGGGAAAAGTCGATTTTGTAGCTTGCGGTCTGGCGTTGATCGTCTTCTACTTGGTCAATTTGATCTGGGATACTTTGTTCTTTGTCCGTTTTGAAAAGATCTGTAAAAAGTAATGTTGTTATGAGAAAACAAAACAATCCTATTTCTTCGGCCTTGAGGTTGCCGCGGCTATCGCTGCTGTGCGGGTGGTTTCTGGTCGTGGTGCTGTTGTTTTCTGCTCCTGTGCCGGCAGTAGCAGAGGAGCAGGACGTGGATGTCTATGAGATTGTATTCGGACATATCGAGGATGCTTACGAATGGCATATTACCGATATTGGTTCTGCTACGTTACGCATACCTTTGCCCATATTGGTACATGATGATGCCGGCTGGCATTGTTTTCTGTCGTCGAGGCTGGAACAGGGAGCTACGTATGAAGGTTTGCGAATGGCTTCCGACGGCCCTCATGCCGGCAAGATTGTCACCCTCAACAATGGAGCGGATGAAGAACTCCCAATCGATTTGTCGATAACCAAAAATGTGCTGGCATTGATGATCAACAGTGGGGTGTTGGTATTGATTATGCTTCGCTGTGCTTCCTGGTATAAGAAGCGCAGACTCGAGGAGGCGGTTCCAAAAGGAGGCGTAGGTGCGATAGAAGCATTGACAGTGATGATTTATGAGGATGTGGTCAAGGCTGGTGTCGGTGAAAATTACCGTCGGTTTGCACCTTATCTGTTGACTGCCTTTTTCTTTATTCTGGTCAATAATCTGATGGGGCTTATTCCTTTCTTTCCCGGAGGTGCCAATGTGACGGGCAATATTGCGGTCACGATGGTTCTGGCTCTGTGTACATTCTTCTTTACGAATTTTTATGGCACCAGAGCATATTGGAAAGAGATTTTCTGGCCGGAAGTTCCTGCGTGGTTGAAAGTACCGGTACCGATGATGCCTTTCATCGAATTTTTCGGTATCTTCACCAAACCATTTGCTCTGATGATCCGTCTTTTTGCCAATATCATGGCAGGCCATGCCGCCGTTCTGAGTCTGGTCTCGATTATATTCATAACGGTCAAGGCGGGAGCGCTTATTAATGGCAGCATGACGTTTGTAGCCGTTCTGTTCGGTATTTTTATGGATCTGCTTGAAGTTCTGGTCGCTTTTATCCAGGCTTATATCTTTACGATGCTTTCCGCTGTTTTTATCGGTATGTCACAGGTAAAGCCGGAAGCTGGGAAAATCAAGAATCACGAATAAAAAATAAATAAGTATAAACATTAAAATCAGAAAATTATGTTACTATCAGTTTTATTACAAGCAGTTGCGGGAGTTGGAATCAGTAAGTTGGGTGCAGCCATTGGTGCCGGAATCGCCGTATTGGGAGCCGGAATCGGAATTGGCCGGATCGGAAGTTCTGCTATGGACGCCATTGCCCGTCAGCCGAATGCAACCAACGACGTACGTGCCAATATGATTGTGGCTGCGGCTCTGATTGAGGGTGTCGCCCTGATTGCCGTTGTGGTTTGTCTTTTAACATTGTTCATTTAATTGTTGATCGCTTATGGGATTGCTCATTCCGAGTTCGGGCACATTGTTCTGGATGGTCATCATTTTCGGCGTCGTATTTTTCATTTTGGCAAAATACGCGTTTCCTGTGATTATCCGGATGGTGGACGAACGGAAAAACTATATTGACGCGTCGCTGGAGTCCGCCCGTCAGGCCAACGAACAGCTGGCCCAGGTGAAGGCCGAAAGCGAGCGCCTTTTGACGCAAGCCCGTGAGGAACAGGCGCAGATATTGAAAGAGGCTGTTACCACCCGTGACCGGATCATTAAGGAAGCTAAGGCACGGGCTCAGGAGGAGGCGCGGAAGGCTTTGACCGAGACCCGGCAGCAGATTGTCGCTGAAAAGGAAAGTGCCATTAACGACATCCGGCGTCAGGTGGCTGTGCTTTCTGTAGATGTGGCCGAGAAAATCTTGCGCAAGGACCTGACAGGCGAGAAAGAACATGTTGAATTGATCGAACGGTTGCTGGATGAAATGCTCCGGAAACCCGAGAAAGCATAAAAGCGTATGAATATCGGTGCCATATCAAAACGTTATGCCAGGGCTCTGCTGACTTACGCTACGGAAAACGGAAAGGAAGACTTATGCTACAAACAAGTGAAGTCTTTCATACGTCAGTTTCGGGACATGTACAGTCTCAGAAAGGCGCTGGAAAGTCCGGCTTTACCCAAAAAGGAAAAATTGCAGTTGTTGGATGAGGCCGCCGGACATCAGCATACGTGCCGCGAACTGATGCGGTTTTTCGAGCTGGTGCTCGACGAGAGACGTGAAAAATTGTTTGTATTTATCTGTTTTTCCTATATAGACCAGTATCGTGAGGCCAAGCAGATCATGCGGGGCAAACTCGTTACGGCTGTGCCGGTTTCGGATGTCCTTGAGAATCGTTTGCGTACGCTGATCGAACAGGACCATACCGGTAGCGTAGAGTTCGAAACCAAGGTGGATCCCCATCTGATCGGGGGCTTTGTCTTGCAAATCGGTTCTACGCGGATTGATGCCAGTGTGGCCGGTCAGTTGGAACGGGTCAAGAAACAGTTTATCGAGAAAAACAAACGAATTGTGTAATTTCTATATTGAACGAATATGTCAGATCATATAAAACCAAGCGAAGTCTCCGAAGTGTTGCTTCAGCAGCTGCGGGGCATCAACGCGTCCATTCAGTATGACGAAGTCGGGTCGGTGCTTCAGGTCAGCGACGGTGTGGCCCGTATCTACGGCTTGCAGAAAGCCGAGGCTAATGAATTGCTGGAGTTTGAGAACGGTGTGATGGGGGTTGTGATGAATCTGGAGGAAGATAATGTAGGAGCTGTCTTGCTCGGACCTACCGACCAGATTCGTGAAGGTATGGTGGTCAAGCGTACACGGCGTATTGCCTCCATTAAAGTCAGCGAACACATGCTCGGTCGTGTCATCGATCCGCTCGGCGTTCCGTTGGACGGGCGCGGACAGATTGGCGGTGATTTGTGTGAAATGCCTTTGGAACGGAAAGCTCCGGGAGTCATTTTCCGTCAGCCCGTTTCCGAACCCTTGCAAACTGGCCTGAAGGCTATCGATGCCATGATCCCGATCGGTCGTGGGCAGCGTGAGTTGATTATCGGCGACCGGCAGACGGGAAAAACGGCTATTGCCATCGATACGATTATCAATCAGAAGGCCAATTATGAAGCCGGAAATCCGGTATATTGCATTTATGTGGCGGTGGGCCAGAAAGGATCTACGGTGGCCAACATTGTCAACATTCTGCGTGAGAAGGGGGCTATGGACTACACCATCGTGGTTGCTGCTACAGCTGCCGATCCGGCTGCACTCCAGTACTTTGCCCCGTTTGCCGGTGCCGCAATTGGCGAATATTTCCGGGATACGGGCCGTCATGCACTTGTGGTTTACGACGATCTTTCCAAGCAGGCGGTGGCATATCGCGAAGTATCTCTGATCTTGCGTCGTCCGTCCGGACGTGAAGCCTATCCGGGTGATATCTTTTATTTGCACTCCCGTTTACTGGAGCGTGCCGCCAAGATCATCAACCAGCAGGAGGTGGCCGAGCAGATGAACGATCTGCCCGAAAGCTTGAAAGGGAAAGTAAAATGTGGCGGTTCGCTGACTGCTCTGCCGATCATCGAGACTCAGGCCGGCGACGTTTCCGCTTACATTCCGACGAATGTCATTTCCATTACCGATGGTCAGATCTTTTTGGAGACCGGTCTGTTCAATCAAGGCTTCCGCCCGGCAATCAATGTCGGCATCTCTGTGTCGCGTGTCGGCGGTAGTGCCCAGATCAAGTGCATGAAAAAAGTCGCCGGAACGTTGAAGATTGATCAGGCACAGTATCGGGAACTGGAAGCCTTTTCCAAATTCAATAATGATATAGATCCCGTAACGGCCATGACGCTTGACCGCGGGCGCAAGAACAACCAGTTGTTGATTCAGCCTCAATATTCCCCGATGCCGGTCAGCGAACAGGTGGCTATTCTCTATTGCGGGACACATGGACTGATGCGTGACGTGCCTTTGGAGAAAGTACGTGATTTTCAGAAGGAATTTCTGGAAAGCCTGCGGGCCGGTCATCAGGCGGATGTGCTCGACATTCTGGCTTCGGGGAAGATAGACGACAGCGTCACTTCCATCATTGAAAAGGTTGCTGCCGAAACAGCCCTGTTATTTAAAAAGTAATTGTTTATGGCTTCATTAAAGGAAGTAAAGGAAAGAATCGCATCGGTCAACGGGACGTTGAAAATAACGTCGGCCATGAAAATGGTCGCTTCGGCCAAATTGCATAAGGCTCAGGAGCTTATTGAGGGTATGTATCCTTATGAGCAACGTTTGTCCCGTATGCTGGAAGAGTTCTTGGACGCTAATCCAGAGGTCGATTCTCTGCTTACGGTGCAGCGTCCGGTGAGGCGGGTTGCCTTGGTGGTGTTTGCTTCTAACGGGAGTCTTTGCGGCGGTTATAATGCCAATGTGATCCGTCATTTTCAGGAATGGGTGGATCAGAATCAGGCCGTAGGAAAAGAAAATCTGATTATTTATCCCATTGGGAAAAAAATCGAGGAGGCTGTCCGAAAGGCAGGATTTACACCAGCCGGAACCTTTGCGAAACTGGCCGACAAACCGAACCTGAAGGAAGCGTCGGAACTGGCCGACCGCCTGATCAAAAGTTTTCTTGAAGGTGAAGTCGACCGGATTGATCTGCTGTTTAATCATTTCAAGTCTACGGCCGTCCAGACGCTCACGCTCCGCACGTACTTGCCCGTCAATTTGGCGCAGGTTCGTCAGGAGAATATTTCGGAGCAAGGTTACGTGATGAACTATATCGTAGAACCGGATGCGGATTCTTTCTTGCAGATGATTCTGCCCACAGTGTTGCGTGTGAAACTATACACGGCCCTTCTGGATGCCAGTGCGTCAGAGCATGCAGCCCGCACGATGGCCATGCAAGTGGCCACCGACAACGCGAATGATCTTTTGCAGGATCTTACCGTGTTGTACAACAAGAGCCGGCAGCAGGTCATTACCAATGAATTGCTCGATATTGCGAGTGGCTCCATGACCTGATCCCCACAGGGCTCCGTGACTTCTTCAGAAAGGCGATCTTTTACAGGTCGCCTTTTTTTGTCGACCGGCGGACAGAACAACAAAGTGAAGCGTGTCAGGTTCAGTCTTTCTGGGTAAGTCGGTAGCCCTGGTCGGTTTGTTCAACAAGGCCTTGCCGGCAGAGCAGTGCAAGCGTGCGCGATAGAGACGGCCTTGCCACGCCGAGTATTTGTGCCGTTTGCTGCAGATTCTGGATTTTACCATGTTGGCGGAGATAGCCGGTCAGCCGCGAAGCGAGGTCCTGCAGGGCAAATTCATTCAGTTTGCGGCTTAGGAAAAGGCTTCGGTCTGATATGGCGCGCAGGAAATTACGCAGCAGGGAGGCATCTTTTTGCAACATCGCAAAGAAGCTGTCTTTGGAGATGACCCATACCCGGCAGGCCGTACAAGCACGGATAGTCACCGGAAAACGGTTCTCGCTACCGAAGATAAAAGCCGGGGCCAGAACTTCCGGTGCCGGTAGGTTTTCAATCGTCAGTTCCTTGCCGTCGTCGTGGGTCATCAGGGCCGTCACGCGTCCTTCGCAGAGCAGATAGAGCGAGCGGCATGGGGTGCCCTGACGGGCGATTTCCTCCTCCGGAGCGTAGGCGGAAAGCCGGTTGGACGAGCTTTGGAGCAACTCGTCGACCATATTCTGCGGACAGCCCTCGAACAGAGGAAAATGATGCGGATCGAAAAAACGGTTCATATTTAACTTCCATTATTGGTTCCGGTAACATGCGTTACGGTTTTTGTCCTTAGTGCAGGTTACTTTTGCAAGCACAAAAGTAAGATTTATCAAACAAAACCACAAAAACATTTTAAGATATGGATTTTAAAGACAAAACCGTAGGAGCAATTGTGGCGGATAATTTTTATGCTGCCCGGGTATTTAAACGTTATGATATTGATTTCTGCTGTCACGGTCAGATCCCCTTGGGCGAGGCTTGTGTGCGGGCAGGTGTATCCTTATCGGAAGTCTCCGAAGCTCTTCTGCAACCGGAGCGGACGGATGGGAACGGAAGTATTCCTTTTGGTTCCTGGCCACTGGACCTGTTGCTGGATTACGTTCTGAAGGTACATCATCGGAATATCCGGAAAAATGGCCCCCGTTTGTTGGAACTGATCGGAAAAGTCCGTTCGGCGCATGCCGGAAACCATCCGGAGCTGGCGGAACTTTATCTGTCGGTCGAGGCGTCGCTTTCCGATCTGGAGCAGCATCTGCAGAAGGAAGAACAAGTGCTGTTCCCGTATCTGTATGCCTTGTTTGAGGCTTCAGAACAGGGACGGAATCTGGAACCCATGCATTGTGGGACGGTGGCCAATCCGATTCGGGTCATGCGTCAGGAGCATGAGCATGAAGGCGAACGCTATCAGCATATTATCCGGCTGACGGATCATTTCAAGCTTCCGGCTGACGGTTGTGCTACATATCGTCTGATGCTTGAGGAACTGGAAACATTTGTGGACGGTCTTTTTGAACACATTCACATCGAAAACAATCTGATTTTTCCTCGTTTTCAGCATTTGGAGGCACAATTTGTTCCGGCGGCCTTCTGATCTTTACTTCCATCGTACAGAGAACGGCCTGTGGTTATCATTTTGAATCATGACCACAGGCCGTTCTTTTTCTGTCGTAATTCCAGTCCGATATTTCTTCAGGTTGCCCGACCCGGACTTGTCCGCGTTATTCTTTCATGTGCGCGATCCGGTGTTCCAGTCCCAGTGCCCGGGCAACGCCAAGTCCATATTCTTGATCAGCTTGCAGGCAATTGCCGATATGCCGAAGTTTGATTTCTTCGGGAATATCTCCCATGGAACGGGCCGTGTTTTCAAACAGAGCTTGCTTTTGTTCCGGGGTCATCAGGCGAAATAAGGCCCGGGGTTGTGAATAGTAATCGGTATCGTCTTGGCGGTAATCCCATTGGTAAGCGCTTCCGTCCAGTTCCATTGGCGGTTCCTTGTATTCGTTCTGGTCCTGCCATTCCCCATAACTGTTGGGCTCGTAGCCCAAGGTGCCTCCGTGATTGCCGTCCACGCGCATTTGTCCGTCGCGGTGATACATATTCAGGAAAGGGCATCTGCTGCGGTTCACCGGTATTTGATAGTGGTTCACCCCGAGGCGATAACGTTGAGCGTCGCCGTAAGAGAAAAGCCGTCCTTGCAGCATGCGGTCGGGCGAGAATCCGATACCCGGAACAACATTGGCCGGATTAAAAGCAGCCTGTTCCACATCGGCAAAATAATTTTCCGGATTCCGGTTCAGTTCAAGCACTCCGACCTCGATCAGTGGAAATGCTTTCTGCGACCATACTTTGGTCAGGTCGAACGGATTGTACGGCATGTTTTTGGCTTCTTCCTCGGTCATGATCTGCACATACATTTTCCATCTTGGAAAATCGCCTTTTTCGATGCTCTCAAACAGGTCGCGCTGGTGGCTCTCGCGGTCCTTGCCGATGAGCGTTTCCGCTTCCTGATCGGTCAGATTCTTGATGCCTTGCTGGGTGAGCAGATGAAATTTCACCCAATTGCGTTCACCCGCAGCATTGATGAACGAGAACGTATGGCTGCCATATCCGTGCATGTGCCGGTAAGAATATGGAATTCCGCGATCGCTCATCGTGATCGTGACCTGATGAAGTGCTTCCGGAAGCAAGGTCCAGAAATCCCAGTTGTTGCGGGCACTGCGCATGTTTGTTCGCGGATCGCGTTTAACGGCATGGTTCAGATCCGGAAATTTCAGCGGATCGCGCAGGAAAAATACCGGTGTGTTGTTGCCCACCAGGTCCCAGTTTCCTTCTTCGGTGTAAAACTTGATGGCAAATCCGCGAATGTCTCTTTCTGCGTCTGCGGCACCCCGTTCGCCGGCAACGGTCGAAAAACGTACGAATACTTCTGTCTTTTTCCCGATTTCCGAGAAAACGGCGGCTTTGGTGAACCGGGTTATGTCGTGCGTTACGGTAAACGTACCAAAGGCTCCGGAACCTTTGGCGTGCATGCGACGTTCCGGAATGACCTCGCGGTCGAAATGAGCCAGTTTCTCAAGAAACCAGACGTCCTGAAGCAGCATGGGGCCGCGTTTTCCGGCTGTGGCTACGTTTTGGTTGTCTGCAACTGGTGCGCCTGAGGCGGTGGTTAGTTTTTTTGTTTTCATGGTTCCTTATTTTAAGTGGTTTGTATTGTTTTTGACGAACAGGTCCAATAATTCCTTGTCTTTGGCCGTTAGCCGTCCGGTCTTGGACTTCAGTTCTGGCGATGGCGCCTTTTTAGGTATTTGCAACACTTCTTTCATTTTCCGGAACATACTTCCGGTATGTATTTTATATGTGGTGAAAAATAGGGTCTGCCGGGGAGAAACCATTCCCGTTATCTTACGGCTGAGATCGATCCAGGTTCGGTGCGGATGCTGTCCGACTATGAACCAGCCGCAGGTCCAGCAACCGGTCAGCAGCAGATCTGTGTTCTCAAGTTTGTCTGCGTGGAAGTCAGACAACGGACTCAAGCTGACATGCAATCCTTTCGACCATAGATACAGAGCGATTTCGCGGGCATAACTGGCTGTCTTTCCCCGACGGCTATAATATAAAACGGTAGCTTTCATGATTTTTCCGGCTTTTTCGCAAATATATGTCGCACCAAAAAAATATATTATATTTGCAAGGTCTTATTTTTCGATAACGGATATTGCTAAAATCGATAAGAAAGCATGGAATTACGACAATTGAAATATTTTAAGGCAGCCTGCGAATTGCAGAACTTTTCGGAGGCAGCTCGTGTTCTTCATATTTCCCAGAGCACCCTGTCGCAGCAAATCAAACAGTTGGAGGAGGAGCTCGACGTGCTGCTTTTTGACCGGATCGGGAAGAGAATAGTGCCTACTGAGGCTGGTGTTGCTTTCTTGCCGTTTGCACGCAAAACCATACAGGATGCAGAAGACGGGCGGCAAATTATCCGTGATCTGAAAGGAATAGAAACCGGTGTGTTGCATATCGGAGCCACGCATAGCCTCGCTCCTTTGTTGGTGGCAGCCGTGAATCACTTTACGACTACTTATCCTAAAGTGAAGATTATGGTTACGGTCGGGACATCAGCCCAGATGATGAGTCGCCTGAAAGATCATGCTTTCGATTTTGTGCTTTCCTTCGATGCAGAAGAAGGGCTCGACGACTTCGAACGCTTGCTATTGTTCTCATCGCGTCTTTTTGTCGTGGTACATAAAACCCATCCGCAGGCAGGACTTTCTTCGATAACGCTGAAACGGCTCGAACAACTGCCCATGATCTTGCCCGAACAGGGGTTTGCTACCCGCAAGCGGGTAGATGCCATTTGCCGCCGCAACGGACTGCGTTTAAATGTAGGCATCGAAATCAATGACGTCCATACGATTCTTCATACTCTGGCTGGGGGAAAATGGGCTACCTTGATGAGTGAGGCGGCAGTTCGGGGAGAGCGTGAACTTGTTTGCATTCCGGTGCTGTGTGCCGATGAAACTGTTTCCAAGGCATACTTGTTCTGGCCGCAAGGTCTTTACCGTAAAAAATCAGCATTGGCCTTTGTCGCGTGTTTGCGGAATCTTACACAAGGAGACGGGGCCAGACATTACTGACTCTGTTCCGTTAATATCTGATGCCGCTCACTCCATGTCTTTCAGATGCAGTTCCAATGCTTTCACGGAAATCAGGATTTCATAGACAGAGAGTGCCAGTGAAAGGATGAGCAACAACAGTGCCAGACCGAAAATATAGACAGATATGGGATGCAGATGAATATAAATAAAGAACATGCTGACGACGCATAGCAGCAGACTGCCGATGCCAGTCACCTGCATGGCCCGGGTCAGATAGAGCCGTTTGCGCAAGTTGGCTATCTGGGCAGCAGTCACTTTCGACGGATTGTTCTGATACTGATCCTTCAGGGTGCGCACCAGTTGGGCATAAGAGAGAAACCGGTTGGTATAGGCCAGCATGATGAGCGAGATGGCCGAAAAAAGCAGGGCCGGTGTTGTTAAGTCGATTTGAAACATAGTGTCCGTATATTTTAGGGTCCGTTTTCAGTCTGCAGACGCAATTTCCGAAAGATTCGGAAATGCTCTGTATTTCCCGGGACAAAGGTATATTTTTGTATTGTTTTCTCGAAGGGGAATTTCACAAATAATAAACGGCTTTCAAATTTTCCTGTTCGTTTATGTTGATGAAACAGCCGGGAATGCTTACATTTGTGTGTCTAATCAGGATTAAGATTAATATGACGACATCGAGTATTCCATCAGAACGAATCACTTCCGACCAGATTACAGAACTGCGTCCGGGCGAAATTTTTGTGTTTGGCAGTAATCTTGAAGGCGCTCATGGCGGTGGTGCCGCATTGTTGGCCTGGCGCAAATGGGGCGCAAAATGGGGGCAGGGAGTCGGCCTTCAGGGGCAGACTTATGGCATACCGACCATGCATGGTGGCCCCGAAGCGATTCGTCCGTATGTCGATGATTTCATCCGTTTTGCCGCCGGCCATCCGGAACTGCATTTTCTGGTTACGGAGATCGGTTGTGGCATAGCCGGCTTTACGCCGGAAGAGATCGCTCCGCTTTTTCGTGCTGCTACCGGAGTTCGGAACATCAGTCTGCCGGGACGTTTCTGGCGGGTGCTGGCAGAAGAATAAGGTGTTTTGATCGGGCCGGAATCCGGCGTACGGAAATACAGAGGTTCATGCAGTATCTCGTTTTTTGCACCGCCCGATGCAAAATTTTGCATTGTCCGGTGCAATGTGGTGCAGTGCCGGATGCACGGTCATGCACAGCCCGATGCAAAATCCTGTTGCCGGCATGACTGAGACAGATGTCCGCTTGTTCTTGAAATCCAGGTTCTTCGGAACATATTTTGTTAGGGCCGTTTTTGTGTGTATTTTACGATGAAAGATTTTGCAGCAATAGATTTCGAAACCGCCAATTTCGAACGTACCAGTGTGTGTAGCGTTGGGATCGTCGTGGTACGCGGCGGCCTGTTTGTCGATTCTTTTTATTCCTTGATCCAGCCCGAACCCAATTATTACCATTACCGCTGTTCGCAGGTGCATGGCTTGTGCCGGGTGGATACCGACGGAGCTCCCGTTTTTCCGAAAGTGTGGAAGCAGATCGAACCGTTGATCGGAGACTTGCCGCTTGTGGCTCACAACAAATCCTTTGATGAAGGCTGTTTGAAAGCCGTTTTCCGCTGTTATCAGATGGATTATCCCGATTATGTATTTTATGATACCTTGCGTGCGGCCCGTAAGGCTTTTCCGCAGGCACCCAATCATCAGTTGCAAACGGTGGCTGCTCTTTGCGGTTACTGCCTGGAGCAGCACCATCATGCATTGGCCGATGCTGAGGCATGCGCCTGGATTGCCCGCGAACTGCTTTAGTTGCCCCGATACGTGGAATAACCGTAAGGCGACAAGGTGATAGGAACGTGGTAGTGACTTCCGTCCTTTATTTCAAACACGACTTCGATAAACGGATAAAAGCTGTTTTGTGATTTTTCCTGGAAATAGGGTCCGACATAATAAGTCAGTTTGTAGATTCCCGTGTTGGGTTTGTTTTCTTTCTTTTCGAGAAAGTCTTTTACGCGTCCGTTTTCGTCGGTGGTCCGTTCTTCGATGGTCTTCCAGGTCTGATCCGGCATTTGTTTGGATAGGGCGATTTTAACCCCCGGAGCCGGTTGTCCGGCTGAAATATCCAGAATGTGGCTGGAAAGTTGATAAACCCGATCCTGAGCGAAAGCGGTGCCGACCGACAGGAACATCATAAACATGGCTAAGATTAGATTTTTTCTCATAGTGTTTTTGTTAAGTGAATCTGTTGCAAATCTAATCATATCTGTAATAAATACAATATTTGTTTTTCGGATTTACTTTCTTTTTCGATTTGTTAAGAGCTTTTCTTCCGTTAATAGCTGAAGTTTATTTTCCTGATTTCACAATTGTCAATACTGCTTACTTCTTCTCTCTTTTTGTTTTCGATGATGGCCTGAAAGATCTGAAGGAAGTAGCCGTGGCTGATAATCAGCAGTGATTTTCCGGCATATTTTTCTTGGATGATTCGTAAAAGTTGTCGGGCTCTTTGTCCCACTTGTTCCGCATTCTCTACGCTGTCGTCGAGTTGGGCTCCGGCAATCGGTTTTCCGACGAGATTGCCCATATAGCGCTCACGCAACAACGTGGTATATAGAGGAGTGATGTCCGTTCCGGACAGTACGATGCCGGCCGTATCCTTGCAGCGTTGCAAATCGCTGCAAAGTACGGCATCGAAATGCAGTCGGGCCACTTCGCTGCGCATGGCGGCGGCCTGTATCCGTCCTTTTTCGCTCAAGTGCCCCGGAGTTTGTCCCTGGAAAATTCCATTGGCGTTTTCGATGGTTTCGCCGTGGCGCAGAAGATAGAGTATGGTTTGCATGTTTTGTTCTTTTTCCGGCAAAATTATCGAAAATAGGTCGGTTATGAAATCTTTTTCCGGATTTTGCTGCAGATTCTAAGCGACTTCTATTGGGAAACGGTGTGAAGGGTGTGCGGATGCGCACTGTTTTCGTGCGAAATCGCACGCGCTTTCAAAATTGTTATTTCGTTATTTGTTTGTATATTAGCTGATTATCTGTGTGGCATGGAATTTGCTGTTTATCCTGTGTTTAAAACAATAATTAGAGAGAAAAAGATGATACTACACTACCTGAAAATCGCCGGACGTAACCTGCTGAAATACCGTACGCAGACTGTTGTCAACGTGGTGGGACTGGCTGTGGGCTTTGTCTGCTTTGCCTTTGCCAACCTGTGGATGAGGACAAGCTATCCCATCTCTTCGACCGGTTTT
>artificially_reared_2__coassemble_111_pt1 | contig 54817 bp, 42 predicted proteins | sample artificially_reared_2__metabat2_low_PE_008 | metagenome-assembled genome bin artificially_reared_2 | reverse complement strand
ACCCCGAGATTACAAATCACGTGCTCTGGCCAACTGAGCTAAAGAGGCGGGTGGGAAAGCGATCTGCATCGCGCCGCTACAACCAACTACCCTTGCTGCGATCAAGCCCTGGGGGATTCGAAGGGAGCTGGCCGTACAGGACTTTCCCATTTGCGGTGCAAAGGTAAGCAAAAGTTTCAGAATTACAAAATCTGCTTGTATTTTTTTTGTGCAAGTCCTTGCAAGGCTTTTTAATCTTTTCTCATTTTCAACCAATTATAAAAAAGTTATTTTTCCTTATGAAGTAAGGCCATTCCATGATTTTTGCGTATATTTGCAGACTATATATTAAAAACAGATACATGATGACATTCAACTACAAACTGGCCCGTACCTATTCCGGACAATACGGAGCTGTTACAGGGTTGCTCTGGATAATCAGTTTCGCCTGCTTCATAGGAGGACTGCACTACCCTATTCTCGCCAACCTCAGTCTGCTGGTGGGTCTCGGTTCCATTGCAGCAACCATTTTTCTGCTGCGCAAATTCAGCCGGACGGTCTTCCCTCTCAAATTCAGCCAGGCCATGTGGATGGCCATGCAGATCTATTTGTATGCCACTCTGCTGCTTGCCGCTGCACAGTTTGTCTATTTCCGTTTTCTGGACCATGGTTTTCTGGTCAGCACCTACGAAACTTTGTTTCAAGCTCCCGAATATCAGGAAATAATCGGGCAGTTGCTGCCCGGATCGGACCAACAGACAGCCATCGACGAAGCCATCAGCATGCTTTACACGATCACACCCATTCAACTGACATTCAATTTTCTCATCTATAATGTCTTTCTCAGTTTTATTCTGGCAATACCCACAGGTTTTATCGGAAGCAGAAAAGGCAAACAGACTCAGAACAATTAATCAATAAACAGATAAACAGCAATTACGAAATTATGGACATATCGGTTGTAGTACCTTTGTATAACGAAGCAGAATCACTGCCGGAACTTTACGCCTGGATCGAACGTGTGATGAAGGAACACGGATTTACCTACGAAATTATCTTTGTCAACGACGGCAGCACAGATGAATCCTGGCACATCATCGAGGAACTCAGTAAGAAATCGGCATCTGTCAAAGGTATCAAGTTCCGCAGAAATTATGGTAAGAGTCCGGCCTTGTATTGTGGTTTTAAGCGGGCTCAGGGCGACGTGGTCATCACGATGGATGCCGACTTGCAGGACTCGCCCGACGAAATACCGGAACTGTACCGCATGATCACCCAGGACGGATACGACCTGGTATCGGGTTATAAGAAAAAACGCTACGATCCGCTTTCCAAAACCATCCCGACCAAACTGTTCAATGCCACGGCACGTAAAGTGAGCGGCATTCATAATCTGCACGATTTCAACTGCGGTCTGAAAGCATACCGGAAAGAAGTCGTAAAAAATATTGAAGTCTACGGTGAAATGCACCGTTATATTCCTTACTTAGCCAAGAATGCCGGCTTCAACAAAATCGGCGAAAAGGTAGTGCATCATCAGGCAAGGAAATTTGGAAAGACCAAGTTCGGGGGCTGGAACCGCTTCTTCAACGGCTATCTTGACCTGATTTCACTCTGGTTTCTCAGCCGGTTTGGACTCAAGCCCATGCATGTATTCGGTCTGCTCGGATCGATTATGTTTTTTCTGGGATTTATAGCCGTAATCGGCGTTGGTGCAGACAAACTATACTCCCTGCATCACGGCATGCCCTACCGGCTGGTTACGGATTCGCCCTACTTTTATCTGGCACTAACCATGATGATCATCGGCACCCAGCTTTTTCTGGCTGGCTTTCTGGGAGAACTCGTCAGCAGAAATTCCTCGGAAAGAAACAATTATCAGATTGAAAAAGAAATCTAACCGCAATAGTGCCAACCATGCAGAAACGAAACCAATCAATGCTAATGGGAGCGGGATTCCTGCTGGCCTTAGTCTTTACGCTGACGGGATGTAACGAAGTAGCCTGCCCGCTAAACAATACCATTTATGCTACTTATACTTTCTATGCCAGAGACGATCAAGGCAAACTGCAGCAAATTGAAGTTATGGACACCCTTAATGTCACTGCAGCCGGAACAGATTCCATCCTGATCAACCGGGAAACAGGAGCTTCACAACTGCAACTTCCGCTTAGTTACCGGGGGCGGACGGATACGTTGATTTTCACGTTGACCAATACGGCAGGCATATCGAACCGGGATACCCTATGGATCTCAAAAATCAGTTCGGAATACTTCGAGTCGCCGGATTGCCCGACTGTCATGTTTCATGAGATCACCGGGGTACGTTCCACACACCAGTTTATTGACAGCATTTACATAGAAAAACCGAATATAGACTACAATGCGACAGAAAACTTTAAGATTGTTTTGTACGCTGATCTTTAGCCTTGCGCTTTGCCCGATCTGGGCCCAGCAGCAAGATTCGCTTGCAACGAAGAATACGGATGCGGCCAGGCAGCAGACCGAAATTCTGATCGAAGACACTCAGGAAAAGCCGGTTCCCGTATTTTGCGGAATTGCAGTAACGGCCGACCTCGCCGGACTTTTCATGAAACTGTTCCATGCGGACTTTGCCCAGATGGAAGCCTCACTGCGACTGAACTTTAAGGAAAAATACTTTCCCGCATTCGAATTAGGCTACGGCGAATGTAATTACCTTTCCGAAGAGACGGACAAAAGATACAGCACCAAGGCTCCTTACATGCGTATAGGCATGGACTATAATTTTACCAAGAAGCGCAACGGCAACCGCCTTTACGCAGGAGTCCGCTACGGATTGTCCCGATTTAATTATAATATGTATGACGAAGGATTCAATGACCCCGTATGGCACGAAGAAACTCCCTTCCGTCTGAAAAACCAGCCGGCAACGGCCCATTGGGGAGAAATTCTGTTCGGCTTAGAGACAAAACTCTGGAGCTTTCTGCGCGTAGGCTGGACCTTACGCTACAAACTACTTCTGAAGCACACTCAAGAGAAGCATGGAAACACCTGGTATATCCCCGGATTCGGTAAAAACAGCTCATCCACCTGTTTCGGAGGAACGTTTAATCTTATTTTCGACATTTAACCATGACAGTCGCAGAAATTATCATTATAGCTTTGGCTCTGGCGATGGATTGTTTCACGGTAAGTATTGCAAGCGGCATCTCTTCACGCAAATTTCTGGCGAAACCCATGACGCTTATGATTATCCTCTTCGGTGTCTTTCAGGGCGGTATGACCATAATAGGTTGGTTCGGCGGATCGGCGTTTAAAAACATTGTGGAACCGATCGACCACTGGATCGCCTTTGTCCTTCTGGCCTATCTCGGTGTCCGTATGATTTATGAGGGCTTTGCTTCAAAAGGCGACGAAACGACACAGCAATACAAACTGTTCCGACTCAGAAACATTCTGACTATGGCCGTAGCAACCAGCATCGACGCACTGGCTGTAGGCGTATCCTTTGCATTTCTCGACAAAGGAAATATGAGCATACTCTTTCCGGCATCGACCATCGCCCTCGGATCGTCCGTGCTGACTGCTGCCGGGTTAGGAATAGGCATATTTACCGGAAACAAGGTAAGAATCCCGGCAGAACCTATCGGCGGTGTCATACTATGCTGCATCGGCGTTAAAATTTTAATCGAACATCTGACTTAAAAAGATTTGCATTATGACCAATACAGACAGAAAAAAGAAATTAAAATGGCAACTGCCATTTCTGGCTTTTCTCATCATCGGTACGGTGTATGTCATCAGGAACCATCATGAGGTGCCCTTCCAGAAAGAAGAAGGCATGATTTTCGGAACGGTCTACCACATGACCTATCAGTGTGATTCCAGCCTGCAAAACGAAATTATCCGCGAGCTCCAGAAAGTAGACGGCTCCCTTTCGCCTTTTAACAAGGAATCCGTCATTACCAAAGTGAACAACAACGACAGCGTCTCCTTAGACACCATGTTTCTCGAAGTGTTCGGTCTGGCAAAAGAAATCAGCCGGAACACGGACGGAGCATTCGACATTACGGTAGCTCCCTTAGTCAACGCGTGGGGATTCGGTTTTAAAAACACCGACAGCATATCTCAGGCTGCTATCGACAGCATCCTGCAATTTGTCGGCTTCGACAAAATAAAAATTGAAAACGGACATATCGTCAAACAGGACCCGCGGACTATTCTGGACTGCAGCGCCATTGCCAAAGGTTACGGTACGGACGTAGTGGCACGCTATCTTGAAAAGAAAGGTATTCAGAACTACATGGTTGAGATTGGCGGCGAAATAGCGGTCAAGGGAACAAGCCCGACCAGAAAACGATGGAAAATAGGCGTGAACAAGCCTACGGAGGACTCGACAAATCTAAATAATGAGATACAAACCATATTGAACATCAGCAATATAGCAATGGCTACTTCGGGCAATTACCGTAATTTCTATTATAAGGACGGTAAGAAATATGCCCACACCATCGATCCCAAGACCGGTTATCCGGTGCAACATTCCATTTTGTCATCAACCGTACTGGCAAAAGACTGCGCCACGGCCGATGCCTATGCCACGGCATTCATGGTGCTCGGTCTGGAGAAAGCCAAACAAGTACTGGCCAAACACCCCGAAATTCAGGCTTACTTTATCTATGCCGATGAAAAGGGTAACAACCAAACCTTTTGCACTCCGAAATTAAAACAATGGATTCAGGAGTAACCAGAAACAAATACAGAACCCGGTAAGCAATAGATTCATGGAACGCTCAATGTTTGAAACATTATTGGAACTACCGCTGTTTCAAGGTCTGGGAAAAGACGATCTGACCCAGATCATTGAAACCGTAAAGTTCAACTTTACTACATTCGAGCAGAACCGTACGATAGCCCGGCAGAACGAAACATGCAACCAACTACTGTTTCTGCTCAAAGGCAGTCTGGAGGTCAGCACCCGGTCGGACGATCGCAAATTCACGTTAGTGGAACGGATTCAGGCACCAGCCGTACTCCAGGTTGAAGCCCTATACGGCATCTATCCCTGCTTCACACATACCTACACGACACAAACGGAGGCATGCATCCTTTCGGTTGAAAAGCAGGCCGTCAACCACGTATTCATGTCGTATGAAGTATTTCGGATCAACATTCTGAATCTGCTGTCTACACAAATATTCAAAAACCAGAGGCAACTCTGGCATCCGGCATCAGAAGATCTTAAGAAACGAATCGTTGATTTTGTCCTGAGCAAAGCCATATATCCTGCGGGAGAAAAAAATCTGCTGATAAAAATGGAAGACTTAGCAGAACAGCTGAACGTCACCCGGATCAATGTTTCCAGAACACTCAACGAAATGCAACAGAACGGGGAAATCCTCCTGAAACGCAAGGCTATCATTATTCCGGCACTGGAGAAACTGACCCAGAAAACAACATAAATCCTAATCATAAACAATACGACCAAACAAAACGGATATCTATATGGAACAAAAAAATATCAGCATAGAACAACCGGCAACGTCAGAAATAGAACACCTCAATCCTTTTTTCAGACAACCTTACGGTACGCCTCACAACACGGCTCCCTTCAACGAAATACGCATTGAAGACTATGAACCAGCCATATTGGAAGGAATCCGTCAGGATCAGGAACTGATCGACAAAATAGCCAATAACCCCGAAGAACCAACTTTTGAGAATACAATAGCCTATACTACGCCCGACAATCTGCTGTCGCGCGTCACAGAAGTCTTTTTTAATCTGCTTAGTGCCGAAACCTGTGACGAGATGGACGCATTGGCTCAAAAGATTTCTCCCATCCTTTCAGAACATGCCAACAACATTATGCTCAACGAGAAATTGTTTGCACGCGTAAAGCAAGTATATGAGCATCACCGTCCGTTGGACCCGGAAGAACAAATGTTACTGGAGAAAATGTATGACGGATTCATTCGCAGTGGCGCTCATTTAAATCCGGAACAAAAGCAACGTTTCCGTGAAATCAGCAAGGAAATGAGCCGGCTCACCTTACAGTTCTCACAAAACAACCTCAAAGAAACCAACAACTTCAGTCTGCATATTACCAACCCGGAAGATCTGTCCGGACTACCTGATTCGGCTATTGAGGCTGCCGCACTGACTGCCAAGGAAAGACAAACGGACGGCTGGATCTTCACACTGCACGCACCAAGCATCAATCCTTTCATGACCTATGCCGACAATCGGGATCTTCGCAAACAAATGTACCTGGCCCGTAACACCATTTGTACGCACGACAATGAGTACAACAATATGGAAATTGCCCGGCAGATCATCAATCTCAGACGCGAACGTGCCCAACTGTTAGGCTATGAAACCTATGCCGATTTTGTGCTGACCAAAAGAATGGCCGAGAACAGTACCAACGTCTACAAACTCCTGAACGATTTGCTCGAAGCCTACATGCCGGAAGCTCGCCGTGAAGTTGACGAAATCGAAGCAATAGCCCGGCGTCTCGAAGGGGAAAACTTTCAGATGGAACCTTGGGATTTTGCTTATTACGCCCATAAACTAAAGTTAGAGAAATACAATCTGGACGCAGAAATGCTCCGCCCATATTTTGAACTGAGTCAGGTAAAATCCGGTGTGTTCGGACTGGCCAACCGGCTCTATGGGATCACCTTTGTGGAAAACAAAGATATTCCGGTATATCATCCGGACGTAACGGCTTACGAGGTGTTCGACAAGGATGGTTCTTATCTGGCTGTCCTTTATACCGACTTCCATCCGCGCACAGGAAAACAGAGCGGTGCCTGGATGACGTCCTACAAGGATCAGTGGATCAGTGAAGAAGACGGCAACAGCCGCCCGCATGTATCGGTCACCATGAACTTTACCAAGCCAACCGAAGAAAAACCGGCTCTGCTGACTCTCGGCGAAGTTGAGACATTTCTACATGAATTCGGACATGCCCTGCACGGCATTTTTGCCAATACCCGCTTTGAAAGCCTTAGCGGAACCAATGTGTATTGGGATTTCGTGGAACTCCCGTCACAAATCATGGAAAATTTTGCCGTCGAGCCAGAATTCCTCAATACATTTGCCCGGCATTATCAAACAGGAGCTCCCATGCCTGCCGAACTGATCGACCGGATTATAGCCAGCCGTAACTTCAACGTAGCCTATGCTTGCATCCGTCAGGTAAGTTTCGGACTTCTGGACATGGCCTATTATACGCAAAAAGAAGAATTCAACGCCGATATCATGCAATTCGAACGCGAGGCCTGGAAAAAAGCACAGCTTTTCCCTCAGATTGACGGGACGTGCATGACCGTACAATTCGGCCATATCATGTCGGGTGGATACGCTGCCGGCTATTACAGCTACAAATGGGCAGAAGTGCTCGACGCAGACGCCTTTTCCGTTTTCCGCAAACATGGAATATTCAATCGGGAAGTTGCCCAAAGTTTCCGCGACAATATTCTGTCGAAAGGAGGAACAGAACATCCCATGACCCTCTACAAACGCTTCCGTGGGCAAGGACCGACCATCGACGCCCTGCTGGAACGTAACGGTATTACAATAAAATCCAACTAATAAAATATGGAAAGCAAAAAAGCAATCAACGAAGACAAGCAACAGGAACTGGACATGCGATATCTGCGTATGGCTCATATTTGGGCTGAAAACAGCTATTGCGTACGCAGAAAAGTCGGCGCACTGATTGTCAAGGACAAGATGATTATCTCCGACGGTTACAACGGTACGCCATCGGGATTCGAAAACGTATGTGAGGACGAACACAACGTCACCCTTCCCTATGTGCTCCATGCCGAAGCCAACGCCATTACCAAAATTGCCCGTTCCAACAACAATAGTGAAAACGCAACCCTATATGTCACCGACGCACCTTGCATCGAATGTGCCAAACTCATTATCCAGGCAGGAATCAAAAGGGTTATCTACAACCGGAACTACCGGGTAGAAGACGGAATCAACCTGCTTAAACGGGCAGGTATAACCGTCGAGCAGATCAATCTGGATCAGGAACTGCAATAAAATACAGGATTATCACTAAAAAAGAATATAACCACCATGAACAAAAACCGTTCACCACGCTTTATGCCTTTTTTTCTGGCGCTAAGCATGATTGCCGGAATCCTTATAGGCACATTCTATGCCAATCATTTTTCCGGCAACAGACTGAATATCATCAATACAAGCAACAATAAACTGAATGACTTGCTGCGCATTATTGATGAACAATATGTGGACACGATTGATATGGCCACAGTCATTGAAGACGCCATGCCTAAAATTCTTTCAGAGCTCGATCCGCATTCTGCTTACATCAGTGCCCAAAACGCAGAAGAATCCATGGAAGATCTGAAAGGCAGTTTTTCCGGAATCGGAGTCATGTTTACAATCAAAGACGATACGGTTCACATCATGGAAGTACTCGAAGGCGGACCATCTGAAAAAGTCGGCCTAATGGCAGGCGACCGTATTATCAGTGTAGACAACAAACCGTTTGTCGGCGACAGCGTGACGGATGTCACCGCCAAGAAGAAACTGAAAGGTCCCAAAGGCTCCAAAGTGATTTTAGGCATCCGAAGAAGAACGGAAAAAGAACCGATGACCTTTGAAATTGTGCGGGGCGATATCCCGCAACACAGCATCGACGTTGCCTACATGGTCAATGACCAAACCGGTTATCTGCGTGTCAAGAGTTTCTCAGAAACGACTTATCCGGAGCTGCTCGTTGCCTTAGCCAAACTGAACAAACAAGGACTCCAGAACCTGATTATCGATTTACGCGGTAATTCGGGCGGCTATATGCACACGGCCATACAGATGGCTAATGTTTTCCTGCCCAAGAACCAGCTCATCGTTTACACGGAAGGACGCAAATCTCCCCGGGAGAATTATTTCAGCGACGGACAAGGAGCATTCCGGAATCTTCCATTGATCGTCCTGATCGACGAACGATCTGCATCTGCAAGCGAAATTTTTGCAGGGGCCATTCAGGACAATGACCGGGGAACTGTCATCGGCCGACGCTCTTTCGGAAAAGGGCTTGTCCAGCTACCCATTGAATTCCGGGATGGAAGTATTGTTCGGCTCACGACAGCACGCTATTATACACCATCAGGCAGATGCATCCAGAAACATTATGAAAAAGGCCATGAAGAAGAATATGAGAACGACCTGCTGACGCGGTATGAACGTGGCGAATTCTTTTCTCAGGACAGCATCAAACAAGAAGGAGAAAAATATACGACCAGACTGGGAAGAACCGTTTATGGAGGCGGTGGTATCATGCCGGACATATTTGTTCCTGAAGATACGACCGACATTACTGTCTATTACAAAGAAGCTGTGTTCAGCGGACTGCTCCGGCAATTCTGCTTCGAATATGCGGATGCCAACCGTCAGGAACTCAACAAATTTGAGGGCCCCGACGAATTGGCGAAATATCTGAAAAGCAAAAACGTCATCAGTCAGTTCGCCAATTATGCGGCCAAAAAAGGACTGAAACGACGGAATCTGATGATCCGCAAATCATACAGACTGTTTGAAGAAAACATCTATGGCATGATCATCTACAACATCATGAACACTGAGGCTTTCATCAAATATCTGAACGAGACAGATCCTGTAATCATTAAATCGTTAGCGGTTATGGAAGCAGGCGAAGCTTTCCCCAAAAAACCGGAAAAAACGACATCTCCTTCAAAAGACAAGAAACCGGTACAAGCAAAATAAAATGACCACGAGAGGGAATGCGAATAATCAGTTCTAAAAAAGAAGAACCGTTAATCTATAACTTCCACTCCCCTTTCAAGAGCAATAAAAGAGTCGTATCGCTACTCAGGAAACAGAGTTTGATACGACTCTTTTCCATCCTATAAATTCAACTCTCGAATGATCATTCAAGCTTTACATACCCTCTCTGTTATTCCCCTAACTGAGCAATTTTCCAATCAGTAATTAAGATTATCATATAAACAACGGCCATGGATAAAAAAGAACTTCGGAACACCATCAGGGTTCTTAAAAAACAGTTTTCTCAAGAAGAACTTCAAAAGAAATCAGCCTTTATTTGCAGTCAATTGGAGAAACATCCCAAATTTTGTCAGGCACAAACTATTCTCCTCTATCATGCGTTAAGCGACGAAGTAGACACACGGGAACTGATTCGGAAATATGGCAGAAAGAAAACAATACTGTTACCCGTTGTCCGGGGCGAAACCCTCGAACTGAAACCATATATTAATGAAGAGAATCTGATTAAGGAAAACAAGTTCGGAATATACGAACCACAAGGCCCAGCTTATACGGCTACAAGCATCGAACTGGCTTTAGTGCCTGGGATGGCTTTCGATAGCACCGGACGCAGATTAGGCCGTGGAAAGGGGTATTATGACAAGCTGTTTGCAGACCAGCTCTTACAGGTCGACTATAAGATCGGAGTCTGCTTCGATTTTCAGTTGCTTCCGGAAATCCCTACCGAAGCACATGATATTGTCATGGATGAAATTATTTCTGACGCAGCAAAATAAGACGCAAAAATCATGATATGAGCTCAAACGAGCAACCTGCACGGAAAACATTTACGTCATCTGAATATAATATTCTGAATAACTTGGGCACCGACATGCTCATTGAGTCGGCGCACCAGTCCGTCGCGATTCATCATCAGATTGGCGCGTAGAGCCGGCGACTTAATCTGGACATATAAAACAGCATTCCTAACATAGACTTGCCCGGTATAAGCGGCAACTCCCTGCCCCATGACTTCGGACCAGGCAGCAACCATACGCCTTTCATTCAAAGGAGTTTCCAATCCTTCCTGACGCAAGAATTGCCGAAGGACGTCACCAATCGACTGAGCATTCTTTCTTCGCATTCCGAAATATATAATCAAACAACTTTTTCTTACCGTTTATCCGTCACGATAAACATTTCTCTGCTATTTCTCCGTTGACAACATCAAAGAGCTTGTAATCATGGCCCGATCTGCTTAAAATCCGATCCAGATGTCCGCGATTTGTGTCCGTAATAAAAATCTGTCCGAAACTGTCATCGGCAACCAGCTTTACGATCTGCTCAACACGGTCTGCATCCAGTTTGTCAAACAAATCGTCGAGGAGAAGCAAAGGAGTGGTTCGACTTCCCGTACGTCTCAGAAAATCAAACTGAGCCAGTTTCAAAGCGACCAGATACGTCTTGTTCTGTCCCTGAGATCCTTCCTTTTTGATTGGGAATCCGTCCAATGTCATTTCGAGTTCATCCTTATGTATTCCATGCAGTGAATAACCCATAATACGATCTTTAGCACGGTCGCGCTGAATGACCTCTAAAAGTGGTCCACGCTGACAATGAGAAACATAGTTCAGACCTACTAACTCTTTTTCATTGGAAATCCGACGATAATAATTCTGAAAAATCGGTACGAATGCGTCAATGTATGCCTTACGTCCGGCATAAATCCGTTCGCCTTCCTGAGCCATCGCCTCTTCCCAAAGTATCAGTAGTTCTTCATCAGGTTCTTCTTCTAATTTCAACAAGGCATTCCGCTGCATAAGCGCCTTGTTATAGCGCATCAGCGCATCCAAATACGCCGGATCATATTGCGAAATTACCAAATCCATAAATCGGCGCCGCTCTTCGCTACCACCTGCTATCAACGCTGCATCTGCCGGCGAAACCATGACCAAGGGAATCAATCCGATGTGTTCTGCCAACCTTTTATATTCCTTCTTGTTCCGCTTAAACTGCTTTTTTGATTTTCTCTTCATACCGCAGTAAATTTCCTCAGGCGTACCATCCTCATGCTCATAAAATCCCTGAATCATAAAAAAATCGGCATCGTGCCGGATGTTCTGCGAATCAACAGAATTAGCGAAACTTTTGCAAAAGGAAAGATAATAAACGGCATCCAATAAATTGGTTTTTCCCTGTCCGTTGTTCCCCACAAAACAATTCATCTTGGTTGAAAGTTCCAGCTCCGCTTCCGCAATATTCTTGTAATTTAAAATCGATATGCGCTTGAGTATCATGATGGGCAATAGCTAAATAAACAGGTTTCGGTCTTCCTTTAAACCCTAAATTTACTTGCAAAAGTAAGGTTTATTGGAGATTCCAGGAAAATAATCACCTATAAATTTTATAAAACGAGAGAAATTAGCTAATTTTGCTCCGCTTTAAATCAAGCTGTCAGCCGCTTTCCGGCAAAGACCGCCACAGAAGAATAATAAAAACTACAATAGAAATGACAAACAAAAACATGCAAGGTCATCAAACCGACCATTTGGCAAATTCTGAAGCATTAATCGACAAGTACAAAAAACCTGTCATGGCAGGCGTAGCAATTGTGATCATTGCCGTAGCCGGATTTTTTACGTATAAGAACTTTGTAGCCGACCCGCATGCGGAAGAGGGCAACAACGCCTTATACAAAGGCCAACAGTATTTTGCCATGAACGACTACGAACATGCACTCAAAGGTGACAGCTTGGGTTACACGGGATTTCTGGCTATTGCCGATGAATACGGCAGCACGAAAGCCGGTAATCTGGCAGAACTTTATGCGGGAATGAGCTATGCCCAGATGGGTAACTACGAAGAAGCTGTAAAATATCTGCAGAAATATGAAAACTGCGACGACGCCATGATTTCGCCTGCTGCTGTCGGTATGCTCGGCAACTGCTATGCTCAGCTTAATCAACTCGACAAGGCTGTGGAAACATTAGTAAAAGCAGCCAAGATGGCCGATAATAACAGTCTGAGTCCTATCTATTTGATTCAGGCTGGCGAAATCTATGAATCACAGAACAAGGCAGACAAGGCTTTGGAATGCTATCAGCAGATTAAAACCAAATACATGAATTCCATGCAATACGGTGATATTGACAAATACATCGAACGCGTAAGCAAATAAACAGAAATTACAGCAGATAATCAACACATAAAAATGGCTACCAACTTTCACAATCTTTCCGACTATGACTTCAATTCCGTTCCTAATGCTAAAGGAATGCGTTTCGGTATTGTTGTCAGCGAATGGAACAGCAACATCACAGGTGCCTTGCTCGAAGGAGCCTATCAAACGCTGACCCGCCATGGTGCTGAAGAAAAAGATATTACGGTGATGACCGTACCTGGAAGTTTTGAACTGGTTTTTGGTGCCGCACAAATGGTCAAAAGCGGGAAAATGGATGCCGTAATCGCCATCGGTTGTGTGGTAAGAGGCGATACACCGCACTTTGACTATATCTGTATGGGAGCGACACAAGGTCTGGCTGCATTGAATGAGCAGTTCGATGTTCCGGTCATATATGGTCTGCTCACCTGCAACAACATGGAACAGGCACAAGACAGAGCTGGAGGCACATTAGGCAACAAAGGTGACGAATGTGCCGTTACGGCGATTAAAATGGTTGATTATCACAATAAATTAAAAGGGTAATCCAAAAACATATGACCCCAAACTGAGGAATCTGGTCTGGAAATGATTGGCTTTGCTTTTGCAACTCTTCCAGACCAGGTTCCTTTCTTCATTCATACTCAGAAGAAAAGGTTAAAAAACATTTCTTTTTTGCCGGACTTGATTTTTCATTATATCTTTGTCTTAAAAGAAAGGGGCAAGTACCAGAGTGGCCAAATGGGGCAGACTGTAAATCTGCTGGCTTATGCCTTCGGTGGTTCGAATCCATCCTTGCCCACCTTTAAAAAGAACAGCCCTGCCGATAATCGGCAGGGCTGTTTATTACTCATACATATACCTATAATCAGTAACCAAATTAAAATGGAGAAGAAACGTATAATCAGATGGTCATTACTGACTCTGTTGCTTCTTATTGCAACCGGACTGACCTACAGCCTGCTGGCACCTGCATTCAGCAGCAAGAAAAGCACCTATCTATATATTGACAATGATGACAACACAGATTCTGTCCGAACCAAAATCAGTTTGTTGAAACCAAAAGCCATGTCCGGATTCCGCATGCTTTTTGCTTTAACGAATTATCATCCAAGGAGCGGACGTTATGAAGCAACAGCCGGAGAATCGACACTTATGTTCTACCGAAAAATCAGAAACGGCAGACAAGCACCGTTAAATCTGACCATACCCAGTGTCCGTACCATGGACCGCCTTGCAGCATATTTAGGAAACAAACTTATGATCGACTCTACCGAGATTGCACAAGTGCTCTATGATTCGATACAGTGCCAACGCCTCGGATACGATACTACAACCATTGCTTGCCTGTTTATACCCAACACTTATCAAGTCTATTGGAATACCTCGCTTGATGATTTCTTAAACCGCATGAAAAAAGAAAGCCAGCGTTTCTGGAACAAAGAACGCCTTAAAAAGGCTCAAATGGCAGGTCTGACTCCCAACCAAGTCATTACTTTAGCTTCGATCGTCGACGAAGAAACAGCTACCAACGCCGAAAAGCCAGCCGTAGCCGGAATGTATCTCAACAGATTAAAGCAAAACATGCCTCTTCAGGCTGATCCTACCATAAAATTTGCCCTGCAGGATTTCTCTTTAAAACGCATTTATCACAAGCACTTAGAGACTAACAGCCCATACAATACCTACCAGAATATAGGTCTGCCTCCCGGACCAATTCGAATCCCCACCGTGGCTGGCATCGATGCCGTACTCAATTATGAACAGCATGATTATCTCTATATGTGCGCGAAAGAAGACTTCTCAGGCCGACATAATTTTGCCCGGACATATCAGGAGCATCTGAACAATGCTGCCAAATATACAAAAGCACTAAACGACAGAGGTATCAAATAAAGCCATAATCCGAAGCAGAGGAATAAAAACAATCATCGGCATTCTGAACAGTCACAGAGAAAAACTTTAAAATCAGAAAAGTCGTATCACTTCACTTGAAGAACGATACGACTTTTATTTTGACACCCCTTCTACTCAATGAGAAACAGCCAGTTTAAAAACAATACGAAATTGTCCGTCCTGATAACTGGTACTGTTAATCTTAAACCCTCCAAGTTCCCCGGTATGGGCCACATGGCAACCGATACAGGCACACACATCATAATCGCCTATCCGCACCAAACGCAACTCATCCTCCGTATCATCAGGCAAACGGTCGAGCGGAATGTTGTCCGGCACATCCTCCTTCCTGATCCATTCATAAGTTACGGGCAAGCATGCTGCTATCAACTCATTCATCCGACTTTCTATTTGACGAATCTGATCTGCTGTCGGCTCCTGTTTCAGTAAATAATTTATTTTGCTTTTCTTTCGTTCAATATGCGCATTTCTTGAGCGAGGGCATCCGAACATACGTACCATCGTCTGATTCAGCAAATGCTCAGCAGTATGCATGGGAGCTATACTCTGATCCTGAAATTTTGCAGAAGTTTCCTTTTCCATATTTATAATATCACATTTCTACCACTTTCTTTTCTGAGAAAACACGCGCTAAATTAGTCAAATCCACGCAGGATTGGAAATTTTATATACGGAAATCTTGCTGATTCTGCCAACAAAGCTATCTGTTTTTAGCGACAGAAACGACCTGTAAAAGATCTCACAGATCTGTTCATCCTATCCTACCATAGAAATAATCCAGAAATCTCACAAAGCTCATTCAAGATTTCTTTGCCGGCATATTCAGCACGGGACAGATTTTCTGCTGATTTTTTAAGCAAAACAAAACGAGAATAACCGTTATATTTTATATCTTTAACCGCAAATACAATAAACCTAAAACCTTACTTATGCTAAAACAACTCATCTACACAGCCAGCATCGCAGTAAGCACCTGCAGTTTTACGGCCTGTATCTCAGAAAACCATTTCATTGAAGACGCTGATTTCCGGGCCCAAGTTGAACATGACTTTGCGGTCAAAAAAGAAGTGATGGACCGGGGCAATCTTTTCGACGTTTTCCAGCAGGAAATGACTCAGGAAGAACGTGAAGCCTTGCAATTTCTTTATGCCTACATGCCGATATGCGACATTTCCGACTATCCGGGCGACTTTTTTCTGAACAACGTCCGCCTTTCGTTAAACAACCGTAAAGAAGCCTCCTGGGGAAAATCCGTACCCGACCTGCTTTTCCGTCACTTCGTTCTTCCAGTCCGTGTCAACAATGAAAACCTTGATAGTGCCCGCGAAGTATTTCAAAAGGAATTGTGGCCCCGCGTCCGGAATCTTTCCATGAAAGATGCTATTCTCGAGGTAAACCACTGGTGCCACGAAAAAGTAACTTATACACCCTCTGACATGCGCACAAGCGCACCCTTGGCAACCATCCGGACGGCCTATGGCCGTTGTGGCGAAGAATCCACATTTTTAGTAGCCGCATTACGCTCGGTAGGCATACCAGCCCGACAAGTATATACACCACGATGGGCCCACACCGACGACAACCATGCCTGGGTTGAAGCATGGGCCGACGGACAATGGTATTTCTTAGGAGCCTGTGAACCCGAACCCGTACTGAATCTCGGTTGGTTCAATGCTCCGGCCAGCCGAGGCATGCTGATGCACACAAAAGTCTTCGGAGCATACAATGGCCCAGAAGACGTCATGAAAAAAACAGCTAATTACACAGAGATAAACGTTATCGGAAACTATGCTGCCAATGCCCCGATGACCATTACCGTACAGGACAACGAAGGCAATCCCGTACAAGAAGCCAACGTGGAATTCAAAGTCTACAACTATGCCGAATTCTATACTGTCTCTCAGAAAACAAGTGACGCCAGCGGACAGGCATCGCTCAAGGCTGGATTGGGTGACATGATTGTTCTGGCCTCAAAAGGCGATCGGTTCGGATTGGCCAAAGTAACTTTCGGCAAGGACAAGGACGTGATCATCCGATTAGACCGCACAGAAGGTCAGGCTGCGTCTGATTCCATGAACATCATCCCCCCGGCAGAGCATGCACAAATACCCGAAGTCACTCCGGAACAACGAGCTGAAAATACCCGGCGCCTGGCCGAAGAAGACTCCATCCGCAATTTATATGTCAGCACTTTCCCCGACGAAGCAACAGCACGGAGTTTTGCAGCCGACATCAAATTGAATCCTGAGAAAGTGGCTTCCTGTCTGCTCCGTTCGCGTGGTAACTATACAGAAATCATGCAATATCTGCGCGAGGCCGTCAACCGAAAAATGGGTGAACGTGCACTGGAACTTTTAGCCACGATTTCAGACAAGGATCTGCGCGACACACCCTGCCAGGTACTCGAAGACCATCTCTATCATACCCCGGCCGACGCCGATGCCGCCCTTGTACTTTCACCCCGCATCGCTTACGAACTGCTCACCCCCTACCGTTCCTACCTCCAAAAACACATACCGGAACCACTTGCCGCCAGTTTCCGAAAAGACCCGGAACAACTGGTCGACTGGTGTCGCGACAGCCTGACCGTTCGTAGCGACCTTAATACCGGCGGGACTCTGACATCACCAATCGGCACCTGGAGAAGCCGGGTAGTCGATGCTGCATCGCGCGACGTTTTCTTCGTAGCCGCAGCCCGGAGTTTGAACATTCCGGCATGGATCGACGGTGTAACCGGAAACATCTACTATCGTCAGAACGGTCAGCGCATTCCGGTCGATTTTGAAAAGCCGGCAAAAGATGCACGGATAGCAGAAGGTTTCCTGAAAGCCACCTACAATCCGATACCACGCCTTGACGATCCGAAATACTACACCCACTTTACCCTCTCGAAATACGAAAACGGCAGCTTCCAGCTACTCAACTATCCCGACGAGGCCACCTGGTCGTCTCTGCTCAAGAATGGAACATCGCTCGAAGCTGGCTATTATCTGCTTGTTACGGGATCGCGTATGGCCAATGGCGGTGTCATGAATCACACCACATTCTTTACGGTAGCCCCAGGAAAGACGACCGACATTGAACTCATCATGCGCGATAATGCAGAAGAAATCCGGGTCATCGGCAATTTCAATTCCGAAGCCCGCTTCTTGAGCATGCCGGAACAAAAAGAAACGTCCGTTCTGGCTACGACCGGACGCGGCTATTTCGTTGTGGGTATTCTCGGCGTGGGTCAGGAACCGACCAACCACGCATTGAAAGACATCGAAGTGAAGAAAGCCGAATTCGAAAAATGGGGACGCAAACTGGTTCTGCTCTTCCCCGATGAAGCCTCTTTCCGGAAATTCAATCCGGCCGACTTCCCCAACCTGCCCTCCACCGTGGTTTATGGCATCGACACCGACGGAAAAATCCGCAGCGAGATTGCAGAAAACATGAAGCTGCCCAAAGGTGGACAGCTCCCTGTATTCATCATCGGCGATACATTTAATCGCGTCGTATTTGAAATCGATGGTTACACTATTGGTCTTGGCGAACAGATGATTCACACGATTCAGGGCCTGTAAGCGCCTGAATCGTCCGACGGACCCGTTCAGCCGTGGTCAACGGACGAACATATTCATCAATCACAACCGTACCTCCCATAGACAAAGCCGGATTGCGCAACAGCATCCGGCTTTCTCTGTTTTCGCGAGCAGAAAAATGAAACTCTCGGGCACTGGTTTTACGCGCCAGTTCGGCTATATTTGACTCATTAACACCACATCCGGGCATAATTACAATGCGCCCGTCAGCCTGCCGTACCAAATCTGCCAGCAGATCTGCTCCCATCAAAGCTGTTGGCTGCTGACCGGAAGTCAACACACGATCCACATCAAGTCCGATCAGTTCTTCCAGCGTCTGTGCCGCATCTCGCACATAATCAAAAGCCCGATGACAGGTCACAGACATACCGTCGGCAGCTTTCATCAGCCGTTTAATGGCAGGTATATCCAAATTGCCTTCAGGCGTCAGACAGCCAAACACAACCCCGTCGGCTCCAGCCGTACGAGCCGCCCGAATGTCCTCTTCCATAATCTTCAGTTCAAGGGGTGAATAAAGAAAATCACCTCCACGCGGACGGATAATCACGTGAAGACGGATATCAATCAGCCTGCGAGCCACACAAATCTCACCAAACGACGGCGTCGTCCCCCCTTCGGGCATTGCCGCACAAAGTTCCACACGCTGCGCCCCTCCCTCCTGGGCTGCCCGACAGCTTTCCGCTGAATTGGCACAAATCTCAAAAGTATAATTCTTCATGCTTCCTAATTTGTCTTTAAAGTATTCTTAGAGCAAAGCAAAAATACCTATTTTTCTGCCAGATTCTTGCAAGTATCGATTTTTTTTGCGAACATTGTACAATATTCGGCTGTTTCCTTGTTGAACAAGGACATTTTTCTGTTTACTCTGCCAAGGGTCAACAAGATGCAACCGCCACCCTAAAATACTATTTTTTTACATCATTCATCCGGCAAAACGGGCAACCAACAGACCATGAACATAACAAGCATCTACAAATTTTATGCAGAAGGCTTTAAAACAATGACCATCGGCCGCATCCTTTGGCTGATCATTCTGCTCAAACTTTTCATTATGTTCTTTATCCTCAAACTTTTTTTCTTTCCCGCGTTTCTAAAGGGCAAGACAGATTTAGAAAAGCAGGAATACGTAGGCAACGAGCTCATTCAACGAGCGTCCGATGAACAAACCGACAAACAATAACCAACTAAAAACTATTATTTATGAATGAAGTGATCGACATCTCGATGATCGACTGGTCGAGGGCTCAGTTTGCCCTCACGGCCATGTATCACTGGCTTTTCGTTCCGCTAACCCTTGGATTAGCCGTGATTATGGGAACCATGGAAACCATCTATTACCGTACCGGTCAGGCGTTCTGGAAACGTACGGCCAAGTTCTGGATGAAACTTTTCGGCGTGAATTTTGCCATTGGTGTAGCAACCGGACTTATTTTGGAGTTTCAGTTCGGAACCAACTGGAGCAATTATTCCTGGTTTGTCGGTGATATATTCGGTGCACCGCTGGCCATTGAAGGTATCCTGGCCTTTTTTATGGAGGCAACATTTATTGCCGTCATGTTTTTCGGTTGGGAAAAAGTAAGCCGAAGATTTCATCTGGCTTCCACCTGGCTGACCGGTATCGGAGCCACCATATCGGCCTGGTGGATCCTTGTTGCTAATTCGTGGATGCAATATCCTGTGGGAATGGCCTTCAACCCCGATACGATGCGCAACGAAATGGTCGATTTCATAGCCGTTGCCTTTTCGCCTGTGGCCGTCGTTAAATTTTTCCATACAGTGCTGAGCAGCTGGATACTCGGTGCTGTATTCGTTGTCGGAGTCAGTTGCTGGTACCTGATTCGCAAACGCGAACAAGCCTTTGCCCGAGCCAGTATCAAAGTGGCATCAGCCGTCGGACTGTTTGCCTCGCTTGTAACAGCCGCAACCGGCGACCAGTCGGCCTATCAGGTAGCTCAGGTGCAGCCGATGAAACTTGCTGCCATGGAGGCCCTTTACGACGGTAGTGCCCATGCTCCGTTGACCGTAGTCGGTCCGGTACGGATTCCCGAAATGCTTTCCGTACTGGCCACACACAGTGCGGACGGGTTCGTTCCGGGCATCAACGATCTGCTTCAAGGAGGCTATCCGCTTGCCGATGGAACCACAGCCCTTTCTGTAGAAGAAAAAATCGAAAGAGGCCGGATGGCTATCAACGCTCTGGCCGATTACCGGCAGGCCAGCAGAGACGGCAATACCGGACAGATGGACACCGCACTGTCTGCCCTGCATCAGCATATGCCATATTTCGGTTACGGATATATCCGCGATACCGCCAGTCTGGTACCCAACGTAGGACTTATGTTCTGGTCATTCCGCATCATGGTCGGACTGGGAGTCTACTTCATCTTTCTGTTTGCCCTACTCCTGTTTCTCACCTGGAAAAAGACCGAATTCTTTGACCAGTCCAAATGGCTTCATCTGATAGGTCTTTGGAGCATTCCTTTGGCCTATATCGCCAGCCAGGCAGGCTGGATCGTCGCCGAAGTGGGCCGTCAGCCTTGGACCATTCAGGATCTGTTGCCCGTACATGCAGCCATTTCTCATTTGGAAACAGGCTCGGTTCAAACTACTTTTTTTATCTTCTTAGTGCTCTTCACGGTACTGCTGATAGCCGAAATAGGCATCATGATCCAAGCCATCAAGAAGGGTCCTGAAGAGAACTAATCCATTAGTCCCAATTCATAAAAACCATACTTGTAATCATGGAATCAACTTACATATTCTTACAACACTACTGGTGGTTTATCGTATCACTCCTTGGTGCCCTGCTCGTGTTTCTTCTGTTTGTACAAGGAGGGAACTCCCTTCTGTTCACCCTGGGACGTACGGAAGACGAACGTAAACTGCTGGTCAATTCTACCGGTCGGAAGTGGGAATTCACCTTCACCACACTGGTCACTTTCGGCGGCGCTTTCTTCGCATCATTTCCCCTGTTCTACAGCACCAGTTTCGGCGGTGCCTACTGGCTTTGGATGATCATTCTCTTTACATTTGTCCTGCAGGCCGTATCCTATGAATTCCAGTCTAAGCTGGGAAATCTGCTCGGCAAGCGCACCTATCAGTTCTTTCTCGTGCTCAACGGCATTGTCGGTCCCGTGCTGCTCGGCATGGCCGTATCCACTTTCTTCTATGGTTCAAACTTTGTCGTAACCAAAGATAACCTGACAGAACTTGGTATGCCCGTTATCAGCACCTGGACCAACAACTGGCATGGACTGGACGCATTCGCCGAGCCTTGGAATATCCTGCTCGGACTCGCTGTGCTCTTCCTGGCGCGCATGCTTGGCAGCATGTATTTCATCAACAACATCAATGATGCTTCATTAACAGCCCGTTGCCGCCGCCAGCTGATTACTGATACCGTGCCGTTCCTGTTGTTCTTCCTGGCTTACCTGATCCGGACACTGACCAAAGAAGGATTTGCTGTCGACCCGACTACACAACAGATTGTACTGGAACCATACAAATATTTCAGTAACCTGATGGCTATGCCCGGCCTTCTTGCCCTTTTCCTGATCGGTGTTGTTCTGGTGCTATTCGGAACAATCAAGAGTGCTTTCTCTTCGTCCTATCGTAAAGGGATCTGGTTTGCTGGTATCGGTACCGTCCTCACAGTACTTGCTTTGCTTTTGGCCGTCGGCTACAACAACACCTCCTACTACCCGTCCGTAGCTGACCTGCAAAGCTCACTGACCATAGCCAACAGCTGCTCCAGCCTGTTTACACTGAAAACCATGGCCTATGTATCGATACTCGTACCTTTCGTACTGGCCTATATTTTCTATGCCTGGCAAGCTATCGACCGGAAATCCATAACAAAAGATGAAATCAAACATGACGATCATGCTTATTAAAGGATAGTCTAAAAGGAATATAAAAGACTGAAATAAAACAAGAATGAGAAAACATTCGGATAATGATAATGATAAAGTCGCTACAAAATCAAGACCTTGGGCGACTTTATCATTATTAAAATATCCATTAGATAATTGGAAATATCACCATCAGTTCTTAAAACGATCAAAAATCTTTCTTCGTGCCAACGTGCAGGCTCCAATAACACCAGACCGCTCCTGCAAGTCCGACAATACAATTTCTGAATCATGATAGATCAAGCTCAATGTATTTTTCTGAGCTGAATTTCGTAGCGGAGCCAATAAAAACTCACCGGCAGCCGCCAATGTGCCACCAATTACCACCAGTTCTGGATTTAACAGATTCAATAGAGCAGATAAGTAACGCCCTAACTTAACAGCTATTTCTTCCAAATGCTCCAGACACAAAGGATCTTCGGCACAGATAGCCTCTATGATATCTGCCAGTGTCAGTTCTTGGCCTGATTGAAATTTTTGCTGCAAAATAGAAGCTTTTCCATTTTTAAGACTTTCCAGAACCAGACGATGCAAAGCCATACCGGAAACTTCCGTTTCGAGACAGCCCTTCTTTCCACAATGACACAAAATCTCATTATCAAAAACATTGCAATGTCCCAATTCTCCAGAAAAGCCTGATCTGCCGGTATATACTTCACCATTCAAAATAAAACCGGCACCAAGCCCCCAACTCAAATTGATAAAAATAACGTTCTCATACCCTCTGGCACACCCGTTCAATTGCTCTCCATAAATCATGGCACGGGTGTCATTATCAATCGTCACCGGGACTTTCAAGTGATCGGAAAACCACTTAGTCAAAGGAACATCTGTCTGATTAAACCAACTGTGACTGTATCCGCTCATCGGATTTACACGTCCGGGAATATTGATGCCGACATTCAAAATCTTTTCCTGACTCAAATGAGAATTCTGAATAAATTGTGCAATATACTGACTGACCTGATCCCTGGCTATATCACTATTCTCCAGATGATAAGGCAAATTCATGGAAAATTGTTTCAGCTCTCCGGAAAGATCCATAATTCCGATATTCAGTTCGAAAAGATGAACGTCAACCCCAATAAAATAGGCTATATCCGGATTCAGTCCATAAAGCGTAGGCGGACGTCCTTCAGTGGTCTCTACTTTCCCATAGTTCAGAATATACCCCTCCGTACACATTTCCAAAAGCGCCTTGGTTACCGTAGGAACACTCAACTTCAGTTCACGTGCCAGATTGGGAATTGTTGATGTCTTATGATGGGCATAATAAGAGATTAGCCGTCTTTTAATCAAGATATTCTTATTTCCGTTTTCCTGTTCTTTTAATAAATCAAGTAACATCCTTTAAAGGGCATTAAAATTAAATCTGACAGTATATTTTCTACAAAAGAAATCTATCAGCAACAAAATTAATATTTTTCCAAGAAAAATATGGTAAAATGTTCATAACTTATTCAGCAAAACCTATGATGACAAAAAGAACAGCGATATACAGAATCTTATTTTATCATCACTTTACGAACTTCAGAACCGGTCAGAAATAAATAAATCCCTTTTCGAGCGGGACGTTCAAATAGTTCACGCCCATCTAACGTAAAATATCTTTCTTCACCGGAATGATCGGTAAAAGATGATTGCGGAGTGTAAACCTCAGTGGCTTCCCCTTCCTCCTTCCCCCAAAAGGTAAAGGCAAACTGGCATCCGGTATCTGTGATATTCTTGCCTTCTCCCCAATTATAGATCTGGTAACCGAGTCCTCCGTTTGTCTGGTTCATCTGACTGGAACCACTGACTATAATGTAATAACCTTCCGTATTTGCCGGTTGTAACTTCCATCCTCTTTCCGGTTCTTCGGTAACAGTGTGCAATGGAGTATTATTGGGTGCCTCAGGAGAAATAAATGCCAGATCCAACCGGTTCACCAGATTAAGATCTCCATCTTCACGTTCTACCAGTTTCCAAAGAACCGCATCGGAATCCTGATTCTGCGCTCCGATCAAGGAATTATTGTCTCCTTTTGACGTAACAAACAGATTATCCCGAAGCGGAGTGGAAATCTTATACCAATAGAACACCTTATCAGAGCTTGTTTTCGGAGCAGCCGGCAAACTGGTCCGCTCTACCTTATATTTGCATCCCGTGTCCGTTATATTTTGTCCGCCTCCCCAATTGAATATTTTATATCCTTGCTGAGCATTATTGGTCTGATTCCATTGAACAGTACCGGAAGTCAAGATAACCAGGCCCTTTTCATCCGAAGCCGAAATACTCCAACCCTTATCCGGCTCCGTAGCGGACATTTTTAAAGGCGAATATTCTGTGGCAACAGGAGAAACAAATCCACCATCGGCAGCATTCACAATATTATAGGTTCCGTCTTTTCGCAAAACAAACTTCCAGGTAGACGACTTTCCGGCTCCTGTTTCCCCCACCAGATCCTTACCTGCACCTTGAGAAGAAGGATAACGGTTTCCACGTAACGGAGTACTCAAAACATACCAGACCTCTTCTACATCAGTAGAAGCTACCGGCTGATTGATTTCAGCTTGCTGTATCTGATTTTTCAGAGAGCCCAGCAGATTCTGTAAATCCTCCTTCTGCTCCATGCGCTCAGTCTCAGACATAGATTCTCCCAAAGAAGCATATACTTCTTCCAACTTTGATTTAAGAGGTCTGGCCAAGGCCTCATCATAGTATCCTACTTCTGTCTTGAAATTCTCAGCGACATAACGAAACAAAGAATCCACATAGACAGCAAGTTCCTGAGAACTGTCATCCATGGATTTGGAAGGCGAATAAATCAATCCGTCTACCGCATCCTTACCTTCCGGGTCGGTAATCACGAAAGTAAACTGCCATTTGTCTCTTCCGGTACCACCATTGCTGGCATGTGGCAGTTTCATAAAAATCTTGTTCCATCCTTGTTTCAAGGTTAGAGAAACAGGCGGACGTGCTGTAAAGTTTTCATTAGTAAGTCCCTCTGTGGCATGATCCTGCAAAATATTCTTTCCGGGCTGTTTCCATTCCGGAGCGGCAATCTCCTGATCATTCACCCAAAGACGCGATCCTCTGCGGTCCCAACATCCCTTTTCCGGAGCTTTCTCATTACCAGAGCGACTGTAAGTATAAAACTCTACCTGTGCACCGACCTGTTGCTCAACAGGAGAATAAACATAAGTCCAAGCATAAGCCGTCAGTGCGTTATCCGGAGATGAATAGAAAGAAGGTACACGCGGATGCCAGATATGCTTCAGATAAATACCGGCACCGGTAGCCACAGATGAAAAATACTTCTTACCGTCATAATCAAAGGAAATAGGCAACAGATCACTGTCATCCGTTTCTGGCGGCAAAACCTTTTTGGGATCTCCTTCGTTCGGAAATGGATCAGTAATCCTCCACTTCACATTACACTGGCGCACATAAGGGATCGGTTCGTCTTTCAAGGAATGATTCTTATGGAAGAGAAAACGCCGCTCCCAATCTGCAAACTCCTCATATTCGTCACCAGACGAAGGTAAAGAAGTTCCTCCAGCCTCGATATACTGTTTTCCACCACCAATCCAAGCTCTTTCCGCCATAGCCAGTGCGTTAGCATATAAGTTGTTCTGGCGCACGATATCCTCCTGAGTTTCTGTTTTGGTGTCGTTCCATATAGCCGTAATTGTTCCGGCAATATCCTCATTTCCTTTCTCTTCATAATAAATATTGCTTTTATAAATACCGACAACATCGGCATATACATCAAAATGATTGATGTAATTATAACGGCAGTCAATATTCGGAATACCGGAAACTTTCTGACCGGAGCTGGCCCACATTTGCGTCATATCCGCCACCGCCATAGTCGGAGGACCGGAAACCAGACGATTCCAGACAACAACCTTCCGTCCCTGTTCCCTGACATAGGCTGCCATCGTTTCCAAGAAATTCGGATAAGTAATTCTTATTTCATCACCTCCAATATGAATATAGGGTGCCTTAGAAAAAGTACGGATCACCTCATCAAGAATATTTTTCAAAGCGGCTACTCCCTCATCACTCTGCATATCAAACCCCATAGCCTTGCGGAAAGCATCGCTATGTCCCGGCATATCAATTTCCGGAATTACTGTTACACCTCGTTCCGTCGCATAATCCTGCAGTTCGCGACATTCTTCCTGAGTGTAATAACATCCCGGATAACGGAGCATATTCTCAACAGCTGTAAGTTGCGGATAAGTTTTCACCTCAAATCTCCAGGCCAACTTTTCCGTCAAATGCCAGTGAAAGACATTAATTTTAAAACGGGAAAGCAAATCAATCTCCTTTTTCAGTTCTTCTATACTGACAAATGAACGGCCGACATCGTGCATCAGTCCACGAAGTTTGAAAGCCGGCCAGTCAGTTATAGTAAGCGACTCCAAAGCAGGAGTAGCAGAATCATAACCTTCTGCCATCTGTTGCAGGGTCTGCACGGCACGAATCACTCCCACTTCTGACAGAGCCTTTATTGAAACAAGGTTCTTTTTTATCTTGATCTGATAAACTTCGCTCTCAAAACCCGGAAGCAGATAATCATAACTTCCTGGAATTTCTGTACAAAGTTCCACCTGAATATGTGCCTCAGCTCCATCATCTAAAGTACACTGATGCTGTTGCAAAAACAGTTTCAACAGATCACAGTCCGTAGGATCTTCCAATGCAACAGACCGATGCAGAAGAAATGATTCATTTTCTGCAGACATTTCGATTTGCTGAGGGCGAGGCAACAAATTTTTTACCTTACCTTCCGTATAAACAGGAAAAAGCAAAGCAAACAAAAAAGACGCAGATAACTTTATTTTCATAATTCCATATCTTATTTAAAAACTTCTGATTTAAGAATCAGAAAAGACAGTCCTATTTTACAAGACTGTCTTTCCTGACTGATCAGTACTATTTTATGATAAATTTATGTCCTCCCTGAATATAAATTCCCTTTTGGAGAGAAAGCACCCTCCTCCCGGTCAAATCATATACAGGATATTTTTTCTGTGCATCCGGAGAAAGTAGTTCCACATCCGTAACCACCTCTGTGGGCTCAACAAACCATTGTGAAGCCTCCGAAGACATTGTCCAAGGCACCAGTTTACCCGAAGCATCCAAATGTATGGAAGCATAGGATGCATTCACTCCATTGTTACAAGTCACTGTGCTTAACCCTTTCAAGGTTGAACTGACAGAAAAAACTCCGGCTCCGGTAACAGATTCTGTTACTGGTATTTCGGCATATAAATCCGGAGTTGTTCCAATATAAAGTTCATTATCCTTACAGATTACACGATATCCTTCTGAGGACTCATCTTTCTGAAACAGAAAAAGCTGGCGCGTATCTTCCCGTTCTAAGAGAGAAGCACTCATGCCCTCCGGATCGAGTACTAAATACAGCGTTCCTTCCTGACGTTCCGCATTTCGCAAGCGATAATACTTTCCAGACTCAATTTCAACCTGTTCAGCTGTCTGTACAGCCTGATTGAATGCCTCATAAGCTGCCTTTGACGGTTGTTGCAGATATTTTTCACCGGCCGTTTCAATTGCAGAAGCACAGGTTTCCTTTATGTTTCCGACATTCTTTCCGACACATTCTTTAATCGCATTCAGTTTCTCTTCAAATCCATCCTTAACAATATCGTCTGCAACAACTTCCTCATCATATACATATAAACTGTCTGTAATGGTTTCCAGACTATAGTTCTTATAGATAATGGTATAGTCACGGCCATAGGTAGATTCCTCGAACAGGAAGCCTATTGTGTGGTCTGCCTGCAAAGTCATTGTCGAATAGCCGGAATTCATCACACTGGCCTGGTGCTTTCCGTCCCATTCTTTTGCAAAATGCTCCGGATCGGAAAAATCTTCAAGACTTTCCAGTTCTTTATAATAGATACCGACATTAGAACGTCCTGGTCCGAAAGGCACAGACTGCAAGGCCACATACAGCTTTTTCTGATCGGATTTACGACGTGCCGGAACAATCATGATTTCTCCGTTACAACTATTTGACTGTGCCGTAACTCCCTGATTGGATTCTCCGGAGAATGCCATGGTCCCCCAGCAACCCAATGCCTTTTCACTGTCAGAGAAAGAGAATATATTATAATATCTTCCTCCGCTACAACGTGAACTGATCAATACGCTTCCATCCGGAAGTTCTTCTGCCTTAGGCTCATCACCGCCACTTGGAATGGCCGGCACATTCGGATCACCCAAAACCTTCCATGTATCACCAAAGTCATCAGAATAAATCACGTAGTTGCAGTTTACTCCATTGACATCTTTCACCAGAACAGCCGCATACAAACGATAATAATCCTTCACCTTGGTCCATCTACTCTGATGAATCTTACCGGAACCGATAAACATAGCCCGCACCGGTCCTCTCTGACTCTTGTCAAACTGAGCATATATACTTTCTGACACATCTTTTGGTTCTGCCCAAGTTGTTCCGTTATCTTCACTATGGAACACTGCAATACCCTGATGATTATCTCTTGTTCCAGCCGGGAAACTTACATTTCCGGCACAACTCATCAACAACACACGGTCGCTCTCCCTGTCGGCTGCAATGCAAGGATCACCGAATGCCACCCAGAAATCGCTTTTCCCTGCTTCCGCATAATTGGCCCCCAAACCTTCTACAACAGGGAACAACTCCCCCCAAGTTTTTCCGTTATCTTTTGAAATTCGGGCATGCAGGTCTATTCTGCCATTCTTGACAATACCGATATCCTGTCCGCTATGACGGTAATCGGCCACAGCGATCACATCTCCGTTGTGCATTCTGGTTATGGCAGGGATACGATAAGGTATTGAGGCGCCGGCTGCCGTTGTAAAGATCTCTACACGTGGTTCCTGCGGACGGTTATCCTTGATCACATGTACCCGGAAATTCTTAAATATAATACCCTTGTTCGCGCCACTCAAGATAAAGGAAGCCACAGATTTATCCAATCCACTTACAGCTACAGACTGATCTTCCATTTTTGAAGTATAAGTCTTTCCGTCAACGGTCAGAGTAATCGGCGTGCCATTGTTATGAATACAGAAATCAAAGGTATATCCCTCAATGATATATCCGGCCGGAACCGACAAGGTATAGTTCTGAGGACTATACAATCCCACATATCCCACAATATTGTCCCCACTGGAAGTCATGTTGTTATAACCGGAATCAAAGGTCAGCAGTGGTGAATCACTCGTACTCTGCCAGGTTTTGTTCCAATTTCCATTACCAGATACAAACTTTCCGTATCCCATACTTACCGTAATAGAATCTCCTTGTTCCGGTTTTTCCTGATTTTCGTATTCCAAAGCAGCAATTTCTGATGCGGAAAGTTTTCTGTTATAAAAACGAATGGAGTGAATCGTACCTTTAAATGCGAACTTGATGTGGTCTTCTGTAACAATGCCTCCAAGGAAAAGTCCGGTCACTCCCGGCACGTTTCCAAACACACGGTAGCCATAAGCTCCCATTCCCGAAACGGTACGGTCCAGCTTGCCGTCTGTATAATAAGCATACGATTCGGTTTCTCCGTCCATCGTAATCACCATCTGCTTACGTTGGGAAAAGTCTATACCATTTTGTGTATACCATCCTTTTAAGCCGTTATCACCAATATACTTCACACCGTACTTTGTACGTTCCTGAAGCACTACTCCAAAATAGTTTTCCTCATTCTCATTACTGCTTGCTACCAGAAAAGCCGTATCTACCGGTAAGGATTCGGATGTAAAGTCTATCACAACACTCAATGTTCTCGCCTTCATCACTTGTTCGGCATCGGCATCCGGAATTCGGAACGGTGCAGTACCGTCCATTTCTATATTTGTATAGGTCAACATCGGTTTTTCATCTACCACCGGTTCTTCCGTAGGTTCACCGGCTTCACTCAAGGCAAACTGGCATCCGGAGTCTGTACGGTCTGTTCCGGCCTGGTTGCTGCTCCAGTTATAAATTGCATAATTCATGTTCTCTCTGGTCTGATTCAATTCCACGGTTCCGCTCGTAATGATATAGGTACCCGGAGCATTAGAATAACTCAGAGACCAACCTTTCTCCGGCTCATCCTTTTGAGTAGACACAGCTGCATTGTAAGCAGCGTTCGGGTTAAGATAGGAATGATCCGCACGGTTCACGATATTATAGTCTCCGTCCTTTTCTCTCTTCTCAAACTTCCACATAGCCCGCGCATAGTTCCGGTCCGGTTCTCCGACAACAGCATTTCCTGCACCGTTGGAAGTCAGATAACGGTAGTCACGGTTAGGAGTATAAATCTTATACCAGTATTCCTCTCCGGCAGCGCTGACTTTTGGTTGATTAATGCCCTGCATCGCTTCTTCTTTCAACTGTAACAGTTGAGTTGCCGTTTCATTCAACTCTTCAACGACATTCTGATCCTGACTCAACATCTTCTCGGCCAAGGACACCGCCTCTTTCAGTTTCAGCCCTTTCTCTGGATCAATCTCTCCCACCTCTTTTCCAAAACGGAGTTTCTTGGATTCAATAACTACATCTGCCAGATTCTGACGGGCAGAAATCAAGGCATATATTTTTTCCGCTTCCTGTTCAGAAACGGGATTTACATCATCCCCCATATACTGAGCCAGTATTTGGGCCAATTTGACATAACCCTTTCCGTACAGATAATTACCGGTAAAATAGGTACTCCGTGCCGCATGGTTATCAGCCATTTCCGTATACGTATCTACATAAGTTACCTTTTCATATTTTCCGGCTATTTCCTTCAACATCTCATTAAAAGGTTCCGTTCGACTCGTATTGGTAGCCGATGCAGCAAACGGTAAAACCGACTGAATATAGATTTCCGTATTGGGTGCCAGTTCACGCACCGCTTGTACCATCTTATCGTATGAATCCTTGAGTGTTGACAGGGCGGCAGTCCCATTAATATCAGCAGCACCTACAGAAAGAAATATTTTCTGAGGTTCTTCATTATCACTGCGTCCTTTCAGAATTACAGGAATTTCCCGCGTTACATCTGCGATTCCCGGTCCGGGCCATCCCCAACCGGTACCTCTGTTCTTTACCTTAGCACTTCTGAACAGTTCATGCCATTCTCCTCCATGAATCACTTCATCTCCAATCAACAGAATATCTTCGGCATTTACCTTCTGCATACCAAAGGCACTAAGACGCATGCCATATGAACCGTCCAATCCTCCGGTCTGGTTCTGTGCATCTTCAGGATACATACACGAAGAATCTACATAACCGGCAATTGTATTACACCATATTCTGTAGCCCGTAGCACTCAGATGCAAACCATCCAATGTATGCGTATTATTTTGACTTACACTCAACAGTTTATCCCATAAATCAATGTAAGTCACCTCAAAATCACGGCAGATATTCTTCAACGAATCATTGGTTTCCTGCTGAAGTTGCAGGTTTCTCAACCTGCTTGGTAAAATGCTCTGCACATAAATTTCTGTTTCTGGAGATGTCTTTTGAATATAATCAATAATCAGGCGGGCATTACCTGCCACATGAGCTGCATTATTGATACCGGAAGTTCCCAAATCATTGGTACCAATCATAATGAATGCTTTCTTAGGGTTTCCGGCAATCATTGACTCCAGATTGTTCACTACTTCATCACTAACTGCTCCTGAGGTTCCACGATTAATCACATTATGATTACCAAAAGCTTCACACCACTCATGCATATTCGTGATGCTGTTCCCGATAAACACGATCTGCTCACCATTTGTAGGCAAGACTTTGAAACCATCATACCGATGATTTCTGAAGGCCTGGTCTGCCTGAATAGTTAACCCTCCCCATAGGAAACAGGCCATTACGGTTGTCCATTTGTTTTTCATACTAATTTTTTTTGCTCTGTACGCTTTTCGTACAGCATGTTGGTTCATAATAAAAGTTTAAGCCTCTAATTATATTTATAATTTTAAAATTAATCAGCAACAATGTCCCTTAATATAAAACTGACTTCTTATCTCAACCCTCCAACAAAAGCTTATTTAAATATAAAACTTTTGTTTACTATCCATATTAAATTAAATATTTAATTTAATGCCATAAATATAAAAACATTTTTTATAAACTACAATACGCACGGAACATTATTAATGTATTTTATATTTTATAAAAACTGTTTTACTTTTTGTTATAAAAGAAACAAGTTTGGCGGAAAATATCCAACTCCCATCATCATAATTTTAATCTTTTGTTAGTCATACCTTATACAATGCAAACACCAGAAAAGAATGATAGGAAATAATATGCCAAAACATACAATAAAACTGCTATTGCAATAACAAAAAAGTCACAGCAATAGGATTAAAATACATTCCCAACCTGATAAAAGATGGAGGTGGTTTAAACTGTGTCAGCTGGAGTAGATATATATCTGACAAGGACCTCAACAATCCATAAAATACTCACAGGACAAACGTCTTTGGCCCATATTTCAACTGATAAAAGTTATCCAATAGTGCCGCATTTGAGAAAACAATGCCATGCAATTTTTTCGTTCCGTAGAATTCATGCGCATGACCGAAAAGATGATAGTGAGGCTTGACTTCAAATACTCTGTTTCTCAATGGAGCATTTCCCCAATGGGTGTTATTTTCTCCATCTAAAATCATCAATGGAGGTTCGTGAGTGACCAATACATCCACATCAGAAGGAATAAGTTCTTCAGGATGATTGTATGCCAGTCCAAAGAATTTTATCTCTTCTATTTCGCACACACGATCCTGAAGGAAATGAACATTCTCTGGCAAATCCTCAATTTCTGTAGCATCCCAAAGACACAAATCATGATTGCCTGTAACGAATATCTTATGCTTATAAGGCAATGAGATAAACCAATTAAGGAAATCAAGTACTTCCTCTTCCGTACCGTTTTCGGTAATGTCACCACAATGCACTATCACATCCGCGGCCGGAAGATCAACCAGCAGATGATGCTTGTTGTGGGTATCTGATATTTGTATGATTCTCATATACTTTACTTCATCGCCTCCACCATATATCCCTGCTCCTGAAGCAGTTTCAGTAAACCACGTTGACCAAGTAAATGCCCGGCACCTACGACGAACAGCGTTGGAGCATTTTTCATGATATCCGGCAATTGTCGTACCCAATTTTCGTTGCGGCCATATATCATTGTTTCCAATTCTTCCGGACTACTGTCACAGGCATTATTCATCTTTTCTTCAACAACGGCAAGCAGTTCATCCAAATCCTGCTTCATGTAAGCCTGGGTCATGCGCAAAACCTGATCTATGCCTTGATCTATATGCGTAGCCGTGCAGTACAGCAGGAATGCCTGTCGTGCCAGGGATTGTGAATTGTAGAGCATTTGGATTTGCGTGTCAATGGTTTCCAACGCACCTACCTTTTTACCCGCTTGCCGAGCCTGTGCCTGAAACCAGGTATCAAGTTGTTCCTGCGGATCACATCCTTTAAGCGCTTTCAAACCCAATGCCACAGTCAACTCTGTTGTCACCGCAGCCGGTTTAAGCTGATTAAACAGAGCAAGGTCTGTCCCTAAATAATTTTTCACCGCAATTGCTATCGTATCATACTGTGCCTGTGTAAAAAGACTCTTTAGCGTCTTATCAGCAGGAAGCATCATGGATTGCTGCATCTTCAGAATTGTTTCCGAAATGGCAGCCTCATCCATTAAAACTTCTCCATAAACCTGTTCTGTTTGGTCAATAGCCTGTTGCAGATTAGCAATGCTGTCCTTAATGCTGAGCGGTGCCATGTGGTGTGTTCCAATCACATACGATGGCCGGTCAAGGCCGTTGCCAGACACCTTCCATAACAATTGCGCCTGAACACCAAGAGCAATATAGACGAATATTATAAATGCGAATGTCTTTTTCACTGTCCCTGTATATTAATTTGTATCTTGTTTACTGATCACAATTAAGTACAAATATAAATAATATTTTAAAATCGTCGCTGCACTATTAATGTTAATTGTTCGTATTTCAACTGTATCCACAATAATTCTTCAGACGATACTGTGCCCCTCTGTAAAAAACTATATCTTTGCCATGAAACAAAGCAACCCATTCCTGTCTGATGATTTTTTTATAAGGCTTTACACATAAATATAACAATAAATCTAAATTAATAGTTATCTTTGTACAAGAGATATTTTTTCTTACATATTAATTTATGATATACGGACTCTGATACTAAATTATTAACCTACAATCTAATCCGATACCATTATGAAAAGATTCTGCTACCTTATTTTCGCATTCGTGCTTAGCATCATGCAAGTCACGGCACAGAATTATTTATTTCAGGAACGTTTTTCCCAAGTCAATGGTTCCGAAGACGGTACGATATCCCTTGACCCTGCTCAACTGGACCATCCGGAAGGCTGGACTTTTAACCAGGTCTATGCCGGAAAATCCTCTATCATTGTGAAAAAAGGAGGCTCCATTACCCTGCCAGTCATTCCCAACCTGATTTATGGAGCCCAGTTTTATTTTGAGATCCATCCCTGGGTCGACCCAAACAACCCACAGGAGGAAGAATATGCAACCCAGGAGCTTTCCATCAATCAGGGCAAACTAAACCGGACGGACTATGAAATCGGACTCACGTCGCTAGGCACGTATTATTACATGTACGACGTAAGCAGTGAGAGCCGGCTTACCCTTACAGCCACGAGCAACATCACGGTTAACTCTGTTGCGGTATGGTATGGAAACTATGTGCCGGACTTAGGTTTCATGCATGGCAGTCTGGTAGATTGTTCACACGAATCCGATGAATATGATGAGGCAATAGATGTTATGCTGACGCCCACCGAAGCCAGTTCAAACATGAATTGTCGGACCGTATATACACTCGACGGTTCTAAGCCCACCCAGGCGTCAACCCCCTACGACGGCACCCCCATTCATATCGAGCAGAGCTGTACCCTGCAGGTAGCTTCCGTGTTCCCCAACGGTTATTTGTACCTTAACCGTTACGGGTCCAACGAGTCGCCGCTGCATATTTATACGTTCATAAAACCCGGAGTCCCGGAACTTCCGGAAACCATACACGAGATCAACGTCACGACGCCTGGTCAACTGACCGAACTGCTGATGCAGCTTGATGTAGACTTTGTGGAAGGACTGTCCGTAAGCGGAACGCTTAACGGACAAGATTTGAAATATCTGACCTCGACACAAGGTCTCATGTCCCGGCTCCGCTATCTGGATATGGAGGACGTCTCCTTTGAATACGACGACGGATTGTACTATACGTATGTCAGCGCACCCGAAGGAGGAATGGGCACCACGCACACTTACAATTACTACTTGAGCGAAACGAACTGGAGCGAAACAAGATCGCCGAGCCCCTCAACGTTGACCACCGACGTGCACTGCAACAATCTGCAGTATGCCTTTTACGAACATCCCACACTCACCCAAGTCATTTTGCCCAAGACGCTCACATCGCTGGGCGAATGTATCTTGTGTGCCCCGAACATGCTGGCAGTGACCCTGCCCGAGAGCCCTACCGAAATCGGTGACCGTGCACTCTTCTTCGGAAGTGCTCCCTATACCATAGATCTTCCCAAAAGCATCGAGAAGATAGGAAACTATGCCTTCAGTAATAGTTTTATGGGCAATGTAGATCTGCCCGCCCTGAAAGTGATCGGTAACTATGCCTTCGCTGGTTCTAAGGTGAGCAGCTTCAAGTTTTACAAGACTTTAGAGTCCATCGGAGAAGGTGCTTTTCAGGGTAGCAACCTTAAAAAGGTAGAGATGACAGCCACGCCTGACACCATACGGAAAGCAACTTTCATGCAATGCGACAAGCTGGAATATGTTTCTTTTGGCGACGGACTGAAATGCATCGAAGAAGATGCGTTCCTCTATACCGAACCCGATACCTTCCAGATTCCCATGACCCTTGTGGATATCGGTCCGAACGCACTTCCCACAAACTTTATCAATAGTGTAGAGCCCGAAGGCGGCATCCGGTATGTAGGTGCCGTGGCCTATCAGGTGGCAGAAAACCTGGACCGCTACGAGATTAAAGAAGGTACTGTGACCTTACCAAAAGAATTATTCCAAGGAAACCAGGCTACAGAGATTATCATTCCGGCATCGGTAAAGCATGTGGGCGAACGCACCTTTGCCATGAGCGGTATTACGAGTATACCGGACATGCCCGGGGTGACGCGCTGGCCCGATGAACTCTTTTATTGGTGCGAGAATCTGGCTCGGGTCACCATTCCTGAACAGGTAGAATACATAGGCCAGAATGTGTTCTGGGAGTGCGACGCCATCTGGCAAGTGAAGTATGAGGCCATTGACGCCACCATTGCCGGAGGAATCTTTGGTCAGCACGCAGGTCGTCCGGTGGAGTTCGAATGCAGTTTCATCGTAGGCGATCAGGTGACACGGATTCCGGCAGGAGTATTCAGCAACAACACAACCTTGACGGAACTGGTATTGCCGTCCAGCGTAGAGTGTATAGACGATCAGGCATTTAGCGGATGCCAAAACCTGAGAAGCATCTATCTCCCCGATCAAGTCCGAAAGATTGGCGCCGAAGCTTTCGGCTACTGCAGCTCATTGACCGAATTCCACTGGCCTTTGTATCTTGAAGAAGTGGGAATCCAGGCATTCCGCTGGTGCGAAAGCCTGCAAGAGATATCTCTGCCCGAGGGAACAAAAGCGTTGGGCGAACAGGCATTTCAGAAATGCGACGCCGTTCGTTCCATCTATCTCCCGTCTACATTGGAATACATAGGAGATGTCCCTTTCAATTTCTCTCCGAAAGAAAAAGTCAAGATAACCTCTGCATCACCGGTCCCACCCGTCCCGACAGAAGGAGACCGGCTTTGGAACTTCTATTATACGGTCAGCGATGTAGCTTATATGAGAGTACCGGAAAAGAGCGTGGAAGAATACCGCAACAATCCATACTGGAACAAATATGCTTCGGTTATCGTACCGATACAGGAAATTTCAGCACCCGGGATGAAGAGCGAAACAACATTTGCCAATGCCATTCAAGAACAGACAGACCTGACGGATGCAATCTTGGGAGACGTCTACGTGACCATCGGTGAAAACGACTATTTTGATGCGTCCGACGGCAGTATTGTGCTTCATTCCACCCTGAGTACCGAAGAGGCGAACTCCATAGCTGGTATGGTACCGAGGTTGTCCGACGTGGCCAACCGGTTTGACGGAATGATTGTCCTGCTACCGGCAGGAACCGGAAGCCTGCAAGTGAATTGCCGTACCACCGGCAACCGGCAATTGTGTATGATGACAGCCGAAGGCGAATCACAATCCTATACCCAAACGGCCCAGGGAATTGTCTCCTTCGACTACAATATAACCGAAGACACCTATGTTTATATCTATGCCTCAGAACCCGCAAATCAACCGAGTTTCCTGAACAAAACCCGCGCCACGGAAGACTGTGTGAAAATCTATTCCATCTGCATCTCACCCGACAATGCCACGGGTATCCACTCTACTTCAGCAGAAAACATGAGTCCTGTTCAGGAATACATTTCTATTGACGGTGTTCGGAGTAGCGCACCCACCACTCCGGGAATTTATATCATCAAACGCCGTGACGGGTCCACGTCGAAAATCGTAATCAGATAAATTTTTCTTCCGATGTGTCATCGGAAAAATTGGATATATGAAAATGCGCTTACTTCAGAAGGAAGTAGGCGCATTTATCTTTTTTAGGAGGTTGAGGAAATATGATACAAGACCCTGTTTTTGTATAAAATTCATTACCGGATTATGCTGTCCATGAAAGTTACAAACACTATAATTCGGCATCTGCTTCCTTATGAATGCAGATAACCTCCTTGGGATTAACCGCTTTGATAACATTCTCGATCGTGCCACGGTCAGCATGACCGGATGTATGCAGATCCACCACATTATGAAACATTTCACGAATTTCCTTATATAAAGGATTTGCCTTTACCTGTTCCGGCTTTCTATAATATCCGTCCCATGACGAGTAAATAAGAAGCGTTTCTTCTTGTGGCAGTTCCTTGATAAGTTCCTGAAGACGGTCTTTTTGCGATGCTCCAGCAATCAGAACCATGCCATTCCGTTTTATGCCGTTCAAAAAGCGCTGATTGTAGAGTTTAGGCCGAAATGCAAACAGTCCGTGAGAGATTTTTCCCTCCTGCTCCGTGAAGAAACTCATGGTCTGTTTCATAAACTTTGAGCACACATACATACGCTTGCCTGCTGCATTTGCTGCTTCCTTGATTGCGGCAAGCCGTTCTATGTCTGTAGCAGAAGCAAGCACAAATACATATTTGAAAGCCCGCATCACATGGGTCATCTTGCCGGAAACATCACGTTCGTGAATGCATGTGTCTTCACGTTTCAGCATGGTTCCTTCTGTAATCAGCGTATCAATATGGGTGGCGTAACGTTTTAAGGTCGGAATAAGTCCTTTGCCCATATATCCGTGCTCCCGATAGTCGCCAGTATGCCAGATCCGTTTGCCGTCTGCCTCTATCAGAAACATGTGCGAATCATAAATGGAATGGCAATTGAAAAAAGGAGTTACCTTTATATCGCCGACTATAATACTTTTCGGAACCTTATGTGGAGCAGTCCTTTTCCAGATACACATTTGTTTGAGAAGCTTACATTTGTTTTCAGCCTTTTTCAGGCTACTGACCGCATCATCATATTCCTCTGAAGTACAATTCTGTTTCCGCAATTCATTCACTTTAAGTGACGCACCTTCCGATAAGAGTCCATATTTAATGGAAAGCAACTTCATGGTTCCTTCGCTCATATATTGAGGGACTTTGTCTGGAATATACTCAAACAACCCCACATGATCCTCGTGACCATGTGTATAGAATACAGCCTCATGTTGCTTCTTGTTCTGAGAAAAAATAGCCAGAACCATTTGCTCGTCATCCTCTGGTGTAGTCGGTTCTCCGCATCCAGGAAGATTCTGACCAAAGTCAATGAATACCCTGGAAGTATCTGTATAAATTTCTGTAATACAACCACCTATCTGATCAAGGCCTCTATGTATCTTGATATTCATATTTTTATTTAGAATAAAATTTCAATTCTTTTTTTGTCTTGATCAGATCCTTATATAATCCATATCCACAGAAAGAAGCATTGATAAACTTGCAATCTTCCAGCTGTTTCTCACATTCAATCTGAAGATTTGAGCTGTAATGATGATAGTTGGCAAGCAGGAACAGAAAATCCGGTTCAGCTTCTATCTTAGGTTCTATTTCTACACACCGTTCCACTATATTACCCGAGGCATCTTTTTCTGTAATCTTTTTCTCAAATAAATAACCCAATCCTTTCACAAGGCCTAATTCTTTCTTCTGCTTTAGAACAAGAAGCATATCCTTAGCCAGACAGTCCACATATTCCTGATCTTCTTTAAAAGAAAGATAGTCATCGTAATGTTTCTTTAATCCTGACAACGATTTAACAGACTTACCACCTTGCTTTACTTCTATCAAAGTCAGCTGTACAATACGCTTACGGTGTTCCATATGATTCCAACGGAAGGCCACGATATCTGCCCGACCACACAAAGCATCATTATCAGCCCATTCTACATCAGCAATGAAATAATCCGTATTGGCTGCATTTACAGACAGATTGTTTTCGTATACCACTCTTTGCTGTATTTCTTTCTCTCCTAATTTACTATTTTGGGTATCTTCATGAATATCTACGATATGTTTTGCATGAGCCAGGTACTCATGCAAAACTTCAATAGAAGGTAAAATCCTCTCCGTGTCCGGCGATGGATAATATTCGTCAGTAAGACCAGTAAGAGTTCCCTTTTCGCTTACAGTAAGCACTTTTCCACCTCTATAATAGATCATAACGCTATCGCCTCTCAGTTCCAAATCCAGATAAGGGTCAACTCTTACATAATCTGTAATCGATTTCAAGCTGCCGGTCTTTAACTGTTCCAAAAAACTGTTTGAAATACTTCTTTTTTTCATAGAACTTTTGTTTTTACTCATATAGAACCTATTTATTGTTTGTCGCTGATATAATCTGACAATCAAATTATATCAGCGATGGGGTTTATAAATACAGCATATCAAGAACTTGTTAGAAGTCGGAGCCGTCTATATCAATAATCAACACTCCTTCATTCTGCAATTGTTCTTTGGAAATACATAATTTATTCAGAATCATATCATACTTTTTCTTCCATCCATTATTGGGAACAGATTTCTTTTCGGCTTTCCACGAACTGTCATTCTCAAAGTTCAGAAATATCAATTTTACGTCATGGTAGGCTTCTGAAGATACACCTAACTCTTTCATCTTTTGCAGGAAGGCCAAACGGTTTGTGATTTGATAGTATGTATGCAGCCACCTTTCATCCTTAGCATCCGAAGCATAATGCTTTTTGATACTCAAAAGAGCCTTCTCTTTAAGACTGAAATTAAGTTTCTTATTTTCCGAAGCATTTTTTGCAAGATAATTTCCTGATTGGATTTCTGAAAGATGAGATTTTGCTTCTACCAGATACAATATCTTATGTTCATCATCCATGGCAACTCCATCCCATTGAGGTTGTCTGGTTGGCCAAAAATTATTGAATGCATTTGAAGAAAGTCCCAATTCATTAGACAATTTATCACCATTCAGCTGATATTCTGCAAAACCGTCTTTTTCGATGGGACTAATCCATCTAAGTACCGCACCAAGACGCTGATCAAGAAGGTGCTTGTGTTCGTTAACCAGACATTGAACCATGCCTTTACTTCCTTTAGGATACTGATTTCTATTCATAATGATAACGATTAAGTGTGTTTAATAATCTATTCTTGATTTCTTCTCTTAATTCTACGGGTTCCAGAACCTCTATTTTTTCACCCATCGCAAGCAGCTGGCTCGTAAGTTCGGGCGTAAGACACAAGCGATATTGAAAGTCACTGTATTGCAGAGGTTTACACTCTATCTCCTTTTGAGTATGATGAAGAGGAAGAGTACGCATGTATTCTACATGGACGCCAAATGCCCTTACAAGAACTTTCTGCGGCTTTAACTTGTCATTAACAAAGATTCCTACAGTATTGGAATAGTATTCCTCTGCATTAAAATCATCTGGATATCGGAATGTTACTGTTGTGAGTTCCATATTCAATATCCTGTCCAAAGCTATGTTACGAATTCCTTTCTGCTCTTTTAGAAACCCCACGATATACCAACGCTGATGATAGACCTTCATTGCATAAGGTTGAACGTGCAACATTGCCCTGCTTCCATGAAATGGCTGATAGTCTATCCGTAGTTCTTTGTTCCACTGCATTGCTTCAATAACCGTTTGAATATACTCTGTTCCTTTAGGAATGTCCTCAAAAAGAATTCTGTCCTTCATATTCCGTCCGGCTTCAATCATGTTTGAAAGGGTAAATGAGTTGAGCAACCACTGACGGGTTCTGTCATTCCGTAAGGCATCAAATGATGAGATATAATATTCGTAGGTCGATGTATCACATTTTATTTCTACTCCGAACAACTCTGCTATTGCGTTTCTATGATCATGAAAAGTTCTTAAAGCGAATGGCTTACCGTCTCCCAAATAGCTGTTTTGCCATCGTCTATTTATCTCTTCAAAAGTCAACCGACCATGCTGAAGCAAAGTGTTCAACAACCAGATATATCGATTGAAGGTTCTGCTTATCATAACTACATTATTTTATTCTTAAGGATTTTCTGCCATAAAAGTACTGATTTAGTATGCAATAACACTGCATACATACCTACATTTTCAAAAATATCGTACTTTTTTATCGGATATGCAGCGTTACAGCATACTTAGAATATTATTTTGTGCTCGAAACCAAAAATCACAAATATATTTATTATGGCAAAAAAGAGAAAAGACTTTCATAAGCAAGAAACACTCGCAAGAAAAAGTACACTCCAGTCTCTTGAATTCCTTATATCATTCGGACTAAAACAGATTAATTTAGAGAATACATTTCATGAACACGTAGATGCAGAACTGAAAGAAATCATCGAACTCGATCTATACAAGGATTTGCTGGATATCAAAAAGTTAGTAGACGCCATCAAACTGCATTTTACTGCAGATACCATAAAAGATAAAGGGAATTTATGTAATAGCTATGTGTGCATTGCATTGGGTATTAGCCATATAGAGAATCCTCATAACATAAAGACTGCCCCCAATATGTGGAGAGAGCTGCTGAAGCAAAAACTCATCACAATATATTATCCAAAAGAAATACGCAACAAAGTGGTAGTATGGGCGAAAGATAATGGATATACCACATCCACTTATCTTGGTCAGCCAATAATTAAATTTAGTAAGTTCTTTTTATCTATAAAACAAGAATAACATTTCAAACATATAGAAGACATAACTTTTATCATTCTGACACTTTGCTCTCCAACCCCTCCTATACTTCTCGATTTCCGTCCATAACCATAAACATTTTCATATAAAGAAATCCTGAAACGCTTAAATAAACATAATAAATTAATATTCAGAGGATATGAAGTAAAAAACATATAATAGACCTGGCTCCATCCAGAAAAAAAAATGTGCTGAAAATAAACAAAAAGAACAGAAACCGGCAACTAAGTTTCACGAGATCAGCATCTCAATAACACGTAATCGGGAAGATTTTTGCTTTTTCCCGCCATTATTTTCATTTACTCTCGTCGGAAAAAATCGTTTTAATAAAGAATATTAGGATAAATATCAGCAAAACGAGCACGTCAGAATAAGAAAAACAGAACAACAAAATTGTCTAAAAGAACAATTATAAAAAATGAGTCAGTCAGAAAAACGGCATTATTCAAAGCATTTTGTCAGCAATCCCCGTATTTTTGCTTTCATACTAAAAAAACAAACAAAAGCAAAAAACAGGAGGCAATCTGCCTCCTATTTCTGAATACAAAAAAAGGCTTTTGCCCGCCGGAATCGCATCCGGAAAAGACAAAAGCCTGTACTTTTTTATTCGTGCACTTCGTAGTTCCAGTCTTTCAGGGCATATCCCCAATGCTGATTGACGAGCTGCACGGTGCGCGGCTTATATTCGTATTTATTCTTCTTATAGCCTTTCTTCTTGCCCACATAGGCTTCGATGGCCGGACGGGCTTCCTCCCATCCCGGAATGCGGAGCTGTTCGTAAATCTTACGTGTGGTAGCCAGAGCATCAGCTTCGAATTCCTCAAACTTCACCTCATAAAGGTTTCCTTCGGGGATGAACTGCTTTTGCTTCTCGTAGGCCTGATAGAGTTTGGTATAGGATTCCAGGATGTTAGTTTCCATATCTTCCTCGCTGAAGTTTTGCAGCTCAAGCGGTTTGATGGTGTTGTTGTAGAAACTGCGCGTACTTTCGAACACGGTGTATGGATTGCGCATCAGGTAAATGAACTTCGCATTCGGAAACATCTCGACCAAAGCCTGAACACGGCCGGTGTGCGGCGGGTTCTTGGACAGATACTGGGTTCCTCCAGTGTTCCAGAGCGATATCTTGACCAACTTCAGGAACGTTTCCTTGAACACCCGGAGTTCTTCGGGAGTAATCTTCTCGAACGTCAGATATTTGTCGCAATATTCCTGCATTCGCTTGGGGAAGTACCAGAAGTCGTAGTAGGAATAAGGCATCATGTTCGACAGGGCAAACTCTTCCTCCTGAGGCAGGTCGGGAGCCAGCTCCATATTGTCGGTCGGACGCTTGTCGGGCATCAGCCAGCCCATGGTCTTCTTGAACATCGGCTGTCCGAACATCATCAGATGCGGAAATACGGTCTGATAAGTCGTCGTGTAACCGAAATGTTTGTCCTGAGCAAAGATATTGTGTACAAAAGTGGTCCCGCTGCGCCAGTGACCGAGGATGAACACGGGATCGTTCTGCAAGGGCTGTGACTCGAGTTTCTTCCGATAAAGGCGATCCTGAACCGGAACAAGCAGACTCAGCAGGCGGCAAACACTTTTCGTCAGATAGTATTTGTTTTTATAGGGGCCGTCGATCTGCTGGCCGCGCGTCATTTCCTGAAAAGTCTTCCAGTCGGCGCCAACCAGTGTGTTGACCGGCAATTTACTGAATTCCAATAGTCCCATAATAATTAACTGTTTATTTGATGATGTTGATGGCTATACCCTGGCGGTTCAGGTCTTTCACAGCCTTTTCGATGGCTTCATAATGCTCAGGGGCAATGCCGAGCTTCGGGAGGTTCAGTTCAGGAAGTTCTTCTGTCTGAATCTCGTCTGCAGCCGTCGGGCCGATAATCATTCCCACCGCACTGGTGTTGTTCGTTATCGGATCGATCAGAATAAACGATCCGGTAGCCTTGTTCTTTTTGTAGGCATCGAAGAAAAGCGGTTTTGCCGTAGTGATATGTACCCGACCAATTTCATTGAGTTTGAAACCGTCGGCCGGATGTTGTTCCATCGTGTTCACATCCACATGATAGCAAATGTCATCGACAGTGGCACGCGTGGTGTTCGTATTATGTTTCAGATAAAATTTCTTTTTGCGATCCATCGGTTCCTCGTCCATCCAGACCAGCATGGTTTCGAAATGACGGCCGATTTCGGGCAGATTGTCCGGACGAACCAGCATCTCTCCCCGGGAAATATCAATCTCATCTTCAAGAGTAATCGTGACACACTGCGGACAGAAGGCCTCTTCGAGCTCGCCGTCGTAGGTCACGATGCTCTTCACATGCGACGTTTTTCTGGAAGGCAGGGCCATAATCTCATCTCCCTTGCGAATTACCCCCGAAGCGATCTTGCCGCAAAATCCGCGGAAATCGAGATTCGGACGCAGCACGTACTGTACGGGATAGCGGAAATCGGTCATATTGTGGTCGGTATGTACGGGCACCGTTTCCAGGAAATCCAGCAGAGCCGGCCCTTCATACCAGGGCGTACGGTCGGACTTCTCCACAACGTTGTCGCCGTCGAGAGCCGAAAGCGGGATACAAGTCACATCCTCAATCTGGAGCAGATCGGTCAGTTTGCGGTATTCAGCAACAATGTTGTCGAACACCTGCTTGTCGAAATTCACCAGATCCATCTTGTTCACGGCAAGTACAATATGCTTGATGCCCAACAAGGCAACAAGATAAGTATGCCGACGGGTCTGTGTGATGACTCCCGTACGGGCATCAACCAAAATGATAGCCAGATTGGCCGTAGAGCCACCCGTAATCATGTTGCGGGTGTACTGTTCGTGTCCCGGAGTGTCAGCTATAATAAACTTACGCTGGTTGGTAGAAAAATAGCGGTAAGCCACGTCTATGGTGATTCCCTCCTCACGCTCGGCCTTCAAGCCGTCGAGCAACAAGGCATAATCGATATGCTCTCCGGCATTACCCACTCGTTTGCTGTCGCGCTCCAACGCCTGGAGCTGATCTTCATAAAGTTTCTTGCTGTCGAAAAGCAAACGTCCGATCAGCGTTGATTTTCCGTCATCAACCGAACCGGCAGTAAGCAGGCGTAAAAGGTCCTTCTTCTCGTCCTGATCCAAAAATTCTTTGATATTCTGTGTTGCCATAAATCTCCTCCTTCACAATTAGAAATAACCTTCACGCTTTTTCTGCTCCATAGAGGCATCCTGATCAAAATCAATCACGCGTGTGGTACGCTCGCTCTTGGTTGTGGTCATCATTTCCTCCACAATTTTTTCGATAGTATCGGCCTCGCTCTCAATGGCACCAGTCAATGGCCAGCAGCCTAACGTACGGAACCGGATTTTCTTCATCTCGATCTTGTCGCGATACTTCTCCGGCAGACGGTCGTCGTCGGGCATGATCAGCTGCCCGTCGATATTCACAACCGGACGCACCTTGGCAAAATAGAGCGGCACAATGGGAATATTCTCCAAACGGATATACTGCCAGATGTCCAGTTCGGTCCAGTTGCTCAAGGGAAACACACGGATACTTTCCCCCTTGTGAATGCGACTGTTGTAAATGTCCCACAATTCCGGCCGCTGATTCTTCGGATCCCACTGCTGGAACTGGTCGCGGAAGGAGAAGATGCGCTCCTTGGCACGACTTTTTTCCTCATCGCGACGGGCACCTCCGAACGCAGCATCGAACTTGTATTTATTGAGCGCATCGAGCAGCGCCTTTGTCTTCATCAGATCGGTATGAACCTTGCTGCCATGCGTAAACGGACCGACACCGGCACGGTAAGCCTCCATATTGGATTCGACAATCAGATCCCAACCAAATTTTTTAGCGTAGTTGTCGCGAAACTCAATCATTTCCTTGAATTTCCATTTGGAATCGATGTGCATGAGCGGAAACGGGACCTTGCCCGGCGCAAAAGCCTTTTCGGCCAGACGGACCATAACGGATGAATCCTTCCCGATGGAATAGAGCATTACAGGGTTCTCGAACTCGGCAGCCACTTCACGGATAATGTGGATCGACTCGGCCTCGAGTTCCTGCAAATGACTTAATTTGTATTCTGCCATAAAATATCTTTATTTGTTGTTCTGCAAAATGAGTGCTAATACCTGATTTACGGACTCTTCAAGCGAAAGCCGCGATGTGTCGAGCGTGAGAGCCGGATGCTCCGGTATCTCAAACGGAGCGCTGATGCCTGTAAAATCCTTAATCTCTCCCCGACGGGCCCGGGCATACAGACCTTTCACGTCGCGGGCCTCGCAAACCTCGATGGGGGTACTGACATAGACTTCCTTAAAATCCTCGGACCCGATTATATCGCAAGCCATCCTGCGCGACTCGTTCGTGGGGCTGATGAAAGCAGCCAGCGTCACGATTCCCGTGTCGACAAACAATTTGCCGACCTCGGCTATACGACGGATGTTTTCCTTGCGATCCTCGGGCGAAAAGCCTAAATTACGGTTAATGCCGGTACGAATGTTGTCTCCGTCGAGAATACGGCACAAAATGCCCCTCTGGTGCAATTCACGCTCCACACCGAGTGCAATCGTACTCTTACCGGAACCGGAAAGTCCCGTAAACCAGATCATCATGCCTCGTTGTTTCAGGAGCGCTTCCTTGTCGGCCCGCGAAAGCATGCGGTCGTAAATCGGATAAATATTAGTTGCTTCTGACATATTTCTTCTCTTTTTCTAAATTAGAACTCCCAGAAAATGGGTATTAATATGATCGACAAAATAAATACAATAATATTTAAAGGCAAACCTATTTTGACGAAATCCGTAAATTTATAACCTCCCACACCTTGTACGATCAAATTGGTCTGATAACCGATCGGAGTGGAAAAGGAAGCAGACGCGGCCATACAGATCACAACGAAAAACGGTGTCGGATCGACCCCCAACTTATTGGCAACAGCCAACGCTATCGGAAAACTCAGAGCCGCAGCTGCATTGTTGGTAATCAACTCCGTACATAAATTCGTAATCAGGAATATCAAGGCTAAAAGGGCATGCGGCCCTAAAGAATCGGTCAGCCCGATGCAATAACCGGCAATAACGTCGGCAAAACCGGAATTGATCATTGCCTTGCTGATGGCAAAGGCACAGGCTATCGTGATCAGCACATCCCAGGAAATAAACTTGGTGTATTTTTTCGGTGAAAACATATTCGTCCAAGCCATGATCACCGTTGTGACACAAACAAAGAAGAACATGTCGAGCTGTACATCCGGAAACAGTTTCTCCATAAAGGGAAGCTCACCGATTGTCGCGCCTACAATCATGAAGACCAGCAAAATAACGGCAAAATGACGTTTTTTCTTGGCCATCTCGGGTTCGGCATCCATTACCGAAAGCATCAGGAACACGCGGCTGTCGCCCCAGGTCGGGATAAACGACTGGTCGGTCTCGAGCACGAGAGTGTCGTTGGCACTCAAAGGCACGTCCATCCAGTTGCCTTGCAGACGCACACCATTCCGGTGCAGACTGCGCACAGTTGCCCCATAATGCCGATTGAAATTAAACTGACGCAAGGACTTGCCGTTTCCGGGGAAACGGGCGCCTAAAACAGCTTCGACGCGGATCACGTCGCGCGATTCGCTGGACTCTTCAATGTCGTCATCCTTCGAACTGACAGCCGGAAGCAACCGGGCAGAGCACACGATCAGATACAGCACTCCGACTACTGCTATGATCACGCCAACTTTACCCAGTTCGAATATAGTGAATCCGCGGTAACCGGCATCCTGAACCATCCCGTCGACCACCAGATTGGTCGATGTTCCGATCAGGGTACACATACCCCCCAGAATCGTGGCATAAGAAAGCGGAATCAGGAATTTTGTCGGCGGCAGTTTCAGACGACGAGCCCAGTTCTTGATGATCGGCGCAAAAATAACCACCACGGGGGTGTTGTTCAGAAAAGCTGAAATAAATGCGATCACGGGCAGCATACTGGCATTTCCCCGCGCCACACTACACTTCTTGGAAGGAAGCAGCCGACAGATGAACTGTTCCAATATGCCACTCTTGCGTATTCCTTCGCTCACCAGGAAAAGCAAAGCCACCGTGATCATGCCCTTATTGGCAAAACCTTCGAGACATTCCTTGGGAGAAAGGATTCCGGCACACAAAAACAGTACCACGACCGAAAAAAGCACCATGCCTGGCCGCATGCGATCGCTCACTAATGTAACGACCATTGCAACCAGACATAGCGACACAAAAATGATGTCGAAGCTCATGTTTACATTTCCTATTATTTATACTCGGCCCAGCTCTTGATCACAATGTCGTCCATCTTGATCTTGCAGAACGCATGGATAAAGGCACTTGCCAGACGGGCATTGGTGATCAGGGGAATATTCAGGTCGATGGCTGCACGACGAATCTTGTAACCGTTGGTCAGCTCATTGGGTGAAAGGTTCTTCGGAATATTCACCACCATATCGATCTGCTTCTTATGAAGCATTTCGAGTGCCTGAGGTTGCCCTTCCTCGCTCGGCCAATAAACCATTGTATTCTCGATGCCATTCTCTGTAAGATAACGGCTGGATCCTCCCGTGGCATAAATATTGTAACCATGCTCCTTGAGCGTACGGGCAGCATCGAGCATGGCAGCTTTCTGCTTGGCACCGCCGGTAGACAGGAGAATGTTCTTGGCCGGTACACGCTGACCTACGGACAACATAGCCTGCATCAGAGCATTGGCGGTGTCATCACCAAGACAGCCGACCTCACCGGTCGAAGCCATGTCTACGCCCAGCACGGGATCAGCCTTCTGCAGACGATTGAACGAGAACTGGCTGGCTTTAATTCCGACATAATCGAAATCAAACAGACTTTTGTTCGGCTTCTCCACAGGCAGACCGAGCATAACGCGCGTTGCCAGTTCAATAAAATTGATTTTAAGCACTTTGCTGACAAACGGAAAACTCCGTGACGCGCGCAGATTACACTCAATGACCTTTATATCATTGTCCTTAGCCAGGAACTGAATATTGAAAGGACCGCTGATCTTGAGTTCACGAGCGATTTCACCGGAAATTTTCTTAATGCGGCGCACCGTCTCCACATAAAGTTTCTGAGCGGGGAACTGAATGGTAGCGTCGCCGGAGTGAACACCGGCAAATTCGATATGCTCACTGATGGCATAAGCCAGAATTTCGCCGTTGCGAGCCACTGCGTCGAGTTCAACCTCCTTGGCATCGAGCAAAAATTTACTAATCACAACCGGGTGTTTCTGAGACACATTTGCAGCTAACTTCAAGAAGCGCTCCAACTCTTCCTGGTTGGAACATACATTCATTGCCGCACCGGAGAGGACGTATGACGGACGCACCAAAACAGGGAAACCCACCTTCTCAATAAACTGGTTGACATCCTCCATGTTCGTCAATGCGCTCCATTCGGGCTGGTCCACATGGATACGGTTCAACATAGCCGAGAACTTCTCACGGTCTTCGGCGTTGTCAATGCTGTCGGCCGTTGTTCCGAGAATAGGCACATGCTGTTCGTCAAGACGTACGGCCAAATTATTCGGAATCTGGCCTCCCGTGGATACAATCACGCCATACGGACATTCCAGATCGAGAATATCCATCACCCGCTCAAAAGTCAATTCATCAAAATAAAGCCGATCGCACATGTCATAATCGGTTGACACGGTCTCCGGATTATAATTGATCATTACCGAACGGAAACCTTCCTTACGGATCGTATTCAAGGCCTGCACACCGCACCAGTCAAATTCCACAGAAGAGCCGATGCGATAAGCACCGGAGCCAAGCACCACGATGCTACGCTTGTCGCGTTCATACTTGATATCGTTACCAACACCGCTGTAAGTCAGGTACAGATAATTGGTCTGAGCAGGATACTCTGCAGCCAGTGTGTCTATCTGCTTCACCACTGGAACAATACCGGCAGCCTTGCGCCGGTTACGGATCACCAACGCTGCATCTTCAACATCCATGTCTTCTTCCATACCTAATGCACGAGCAATCTGGAAGTCGGTGAAGCCCTGAATCTTGGCCTTACGGAGAAGTTCGTTGCTCATGACATTGATGTTCTTGCAGGCATGAAGTTCGCGTGAAGTCTGCTTGATGTGCTCCAACTTTTGAAGGAACCACTTGTCGATTTTCGTCAGTTCGTGAATCTGGTCGACGGTATATCCCTTCGACATGGCTTTTGAAATGATGAAAATACGTTTATCCGTAGGTTCACGTAATGCCTCATCTATGTTGTCAATCTGCAGTTCCTTGTTTTCTACAAAACCGTGCATGCCCTGACCGATCATGCGCAAGCCTTTCTGTATGGCTTCTTCAAAAGTGCGGCCGATAGCCATCACCTCGCCAACCGACTTCATGGATGAACCTAATTCACGGTCTACGCCACGGAACTTGCCGAGATCCCATCTTGGAATCTTACAAACCACATAATCAAGCGCCGGTTCGAAAAAGGCCGACGTAGTCTTTGTCACAGAATTCTTTAACTCAAAAAGGCCATATCCCATACCCAACTTGGCAGCTACAAAAGCCAGCGGATAACCGGTAGCCTTGGAAGCCAACGCCGAAGAACGGCTCAGACGGGCATTTACCTCAATAACCCGATAATCTTCCGACTCGGGATCGAAAGCATATTGCACGTTGCATTCGCCCACAATGCCAATATGGCGCACAATCTTAATACTCAGCGCACGAAGCTTATGATATTCAGAATTGGTCAGTGTCTGCGAAGGAGCAATGACAATACTTTCGCCCGTATGGATTCCTAACGGGTCGAAATTCTCCATATTACATACCGTGATGCAATTGTCATACTTGTCGCGCACCACTTCATATTCGATCTCCTTCCAGCCCTTCAGACTTTTCTCTACCAACACCTGAGGGGAGAATGAGAATGCTTTTTCGGCCAGTTTATTGAGTTCGTCCTCGTTGTCACAAAACCCGGAACCTAAACCACCCAAGGCATAGGCAGCACGGATAATCACCGGATAACCTAAGTCGCGAGCAGCCTTGCGGGCCTCCTCGATATTCTCGCATGCATGACTCTTGATGGTCTTGACATCTATCTCGTCAAGTTTCTTAACGAACAACTCACGATCCTCTGTATCGATAATGGCTTGTACGGGGGTACCCAACACACGGACATTATATTTTTCCAAGACGCCTGTCTGGTATAAGGCAACACCACAATTCAAAGCTGTCTGCCCGCCAAAAGCGAGCAAAATTCCCTGAGGCTGTTCCTTGGCAATAACCTTCTCGACAAAGAAAGGCGTTACCGGCAGGAAATAGATCTGATCGGCCACCCCTTCACTGGTCTGTACCGTCGCAATATTAGGATTGATCAGAACCGTTTCAATACCCTCTTCCTTCAAGGCTTTCAACGCCTGCGAGCCGGAATAATCGAATTCGCCCGCCTCACCAATCTTCAACGCACCTGATCCTAAGAGCAGGACTTTCTTGATATCTTTATCTACCATGAATGCTTATTATTAAAGTAATTTTATAAACTCATCAAACAGAAACTCCGTATCGACCGGACCGCTACATGCCTCAGGATGGAACTGAGCACTGAACCAAGGATTGGATTTATGTTTCACCCCTTCGTTCGATCCGTCGTTCATGTTGACAAACAATGGCTCCCAGTCCTGTCCAAGCGTATCACTATCCACAGCATAACCGTGATTCTGGCTGGTAATAAAACATTTGTTGGTGCCCACCATGCGCACGGGCTGGTTATGACTGCGATGACCATACTTCAGTTTATAGATCCGGGCACCGGCAGCCTTACTCAGCAACTGATTACCCATGCAGATACCCATACAAGGACGTACTTTCGGATTAGCCAAGAACTTACGGATATTGGTCACAGCCTCCTCGCATGTATCCGGATCTCCGGGACCATTGGAAAGGAACAAACCGTCAAAATCCAGTTCATTGAAATCATAATTCCACGGAACGCGGATCACCTCCACATCGCGTTTGATCAAACAGCGTATAATATTATGCTTCACACCGCAATCAACCAAAAGGACCTTTTTACCTGCTCCTTCATTGTAACGGATCACCTCTTTACACGATACCTGATCGACAAAGTTCACTCCACTGTAATCGGCTTGTGGAATTTGGTCGGGCTCATCGTCAAAGACAATTTTACCCATCATGACTCCATGTTCCCGCAGCACCTTGGTAAGTTCGCGCGTATCCACTCCGGTTATACCAGGAACCTGCTCGCGCTTGAGCCAGTCGGCCAGACTTTCCTGAGCGTTCCAATGCGAATATTCCGTACTGTAATCACTAACAATAATGGCAGAAGCATAAATCCGGTCGCTCTCCATAAAAGTAGCCAGTCCGTTCGCTTCGAACGTAAAGGCCGGCACTCCGTAATTACCCACCAAAGGATAGGTAAGCGTCATCAGCTGACCGGCATACGAAGGGTCTGTCAGACTTTCAGGATAGCCCATCATGGCCGTATTGAAAACGACCTCACCTGCTACTGGCTTCTCGTAGCCGAACGACTTTCCACTGAATCGGGTCCCGTCGTCGAGGATTAGCGTTACATTTCTCATTGCAGATAGTTCTGTTCGTTGTGTTACCTATAAATTACAAAAAAGACCACGCATCCCGATAAATACATATCGAGGGTGGCCTGATTGACGATTAATAAAAATCATGTGATTGGCAAAGGATCTGTTGAAGTAATAATGAAAATCATACATCGGACAGAGCTGCGAAACTACGGAAATGCAACACGTTGGAAATGTCGCATACCACTTTTCCAATTTCGGAAGTCCTCCGTACAACAGAGACATCCTTGACGTACAGTTCCGCAGAATCTGATGTATTTTCATAAATTTCTTTTTCCACCTTTTAGCCTGCAAATTTAATAAAAAAAACTATATAAGTTCAACATATCTCGTATTATTCACCTCGATTAACATTCAATCAGAACAAAAGAGATCAACTCCCACAATTTTACTTTCATAAAATTCTGATACAAGACAACAACCCTAAAAAGAAGATCTGTCAGTCGGCTGCGTATAAATAATAATACCAATAAGTGTCACCGAAGTTCCTGCGCGCATAATTCTTGCGTTCAGCATCCGGACAAGCGGCAACTCTCGATTCAAAATCTGCGAAACGCTCTTCATCACGGGTATCAATACTGTCGGGAACATGGTCCGGATACAGATGCTTGCCAAGAACCAAAGCTTCACGATAATGGAGCGGCAACAGGGAATCTGTCGGATAAAAGACAGGCAAACGGGTCACAAACAGGTCTACCCTGCGATCAAGCAGCAACGAGCAAAGATAATAGTCACGAATGGTCAGTGTGTCGCAGTTGGGACGCTCCAACAATTTAGTAAAAAAAAGCAAAGGATTTTGCTGAATGTTTCCCACCGGAACTGCATTCCAATACCGATTAAAATAAACCTGCAAGGTATCGTAATCCAACAAATCAGAATCAGCAACGATCAACCCCTGACTGGCAAAATCCTGAGGAAAAGTAAAAAGCGACTCCCCCATCTGACCTTCATGAGCCAATGCCAGTGCCCGCATAGCAGTCAAAGACTTGGATACATGCATATTTTTACGGCTCACACGAAGCAACTGCTGGTAATCGTTCCGACTCAGGCAACGCTCAGCTTGCAAACGTGCATGAAGATTCTCATCCGTGTTTCCCAAAAGAATCACAGAAAGAGACAACGAACATACAAGGACACAATTTGTCCAGAATGCCGAGATGAAAGACACATGCTGAGTTTGAACGTCCGGAAACTGTTTCGCAACGAAAACGATCGCAGCCCAGAGAATCAGCAACACCCCGAATACCCAATAATTGGACAGACCTAAGCTCATACCGGAAACAGTCATCATCGGAGTTATATCCGTCAGCCATCCCAGCAAACCCATGGACGGAAAATAAGCCAGAGCAACAAAACGAATGGGCAACTTTAAAACCTTATCAATTCCGGCAGCCAGCAGCAATGCCACAAAAGTCAGCACCAAAGCTCCCAATAACGGTGCATAAGTCGTAGTTCCACCTGAAAGTATATGCTGGGCCCGACCGATCAGTTCTGCT
>artificially_reared_2__coassemble_105_pt1 | contig 56585 bp, 41 predicted proteins | sample artificially_reared_2__metabat2_low_PE_008 | metagenome-assembled genome bin artificially_reared_2 | reverse complement strand
GCTGCACCGAGTCGGCCCACATACAAGCCCGATGCTTGCGTTTCAGATATTCAGAATATTTCAGATAGCTGTCAATGCCCGCCTTTTTGCGCATCAGCCGGTAGTAGGCCGACAGGGCCGACGTCGAATCCGCTCCTTCCTTGAACAGCGGATAAAGGCGCTTGAACTCGCGAAACTCCTCCGTCCCTGCACGCACCATATTCCAGCTGCCGTCGTACGCCCCCAGGAAGTTCCATCCGTGCAGGTCGTCGGCAAACCCGTTGCCGTCGTTGTCCTGGCCGTCTTTAGGATCCCGGCTGTTTACCCACAACACCGGAGCAACAGCAGCAGACGTCGTATCGATGCCGGTATCAATGAAAGCGATCACCACTTCTTTCCGGACAGCACCGTAACCATGACGTTCAAGCATTTTCAGGGCTTCCTGCAAACCAATACCCGAAACACGGGGAACCTCAGGATCTGAATCAACAAGAAGAGAACAGGCAAATAAATGAAATGAAACAAAGTTTATTATAATAAAAAACAAATATTTCATACATGATCACATAGTTATAGGTCAAATAATTATCTTTTATGATTTAAATTAAGGCAAATATAAGAAATTTAAATCTCATTTTACTAAAAGCACCGATAAAAATGACCTGAAGTACATAAAAAAGAGGAATCAGCAAGATAAAAGTAAGATTATAGGCTCCTTATTTCTCATAAAGGTAAGGCAATACCTACATCAGCTGACAAAAATTTATTTTTTGTAACTTAGAAAAAATCATTCTCAGCAACTATTTAATGTTTCACCAACAATTCACAGACCCGATCTTGGAAATCACGGGCGGAACGTGCCTTGCACTGTCCCTGATTCATGATGCAGAAAGCCAACCAATGTCCATTGGGTGCCTGCACATATCCGGCCAGCGTGGCCACTCCGGTCAATGTACCCGTCTTTGCCCGCACTCGGCCACGGGCCGGCGAACGCCGCATCCGATTTTTCAGCGTGCCGTCCACACCGGCAACCGGCAAAGAAGCATATAAAGCCGGAAAAATACCGTCGCGCTGATAAGCATATCGTAAAAAGGCTATTTCCAGTTCAGCCGATACATAATTATATAATGAAAGGCCGCTACCATCAACCAGATCATAATGTTGCGGCTGGAAGCCAAAACTTACAATCAAAGAATCCATACGCATCCGGGCCTCCCGAGCCGAAGCATAAGGACGTCTGCTCATGGCCGCCAACTGATAAAACATAGCCTCGGCATACTGATTATCACTTTCTTTCATCATCGGAAAAAGCACTTCCGTAAAAGCATGCGTCCGATAACTCAACAAACGGGCATCGGACGGACAAACAGCATAGAACAGCGTGTCCGACTCATCCGTTCCAGCAACGCCGATATCAGCAGCGGCAACTGCCGCTTTCAAATGAGATATGAACTCGTCACGTCCGCGGTAAAGCAACGGAGTCAGTCGTTCGGCTTCGTCGTCCCAACACCAGCCAGAACCCCATTTCAACGTATCCTTCAAAGAAACATCAGCATAAATTCTGCCGGAAATGGAATCTATTCCGGCATCCCGGATAGCACAGACCAGTCCTTGCAGATCATCATAACCAAAAAGGGGATCGAAACCACCCACAGCATACAAATTCCCCTGAAGAATTCCTCCACGCAACGCTCCCGAGATATATAATGAAGTACGGAAACGATAATCCTCTCCTAAATCTGAAAGTGCCGTAATAGCAGTAAGCAGTTTCATGGTCGAAGCCGGCCGCATCCGCCAGGAGGGATGAAGTGTATAGATCATCGTGTCGGATGTCAGATCGTAAACGCAAAGAGAGAGCTGGGTAGAATCTTCAATCCCCGTCTCCTCACGTAAAGCCTCCAAACGGGTACATAGCTTATCCGACCATTCTCTGGTAACACCAACAGCATGCATTTCAACAACACTGACATTCAAGCAACTCAAAGCAAAAAACAATATCTTCTTCCACATGACCTATACCTTTTTTATAACATATCTACCCGTTTTATAATATACCTACCCGTTTTATAATATACCTACCCGGTGTCAACCTTAAACGATCAAGTAAAGATACAACGAAGGAAGTGGAAAAAATACCCAATAAATCTTATTTTTAAAACTTTTAACAAGCAACAACGCACCCGACAAGAGCGCTCTCCTGCCTGTGCGTTGTCTCAGAACATCACTAAACGAATAGAATAAAAAAGCAACCCCCTCCTTAGCTACGAAAGGAAAAATACCCCAAAGATCAGAAGGAGTGCATGAGATGTTCCTTATCTATGAACGGACGTTATATCAGATCCAAATTTGATTCAAAAGGCACCTCCGCCTAAAGCATGATACAATAAAATGGCACCTTCCATCTCACTGTACTTGTTTTCTACAGCCGTCAGACGAGCCTGCAGCAAACTCTGACGTACGGTCAACACTTCAAGATAATTCACCGTGCCATGATCCATCAGCAACTGGGTAGACTTCAATGCCTTTTCCAGAGCGTCAAGCTGTTTCCGGTCGTATTCCTGTTGCCGGCGAGCCGTTTGCCACTGTGTCAGAGCATCATTCACTTCTGAACCGGCCTCAAGAATGCTCTGCTGGAATTCAACCAACGCTTCCTGTTGCTGTGCCTTACTTACTTTTAGCTGAGCAATATTGTTTCCCCGATTAAATATCGGCTGCACCAGCGAACCGACAGCCTGAAGCAACCAACTGCCCGGATTCACAATACCACCACCGCCATTGTTGGTCCAACCGACGCTACCCCCCAGCGTAATCTGCGGATAGAAAGCTGCTCGGGCCTCATTTGTAACATAATAAGCCTGTGCCAGCAACCATTCTTTCTCACGCACATCGGGACGGTTACGCAACAGTTGCAACGGAACGCCGACAGCTAATTCTTCGGGAAAGCGCTGACCGTCAAGCGTACCGCGCCGGATACCTGAAGGTACCCTGCCCAGTAGAACCGAAAGAGCATTCTCGGCCGACTGAATCTGTTTCTGCAAGGTCAATAACGACGATTCTGTCTTCAACCGCTCGGCTTCCGCCTGGGCAACAGCAGCTTCGTCGACCGTACCATATTTCTTCAACGAACGTAGCGTACGGACATATTCCGACCAGTTTTCCGCCGTCTCGCGGCTTACGGTATATTGTTCGTCAAGCATCAGTAAAGTGTAATAACTGGTGGCAACCGTAGCTACCAACTGTGTCTGCACAGCCTGAGCATAAGCTTCACTTTGCAAAAGGGCTGCGCGGGCTCCTTCCTTGGCATTACGCAAACGACCAAACACATCGATTTCCCAATCGGCCGACAACGGCAGGGCATAAGCTTTCGAAGCTGCTCCTCCGTCGAAACTCGAAATATTACCTTCGGGAGCAAGCGAAAGCGACGGCAGAAAAGATAATCGGGAAGCGGTCAACAATGCTTTTGCCTCATCCACCTTCAGACGGGCTACACTCAAATCGGCATTGCGCACCAGACCACTGTCGATGAGCTGTTGCAGGCACGGATCGGTAAAAAATTCCCGCCAGGGTATGGATGCTATCGTTGCCGTGTCTTCATCAGACAAAGTTTCAACCTCACCTGCCGATGTCGCATTACGGAAAAGACTGTCGGAAACCGCCACGCTCTCCGGACGTTCATAATTGCGGTAAATATGACAACTGCTCAGTCCGAACGTACAGCAGAACAACACAAGCGGTGCCACCTTCTTCACATCCTGAACCGAAGGCAAGCGGCGTCCGGGCATCAGTTTCTCCTGTAGATACTGGAACACGACAAACAGCGGCGGCACGATAAAAAGCAGGGCAATGGTTCCAATCAGCATACCACCGACCGTACCGACTCCGATGGAAATGTTTCCGTTGGCTCCTACACCCGATGCAAACATCAACGGTAGCATACCGAAAATCATCGTAAGCGAAGTCATCAGAATCGGACGTAAACGGACCTGCGCCGCAGAAACGGCAGCCTGCATAATGGTCATGCCCTGGCGACGACGCTCTGAAGCGTATTCCGTCAGCAAAATGGCTGTTTTGGACAAAAGACCAATCAGCATAATCAATCCCGTCTGCAAATAAATATTGTTTTCCAAACCAAACATCCGGGCGAACAGGAAACTACCAGCCAGACCGAACGGCACAGACAAAATCACGGCCAGAGGTACGAACAAGCTCTCATAGAGCGCACAAAGAATCAAATAGATGAATACGACACAAATAACAAAGACCAGTGTCGTCGTATTCCCCGTATCGGATTCCTCGCGCGACATGCCGCCAAATTCAAAACCATAACCCGTTGGCAATGTCTGGGCGGCCACTTCGCGTACGGCCTGAATGGCCTGTCCGGAGCTGTACCCCGTAGCAGGCGCCCCATTTACCTGAATAGCCGAAAACAGATTAAAGCGCGTCAAAATTTCCGAACCGTACACGCGCGTCAGTTTCAGATATTGACTGATCGGTGTCATTTCTCCGGCATCATTGCGCACAAACATACTGCCCAGCGACTCGGTACTCAGACGGAATTCAGGCGATGCCTGTACCATAACGCGATATAATTTGGAAAAACGGTTCATGTTCGAAGCATAGTTACCGCCGATATATCCCGAAAGCGTACTGAGCACGTCCGAAGGGGATACCCCGTTGCGTTTACAACGTGCCGCATCCACCTCAACCAGATATTGCGGGAATTTGGTATCAAAAGAAGTCGTAGCCCGACCGATTTCCGGACGTTTGTTCAATTCATCAATAAACAGACGGGTATATTTCAACAGGTCTTCCGTTGTTCCGCCTTTCTGGTCCTGAACATATACTTCAAAACCGCTGCTGACGCCATAACCTGGAATCATCGGCCGTGTGAAGGCCATGATGTCGGCACTTGAAATAAAAGCCGTACGTCTCTGGATCTCTTCGATTATCGCGTCGACGGCATCCTCCTTATCAGGACGCTCACTCCAGTCTTTCAGACGAATCGTGAACATACCGTTGCACGCACCTTGACCACTCAGCATGGAATTTCCGGTCGTGTTGGAATAAATCTCCACCTGAGGAATCGTGCGCAGGCAACTGTCTACCTGTACCATCACCTTACGCGTCTCCTGAATGCTGTTACCGGGTGACGTACGCACGTCGACAAACACAGTTCCCATATCCTCATTGGGCACCAATCCTGTTTTTGTTGTCATCATCAACCAGGCAAATCCGCCGCAGGCCACCACCAACAGTGCACCAGCCAACCACCGGCGCCGGAGCATAAAAGTTACGCCATGTTTATATTTCGTCACTAAACGATGAAAAGCCGTATCAAATGCCATGTGAAAGCGCGAAGAAAAACTCAGCTTACCACCATCGGCGGCCGTCTGATGAGGTGTCATGATCAAAGCACAAAGTGCCGGACTCAGTGTCAGTGCGTTCAGCAGGGAAATGGCTACGGCTGCCGCCATGGTCAGTCCGAACTGAGTGTAGAACGTTCCGGTCGTTCCGCCGATGAAACTCACCGGAATGAAAACGGCCATGAAGACAAACGTCGTCGTCACCAATGCCGACGTGATGCCATCCATGGCATCTACCGTAGCCTGATAAGCTGACTTATAGCCTTCGTCAAACTTAGCCTGTACGGCCTCGACCACTACTATGGCATCATCGACCACCGTACCGATCACCAGCACCAGGGCAAACAGCGTCAGCATGTTCAGACTGAATCCCGCTACATAAAGAAAAGCAAACGTACCGACCAGCGATACAATGATGGACAGAGCCGGAATGAATGTCGAACGCAAGCTTTGCAGGAAGAGATAAACAACAAGCACCACGAGAATAATAGCCTCGATGAGGGTTTTGACCACGCTCTTGATGGAAGCGTCGAGAAAGTCTTTCGTACTCATCAGATCGACAATCTTGATACCTTTCGGTAAGGTTTTCGAAATCTCGGCCACTTCACGGTCAATCTCCTCGATAATCTCGTTGGCATTCGAACCCGAAGTCTGCGAAATCATGATATTGCAACCCGGATGACCGTTCACCTCACCGATATATTCATACGCACGCGTACCCAATTCGATCCGGGCCACATCCTTTAACCGAAGCATCTCACCATCGGGAAGTGATTTGATGACTAAATTCTCATAATCCACTTCATTTTCATAACGTCCGCGATATTTCAAAACATACTGAAATGTATTCTCTGCCTCGGCTCCTAAGGTACCCGTAGCAGCCTCCACATTCTGTTCGTCGAGAACAGCCGTAATGTCGGAAGGCATCAGTCCGTACTGTTCCATCTTATTCGGATCGAGCCAGATACGCATGGCGTATTCGTAACCGAATACGTTCACCTCGCCCACACCCGCAATTCGCGACAGACGCGGTTCGATATTGATCTTCATATAGTTGGTCAGAAAGGATTCGTCAAATGAATCATCCGGACTGTACACGGCCAACTGCTTGATGTTGCTGGTCTGACGTTTACGCACCGTAATACCGCTTTTGGTCACCTCGGCCGGAAGCAGTCCTTCGGCCGTGGCGATACGGTTCTGTACGTTCACGGTAGCCATATCCGGATCGGTTCCCTGACGGAAATAAACCGTAATTCGGGCCGAACCGTTATTCGCTGCCGTAGAAGTCATATACATCATGTTTTCCACACCGTTGAGGGCTTCCTCCAAAGGCACCACTACACTTTTCTGGACCGTCTCGGCATTGGCACCGCTGTATGTTGCCGACACGCTGACCGTAGGCGGAGCTATTTCGGGAAACTGCTCCACGGGCAGTTGCGACAGACCAATAAATCCTAAAATCAGGATCAGTACCGAAATGACACCCGCAAGAATCGGGCGGTCGATAAATGTTCTTATTTTCATGGCCGTCTGCTATTTTTCAGTTGATTGATCCGTATTGACGGCCGTCCCCTCACGCATCAGTCCGGCTCCTTCGGCAATAATCACATCTCCCTTTTCCAAACCGCTCAGAACAATATACGTTTTTCCGTCGTTGTATTTATATACGGTAATGGGTGTCGACTGCGTCTTTCCGTCGACTACCTTCCAGGTGAATACCCGGTTCTGCAATTCATACGTCGCCGACTGAGGAATAATGATGCAGTCACGATGTTCCGTAGGTACAGCTACCGTTCCACTACCCCCGTTGCGCAACAGATGCCCCTTATTGGAAAAAACAGCACGCAATGTTACGCCCCCTGTACCTTCGTCGACTGTACCGCTGATAGCATCAATGCGCCCTTTTTCGGTATAAGCACTGCCATTACTCATTGTCAGACCGACGGGAGGCAGCTTGCGGCAAGCTTCTTCAAGCGAACCGTATTCCTGGACGAGATCGAGCATCTGGCTTTCAGCCATCGAGAAATAGGCATAGATCTCGGCATCGTCCGATACCGTGACCAACGGATCGGAAATACTACTGCTGACAAGGGCTCCTACACGATAAGGAATCATGCCGGCCACACCATCTACCGGACTCTTCACCTCAGTATACGACAGATTATTGCGTGCGTTCGTTTCTTCGGCCTTAGCCTGGGCCAACGCAGCCTCAGCCTCAAGCAATTGGTTGCGTGCCGTCTGGCGGTCATAATCCGATACAACTTTTTCCCGATAAAGTTCCTCTTTGCTGTCGGCTGTCAACCGGGCTGTCTGCAACTTGGCTTCAGCACTCTTCACATTGGCCTGTGCCGTTTCGAGTGCAGCCAGATAAGGCACCTGATCGATGACAAACAACACTTGTCCCCGACGCACGGCATCACCTTCGTTGATACAGATCTTGGTAATCGTTCCACTCACCTGCGGACGCACCTCTACCGTCTGACGTCCGCGCAAAATAGCCGGATAAGCCGACTGCAACGTCTGGTTGGAAGTGGTCACCGTCAGTGTCTTGTACTTTTCTCCGGGCATGTCCTGTGTCTTTTCTCCGCAGGCAGCAAAGAAAGGCAAGACACACAGCATCAGATAAAAACTTTTCTTCATAATTATTCTATACGATTTGATGATTTATTCTGATATTTGATGATTGCAGATGAAGCCATCAAACATTCATTTGTTTACAATGCTGTTGAAACGGCATGAATGATCTGTACAAACTTACATAGAAAAAGACAGAAAAAGGAACGTGTGGTGACCAACGGCACGGATATGGTGACCAACAGCACAGAACAACGATTTATCCACAATTAAAATATCGTATCTTTGCAGAAAATCCACAAAACAAAGAGTCAGATGAAGAAAAAACACATAGCCCATACCATTGATCTGTTTTTCTGTCTGGTCATGATTCCACTCTCGGTCATGCTGCTGCCCGTCGATCACTGGATAGCCCACAACACGGCTTTCCTGTTTACGCTTATTGCCTACATCTACGCCCTCTATTTTATCTATCGCCGAGCCTGTCTGCCCAAGCTTTTTCTCGAACAGAAATATCTGCAGATTGTTGTACTTCTGATTGTCCTGATTCTCCTGACCCAGTTGCTCACTCATTTTCCGTTTCCTGCCGAACGCATTACGGACGACATCCGACAAATGGAAGGCCGGATGAATATGCGCCGCCAGACCATCTGGTTCTTTTTTCTTTTCGTCACTGGATTTTCATTAGCTATCGAACTGATTTTCGAACTGTTTCGTCAGATTCTGTCGCGCCAGGAAATAGAAGCGGAAAAAAATAAAGCCGAACTGGCGCTCTACAAAGCTCAGATCAATCCTCATTTCCTCTTCAACACACTCAACACACTCTATGCCTTGGTACTCTGTAAGTCGGAACATACGGAATCAGCTTTCGTAAAATTTTCGAATATTCTGAAATATATCTATCATCAGGCAACATCCGAAACGATCGATCTAAAAAACGAGATCGAATACATCCGCCAGTACATTGAACTGCAACAACTGCGCCTGAATCGGCATACCCGGGTAGAAGTAAACTGCGACATCAGCGAACGTCCGCTTCAAATTCCTCCGATGCTGCTCTTCACTTTTATCGAAAATGCTTTCAAATATGGCGTATCGCCCGATGAAGACGGAATGATCCGTATACAGATAAAAACCGTGGACAAGGAATTTCAGTTCGCAATCAGCAATCGGATTATGAAATCGAAAAAAGACGATAATCCAGCCATAGGTATTGATAATTGTCGCAAACGGCTTGAAATACTTTACCCGGGACGCTATCAACTAAACATCCGGCAGGAAAACGGACTATTCAAAGTTTTTTTAACCATGCAACTCACTGAAAAATGAAAGAAATTCATTGTATTGCCATCGACGATGAACCATTGGCACTGACGATCATCAGCAATTTCTGTCTGCGTTATGGTCATATTCGCCTGGAAACTTTCTGCGAACCGCGTATCGGATTGGAAGCCATCCGGCAGCAACACCCCGATCTGGTTTTTCTCGATATTGAGATGAACAGTTTGTCAGGACTCGATATCGCACGTACAATAGCTTCGGAAATCCGGTTTATCTTCACTACGGCACACGCCCAGTTTGCTGTCGACGGATTTAATCTTGACGCTGTTGACTTTCTCTATAAGCCTTTTTCTTACGAACGCTTTGTTCAGGCCTTAGAAAAAGCCATGCGACGCATACACGCCGAAGAAATGGATAATCTTCCCGAAACCATTATCGTGAAACAGGAATACAATCATATCGTAATTCCCATAGCAGAAATATATTACATCGAGGCGATGGAAAACTACATTAAAATTTTTCGGAACAACGGCAGTACCATTTTATCAAAAAACAGCATGAAATCCATGCAGGCCATGCTTCCGGAAAAAGATTTCATCAGAATACATAAATCATTTCTCGTAGCATACAATAATATAGAAAGTTACAATCACCATGAGGTGATTGTAAAAAATCCAAAAGTCAGAGCATTACCCATCGGACGGACCTATGTCACGGAATTCCGGAAACAAATGGCCTGGCACAGGCTTCGAAAATAAAATTCAACAGGATTTCTGTTTGTCAATATATTCCTCTCTGCGCTTTAAGAGTACATGACAAAACTCAGCTGCCGGAAACGGCGTGACAATAATCTGACGCCCGCTGTTTAAAGTCAGTAAAACAACATCACGCCTTTTAAACAAGAAGAAAAAGGAAGGACGGTGTAGTTCTATTTTCTTTATCTCATCGAGCGCATATGTCGCACTCCGACTGAAACGTCCTTTGTAAACCAGTAACCGTCCGTCATCGGTCAATGTATAAGACGAATGTATCATACGTTCGACCAGAACAACCATAATCACCATGAACACGGCAGCAGGCAACACTAATTTTATCCAAAAGAAATAAATGGCCATAACCGTGCAAGGCAACATTCCTCCAAATAAAACGACCGGATCTATCTTGGCATGAAACGTACGAATCATAAATAATCTGCTTTTTTACTTCATATGTTTTTATCCGGCAAAAATAACGAGTATTGACGACATGAACAACAAATCTACCGGAGAATTCAAACGTAGCCAGCTTTCCAACAGCCGTTTCCGTCAAACTTGTTTCTGTTCCCATACGGGTCATGAATATTTGTCGCTCAGACAGAAAAAAATCATGTTTTGATAGTTTAGAGGATGCCGGTCATGATTCGAAAGAAAAGTTCTGTGGGATTTCTGGCTCTGAATCTCGCAAAATTCAGTAAAAAAATGTATTTTTGCCTCAATTAAAAACAATCGTTATGATACGCAAATTTGATTTCCTGATCATTGGATCGGGGGTAGCCGGTATGAGCTACGCCCTGAAAGTGGCCCGTTCGGGCAAAGGTAAAGTCGCACTCGTTTGTAAAACGACGCTCGATGAAGCCAATACAGCCAAGGCACAAGGCGGCATCGCTTCGGTAACGAATCTGAAAGTTGATAACTTTGAAAAACATATCAAAGACACCATGATTGCCGGCGACTACATCAGCGACCCGAAAGCTGTGGAAATGGTCGTCAAAAATGCTCCGCAGGGTATACGCGACCTCGTAAAATGGGGCGTTCATTTCGACAAGAACGATCAGGGCGAGTTCGATCTGCATCGCGAAGGAGGACACTCCGAGTTCCGCATCCTGCATCATGCCGATGATACGGGCTTCGAAATCCAGCGCGGACTGATGGAAGCCGTACGCAACGAACCGAACATCACGATTCTGGAAAATCATTTCGCCGTAGAAATCATTACCCAGCATCATTTGGGCATTGAAGTAACCCGGCGCACACCGGACATCGAGTGTTACGGTGCCTATATTCTCGATCCCGACACTCAGAAAATCGACACATTTCTGTCCCGCATCACGTTGATTGCCACCGGAGGAACAGGAGCGGTCTACGCCACCACAACAAACCCGAACATTGCTACCGGCGATGGTATCGCCATGGTCTATCGGGCCAAGGGAACCGTTGAAGGTATGGAATTCGTACAATTCCACCCTACGGCTCTGTACCATCCCGGAGAAACGCATCCGGCCTACCTGATTACGGAAGCCATGCGCGGCTACGGCGGCATCCTGCGTCTGCCCAACGGCGAAGAATTCATGCAGAAATACGATAAACGATTGAGTCTGGCTCCACGCGATATTGTAGCCCGGGCCATCGACCGCGAAATGAAGATTCACGGACTGGATCATGTCTGTCTGGATGTGACGCATAAAGACCCGGAAGAAACCAAAAAGCACTTCCCGAACATATATGCCAAATGTCTGAGCATCGGCATCGACATCACCAAAGAGTATATTCCGGTTGTTCCCTGCGCCCATTATATGTGCGGCGGTATTAAGGTAGACCTGAATGCCGAATCCAGCATCAAGCGTCTTTATGCTGTCGGCGAATGTTCCTGCACCGGATTACATGGCGGCAACCGTCTGGCCAGCAACTCCCTGATCGAAGCCGTTGTTTATGCCGATGCAGCCGCACGGCACAGCTTGAGCGTTATCGACCAGTATACTTTCAACGACCAGGTTCCGGAATGGAACGACGAAGGTACGATGACCAACGAAGAGAAAGTGCTCATCGCACAGGATATGAAGGAAGTGGGTCAAATCATGAGCAATTATGTCGGTATCGTACGAAGTGATCTGCGTCTGCATCGGGCCTGGACGCGATTGGACCTGCTCTATGAAGAAACCGAGGAACTCTTCAAACGGGTAAAAGCTACCAAAGACATTTGTGAACTGCGCAACATGATCAATGTGGGTTACCTGATTACCCGTCAGGCCATCGAACGCAAGGAAAGCCGGGGCCTGCACTATACAACCGACTATCCGAAACATGCTTACGACCAGAAATAAAAAATAAAAATAAGTTATCAGCGGGGGTGTATTCTGTTCCCTATCTCAACGAATACACCCCCGTTTTTATTGAATGCCTCTCTATTCTATCGAATAGTCCATACGATGATAAGTGGATTCCCATTAGGGTTGAATTTTTCTTTAATGTCGGTTAATACTGGAGACAAAGGTGTGCTTTTCTTTTCAGCTTGTTTCAATGCTTCGGTAACAGACTCTGACAAGAGAAAATAGACTATTCCGTTTTTTATTCCACTTGTAGGGAGAATACGGGAAAAAGAAAATGGAAGCAGATCATTATACCAGTTTGAATAACCCTTGCATTCTGACCGGTATATATCCATGATAAATGTATATTCTCTGTTTGTGTTAAAGATCAGGATAGAATCATTTCCTGTCATGTTCACGATCGTCCAATTTAAATCACGACAGTTACGGTCAAACCACTGAGGAGTAGCTCCTTTACTGATGGGATTTTCAATAAGACCTTCCGCACCGAAATCCATGTTGAAGGATTCAACGATTTCACCTTCCTTTACTTGATAAATACGGGTGTCAAAAGGAAGACAAACATAAACACCTCCACTTGTGCAAGGCATTAGCGATTTGCCTGAAGTCCATCTGCCTGATATGACATTTTCATATGAAATCACAGTAGTTGCTTTTGTTTCCGGATGGTGTTTGTCCGTGACAACCAACCGATATCCTTCTTTTCCCTGATCATTATAGCAAATACCATAAATATAATCATCATCTAAGGCAATTTCTCGCATGTAATCATCCATAGGGATGACTTTTTCCAAATTCAGATCAAGGTCGAACACCATCATTTGATAGGGTGCGTCACAATGCACATAGAGTTTCCTGTCTTTTTCGTCTAAAGCAGCATCCATCACACGAATATACTCATTGTATCCCTTTCCCACCATATTGGCCGTAGAACGAAGAAATTTTCCAGTACCATCGAACATCAGCACTTTATTACCTCTCCGATCCATAACAAAGATTCTATTGTCTGAAAATAGCAACCTGTCCGGATATTCAATAAGTGCTTCCGGTGTACGATCACTAAGGGCAATGACCTTATACTCTTTCAAATAAGAAGAATAAGTTAGTGATTCTTCATTTTTTATCATGTTCACATGGACGTCTCTTTCATTTATCGCATAATTCATGCTCTGACAGGACATCATTATGATACAGCCTAAAATAATTGAAGGTAAAATTCTTTCTTTCATAATAAAATATTGTACGACCAATTCATTTTTCACTTCTGATTTTTACGTGTTTAGGTTCAATATTTTTAAAATTAGCATATCGTATTTTATCAAGCAATTTATATAATATTTCTTAACTAAAATTTATTGAGAAATGACCTTATTTTTTCCGCAAATTCATCGCAAAACACGCATAATAAGAAAAACGACGCAATCTTTTTCCAAAAATGAATTTCGATTGCATCGTTCTTTACTATAATAAAAAGCTCCATAAAGTCTTAAAGTGAAATCAAATATTTTCTTTCCAGAATGCCGGTATGAACAGATAAAGTACCGTAAAAATTTCCAGACGACCCACCAGCATCAAAAAACTGAGCAACCATTTCCCGGCTTCGGGAACAGCCGAAAAATTCGATGCCGGACCGGTTGAACCCAAACCGGGACCCGCATTACCGATGCTTGTCACGCAAGATCCCAAAGCCGAATCAAAAGACAGCCCCATCAGAGTCAAGATCCAGGTCCCTAAAATTATCAGAATCATATAAAGAAACAGAAAAGCCAATGCACGCAATACCTTGTTTTCGGGAATCACCGTACCGGAAAGTCGTACAGGAATCACCGCACGTGGATGAAGTTGCTGCTTGAATTCATTTTGAGCATCCTTAAGACAAACCAGCAAACGTATCACTTTAAAACCACCACTTGTAGAACCGGCACAGGCACCTGTAGCCAAAATCACTAATGTAGGCATCCAGAAAGCTTGTCCCCAGGCCACATAATCGTAGTTGGAAGCCTGAAAGCCGGTAGAGGTAATCAGACTGGATACATGGAAAAGCGCCGTGCGGAAAGTTTCTTCTAATCCCTGAGGCAAACCACTGAACCGCCCGGGATCAGTCTGCTGAACATAATTGCCATAATAGAACAGGCCGACAAATAAAACGACCATCCCAACCGTATAGTAAAGATACCAGCGCAACTCCTCGTTCTTGAACACAGTGCGCCGCTTGCCGATACTCAAATAATAATACAGTGAAAAATTAACACCGGCCAGGAGCATAAAGAAACTGCATACATACTCAATATACGGAGAATTGAAATAGGCCAGACTGTTCTGATGCGTACCATATCCTCCCGTAGCAATTGTCGTCATGGCATGGCAGACCGCATCAAAAAAATTCATCGGACCCGCCCAATAGGCAATCGCACACAAAACAGTTATAAACATATAAATCACCAACAAACGCCGGGCCGTATCACCAATCTTCGGCCGAAGCTTGTCCACGTCAAGACCGGTCACTTCAGCCGAAAAAATCTGCGTATTTTTCAATTCATAGGCCGGAATCAGCGCAAAGGAAAAAACGACGATACCTAAACCGCCCAACCATTGAATGATGCTTCGCCAGAAAAGAATACCATGAGGCTGATCATTGATATTGTTCAATACGGATGCTCCCGTTGTCGTAAATCCCGACATAGTCTCGAAAAAAGCGCCACCAATCGTTTCCGTAGTTCCGTAGAAAATAAAAGGAAGCATGCCCAGCAAAGAAAAGACCACCCAAACGAGTGCCACAATCAGAAAACTGTCTTTACGCGACAATTTTGTAGTTTCCGTGCGACGTCCTTTCAGAGTTAGCAGGCCGCCGGCAAGCAACGTAATTAAGGTAGACCAACCCAAAGCCGGCAGATCGTCATCGCCGCTCACCCGATGATAATAAAATGAAACTCCGCAGGAGAACAGCATGAAAACAGCCTCCATGAGAATCAGAATGCCGAATATTTTTGTCTTCACTACTTTCTTTTTTAAAACATTGACCTACTCCATCAATAGGAAACCGACACATTCAGCCCGGCCTGACGTACAAGTCCGGCTATACGGTCGAGCTGTTCCGGCGAAGCCTTCCGCAAATCATGATCGGGAGTCTCGCGGTCTATCGTATAAATCATAACTTGACGGGGAGCAATTGTCCGAACCGTTTCCAACCAGGGCAAAACATAAGCATCACCGGTGTTATCCACACTTTTTCCGTCAGAATAACCCGTCATAAACATGGTTTGTATGATTGCCTGACCATTGAATTCCTTCATTTTTTCAATCAGTAAAGACAAATCATAATGACCCGACGGACGATCCACAAAATGGATATAGGATTCATTCACAGTATCCAACTTCAAGATATTGTTATCCACGCGTTTCAGGGCGTCAAAAACCGGTTGTTTAAGAATCTGTGTGGCATTGGTCAGTACACTGATCCGTGCTTCCGGAAAATAACGGTCGCGCAGTTGAATCACATCATCAATAATTTCCGGAAAATGCGGATGCGCCGTCGGTTCACCGTTACCGGCAAAAGTCAGTACATCGGGTTTTGGCCCGTTGACAGACATATCCTGAAGCTTGGCTTCCAAAGCCCGATAAACCGCTTCACGCGTTGGTAAAGGCAAATGGGCTCTAAAGTCTTTATTGAAACCGCATTCACAATAAATGCAATCGAACGTACAGAATTTACCATCAGCCGGCAACAGATTAATACCTAAGGAAACACCTAACCGACGGCTGTGTACCGGTCCGAACACCGGAGACGGATAAATAATGGTTGACATAAGTTTTTTCTCCTTCCTGATAAAATGAACAGCAACACATCCGGAAAGTTCCGGATCTATGCTGCGCAAAGGTAATAAGAACTGCGCGAATCGCATAATAATACGTATGTTTTCTTATTGACCGTCGGCTGCAAACGCTACGTGGATTTACGCTCCGATATTCATCAATGGTTCAAAACTTAATTCTCAATTGCAGATAAACGTCGTTTTTCCACTTCCCTTCTATACGCTGACGCCCCGAACCGATCTCTTCAGCATCCGGATAATAGCTCATGCCGTATTTTCCAATCAGCATATAATTGTTTCCGATATCCGCACGCACCGTCCACGCCGTCCGATAAGCGGTTTCGTAGAAGGAAGAGAAGGAAAAAGTATTCAACAGGCCCGGTTCATAATACGACAGACTGCACAAGCTTCCTTTGGCCTGAATATAGGCCAATACCCATGACGACCGGAAATGATCATTAAAGCGCCAGGTTGTCGTTTGGCCCAGCAAAAAGCCCCATTGACGGCGTTCGCCTGCCTTTCGTCCGACCACACTGGCCAAATTTCCCTGCAGACGCCAATGCTCCGAAGGTGTATATTCCCAATTAACCTTCGTACGGTTGGTATAATGATACTGATCAAATTTTTCTTTCTTTTGAAAAGTATGCTGAAAATAATAAGCTAACCGACGATTCTGTTGATAACTGATACGTAAAGCACCGTCAAATCCGTCACTCGAATGCGATAAACCGTATCGTGGCCATGGTGAATAAAAATAATCGACATAAGCCGACAATTTCCAGAAATGTCTGGGAGTTGCTTCAAATCCCAAATAAAAACCACTCTCATTGCGTACATCGCTTCCTTCCGAAAAAGCATTGGCATACATGGCATAATACCGGTATGAGAAAAACCGCTGCAATCCCATCAGGCGATAATCAGGCGAAATCTGCCAGATCAATTTATTTAAGGAAGCCCAGGCAGAACGATTGCCACTATAAGCTGTTTCTCCGAAAAAGGAAACATTCTGCCATCGTAATCCATAATCCAGACTGCCTCCCCAAAATGTATTTCCCTGTTGATAATATTGTCGATAAAGTTTGTCTCCTGTTGAAAAACTATGATTAAGGTGTTGATAATAGGCAGTTGCTCCTAAATGAAAATCCTGATCATAGAAATCGACATGCATCCCGGCCATTTGGTTACAAACATTCTTCTTTCGGGAATATTCCAGCCATGTACGATGATAACCATCTGATTTCATGGATGAAATAGTTCCATCATCATTCAAGACCGCATCCTGTTTCCGATAGGAATAAAAGCAAGTTGTTTCCAGAAAAGGTTTTCCTATGGTAATTGCAGCTCCCCGAAAGTAGTTGAATTCATCCGTAGAGGCATGCTTGTTGATAACTTGCTTACGAAAAGGAGTAGACAGAGACGACAGTTTGCCCATAGAATAATTCATATTCATGACGAGACCTTCCCCGAATCCCAACTTATAGTCACCGAGTGCCAAGGTTTTTATCCATCCGGCATCCTTCAGCAGAAAATGGAAAGAATAAGAATCATAAATCCTATTCAGATTATTGCCGAATGGTTCTCCGGCATCCTTTTCCATTTGAAAACCCCAATAAATGCGATCACGAAACCGGTATTGATATTTCAGGCTATGATACAAGGCATTTCCCAAGTACTTTTTATCAGGAGTTTTCAACAGGATACTATCCGGATAATCTTTATAGCCATCACGTTGATATAAAGGAATATCCAATCTGGTTATCAACAGATTTTTTCCTTCTTTCAACAAATCTTTCAACGAAAATGAACTCTTTTCAACAGGCTTTTCATCAGCATAGACAAACAAGTGAAGAAACTGACGGGATTCATAATCCAAACTTTCAATCAGCTGCAGTTCGCCTAAAGTCTGCATGGCTCCATAGCGATATATATAGTAAAGAATGTCTTCTATCTGACGATCCGTAAGAAAAACTAATTGTTCCAACTGCTCACGAGTAGCTTCATTAATGTTCAACGGCTGCTCGTGCAGCGCATAAAGATCTTCTACCTGCGTCTGGATCATCTCCTGATTCAATTCCTGATCGGCATACAGACTTTCCACAAAATAATCCCAGGAACAAATTTGTGCGTCTGTTTTATAAACATAAAAAAGAATTAAGATACAGACAGTTATCCATCTTTTAAACAAGCCCTGCCGATCATTGCCATGATGATTGTTCCGTATGTTTTTCATAGACAAATCTTTTAAATCATTAAATGAAACAGATATTCAGTTCAAATGAATCCCGATAACAGATTTAATTTATAACTTTGCAACGGCATTATGAAACGACGTTGGCTGGCCATATTACTGCTCGCTTTGCATCTGACTCCTTCATTTGCTTTGCCTGATGACAATTCGGACGACCCTGAATTGCATGTACAGATTGTTTTTTACAAAAAAGTCAAGAAAGAAATCTACAAAGGCGATTCCATTACCGTCATTGTCATGCCGGAACTTCCTGTATATCCCCCTCTTAAATTCAAGAGCAAACGTGAAGCCATGCGTTATAACAGGTTGGTGTATAACGTGAAAAAGACCTTACCGATCGCTCAGTTAGTCAATCGTACCATTTTGGAAACTTACGAAGTACTCCAGAGCCTGCCCGATCAGAAATCAAGAGACGAACACATGCGTGCCGTAGAAAAGGGACTCAAAGCACAATATACGCCCCAAATGAAAAAGCTGACTTACGCACAAGGCAAACTACTGATCAAACTCATAGACCGTGAATGCAATCAGTCTTCCTATGAACTGGTCAAAGCTTTCTTTGGCAATTTCAAAGCCGGTTTTTATCAAAGCTTTGCATGGCTTTTCGGTGCCAGTCTTAAAAAGGAATATGATCCCGAAGCCGACGACCGTATGGTGGAGCGTGTCGTACAACTTGTCGAAAGCGGTGCTCTTTAACAAAGTTTTTTCAACAGTATTGGAAAGGAACAAGAAACAATCAAAATATTGTTTATAAGTTCATTATGTCATAAGACATTTTGGTTATCAACAGTTATCAACAAGATTCGTGTAACCGTGAAAAGTCTTTTCCATCCCGGTTTTTACCATTCTATATTACTCTTTATTGATCCAGCATAAGCATGCGCGCAAATTCCCAGATCAAAATTCCGGCCGTGACCGACACGTTTAAGGAATGTTTTGTTCCAAATTGCGGAATTTCAATGCAGCCGTCGCATAAATCAACCACTTCCTGCTGTACGCCCTTCACTTCGTTTCCTAAAATAATGGCATATTTCCTTTGCCGGTCCAAACGCAGCTGCTGCAACATGGTGCTTCCTGCAACCTGCTCTATGGCAAGCACTTCATATCCATTCTTTTTCAATTCAAGAACAGCATCCTGCGTCCGTTCGTAATAGGTCCAGGCTACCGTTTCTTCTGCTCCCAATGCCGTTTTATGAATCTCGGGCTGAGGCGGTCTGGCCGTTATTCCGCAAAGACAAATGCGTTCCACAGTAAAAGCATCAGAAGTGCGAAACACAGCTCCCACGTTATGGAGACTTCTCACCTGGTCTAAAACAACCACTAAGGGCATCTTCCGGACCGTTTTGAATTCTTCAGCGCTGATTCTGTTTAGCTCTGTTATTTTCAATTTTCTCATCATAATCAACATTTCTGTTCACAAAGATAGCGAATCGTATGAAAACCTGTTAACAATACGTTTATAAAAAGCTGATAGAAAATGAAAAATAAATTTGGAAACAATAGGAAACCGATGCATTATACAAAGAATTGAAAAAACAAAATTAGTTACCAAAAGATGAAAATGATGTTTAAACAAGATTTTCATCAGAATTAAAGCAGTTTTTTTCCCTAAAGTTTTTAACTTTGCATTCTGTCAACAGATTGTTGAAAAAGGGATAAAACAAGAAACGGACTGATTCATTATCAAGAAAGAATAGATAATATTCACTGTTGAAAACCTGTCGATAACAAAAACTCTATTTTTAATAACTTCAAAAGCAAATTTAAAGCAGTTTTTTTCTAAACAGTTTCAACAGCCAATCAACATAATCATAAGTTTTTTGAAAAAATAAAAAGAAATAATTTATATAGATATGGTGAAGAAAGAATGGTTGGAAAAGGGGTATGTTTGTGAGCCGGTTGACGCTTCCCTAAATTTGCAGACCGAAATAAAGAAACTCTGCAAGGAAAAAAATGCGGTGATCATGGCCCATTACTATACGGAAGGAGTTATTCAGGATCTTGCGGATTTTGTAGGCGACAGTCTGGCCTTGGCGCAGAAGGCCGCCAAGACGGATGCAGACATCATTGTGATGTGTGGTGTACATTTTATGGGAGAGACCAATAAAATCCTTTGTCCGGATAAAAAAGTGCTTGTGCCCGACTTGAATGCTACGTGTTCGTTGGCGGAAAGTTGTCCGGCCGAAGAATTTTCGAAATTTGTTGCCGAACATCCCGGACATACGGTTATTTCTTATGTGAATACCACTGCTGCCACCAAGGCAGTGACGGATGTTGTCGTCACCTCCAGCAATGCCCGTCAGATCGTGGAGAGCTTTCCTGAAGATACTCCGATCATTTTTGGACCGGATCATAATTTAGGCAGTTACATCAATGCGATAACGGGGCGTAACATGTTGCTTTGGAATGGAGCGTGTCATGTTCACGAAAGATTTTCCGTAGAAAAGATTGTCGAACTGAAAAAGAAATATCCCCGGGCAAAGATTCTTGCCCATCCCGAATGTAAGGGAGCCGTGATCAAATTGGCCGATATGGTCGGTTCTACGGCTGCTTTGCTGAAATACGCTGTGGGAAACGATGCCGAAGTATTCATTGTAGCTACTGAAAGCGGTATTCTGCACGAAATGCAGAAATCATGTCCGAACAAACTTTTTATTCCGGCTCCTCCTGCCGACAGTACATGTGCCTGCAATGAATGCAATTACATGCGTCTGATTACTCTGGAAAAACTGTATAATACCTTAAAATATGAATGGCCGGAAATTACCGTTGATCCGGAAATTGCTGCCCGGGCCATTCGTCCGATTCATAGAATGCTGGAAATCTCTGAGAAGTTAGGACTATAACGGTAAGCGGAATCCGGATTAGAAATCAACATAGCGGCTCTGTAATCATCAATTTTTCTGGATGATACAGAGTCGCTATGTTTTTTATCCTTTCTGTTGATAAAGCAGTTCATTATTCAGATGATAAATGAAATACTTTTTGATATTCAGATATTTATATGTTTATAACTTGTTGAAAAGATAATGATAACTTTTCATGTCCGCGGTATCGGACGGTCGTTTGCCCTTTGTTTTTTCAGAATACCCGATTCAGGGTATTGTTTTTGGCTCTTTCCGTTTTTATCTTTGTCTGCTGAATAAGTGAACAAGAACCAACAACTGTTTATGCCTATGAGTCATTTACATTTTGAAACCTTACAGTTGCATGCCGGACAAGAGTCGGCTGATGCGGCGACAGGAGCCCGCGCAGTTCCCATTTATCAGACGACATCTTATGTGTTCGACAGCTGCGCTTCTGCGGCAGCACGTTTTGAATTGCGTGAAGAAGGAAACATATACGGACGTCTGACGAATCCAACCCAGGACGTGCTTGAGCGAAGAATGGCTGCTTTGGAGGGCGGTACAGCCGCTTTGGCCGTTGCTTCCGGTGCGGCGGCTCTGACCTATGCTTTTCAGAACATAACGCGTGCGGGCGATCATATTGTAGCGGCCCGTACGATTTATGGTGGTACATATAATTTGCTGGCCAATACCCTGCCTCAATCGGGAGTTACAACCACATTTGTGGATCCCTCGGATATTTCTCATATCGAAGAAGCAATCCGGGAAAACACAAAACTGATCTTTGTAGAGACTTTAGGAAATCCGAATTCCAATGTTGTTGATCTCCGGGCCATAGCCGGAGTGGCTCATCGTCATCAGATTCCTTTGATCGTGGATAATACTTTTGCTACCCCTTTTCTGATTCGTCCCATAGAATACGGAGCCGATATTGTGGTTCATTCTGCTACAAAATTTATTGGAGGTCATGGAACGAGTCTTGGGGGCATTATCGTCGATTCCGGACGCTTCGACTGGGTTGCTTCCGGCAAGTTTCCTCAGTTGACCGAACCCGATCCCGGTTATCACGGAATACGCTTCTCGGAAGCTGCAGGCGTCCATGCGTATATCGTGCGTATCCGTGCAGTTCTTTTGCGGGATACGGGAGCTGCCATCAGTCCTTTTAATGCCTTTTTGTTGTTGCAGGGGTTAGAAACCTTGTCTTTACGTGTGGAAAGACATGTAGAGAATGCTTTGCAGGTTGCTGCATATCTCAGCAAACATCCTAAGGTGAGCAGGGTCAATCATCCGTCTTTGGCACAACATGCCGACCATGCCCTTTATCAGCAATATTTCCCTCAGGGAGGAGGATCTGTTTTTACTGTCGAGATAAAGGGCGGACGTGATGAGGCTTTTCGTTTTATTGATGCCCTTAAACTGTTTTCCTTGTTAGCCAATGTGGCCGATTCAAAATCTCTGGTTATTCATCCGGCCAGTACCACGCATGCCCAGTTGGATGAACGGGAACTGGCCGAACAGGGTATATCCCAGTCTACGGTTCGTTTGTCCGTCGGAACAGAGCATATTCAGGATTTACTGGCCGATCTGGAGCAGGCTCTGGATAAAATATGAAATCAGATATAATATTCCATCACGTCTATAATACCCGCCCGGAGCGCACAATAAATCGCTTCCTGGGCATTATTGACGTCTAATTTTCTGAAAATGTTCTTCCGGTGGGTCATGATGGTATGCACGCTCGAAAAACGTTCCAAGGCGATTTCTTTTGTGGTTTTCCCAAGAGACATCGCCTTTAATATTTCTCGTTCGGTTGCTGTCAGAGGCTGATGCTCGTGTCTTTCCTTTTGGTCGATCCATGAGACTGCTTTCGGTGGAATATACTGGCGGTCGCGTCTGATGTACTCGATGCATGTCTTGATTTCTTCTATGGTTGCGTCCTTGAACAGAATATTGAATGCACTGCTGCTGAACACCATACGTCGGAGAAAATCTTTGCTCAACTGATCGCTAAACAGAATGAAGCGGACCTTCGGAAAACGTTGCTGCAGGACCAACAGCGTGTCGGCAGTAGCGTTGATCAGCGTAAAGTCGAGAATCAGTATGGCTTCCGGATTGTTTTGCAACGCATGGCTGAGCTGACTTGCCTCGTCGATTTCTTCCATGGTTAGCTGGTCCGGTGCGCCTGCACCGGACGGGACCACGGTAACGATATGTTGCAGAATTTGTTTGATTCCTTCCCGGGTAATGTCCTGTTTATCCAGCAAAATTATTTTAATCATGCTTTGGACTTTGTTTATTTGATGAACACAATCTTGCTGACGACGCTTTCCGTTCCTGTTTCTGTTGCCGAAATAATGTGATAGACTCCGCTGGCCACTCTCCTGCCCCGTGCGTCGCGTCCGTTCCAGGTGAATCCGCCGCCTGTGGAAGTTCCGGAACAGATCAGTTGTCCGGTGGATGATGTGATTTTTACGGATGCATTTTCCGTAAGTCCTTTTATCGTGATATACCCGTTATATTCCGGTTTTACCGGATTGGGATACACTAATACATTGTTTTTCTCTAATGACTCGGCCGGTTCCGTAGCTTCGGCTGCATAGGAAACCAGACCTTTGTCCGTACCGATCATCACTTCCCCGTTGCTTCCGTTCACGGCTATGGAATAAATATTGTTGGAGATCAACGGCGAATTGTCCGTCGTAAAATGATGGATGGTTTCGAGTCCGTCGGCGCTGACCAGATAAACGCCGTTGTTCGAAGTACCGATCCATTTTCTGTTTCCGCCGTCGATGGTTATGGCCGTTACGGACTGGCCGTTGAGCAGATAATCCGCAAAATTTGTTCCGTCGTTTCTCGGCACCTTGATTTGGGTGAACTGAAAGTCACTGTTCATATACTGGTCGGGATTGGAGACGACAAACAGGCCCAGGTTGGTTCCAAACCAGATTTCGCCGTTTTTGTCTTCCGTCATGCAGTAAAATTCTTCCGGACTGTAAGACGTACCGTCCTGATTCACAATCTGCTCTTTGAATGCATATCGGTCGTCGGCCGTGTTCTCGATGGTTCCGTTATAATCCAGACAGAACAATCCGCCCGGCATCCGTCTGGAATTGATCCACGCTCTGTTTTTTGAATCAAACAGAATGAAATCGAACGTAGGATAGCCGGCTATGTCCTTGCAGTATATTTTGCTCCAGGTTCCGTCTTTTTTCAATATTTTGATGATTGTATCCACTTCGCTGTTCAAAATCCACAGATTGCCATCCGGATCATAGGTTGCACCCGAGGTGCGCATGTAGTAGAACGGATTGACATCGTTGGGAAGGGCACTTTGCAGATTGCTGTTCTTATAATTATATAACCGGACAAACTTTCCGTTTCTGAATTCGTAAAGACCGGTTTCTGCCGAAGTCACAAAATGATGTTCCGGGTCAAGGGGATCCTGGGCAATCGACGTCGTGTTCTCATAGTTCATGTTCGTTTGTGAAGTGACTTTGCTGCCGTCTTCGAAATTTGTCCAGGTATCGTTTTCGTAATACATGGCCGTTCCGGCATGGAATATATTGGCGTAGTTTCGCAGTCCTCCGGCAATCAGAAGCCTGTTTCCGGCGTATTTCAGATAGTAGGTATAGTCACGTACCGGACTGTTGGGAATAATGGCTTCTACGGCTGTTTCCAGCTGGTTGGAAGCATTGATTTTGAATCCCTGCAGTCCGCTGTATCCCTTGCAGGCCCAGTAAATGCCGTTGGCATACGTCAGTGCCGAGAAAGTATTGTATTGGGCGATGGTTCGGTATTCGTTCGCCTGCGTAAAAATACATATTTTCTGACTGTTTCCTGTGATCAGCCGGTTGTTGGCCATCGACGTGAAGGTGAAGTTTCCGGCTACTTTCGTATTGAAGGTACCGGTTTGCCGGTCGTATTGGTAGAGATTTGTCTCGCCGGTTGCAAACAGTGTGTTGTCGAACAGTTTCAGGCTGTTGACTTGCAGATCGTTCAGTTTCGACCAGTTATTTTTGTCCAACAGGTTTTCCGTTGTTTTTCCCGTATAGATGCCCTTGCTGGTTGCGGCAAAAATCTTTCCGTCGTAAAGCAGGGCGCTGTGCACTTGAAGATCCAGCGTGTACGTATTGCTGATTTCTTCCTTTTCCATATTGACGACAACAACGCCGAAATCAGTCGCAATATAAGCGTTGTTCTCCGAAATTTCCAGACCGTTTATGTTTTTGTTCTGCAGGTCTTTATCCTTCAAATAAGGAAGGTTGGTAATTTCATCCTTGAGATTCAGAAAATCAATGTTGCCGTTTTCATAGACCAATATTAGTTTCTGAAGCGTTCTGTCGTAGTCCAGAAACTTGATATTGTAGTCGCTGAGTCCCGTTGTCTTGTCGTAGGTGACTATTTCTGAATCATCAGTATTGTAGGATAAAAGATTGCCGTTACAAAGAGCAAATATTTTATTTTCGACGGGTACATTCGTCGTTGCATGATGATAGGAAGCGTAAATATGCCAGCTTCCTGTTTCCTGAGCGGTCAGCTGCATGAAGACGAAACAGGCGAAAACAGTGAAAATGATCTTTTTCATAACGGCTTTTATTTAAGTTATCGATGTTTGGTTAAATAGTCGCATAGTGCGGCCACAGCCTTGGCTCTGTGGCTGATTTTGTTTTTGATGTCGTTGCCCAGTTCGGCAAAGGTCTGTTCAAATCCTTCCGGACGGAATATGGGATCATAACCGAATCCGCAGTTACCCTGTTTTTCTTCGGTGATTTCTCCTTTTACCATTCCTTCGAAGAAATGTTCCTGTCCGTTTTCTATAAACGCAATAACCGTACGAAATTGTGCCCTTCTGTTGGTTTTTTCTTTTAGTTCATGCAGCAGTTTGTTCATGTTGGCTTCCGAATCATGTCCGTTGCCGCCGGCGTAACGTGCTGAATACACGCCCGGTTTCCCGTCAAGTGCCTCCACTTCCAGGCCCGTATCGTCGGCAAAGCAGTCAGTGCCGTAGTGGTCGTAGACAAACCGTGCTTTCAGGCGGGCATTGCCTGTCAGAGTGTCGGCAGTTTCCGGTATGTCGGCCTGACAATGAATGTCCTTTAAACTCAAAATATCGAAACGGTCGCCGAGAATGGCTCTTATTTCGGCTAATTTATGCTCGTTGTTTGTGGCAAATACCAGTTTTCTTTTATCCATAGTCTTTATTGTTTTGTTTGTCGGAACAAAGGCAGCCGGCAAATACGTTTCCACAATTTGCCGGCTGCCTGTCAGGATATTCGTTATTTTACTTTGATCCGGTCGAATCCTTCGCCATAGACACCCACGACGTTGCTTTGCGACACGAAGGCATGGGGATCAATCTGGTTGATGATTCTGAAGATGTTCACGCTTTCGTTTCTCCGGGCCAGGATGACCAGAACCCTTTTCGGTTCCTTGCTGTACCAGCCTTCACCATAGAGAACGGTCACTCCTCGTGCCACGTTGGAGGAAATGGCTTCGGCTATTTCATCGTATTTATTGGAGAAGATGAGGAACTGTACGGAATGACGCATGCTGTTCATGACGTAGTCGAGCATGATGTTCATCACAATCAGAGTGAAAAAGCCGAAAACAACCTTTTCCCAGTCGTGAAAGACAAAGTAACAGGAACTTACGATGATGATGTCACAAATCATGAGTACACGCCCCAGCGTGATGTCCTTGTATTTGTTGACGATGGCCGCAATGATGTCGGTTCCGCCCGTGCTTCCGTTGTTCAGAAAGACAATGGCCACACCCGTACCTTCCAGGCAGCCTCCAATGACAGCAGCCATAAAGTCCTGGTCTCCGACGATTTTGGGAAGATTGCCGTTTTCGTCCGTGATCAGGGCCTGTGCGCCTCCAAGCAGCAAGGTTAGCGCGGCAATGGCAACAATGGTTTTCAGACAGAATCTGAATCCCAATATCTTTATGGCAAAGATCAGAAACAAAGTATTGATTGCCAGATAAGAATATTGGACTTTCAGTCCCGTAGCGTAAAAGATTAAGGCCGAAATACCTCCTACTCCACCGGTAGTAATTTCATAAGGGAGCAGAAAGAAAGTGAAACCTACTGTGTAGCAGAGCAGACCCAACATAATGAATATGTAGTCCTTGGTTTCCAACCATAAATTAGGTTCTGATTTTTTCATTTAAGTTTAATTTTATTGAATCCGTTGCCGTAGACACCTTCCGCCCGGCTTTGCGATACGAAAGCATTCGGATCCACTTCGTGAATCATGCGCAGGATGTGAATGGCTTCGTTTTTGTGGACGATGGTGATCATCACTTTGGTCGGGGTATGGCTGTAATAGCCTTCGCTGTCTATAACGGTCACGGAATGAGCGGTTTCATTGATGATTCGCTCACTGAGTTTAACATGGTCTTTAGTAAATATGATAAATTGTATGTCCTGCCGTGCGCTGTTGACGATCATGTCGAGCGTGTAGTTGGAGACGACTAATGTGACATAGCCGAACACCACCATACGCCAGCTGTCGAAGATAAAATAGCAGGAAGAAATGATGAAAATATCAATATAGAGCATCACGCGCCCCAGACTGATGTTGCGGTATTTGTTGATGACGGCAGCAATGATGTCCCATCCGCCGGTACTGCCGTTGCTGATAAACACCGTGGCGATGCCGAAGCCGCAGAGTATGGCTCCGAGCACGCAGGCCATGGAGTCTTGTCCGGGTCCGAGAATCTGCAGAAATTCTCCGTTTGCGTCTTTCATGATGTTCTGTGCCACATCCAGGAAGAAAGACAGTATGAAAATGGCATAGAGTGTTTTCAGAACGAATTTATATCCTAATTCCCGGAAGGCCAGTACCAGCAAAATGATATTCACTACGCAGAATGTCAGCTGGATAGGTATGTCCGTAAGGTAGTAAATAATGGCACACAGACCGGTCAGTCCGCCTGTTGTCATCTTGTAGGGCAGCAAGAATGCTGCCCATCCGATGGCATAACAGATCAGGCCGAAATTGATGAAAATGAAATCCCTGATTTCGGTCATGATTTCACCCCGGCTCATTTTCCGGGGTTTTATTTTGATGAAATCGTTGAACATAACAGTTGCCTTGTTTCAATTATTTCAATACCATGTTGACGATACGTTTCGGCACGATGATCACCTTGACGATTTGTTTTCCTTCGATATATTTTCGGGTCTGTTCGTCGGCAAGCACCGTCTTTTCTATGGTGGCGTTGTCGGCATCGGCCGGAAAATCCATGGTAAAGCGTGTCTTACCGTTGAACGAAATGCTCATCGTTACGTGGTCTTCTGCGAGGTACTGTTCCTGCAGTTCCGGCCAGGCAGCATCACAAACCGTAGTGTCGTGGCCCGACTTTTCCCACAGTTCCTCAGCAATGTGCGGAGCAAACGGAGCAATCAGTACGATGAGCTGTTCCAGTATGGATTTTGTCCGGCATTTCATCTGGCTCAATTCGTTCGTACAGATCATGAACGCACTGATGGAAGTGTTGTAGGAGAAATTTTCGATGTCGGTGCTTACTTTCTTGATCAGCTTGTGCAGTGATTTCAGTTCGTCTTTTCCGGCTTCCTGTTCTACCGGCAGGAATTCGCCGTCGCGGTTATAATACAGGCTCCAGAATTTCTTCAGGAAGCGGTGACAGCCGTCGATGCCGTTGGTGTCCCAGGGTTTGCTTTGTTCCACCGGACCGAGGAACATTTCATAAAGGCGCAGGGTGTCGGCTCCGAATTTTTCTACGATCATGTCCGGATTGACGACGTTGAACATGCTCTTGCTCATTTTTTCAATGGCCCATCCGCAGATATATTTGCCGTCTTCCAAAATAAATTCGGCATTCTGATATTCCGGGCGCCAGTTTTTGAAAGCCTCAATATCCAGCACGTCGTTAGCCACGATATTTACGTCGACATGAAGCGGTGTCGTGTCGTACTGATCCTTCAGGCCGGCAGACACAAACGTGTTGGTATCCTTGATTCGGTATACGAAATTGCTGCGTCCCTGAATCATGCCCTGATTGACTAATTTCTCGAACGGCTCCTCTTTGCAACTGTATCCGTAGTCGAACAGGAACTTGTTCCAGAAACGGCTGTAGATCAAATGTCCGGTGGCATGTTCGGTTCCGCCTACATAGAGATCCACGTTCTGCCAGTAAGCGTCGATTTTCGGATCGACAAGCGCCTTGTCGTTTTTCGGATCCATATAGCGCAGATAGTAGGCTGAGCTTCCGGCAAATCCGGGCATTGTGTTCAATTCCAGAGGGAAAATGGTCTTGTTGTCTATCTTACTGTTGGCCGTAACGCAGTTGTTCACCGTGTCCCAGGCCCAGTTTTCGGCGTGTCCCAATGGCGGTTCGCCGGTTTCTGTGGGCAGGAATTTGCTGACTTCGGGCAATTCCAAAGGCAGACAGTTTTCCGGAATCATGTAAGGCATGTTGTCCTTGTAGTAAACCGGGAAAGGCTCGCCCCAGTAACGCTGGCGGCTGAAAATGGCATCGCGCAGGCGGTAGTTCACCTTGACGCGTCCTAAGTGGTGTTCTTTTACATATTTTTTTGTCGCGGCTATGGCTTCCTTGACGGTCAGTCCGTTGAGCGAGAAGTCGATATATGGAGTTACGCCCGCACGCGGTGAGTTGGTGACAATACCTTCCTTGGCGTCGAAGCTCTCTTCGCTGACGTCGCAGCCTTCGATCAGCGGGATGATGGGCAGATGGAAATGTTTTGCAAAGGCATAGTCGCGGCTGTCGTGTGCCGGAACTGCCATGATGGCTCCTGTGCCGTAGCCGGCCAAAACATAGTCGCTGATCCAGATCGGGTTCGCTTCGCCCGTGAAAGGATTGATGGCGTACGATCCCGAGAAGACACCGGTCACCCGCCGGTCGGCAATCCGTTCGCGTTCCGTTCGTTTCTTGGTAGCTTCTAAGTAAGCCTCTACCGCTGCCTTCTGTTCCGGAGTGGTGACTGTGGCCACTAACTCGCTTTCCGGCGCCAGAACCATGAACGTGACTCCGAACATCGTATCGGCCCGTGTGGTAAAGATGGTGAATGTTTTGTCGGAATCCTTGATATGGAATACCACTTCCGTACCTTCCGAGCGTCCGATCCAGTTGCGCTGGGTTTCTTTCAGTGAGTCGGTCCAGTTGATGTGATCCAGTCCGTCCAAAAGACGCTGGGCGTAGGCGCTCACGCGCAGGCACCATTGACGCATTTTTTTCTGGACCACCGGATAACCTCCTCTTTCGGACACTCCGTCGACAACTTCATCGTTGGCCAGAACCGTTCCTAAGGCCGGACACCAGTTGACCATCGTTTCGCCCAGATAGGCGATGCGGTAGTTCATCAGGGTTTCCTGCTGTTGTTTCTCGTTCATGGCTTTCCACTCTTCGGCCGTGAACGAAAGTTCTTCGCTGCAAGCCACGTCCAGTCCCTCCGTACCCTGTTTTTCAAACGTTTCGATCAGTTCCCGGATGGGTCGGGCCTGATTTTTCTGACGGCAGTAGTAGCTGTCGAACATCTTTTGAAAAGCCCATTGGGTCCAGTGGTAGTAGCTCGGATCGCATGTGCGCACTTCGCGGTCCCAGTCGAAACTGAAGCCTATTTTGTCTAACTGTTCGCGGTAGCGCTTGATGTTGGCTGCCGTGGTGACAGCCGGATGCTGTCCCGTCTGGATGGCATATTGCTCTGCGGGCAGACCGTATGCGTCGTATCCCATCGGATTGAGCACGTTGTAGCCTTTCAGACGTTTGTAGCGGGCATAGATGTCGCTGGCGATGTATCCGAGCGGATGCCCCACATGGAGTCCGGCTCCGCTTGGATACGGGAACATGTTCAACACGTAGTATTTCTTCCGGTTCTCGTCCTCGGTCACTTTATAGGTCTTGTTTTCAACCCATTTCTGATGCCATTTCTTTTCAATTTCTCTGAAATTGTATTCCATTTTCCTTAATATGAATGTTGTTTTTATTTTTCATTGATCCAGGCTGCGGTGATTTCCGCCACATAGACGTGATGCAGGTTTCCCTGGCTTTCTCCGTACCATTTTTCCAGGATGGTCCGGTCTGAAAATGCCTCCGCTTTCAGGTCGCTCACATACAGCTTCCGGCATTCGAGGGTGAGCCTTGCCTGTTCGAAAGTGATGTTTCCGCTTTCCGTAGTGACGGGTTTCAGTCCGGTTTCCTTGATTTTGTCGACAGCTCTGCCCGACTTGGTTCCGCAAAAACCGTATATGGCCCGTTCCGGGGCTTCAAAACCTAAAAACGAAAGCGTGAAGCTGTCGTTTTGTTCGATAAACTGATTCGTATAACGCTCCGGGCGGATAAAGACAAAGGCTACGGGACGGTTCCAGAGCCATCCTATCCCACCCCACGACGCCGTCATGGTGTTGAACGATTCCGGCTTGCCTGCCGTGATGAGCATCCACTCCTTGCCTATGGTTTCAAAAAAATTTTCCTTCAATTCTGAAACTTCTACTCTTCTCATTTTTATAGCTATTTATCTATAAGGTGCAAAGATAGCAAATAAACTGACAACTGAAGGCTTTTTTGATGAAAAAGCCTGTCCGTGCCAAAATAGATTTTTTCGGATTCTGAATCTTAAAATTGTGTGCCAGCACAGTTTTTATTGACCTATGTCAAGAAAAGCTGTCTTTTTTATGTTTTTTCCTTAGATACTGCACGATATTTGGATTATCGACGTAACTTTGCAGTGTCAATCAGAAATGAAAGACAAGACTTCGTGAGAAGTTGTTTTCTAGTTTTAAAGGTATAATGGTAGATTGATTGTTAATTATTGGTAACAAATGCCGTAGATTGTAGGGATACAAGGGCATGTTTATGGAAAAAGCAAAAGAAAATTTCGTTAGAGAATGAAATTTTGAGAGATTTAAAGATTGATTGCTCGGGGCACTCTGATCAAGGAGCTGTCCCGTTTTTTTGTTTCTGTACTTCGGGTGTGAAAAAATAATTGTATTTTTGCGACCAGCAAATCACAAACCTTTTATTATGGCGAAAGAAGGAATGACACCGATGATGAAACAATTTTACGACCTGAAGGCGAAACATCCTGATGCCGTACTCTTGTTTCGTTGCGGAGACTTTTACGAAACCTACAGTCAGGATGCCATCACCGCATCCGAGATACTTGGAATTACGCTGACAAAACGAAATAACGGCGGTAAGGAAGGCACTCCCATTGAGATGGCCGGATTTCCGCATCATGCCCTTGATACCTATTTGCCGAAACTGATCCGTGCGGGCAAGCGCGTGGCTATCTGTGATCAGCTGGAAGATCCCAAGCTGACCAAGACTTTAGTCAAGCGAGGAATCACCGAGTTGGTCACTCCGGGTGTTGCCATGGGAGATAATGTGCTGAACTACAAAGAAAACAATTTCCTGGCTGCGGTCCATTTCGGTAAATCCCAATGTGGCGTGTCTTTCCTGGATATCAGCACCGGAGAGTTTCTTACTTCTGAAGGCAATGAGGAATACATAGACAAGCTTTTGGCAAACTTTTCTCCCAAGGAGGTTCTTTTCGAACGGGGGAAACGTGCTTTGTTTGAAGAAAAATTTGGATCAAAATATCTTACTTTTGAACTCGACGACTGGGTCTTTACGGAGACGACGGCCATGGACCGTCTGCTGAAGCATTTCGAGGTAAAAAATCTTAAAGGATTCGGCGTGGATCACCTTAAGTGCGGCATCATTGCCGCAGGGGCTGTCCTGCAGTATCTGGAACTGACGCAGCACAGTCAGATCGGGCACATCACATCGCTGGCGCGTATCGAAGAGGAACGCTTTGTGCGGCTCGACAAGTTCACCGTGCGCAATCTGGAACTGCTCGCTTCGATGAACGAAGGCGGCAGTTCGCTGCTGAACGTACTCGACAAGACCGTTACGCCCATGGGAGCCCGTTTGTTGAAACGCTGGCTTATATTTCCCTTAAAGGACGAGAAACCGATCACCGAGCGCCTGGATGTGGTCGATTATTTTTTCAAGGACCCGGATTTCAGAACCCTGATCGAAGAGCAGTTGCATTTTATCGGCGACCTGGAGCGGATTATTTCCAAAGTTTCCGTGGGGCGGGTCTCTCCGCGCGACATCGTCCAGCTGCGCGTCGCCCTGCAGGCTGTCGAACCTATCAAGAAAGCCTGCGAACAGGCCGGTGATGCCACCTTGAAACGGATCGGGGAGCAGTTGAACCTTTGTGCTTCCATACGCGACCGCATTGCACGGGAAATCAAGCCGGATCCGCCGTTGCTCATCAACAAGGGCGGGGTGATTGCCGAAGGCGTGAACCCGGAACTCGACGAGTTGCGTCAGATCGCTTACAGCGGCAAGGATTATCTGCTGAAAATCCAGCAGCGCGAAACGGAACTGACCGGCATACCCAGTCTGAAAATCGGATACAACAACGTCTACGGTTATTATTTGGAAGTGCGCAACACGCATAAGGACAAGGTGCCGGCCGAATGGATCCGGAAACAGACCTTGGTCAGTGCGGAGCGCTACATCACGCAGGAACTGAAGGAATATGAGGAGAAGATTCTCGGTGCCGAGGACAAAATTCTTTCGCTCGAAGCCCGCTTGTTCAATGAACTGATTCTGGCTCTGGCCGAATTTACTCCGGCCATACAGATCAATGCCAATCTGATAGCCCGGCTGGACTGTCTGCATTCGTTTGCGGTCGTGGCCCGGGAAAACCGTTATGTGCGTCCGCTGATTCAGGACAGCGATGTGCTTGAAATCGTTCAGGGACGCCATCCGGTCATTGAAAAGCAATTGCCCGTTGGCGAGCATTATGTGGCCAACGACGTGCGTCTTGACTGCGACCGCCAGCAGATCATCATCATTACCGGTCCGAACATGGCCGGAAAATCGGCCTTGCTGCGCCAGACGGCCCTGATCACCCTTATGGCTCAGGTTGGCTGTTTCGTGCCGGCCGAAAAGGCTGTGATCGGTATGGTGGACAAGATCTTTACGCGGGTAGGGGCGAGCGACAATATTTCCCTGGGCGAGAGCACGTTTATGGTTGAGATGAACGAGGCTTCCAACATTCTGAACAATCTTTCTCCGCGCAGTCTGGTGCTTTTCGACGAGCTGGGGCGCGGTACGTCCACTTACGACGGAATCAGCATCGCCTGGGCTATCGTGGAATACATTCATGAGTATGAAAAGGGTAGGGCGCGGACGCTTTTTGCGACCCACTATCATGAATTGAACGAGATGGAAAAATACTTTCCCCGCATCAAGAATTATAATGTTTCCGTGCGTGAGGTAGACGGAAAAGTCATTTTCCTGCGCAAACTGGAGCGGGGTGGGAGCGAACATTCGTTTGGTATTCATGTGGCCAAGCTTGCCGGTATGCCGAAGACGATTGTCCGCCGGGCCAACGAAATCCTCAGGGAGCTTGAAAGCGGTAGCGGAAAGGAGCAGCTCGGACGCATGCTGACGCCTGAACCGAAGCAGGAACAGGAAGGCATTCAGCTGAGTTTCTTCCAGCTGGACGATCCGGTGCTGTGCCAGATCCGCGATGAGATTCTGCATCTCGACATCAATCATCTGACGCCGGTCGAGGCGCTGAACAAGCTGAACGACATCAAACGAATCGTCAGCGGAAAATGATTCCGCAAGCCGTATTTGCGTTTGACTTTATGTCGTTTTGTTTCGGATTTTTTTGTGCGATATTGGTTTATTTTCGGACAGTGCATTCTTTGCAAATGACCCCAAACAGGTGAATAACGGAATAATTATGCCGGATTTTTTTGCATAAACAGGCAATTTATGCAAAAAACAGGGCCGTTTTCCGTGTCTTCTGCCTGCCTTCCGGCAGAATTCAGACGGGCATGTGCGGCAATGCTCTTCCTCATCTCGGGTGGATGTGATCTCCATCTCGCTTTGAAAACCGTTTTTTTCCTTGTTTCTGACGTGGATTTTTTCTATTTTGCTTCGTTGCGGCTACAAGAAAATCGGACTTACTGCTCCGATTTTCAGAATATTGACTCCAAAAACGCCCTTGAGGAACGGCCTTTTTCCGAAGGGCTGGCCCTTGCCCGGGTAAAAAAAGGCTTTTCAGCCGTTTGTCTGATACAAAATTTACCCAAGAATACGGTTTGATCCGTAGACTTGGGTAAATTTTTATTGGTTCTTCTATTGTTCGGTCAGCGTATCAGGACCTTTTCCGTTTTAGTCTGGTTGCCGTCGCTGACTTTCAGCACGTAGACACCCGGGTTCAATGTCTGGACGGAAAGCGGCAGGCTGGCTTTTTCGGCCACACCCGTGCTTTGGGTCATGATTTGTCCCGTCAGACTGTACAATGTAGCTGTGACCTGCCCCGTAAAGGCCTTTAAATTGACGTTACAGCTGTTTTCTCCGAGCATGACGAGCTGACCTTCATTTTCCGTGCGGACGTCGTCTACGGCCGTTATATGGCGTTCTTTCTGGTAGATGCGTACATAGTCCACGAGATACTGCATCGGCATCTGGCTGTCGTCGATCGTACCTCCGTTCTGGCCGCCTAAGGCTAAGTTCAGCAGCAGGTACTGAGGTGTGTGGAACGGATTTTCCGCGATGTGCCACTGGCCCTGGTTGACGGTGCGGGAAAGGTTGCAGATGGTGAGGAGTTCATCGTCGAGATAGAGTTTGATGGATTCCTCGTCCCAGTCCATGCGCCAGGTGTGATACTGGTCTTTCCATTCCGGATTCTGTTTCATCCAGTAGTTTTCAACGGGCGTCTTGCGTGTTTCCCAGATGCCTACCCAGCGTTGTGCGGAGCCCCACACGAGATTGGCCAGTGTGTAGCCGCTATAATATTCCATGACGTCGATTTCGCCGGACGACGGCCATTCTCCGGCCACATCCTCATAGCCTAACAGCCAGATTGCGGGCCAGGCGCCGCCGTGGCAGGGGATTTTGGCCCGTACTTCGAGCCGTCCGTACAGGAAGTCGTGCTTGTGGGCTGTTGTGGCCGATGTGGAAGTATATTCGATATATTCACGCTGCTTTTTCCAGTCGCTGCTTCCAGCCTCGTACCAGGGATTTTCGCGTTTTTCCTTGCGTCCCTCAATCACCAGATTGCCGTCTTTGACATAGGCATTGTCTTTCTGATACCATTGGGCCTCGTAGTTGCGCACGAAGCCTTCTTCGAAGTTCCAGTCGGATTCGCTCAGCGGTCCGTCGGTGTCGAATTCTTCCTGCCAGACAATCTGATAGTCGTTCTGGTCTTCTTTCGTCTTTTCGGCTGCTGCCCGGATTTCGTCGTCGGTGGCCGGAACGATTTTCCAGGACGATGCGCTGCCGTAGTTTCGGGAGTTCCATGTCACCATCATACCGAAGTCGTACTGGGCGTGGATCGGATTGCCGCCTTCGGTGTGGATCAGGAACGATTCGCCTTCATAGAGGGGGGTCAGTTCGAATTTTGTGCTTTTGTCCGTTGAATCGGTGCTGCACACTGTTCCGGATTCTGCTGTGCTGGTGGCGCTCAGGTAGAGGCCTGTGGCCTTATTGCGCAGGCGGTAGCGAATCTGGTCGCTGTCTTCGGTGCCCACGAATTCCCAAAGGGCATTTTCGTCGGTGGTCCTGTCGCCCCATCTGAGCGAGGCGCCGACTGTCGGTTTCGTGTTGTAGAGCAGGCAGTTATTGCAATAGCTCGGTCCTGTCGACACGATGAAATAAAGCTGTCCCTCCGTTACGGAATGGATCTGTGCCTTGAACCGGCTGCTTGCCTGTTCGAAATCGTCCTTGGTTGTGGCCTGTGCGATGGCTTCTTGAAATGCGTCGATGTCTGCCTGGTCAAAATAGCCCGGTGCGGAACCGGCACGGCTGTTTTTCAGCAGTTCTTCGGCGGCTGCCTGGGCTATTTCCAGATCCACCTGCGACGGATCAATTTCGTAGAACCGGAACAGGTTACCCGGATCGGTGGCCTGGTTCCAGGTGGTTACTTTATAGCCTTCGGATTGCAGGCACTGGTTGATCAGATTGCCATTGGCGTCCGCAAGGTTAAACAGTCCGTCGGCTGTCGGGGAGGAGAGGGTCAGTCCTTTTTCGGGCTTTTGCACCGAGGTGCGGAAATAGCCGGCCTGGTTTCCCGATGAAGGGTCGGTGGTTTGCTTAAAGTACAGTTTGCCGTCGCGGTTCATCAGATTGAAGCATTCGCCGGTGGTCTGGATGAGGCACCAGAACTGATTGTTGCTGAAGCTTGCGGCGGTGCCGGTAATCTCCTGATCGTCGCCGTGGGCTGTCAGGTGGAGATTGTCTCTGTTGGGAGTGGAAATGCAGTACCAGGTGGTGTCGCCTTCGACCGTAAATTTCGGAGTTTGAGCCTGAGCGGATGCCGATAAGGCGATCAGGCCGGAAATGAGTAGCAATTTTTTCATGTAAAACGATTTATAGAAGTAATTAAGGTTTTTGTTGCCGGAGAAGTCACAAGTGCGTTTCCCGACAATACAAAAATACGAAATTGCGGTTGATCCGGTGTGCTTTTTTGTTTTTTTAGGATTTTGATCCGCAGGAACGGATATAAAAAATGCCGGAAGGCATTCCCCGTTGGGGGTTGTCTTCCGGCTTATGCTGGAAAATTAAGTTTTCCTTTTCAGCGTTTGGAGCAACTCGGATTACCAGATGCTCTTGTCGTTCTTCCAGATGTCGAAGTCGCCTTCTGTGTTACCATAAGCACCGCTGGCAGCATGCGTTTCATCACTAAATATTCCCATTTCAGCAGCGCTGGCAGCCATAGGCAATTCTGCGTTCAGCTTGACGATGTTCAAAGCCGGTTTTTTATAGTTTTTCTTCATAATCGTATGTTTCTTTAGATGTTATTATTATCGGATAAACTTTGATTTATTTAGTGAAGAGCACTTTTTTGCCGCTCTTGGTCACGTAGATACCCTTGGTCGGGTTCAGAACACGACGTCCCTGGAGGTCGTAGTATTCTTCGGCCGTCTCAGCAGCTGCTTCGGTGTTTTCGATGCCGGTAGCACCATTGTTGAGGTCGAAAGTAAAGGCTTTGATGCCAGATGCTGCATTGATGGTCAGATAAGCTTTGTTTCCGGCAAGTTTAGTATCACTCCCGTCTACCAGATAGAAGCCGATACCTTTTGTTCCATCAGTCAATATGTAGCTGTCAGTTGAAATATCAGTAGCTGTTAGAGTTCCGCTTAACTGATTTCCACTTACCGGCGTTACTTCATCGGATAAGATTGTTGCTGTAATGTCACCTGCATTCTCGCTTTTGATTATGGCACCATCTTCTGCTGCAATCTTATTTTCATCACAAGCGGTCAATGTAGCCAAGCCATCAGCTGCACTGGATACATAATATGCTGTGGTTCCAGTAGGCAATTGAACAGACACTGGGAGGTATGTAGTACACCAATTTTCACCATCAGAAGTAGAAGATGTATGTAATTTTACGGTTTCTGCACGCACGAGAAGGAAATGAGTGGCGTAATTTGCATTATCAAGATTTAATGTTGTTATACCAAGATTATCATCATCTTTTGTTGGTGCTCCAAATGTATGTTCTGTTACAGATGGATTATTACCGCTACCGCGCAATGCCAATGTTTGTTTGTCACCGGAAACATAATGTTTCAAAAGGACTCCTCCTTCCTTGGCATTTCCAACTGGTGAAGGTTCGATAGTGATTGGGTTAGTTGCATCCCCGATATAATTCACACTGTTATATGTCCCAGTTATAATATTTTTCTTGAAATTGGCAGATGTAAAGTTATAACTGTTGTTTTGGTTGAAGTCATCAGTTTCCGGTGTTAATTTCCACAACATAGATGCTTCATCACTCATGCTCTTGGTCCATTTTAAAGTTCCTTCGCTGTCTACATAAACATAGCGGTCTATGCCGTCATCGAATGTTTTGTATGCACTGATAATGTAGTAGTAAGCATTTTCATCAATCTGGTTTACAGTATTTTTGATGGCATCAATGTAGGCACTATAGTTCGCAAAATTCTTTTCTGAATTGAGTGCAGATTTATCAGCCATACTTACTTTGAAATCATTTAGAGAATAGATCTTTTTTTTAATATTATTATATAAATTCTCTAATTTAGAAATTAATTCATCAGTAATTTCATAATCTGTCAAAGAAGCATTTTCAATGCTCCATACTGAGCCTATACCAGTCGACCAATTGCTAACAGCCTGATAGTCAGCAGCAATAAATAATGTTGTATTATTTCCTTTTATGGCAACTTTTCCCGTACCTATATCTGTATTGCCTGTGTAGTTATAAGTGAAAGTCATAGGATATTTAGCGAATGACGTTTTCAATGTATTATTATTGATATATTCTCCTGTTGCTGCATTCATCAGTGTAAAAGAATTTTGACTTTCATCAAGATATTCCAATTTCCATACTGTTTCAAGATCTGAATTACCGTCAACAATAAGATCATTTGTTGATAAGTTGCTTTTTAATCCGAATGTGTTTACTGCAAGATATTGTTGTAAGTATTCACTCTTAAAGCGATAATATCCCTCTACCGGTTTAACTATTGGTGATGATTCAAAAGTAGAAATAGCATCAGTAAGAGCTTTTATTGATTCTATGCTTGCACTTAAGCTTGAGATTGTATTATAAGTTGTTTTAAGTTCTTGATAGGCTTCTGTTGAATGATATCCATAATGACCTGCATTTCCTTCATCAGCCAATATTTGGGTTATTTTCGTGCAATATTCTTCAAATGTTTCGTCTAAAGTAACCACATTCCATGTAGTTCCATCCCAATCCTGATTGTTACCTCCATACATACCCGTACTTGTAACATTTCTGTTTGCATCAATATTAGTACTTAAATCTGCGTTGGTGCTGATTGCAAGTCCATTTGTTGAAGGATTAGTTGGATACTTGTGAGCTCTAACATACCAATCAGTCCCTTCGTCCGTAGTTGTGAGGGAATTGGTGTATGCAAGAGATTTTCCTGTTAAGCCTTCATTTTTAATGTTTCCTACAAATTGATTAATGGTTGTGCTGTTATCGCCAACTTGAATCTCGGAAATATTTCCGGTAAAATACCAAATAGAGTTAGCACTAATATTAGCTATTTGTTCATGTGTAATGGACCCGTCAGCATTTGCTGTTAAATAACCTCCAGAGCGATAATTTTTAATCAGATAATACTTCGGTGTGCTTTCATCTGTTGTTAATTCCGGCATCGTAGGAGTTTGTGCCTGAATAATTCCTGTCCAACTCAATAGAGCAGTCAAGACTGTGAATAAGGTAAACTTTTTCATGCTTATTTGATTTTAAATTAAAAGGTAATGGTCGTTTTTCAAACTTTACCTTGCAAAACTATAATGATTTATTCAAAGCATCTTGATCCATTTTGGTCCTTTTTGCATGCCTTGAGAAAATATTTTGAAAAATATGTTGTGTGCGCACAAAAAACGTTTTGTAGCGATTTATCGGCTCTGTTCTGATGTTTTCAACGGTTTAAACAAATTGAAGAAGATGTTTAGAATCAATGGGATGTGCCTGCTCTGTTGATTGAAGGACTGTTTTTGGAGGGGTGCCTCCTGTACGGATTAAGTGAAAGATTGGCGTCCGCAGGCATCGTAAAAACGCCAGCGCCCCGCCACGTCCTTTTTGCTGGAAGACGTGGCGGGGCGGTTGACGGACCGGGTTGTCCCGGTAAGGTTTATTTCCTGAATTGCGGTTCGCCTAATTTGCGGCAGAGTTTTCCGCCGGCCATGCAATAGATGCCTATCACGATGAAAGGAATGCTGAGCAGCTGGCCCATGTTGAGAAGCATGTCGGCTTCGAAGGCTTCCTGCACCTCCTTGGTGAATTCCAACAGGAAACGCGCCGTGAAGATGGTGGTGAGGCAGAATCCGAAGTAGAATCCGCTGCCCACGCGCTCGGGACGCTTCCGGTACAGATACAGGCCGATGAAGAAAAAGGTCAGGTAGCAAAGCGCTTCATAGAGCTGACCGGGATGACGGGGTTGCTGGTCGACACGCTCGAAGATGAATGCCCAGGGCACGGTGGTCGGGTCGCCGATGATTTCGGAATTCATCAGATTGCCGATGCGGATGAAGAAAGCGCAGACCGGAGTGGCAATGGCGATGTTGTCGAGGACGCGCATCAGGTTGACTTTCGTGCGGCGCACGTAGAGCCAAAGCGCGATCATGAGGCCCAGGGTTCCGCCGTGGCTGGCCAGTCCTTCGTAGCCGGTGAAGACCCAGCCGTGGGCGGTGTGGCGCATGGGCAGGACCATTTCGAGCGGATGCTGCAGGAAATAGCCCGGTTCGTAGAACAGACAGTGGCCTAAGCGGGCACCGATCAGAATACCCAAAAAGCAGTAGAAAAAGAGCGGCTCGAAGAGTTCGTCCTTGATCTGTTGCCGTTTGTAGAGCTTCTGGACAATGAAATAGCCGGAAAGCAGGGCAAAACACCAGCACAGCGAATACCAGCGGACGCTGAAGCTGCCGATGTGGAACGCCTCGACCGGAGGATTCCACAGAATATAGAGCAGGGAAGTCATCGGACGGAAAATATTAGACGTTGAAACGGAAATGCATAATGTCGCCGTCCTGCACCACATAATCCTTGCCTTCGACGCTCATCTTGCCGGCTTCGCGTACGGCGGCTTCCGACCCGTATTTGATGTAGTCTTCGTATTTGATGACTTCGGCGCGGATGAATCCTTTCTCGAAATCGGTGTGGATCACGCCGGCACATTGCGGTGCTTTCCAGCCGCGACGGAAAGTCCAGGCCTTGACTTCCATTTTTCCGGCCGTGATGTAGGTTTGCAGATTCAGCAGATGGTAGATGGCCTTGATCAGGCGGTCGCAGCCGGATTCTTTCAGACCCATGTCCTCGAGGAACATTTGCTTTTCCTCATAACTTTCCAGTTCGGCGATGTCGGCTTCGGTCTGTGCCGAGATGACCAGCAGTTCGGCATGTTCGTCGCGGATGGCCTCGCGCACGGCGTCGACATATTTGTTGCCGTGGGCAGCCGACTGGTCGTCGACGTTGCAGACATAGAGTACAGGCTTGGTCGTGAGCAGGAAAAGATTTTTGGCTGCCGCGTTTTCTTCTTCGGAATCGAAGGTGACGGTACGTGCCGACTTGCCCTGCAGGAGCGCTTCCTGATAGCGGAGCAGGACGTCGTATTCGATTTTGGCCTGTTTGTCGCCGCCTACTTTTGCCGCCTTTTCTACTCGTTTCAGGCGGTTTTCAACGGTCTCGAGGTCCTTCAGCTGGAGTTCCGTGTCGATGATTTCCTTGTCGCGCACGGGATTGACCGAACCGTCGACATGCACGATATTGTCGTTGTCGAAACAGCGCAGCACGTGGATGATGGCGTCCGTCTCGCGGATATTTCCCAAAAACTGATTGCCTAATCCTTCGCCTTTGCTGGCGCCTTTGACCAATCCAGCGATGTCTACGATCTCACAAGTGGCGGGTACGATCCGGTCCGGCTGGACCAGTTCCGCCAATTTGGTGAGCCGTTCGTCGGGCACGGAGATTTGTCCGAGCTGGGCGTCGATGGTGCAAAAAGGGAAGTTTGCTGCCTGTGCCTTGGCGCTGGACAGACAGTTGAAAAGTGTGGACTTGCCTACGTTCGGAAGCCCGACAATACCTGCTTTTAAAGCCATAGTTTTATCTTGTTTTTAAAATGATTCTATTTTAACAGGCGCAAAATTACGAATAAATCCGGTAAGGAAAAAATAACCGGCTTGATCTGAGGATATTTTTTGCCCGGAGGCGCTCCGCCCGATGTCCGGCGGAACAGGCGTCGCTCAGTGGGCCTCCAGCCAGTTGCTGCCCCATCCGAAATCGGCTTCGAGCGGGACGCTCATGGGGTAGGCCTTTTCCATTTCCTCGACAACAATCTGCTGCACGCGTTCCCGTTCTTCGGGATAGACGCTGAAGTTGAGTTCGTCGTGCACTTGCAGAATCATTTTCGAACGGATGCCTTCCGCGCGGAAGCGTTCGTAAATGTGGATCATGGCGATCTTGATGATGTCGGCGGCACTGCCCTGGATCGGCGCGTTGATGGCATTCCGTTCGGCATAACCGCGGACCACGGCGTTGTGGCTGTTGATGTCGCGCAGGTAGCATTTCCGGTGGTAGACGGTTTCGGTATAGCCTTTCAGACGGGCCGTTTCGATGCTCCGGTTCATGTATTCTTTGACTTTCGGATAGGTCTGGAAATATTCTTCGATCAGATTTTTGGCTTCGGTGCGGCTGACGTTCATGCGCTCGGCCAGGCCAAAGGCCGTGATGCCGTAGATGATGCCGAAATTGGCCGTTTTCGCCTTGCTCCGTTCCTCGCGGGTGACTTCGGAGATGGGTTTCTTGAATACCTTGGCAGCCGTGGCGGCATGGATGTCGTGCCCCTCGCGGAAGGCTTCGATCATGTTCTCGTCGCCGCTGAGATGGGCCATGATGCGCAGCTCGATCTGGGAATAGTCGGCCGAGAAAAACAGGCAGCCTTTTTCGGGAATGAAGGCTTTGCGGATTTCTTTTCCGTGCTCGTTTCTGACGGGGATGTTCTGCAGGTTCGGATTGCTGCTGCTCAACCGCCCTGTCGCCGTGATGGTCTGGTTGAACGAGGTGTGGATGTGGCCCGTGCGCGGATTGATCAGTTTGGGGAGCGCGTCGATGTAGGTGCCCAAGAGTTTTTTGAGTCCGCGATGTTCCAGAATTTTTTCCACAATCTCGTGCTTCGACCGCAGGCTTTCGAGAACTTCTTCGGAGGTTACGTATTGTCCTGTCTTTGTCTTCTTGGGTTTGTCGACGATTTTCAGGCGGTCGAACAGAATTTCGCCGACTTGTTTGGGCGAGGCGATGTTGAAGTCGGTACCGGCCAAGGCGTGTATTTCCTTTTCGATGCGGTTCATTTCTTCGGTGTAGAGCAGGGAGGTTTCTTTCAGTCCTTCCGTGTCGATGCACACGCCGTTGCGCTCCATATAAGCCAGAACGGGCATGAGGGGCATTTCGATGTCCCAGAAGAGTTGCTCGCAGCCGTTTTCTTTCAGGAGCGGTTCGAGCACGTGTTTCAGCTTGAGCGTGACGTCGGCATCCTCGCAGGCGTATTCGTAAACTTCGGCCGGGGAGAGGTCGGCCATGTTTTTCTGGTTCTTACCTTTACTGCCGATCAGCTCCTCGATTTTTATGGTCTGATAGTTCAGATAGACTTCCGCTAAATAGTCCATGCCGTGATGCAGTTCGGGTTGCAGCAGGTAGTGGGCAATCATGGTGTCGAAAATCTTGCCTTTCAGGGTTACGCCATAATTCTGCAGCACCAACAGGTCATATTTGATGTTTTGACCAATTTTAAGAATATTTTCGTTTTCGTAGATTGGTTTGAATTCATTAACAATTTTTTGAGCTTCTTCGTCATTTTGAGGAACAGGGACGTAGAAAGCCTGATTTTCCTTGATGCTGAAGCTCAATCCGACCAGTTTGGCCGATATCGGGTCGGTTCCGGTGGTTTCCGTATCTAAACTGAGAAAATCATTTGTCAGGAATAAATCAATAATTTTCTTTCTTTCTTCTTCGGTATCAATGAGTTGATAGTCGAAAAGGGCCTTGTCGTAGCGCTGAATACTTGAATTTTTGGAAATTTCCGGAGACTCGTCCGTAAATTCTGCAAAGAGCGTGCCCTGAAAAAGGTCTTTCTGAGGAGGGATGTTTTCTTTCTTGAATTTGCGGTCGAGCAGGGAGCGGAATTCCAGTTCCTCGAACAGTTTTTTCAGGGCATCTTCGTCGGCCGGTTCCGTTGCGAGCTGGTCCATGTCGAGCGTGACCGGAACATCGGTCTTGATGGTGGCCAGAAATTTGGAGAACAGAATCTGATCTTTGTTGTTTTCTATTTTGGTCTTGAGTGCTCCCTTGAGTGCATCGGTGTTGGCCAGGAGGTTTTCTATGCTGTTGAACTGCTGGATTAATTTGGTGGCGGTTTTTTCGCCGACACCCGGGCATCCCGGAATGTTGTCGGCCGAATCACCCATCAGTCCGAGCAGGTCGATTACTTGCAGGGGAGAGGTGAGGCCATATTTTTCGTTGACTTCCCGGACTCCCAGCACTTCAAATTCCTTGTCGCCATATTTGGGACGGTACATTTTTACGTTTTCCGTGACCAACTGGCCATAGTCCTTGTCGGGGGTCATCATGAAGGTGGCTATCTTGCGGGCGTCTGCCTGTTTGGCCAAGGTGCCGATCACATCGTCGGCCTCATAGCCGGGTACTTCCAGGATTGGTATGTGGTAGGCCCGGATGATCTCCTTTATATAAGGCACGGCCGTACGGATCCCCTCGGGCGTTTCTTCACGCTGAGCCTTGTACTGTTCGAAGGCTTCGTGGCGGAAAGTAGGTCCGGACGGGTCGAAGGCAATGCCGATGTGCGTCGGCTTTTCTTTGTTCAACACTTCTTCGAGAGTGTTGACAAAACCTAAAATAGCCGATGTATTCAGCCCTTTTGAATTGATACGTGGATTTTTTATGAAAGCATAGTATGCCCTGAATATGAGCGCGTAGGCGTCGAGCAAAAATAATTTCTCCATAATGCAATAGTTTTCAGCGTAAAATTACGTAAAAAATATCAGGTGCTTTATTTTTTTATGTAATTTTGTGTCCCAATACAACCTTTTTATATGGATAAGTTATCAGAAATACGACTGCCTGTTGAAAAAGAGTTGGCAGAATATGCCGGACTTTTTCATTCTTCGCTGCAACATGACAATCCTGTTTTGCAGATTGCATTAGGACATCTTTCCGGGCGTACGGGAAAGATGATGCGTCCGGTGTTGTTGCTTCTGATGGCTAAATTATATGGTACGGTTACTCCTGAAGTCCAGCATGCTGCCGTGAGCCTGGAACTGCTGCATACGGCGAGTCTGGTGCACGACGACATTGTGGACGAGAGCGACATGCGGCGCGGGCAGCGATCAGTGAATGCCCTTTTGAACAATAAATCGGCCGTTTTGGTGGGCGATTATTTGCTTTCTACTTCCTTGCAGCATGCGGCTCAGACGAACGACCTGCATGTGGTGTCGCTTATTTCCTGGCTCGGACAGACGCTTTCGGACGGCGAGCTGCTTCAGCTGGCCAATGTGGATCGCGAACGGATTTCGGAGGACGCGTATTACGAAATCATCCGGAAAAAGACGGCAGCACTGTTTGCCGTCTGTGCACAGTCGGGGGCTTATTTGGCCGGAGCTGATACGGGTCAGGTCGAGAAAGCACGGCTTTTGGGCGAGTTGATCGGTATTTGTTTTCAGTTGCGCGACGATATATTCGATTATTATGATAGTGCGGAAATCGGAAAACCGACCGGAAACGACATGAAAGAAGGGAAACTGACCTTACCGGTCATTTATGCGATAGGCCGGACGGGAACCGCGTCCGAACCGTTTCAGCTGGCTCTGAAAGTTAAGGCCGGGACGGCAACGGATGAGGAGATCGGTCGACTGGTCCGGTTTACGAAGGAGCAGGGGGGCATCGAATATGCGGAACGGGTCATGGAAGATTACCGGGACCAGGCGCTGGCTTTGCTTCGTTCCATGAACGGAAGCGACGATGCCGTGGTTCGCGCGCTGGAAATTTATGTCGATTACGTTCTTGCCCGGAATATTTGACCGAGGATTTTTACCCGGTTTTTGCGAAAAAATAATAGAGCGACGATAAATACAGAAAATAGTCGTATCCGGCTCGGTAGGCGTCAGGATACGACTATTTTCTGTATGGGCAGTTGTTGTTTCGGAAAAGCAACATCATACAAGCTTGCTCCGGTAACCTTGTGACCGGACGCGTCACATGGTTAAAAGAATTTTGTTGCTGCTCCGGTGATTTCGCCGAGCAGGGCATTGGCTAAACGACTCGCTCCGATGCGGAACCATCTGTTCGAAAGCCATTCGTCGCCGAGCACTTCCTGCACCACGCTGTAATATACGAGTGCCTGACGCACCTCGCTGATGCCGCCCGCAGCCTTAAAGCCGATCTGAATGCCCGTTTCATCGTAGTATTCCTTGATGGCCTGGCAGATGACATAAGCAGCTTCGGGAGTTGCTGCCGGCGTCTCTTTTCCGGTGGACGTCTTGATGTAGTCTGCTCCGGCATACATGCAGAGAAGTGCGGCTTTCTTGATGTTTTCAGCACTTCCCAGGCGGCCGGTTTCGAGAATGACCTTGAGTTTTCTGTCCCGGCAGGCAGCCTTGATTTCTGCGATTTCATCGCATAAGGTTTCATAGTCGCCGCTCAGAAAACATCCTACGGGCATGACGATATCGATTTCTGTGGCTCCATCGTTGACAGCCATGGCTGTTTCGGCGATCTTGATCTCGATCCTTGCTTGTGCCGACGGGAAATTACCCGAAACGCAGGTCAACGCGACACCTTCGACTTCCAAAGACTTGCTGACGATTTCGGCAAACCTCGGATAGACGCAGATTGCGGCCAGATGGGGTAGTTCCGGATATTGGTCCTCGAAGGCATTGACTTTTTCCGTCAGTTGCAGGATGCTTTCTTCGCTGTCGGTAACCTGAAGCGAAGTCAGCTCCACACAGCTGAAGAGAAACTTGATCGTCTCGGGAGTATGGTTTCGCTCAACCGCTTCCCGGCATATTTTCTCGACTTTTTGTGCTACTTCGGCATCAGAAATCCGGGTTTGATATTTCCGAAGTGCCTGTTCATATTTGCTTTGGCTGATGCCATTACCCAAATCTGTTGTTTCCATGTTATTTTAGCTTTATATTGTTTTTATGTCTGTCTTTGTCTCTGGTCGTTTTTTTGATGATGCTCTTTTCGAAGGCTTCCGTCAGGTTTACTCCCGTCTGATTGGCCAGGCAGATCAGGACCCAGAGGACGTCTGCCATTTCCTCTTCGATGTTCTCAGATTCTCCCTTTTTAAAGGATTGATCGCCATATTTTCTGGCGATCACCCGCGCCAGTTCGCCAACTTCCTCAGTGAGGCAGGCCATGTTGGTCAGTTCGCTGAAGTAGCGGACGCCATACTCTTTGATCCAGTTGTCGACGGCCTTTTGTGCTTCGTCTATCGTCATATTTATCGTTTTATTCTTTGTTTTTCGTATCCATACATATTGTCACCGGGCCGTTGTTGAGCAGTTCTACCTGCATGTCTGCGCCAAATTCGCCGGTTTTTATGGGTTTGCCTAAAGACAGGCTCAGTGTCTGGCAGAAACTTTGATAGAGCGGAATCGCCGTTTCGTGTTTGGCTGCACGAATATAGGACGGGCGGTTTCCTTTCTTGTAGGAGGCCATGAGCGTGAACTGGCTGACCAGCAGAATTTCGCCTCCGGTTTCCAGAATACTTCTGTTCATGACTCCGTTTTCATCGTCAAAGATGCGCAGGCCGATTATCTTTTTGCATAGCCAATCTATATCTTCTTGGTTATCAGCTTCTTCTATGCCCAATAGAATGAGAAATCCTTCTTTTATCTCTGATTTTCTGGTTTGGTTGATCGTCACGGAAGCGTGACTGACCCTTTGAATGACAATCCTCATGATCTTTTCGTTTTATTATGCATGCAATATTCGTAAATAAACATCTTGCGGAATTAGCGCCGGACGACTGTTCAGGGATTCTCTGTCTGCTGCCCCATGAAATGGTCGTGTATGATCTGTGCTTTCGACGGCCCGACAACCTTACTGACTTCAGCCATTGCGGCTTCCTTGATTCTTTTGACACTTTTAAAATGCCTGAGGAGTTCTTCTTTGGTTTTCGGTCCGATTCCCTTGATTTCATCGAGTTCGGAAGCAACTTGCTTTTTGCTTCTTTTTTCCCGGTGGAAGGTGATGGCAAAGCGATGGACTTCGTCCTGAATCTGGGTCATGAGTCGGAACAGCTGACTGTCTGTTTTCATGCCGACAACTACCGGTGGAAATCCGAAAAGCAATTCGTTCGTCCGGTGCCGGTCGTCCTTTGCCAGGCCCGCAATGGGGATTTTAAGCTGGAGTTCGTCTTCAACGACCTGGCGTACGACTTCCATTTGCCCTTTTCCGCCGTCCGTAATAATCAGGTCGGGTAGTGGTTTTCCTTCAGCTTTCAGCCTGCTGTATCGGCGGAATACGACTTCTTTCATTGATGCGTAGTCATCGGGTCCGGTCACGGTTTTGATCTGGTATTTCCGGTAATCCTGTTTGCTGGGCTTGCACTTTTTGAAGACGACGCATGCGGCAACGGCGTCTGTTCCGGATATGTTGGAATTGTCGAAGCATTCTATTTGCATCGGTGGTTTCTCTAATTTCAGCTGCGTCTGGATTTCTTTCATCAGGCGCATGCTTTTCTGTTCCGGATTGAGTTTTTCGGCCTGTTTTAATCGGTCCAACTTGTATTGTTTTACGTTCAGCAGCGATAATTCGAGGAGCTTTTTCTTGTCGCCGCGCTGGGGTATCGTGACGGTGATACCTTCCATTTTTAGGTTCAGTCCGATGGGAAGGATGATTTCTTTTGAGGTACTTTTATATCGGGCGCGCATCTCCGCTATTCCCAGTGCGAGCAGTTCTTCCTGCGTTTCGTTCAGTTTCTTTTTATACTCAAAGGTGAACGCCTGATTGATGCTGCCATTGGTTACGTGCAGATAGTTGATGTAGGCCGATTGCTCGTCGTCTTCGATCGAAAACACATCGATATTGTGCAGAATGTGGCTGACGACTTCGCTCTTGCTTCGATAGTTTTCGATCAGATCATATTTCTGTTTGAGCACTTGCGCTTCTTCGAACCGCAATTCTGCGGCTAAGGAATTCATTTCTTCAAGCAGTTTCCGGCTTATTTCGGCCGTGTTCCCTTTCAGTATTTCTTTGGCTTCCTGAATGTAATTCTGGTACTCTTCGATGGATTCGGCACCGATGCAGGGCCCTTTGCAGTTCTTGATATGATATTCCAGGCAAACCTGAAATTTTCCCTTTTGTATGCCTTCCGGTGTCAGTGGCAAATGACAGGAGCGGAGCGGATACAGTTTTTTTATGAGTTCTAAAAGCGAATTCATCGTGGGTATGTGGCTGTACGGACCGAAGTAGGATGAGCCGTTGCGAATAATCTTCCGTGTCTTGAATATGCGGGGAAAGTATTCGTTGGTGACGCAAATGGACGGATAGGTCTTGTCGTCTTTCAACAGGACGTTGTAACGCGGTTTGTACCGTTTGATGAGATTGTTCTCCAACAGGAGCGCGTCTTCCTCCGTTTGGACGACGACATATTTAATGTCTCTGATTTTACTGACGAGTATGGCCGTTTTCCTGTTCTGATGTTCTTTGCTGAAATAAGAGTAAACGCGCCGTTTCAGGTTTTTGGCCTTGCCTACATAGATGATTGTTCCCTCTTCGTTCAGGTATTGATAGCATCCCGGGCATTCCGGTAGGTTGAGTACGATGCCCTTCAGGTAAGCCTCTAACTGGTTTTTTTCTTCGTTGGTCATTTGAGCCTGTTTTTCCTTGGAGTTTTTCCGCCGGACTGATGGTGTGCGAACAGCGTCATCAGATCTTGAAGGTCCTGTGATGACGCTGCTCGAGTTTAATTTGCTCTTTGTCTCGGTGATATTAAATCCGGATCAGAGCACTGATTTCCGTGTCTTTTTCGAAGCGGCTTCTTCCGTTCAGACCTTCTCTGGTCAGTTCGATGATGAAGTTTATGTAGGTTTTCTTGGGGTGAAATTTCTGCACCAAATCATAGGCTGCGCGCATGGAACCGCCCGTGGCCAGCAGATCATCGTGGATCAGGACGACATCATTTTCGGTCAGTGCGTCTTTGTGAATCTCGATGGTGTCCGTTCCGTATTCCTTCTGATAACTTTGCTTGACGGTTTCAGCAGGTAGTTTTCCCGGCTTTCGGCACATAACAAATCCGGCATTCAATTTAATGGCCAATGCCGGTCCCATAATAAATCCTCTTGATTCGATGCCGACCACTTTGGTGATCCCTTTGTCCTTGTAGAGCTCATACAATTCGTCCAGCATGATTTTCATGCATTCCGGACTTTTAAACAAAGTCGTAACATCCTTGAATTGGATTCCCGGTATTGGAAAGTCGGGTACGTTTCTCAGGTTCTTGATTAGGATTTCATTATTCATAACCAGTGTTTTATGATGTTATAGTTTAAGTAATGTTTCACGTGAAACGCTTTGTGGGTTATCTTCCCAGGAGTACGAGCAATACATTGATGTCGCTTGGAGACACTCCCGGTATTCGTCCGGCTTGCGCCAATGTCTCCGGATCGATTTTGATCAGCTTCTGTCTGGCTTCGGTCGATAGGGAATTCATTCGGGCGTAGTCAAACCGGCCTTTGATACGGATATTCTCCAACCGCTGCATTTTGTCGGCAATGATTCTTTCGCGTTCGATATAGCCATGATATTTCATTTGAATTTCTGCTGCTTCAAGGGTTTCTTCTTTTCGGTCGCGGATCTGGTCTAAAAGGTCCTGGAAGGCATGGATGTGCGGCGCAATATTTTGAATGCTTATTTGCGGACGGTTGATGACGTCGACAAGTTTACAGCCATAGCGGAGCGGAGTTGTTCCCAATTGTTCCAGTGCCGGATTGATCAGGGCTGGTTTCAGCGAGAAATTTGTGCAGAAGTCAACAATGCGCTTTATGTTTTCCTTCTTATGTTGCCAGTTTGCGTAGCGGTCTTCTCGAGCTAATCCTAACCGATAAGCCTTTTCCGTGAGGCGGGCGTCTGCATCGTCCTGTCGGAGCAGGATGCGGTATTCTGCCCGGGAAGTGAACATACGATAGGGTTCGTCAACTCCTTTGGTGACCAGATCATCGATCAGCACGCCGATGTATGATTCGTCCCGATGCATCGTGAACGAATCGCTGCCCGCGCATTTCAGGGCCGCATTGATTCCCGCGACAATGCCTTGTCCACCGGCTTCTTCATATCCGGTCGTGCCGTTTACCTGACCGGCCATAAAGAGTCCGGAAATGATTTTTGATTCGAGCGAATGCTTCAGCTGGGTCGGATCGAAATAATCGTATTCGATGGCGTATCCCGGCCGGTAGACCACGAGATCGCGGAAAGCCGGAATTTTCCGGAGTGCATCAATTTGTATCTGTAAGGGAAGACTCGATGAAAAGCCGTTGAGATAATATTCCTGAGTGTTTTCTCCTTCCGGTTCCAGAAAGAGCTGGTGTTGATCTTTGTCCGGAAAGGTCATCAATTTGGTTTCAATACTCGGGCAATAGCGCGGTCCGATGCTTTGGATCTGTCCATTGTAAAGTGGAGAGTCGGGGAGTCCGGAACGAAGCATTTCGTGAACCTCCGGATTGGTGAAGCAGGTCCAGCAGGTCAGTTGCCTGAGGTTTCGTTTTTCGTTCTGGAAAGAGAATCTGTGGAAATCATTTTCTCCGTACTGGATGTCCATCTCTTCAAAATGAACGCTGCGCCCGTCGATTCGTACCGGGGTTCCGGTCTTCATGCGTCCGGCAACAATTCCATGACGTGTGATCGATTCCGTCAGATGATACGATGCCGGTTCTGCAACGCGTCCTCCAGGCAGTTTGGTTCGTCCGATGTGCATCAGGCCGTTCAGAAAAGTGCCGGCCGTCAGGATCACACACGGTGCTTTTATCGTTACGCCCAGGTATGTTTGTACGCCTGTCACCTGCTTTCCGTCGACGAGCAGTTCCTTGACCTGATCCTGCCAAATGTGGAGGTTCGGTGTGTTCTCTAAGATTTCCCTCCAGGCCCAGATAAATTTACCCCGGTCGCATTGTGCTCTCGGGCTCCACATGGCAGGTCCTTTTGAGCGGTTCAGCATTCTGAATTGAATGGAAGTCCTGTCGGTGACGATTCCCATATACCCTCCGAGCGCATCAATTTCGCGGACAATCTGTCCTTTGGCAATTCCGCCAACCGCCGGATTACAGCTCATTTGGGCGATCTTGTTCATGTCCATAGTAACCAGGCAGGTTTTGGCTCCCATGTTTGCCGATGCAGCGGCTGCTTCGCAACCGGCATGTCCACCGCCAATTACAATCACGTCGTACTTAAAATCCATCTCTTAAAAATCCTTTTTTATATTAGGTGCAAAAGTAGCTTTTTTTTAGGAATATCTTTGATATTTCCTTTGCTCAATCAAGGATTTAGATTAAATTTGCATCTTGTAAATGGTGCATAAAAAAGCTTATTTTCTTAATTCATTTTTTAAATAATTTAATTTCAATCATTTATGTGGTTATGTGATTCATCTATTGGACGTAAGGTTGTGATGTCAGTTACTGGTATTGCCTTGGTCCTGTTCTTGACGTTCCATGCGTCAATGAACGTTGTGGCACTGTTCTCTGCAGAAGGCTACAACATGATTTGTGAATTCCTGGGCGCAAACTGGTATGCTGTCGTGGCAACGATCGGTTTGGCAGCCTTGGCTGTGATTCATATTATTTATGCGTTCTGGCTGACCATTCAGAACCGCCAGGCTCGTGGTAACAACCGTTACGACGTAACAGCCAAACCGGAAAAAGTGGAATGGGCTTCGCAGAACATGTTGGTACTCGGTATTATCGTTGTTCTGGGTCTGGCTTTGCACTTGTACAATTTCTGGTACAACATGATGTTTGCCGAATTGCTGGGACAGCCTTACATGGGTGGCTTGCATGCTGCGGACGGTTATGGTTATATTGTCCAGACGTTCTCTCAGCCTATTTTTACGGTGCTTTATGTCATCTGGCTGGTTGCACTCTGGTTCCACCTGACGCACGGTTTCTGGAGTGCCATGCAGACTCTGGGCTGGAGTGGCAAGATCTGGTTCAACCGCTGGAAGGTTATCGGTAACATCTATTCCACTATTATTATTTTGATGTTCCTTGTAGTGGCTTTGTTTTTTTCTTTCTGCGGTAGCTGCTGCTAATTAAATTTCACGAATCATTAAATAGAAAAGTATTATGACTAAGATAATCGATTCAAAAATACCTGAAGGTCCAATAGCTGAGAAATGGACTAACTATAAAGCACACCAGAAATTGGTGAACCCGGCTAACAAGCGTCGTCTGGACATTATCGTTGTAGGTACCGGTCTGGCTGGAGCTTCTGCTGCCGCATCTTTAGGTGAGATGGGATTCCGCGTGTTCAACTTCTGTATCCAGGATTCTCCCCGTCGTGCACACTCTATCGCCGCACAGGGTGGTATCAACGCTGCCAAGAACTATCAGAACGATGGTGACTCTGTGTATCGTTTGTTCTACGATACCGTAAAGGGTGGTGACTACCGTGCCCGTGAGGCAAACGTATATCGTCTGGCCGAGGTTTCCAACAACATTATCGACCAGTGCGTGGCTCAGGGTGTTCCTTTCGCCCGTGAATACGGCGGTATGCTGGCCAACCGTTCTTTCGGTGGTGCTCAGGTATCCCGTACCTTCTATGCCAAGGGACAGACCGGTCAGCAGTTGTTGCTGGGTGCTTATTCCGCATTGAGCTGCCAGGTAAATGCCGGTACCGTGAAGCTGTACACCCGTTATGAAATGATGGATCTGGTTATGATCGACGGCCGTGCCCGTGGTATCATCGCCCGTAACCTGGTAACCGGTAAGCTGGAGCGTTTCGCCGCTCACGCCGTAGTAATCGCAACCGGTGGTTATGGGAACACTTACTTCCTTTCTACAAACGCTATGGGATGTAACTGTTCTGCCGCCATGCAGTGCTACCGTAAGGGTGCCTGGTTCGCCAACCCGGCTTATGTACAGATCCACCCGACCTGTATCCCGGTACACGGTGACAAGCAGTCTAAGCTGACGTTGATGTCTGAGTCTCTGCGTAACGATGGCCGTATCTGGGTTCCTAAGAAGCTGGAAGATGCCAAGGCATTGCAGGCTGGTACCAAGAAGGGTAGTGATATTCCTGAAGAAGACCGTGACTACTATCTGGAGCGCCGTTATCCGGCATTCGGTAACCTGGTTCCTCGTGACGTGGCTTCACGTGCTGCCAAGGAGCGTTGCGACAAGGGCTTCGGTGTAAACAACACGGGTCTGGCCGTATTCCTCGACTTCTCTGAAAGTATCGAGCGTCTGGGTCTGGATGTCGTGCTGCAGCGTTACGGTAACCTGTTCGACATGTACGAGGAGATCACCGACGTGAACCCGGGTCAGCTGGCCAAGGAAATCAACGGTGTGAAGTACTACAACCCGATGATGATCTATCCGGCTATCCACTATACAATGGGTGGTATCTGGGTTGACTACGAGTTGCAGACTTCTATCAAGGGTCTGTTCGCTATCGGTGAGTGTAACTTCTCGGATCACGGTGCAAACCGTCTGGGTGCTTCTGCTTTGATGCAGGGATTGGCCGATGGTTACTTCGTATTGCCTTACACCATCCAGAACTATCTGGCAGACCAGATCACCGTTCCACGCTTCTCTACCGATCTGCCGGAATTCGTGGCTGCCGAGAAGGATGTCAACGACCGTATCAACCATTTGATGAACATCAAGGGTAAACGTTCTGTTGATTCCATTCACAAGGAATTGGGTCATATCATGTGGGAATACGTTGGTATGGGACGTACGGAAGCAGGCTTGAAGACCGCTTTGGCCCGCCTGAAGGATATCCGTAAGGAGTTTGAAAGCAATCTGTTCGTTCCGGGTTCTAAGGAAGGTGTCAACGTCGAGCTGGAGAAAGCTTTGCGTCTGAACGACTTCATCACCATGGGTGAATTGATCGCTTACGATGCCCTGAACCGTAACGAGTCTTGTGGTGGCCACTTCCGTGAAGAGTACCAGACCGAAGAAGGCGAAGCCAAGCGTGATGATGAGAACTACTTCTACGTGGCTTGCTGGGAATATCAAGGTTCTGACGACAAGGCTCCGGTATTGTACAAAGAGCCGCTGGTTTACGAAGCCATCAAGGTTCAGACTCGTAACTACAAGAGCTAATTAACGGTGTGTTCAACGATTATTAAAGAAAAAAACAATGGAGAAAATCATTTCATTTAAACTTAGATATTGGCGTCAGAACGGACCGAAGGATAAAGGTCACTTTGACGAGCGCGAGATGAAAGACATCCCGGGCGACACTTCATTCCTGGAAATGCTCGACATCCTGAACGAGCAGTTGGTTGAGGAAGGCAAGGAGCCATTCGTATTTGATCACGACTGCCGTGAGGGTATCTGCGGTATGTGCTCTCTGTACATCAACGGTACGCCGCATGGTAAGACGGAGCGTGGCGCTACTACCTGTCAGCTCTATATGCGCCGTTTCAACGACGGGGACACCATCACCGTGGAGCCATGGCGTTCTGCCGGTTTCCCGGTGATCAAGGACTGTATGGTAGACCGTACCGCGTTTGACAAGATCATGCAGGCCGGTGGTTATGTAACCGTACGTACCGGTCAGCCACAGGATGCCAATGCCATCCTGATCCCGAAGCAGAATGCTGACGAGGCTATGGACTGCGCAAGCTGTATCGGTTGCGGTGCCTG